>OJKE01000233.1_pt1 | contig 38040 bp, 38 predicted proteins | sample 1596501 | NCBI WGS metagenome assembly OJKE01 (sample SAMEA4350125, study PRJEB24818) | metagenome | biome: human; feature: gut; material: faeces | place: Denmark | collected 2013-09
GCATAATCCTTGTATTTTCCTACAAAGATACAAAAAAAATTGCACATATGCAACTTTTAGGGAGGCTATTTTAAAAGCAGAATGTTAATCTACCATAACCCCAAAAGGGACTTTTTCAGTGCCCTCTTCGCAAGAGGGGGACAGGGGAGTCGAAAAAATACAATAATTAATAAGGATCTTACGTTATGAACATAGAAGAGAAAAAAGCAGATAAGGAAGCAGAATCTTTTTGTGTGTTGTAATGTTTAGCCATAAGCCAAGTATAGGTTAATAAATGCATATCAACAATGCTCTTCATGAAGAGCTAGCTTCTGACCCAACAGGCGCAAACTTTGCGACAATTGAAAATAGAAAGCAACGTCTCATGGATGAGCATGACCGCCTATTCCCCGATAATCATATAGATATTAGAAAATGGCGTAACGAGTCTCATGACCGCTGGCTTATCATAGATGATAGCCTCTATCACTGTGGTCATTCTTTAAACGCCAATGGCGGTCATAAGATTTCCGCCATAACCCTGATGAGCACCTCTCCCGAGGTAATCCTCTCAAAAGTAGAATAAAGCAAATATTCCTCATTCGAGCGACGACCAGTGCAGAGCGATACTGCAATGGGGAGCAAAATCTAACTTTTTTCAAAAAATAGAAAGGTGTAACTACTTGTAATATAGTAGGGACGCAGTATTGGTGATATACGTTAATCTGGGGGAGATTAGGGCAAGAAGCAAAAACTCCCCCGAAAATTTGGTAGTTTCACAGAAAACCCTTATATTTGCAGACAAAAAAGGAGATACAATTATGAACACAATAGCAATTGACAGCAATATATATAAAGGTGCAGAAAGTTATGCTAAATTACATAATATTAGTGTGACAACTGCAATAGAAAAGGCGATTTCTTTGTTTTTGCAAAAGGTACAACCTAAGCAAAAACTATTAGAAACTGCTGAGTTTAATGATGCTTTGTCTTATGTTAAAACATTAAAGGCAAAAGGGGGAAAGCCGATACCGGCAGATGAAAATAGCTTAGATGCCTTGGTTGATAAAAAATAGCTTTGCGAGCTGAGGGAGATTGTATTGTAACTCGTAACAAGAAGGATTTTACGAATTCTTCTTTACCCGTTTATACACCTGCTGAGTTGTTGAATATTTTAAACCAATAAAGGTGGCGTAGCTACTAATATATTGAAGCTTGAACATTGGTCATGCGGTCATCCCATAGACCGATGCTGTCACAATCCTGAATATTCCTCATTCGAACGACGACCAGTGCAGAGCGATACTGCAATGGGGAACAAAAATGTAAAATTATGGCTTCAGAAAAGATGAAATACATTCTTCGTAGAGCTGAGCAATCAGCCTTACGAACTGATATAGAGTTTTCTCCTTTGAAAAGAGAGATAGAGTTAATCTTCGATCCTCGTAATATAGACATGGATTGTAATATGATATCCAATCTCCTCTTGCCATACGAGAAAATGATCAAGGAAGATATGTCGAAAGGCAACCATCGTAAAGCCTTCGAGACATTCTTGGAAATCTTAGAATCCCTTTCTTATCACTTCGTGAAAGATGAGCACTTCTGTTATTTCGATGACATGTATTGTCCCGACTATACCTGCTCCGATATCTTGAAGTCTATCATTTCAGAAATTAAGTCAGGCAAAGTCGCTATCGAAGATGTAGCATACCTCGATGCTGGCATGTCAAAGATAGCCCACATGGAGTCCTACGAAGATTACGGCAGCCCCTTCTGCGTGATGGATTGGGAAAGATATAAAGGATAGCCAATCCTTCACCCTACAAATGATACAAAATAGCTTTTTCCAAAAAACTGATAGGTGTAACTACTAGTACTATAGTAGGTACGCTGTAATGGTGATATACTATCTATTTTGGGATTGGGAAGCTTATCAGAACTTGCAAAATCAAAATTATTTGGCGGGTGTTATTGCTAATGCGATGAATGCAAATATGCTATATCCTATCCAATTGGATAATCAAGAAAAATCTTGATTTAAAATTATAATGCGCCAGCCGACAAACACTTGCAATTTTATTGTGTTAATTTGTGACAGGTAATGAATTTAAATAATGCGTATGAATAGTCTAGTTGTAATGGTTGGTATTAAAGATGCCAACAATAACGTTCAATTATTGGGAACAGGTTTCGCTCTTCCGAAGAAAGGATACTTTGTGACTTGTCGCCATGTATTGGGTGATAGAACAGATCATATAGTCTTAGTGCTTGCAGATCGGTATGACTCTGATGGTTATCAAGATGCTTCAAATCATAAATGTAGGTTGATTGATGTGAAAGCAGTAGATAGTGTGAATCCTCTTTGTGATTTAATAATACTAAAGACGGATTCTGTAACATTAGACATCCCTTCTTTGGGAGATTTAGATGCAATTCAGGTTGGTGACGAAGTTGATATTGTGGGCTTTCCACATTGCGTAAATGATTGGCAAATGCACATTCTGACAGTACAGAGGACTAGAGTTGGTGCAAAAGTATTGAGAGAATCTCAAACCATAAAGTATAAGTATGCTATTTTGAATGTTCAAACTCGTCCTGGTCAATCAGGTTCTTTGGTTTATAGTCCACGTTTGCAAAAAGTCATAGGTATTCTCGTCGGAGGTTATTCTATATCTAGTGGTATAAGCTTGGGTGGGATAAATCCTTTTGAGCTTAACCAAACTTCTTTTTGTTTGAGTGCACAGTATATTAATGAAATGTTAGCAGAGTGATGGAAATAGTTAGTGAGAGCTTAGATGAATGGTTGTCTACATTGAAACCATTTCAGAGAAACACAATAAAAAATCTTCTCCAGAACAATGATGGAAATGAAGAGAAAGTTGCGGAATTATGGCTGAATAGCTTTGGACCAATAAATACTGCTACTTATGGTGGTGTTCCAACTTCCGCTTCCAATAAAAACTATTTCAAAAGTTTGAAATCAGAATTAAACAAATTGATATGTGGTGATGAAGACTATGAAGAGGAGAAAAAGCAAATATTAGATGGAGGACATTTGCTTAATGTTGCTGCCTCAGCTAAAATAGCTTCATTGTTGGCACCTGTTATTGGTGTAAGCATTTCTGTGCTAGCTCCAGCTGTTGTACTAACCGCATCCTCGACTGGAGATACACTTGCAGTTGATGTAACTTGTTTAGCATTTGCCTGATTCACGTTGGGGGCCTCAGGTGTCCCCTTGACCACGCACTCAACAACATTGGGAGACTGGTACTTTTTCTTGTACCACTTCTCAAATACATGGTAAGGTACTCCATTGGACTCAAAAAACTGATTTACCGAGATACCTGCTGGTACAGCTTCAACTGTGTAGCGCTGCCACAAGCTCTCAAGATCTTTGCTACTTACTGCCATATTATTCAAGTTTTAAATGAAACATGGCGCAAAAGTAACACTTATCTGTCAAACCGCCAAAATAGGGGTTGGATGCTTACGTTGTACTGATGCTCCATGTGATAAGCAAAGTGTCTGTCAATGCTTATTGTAATATGGTGAGATGATTATTTGTGCGCTATTTTGCATAGCTTTTTTAAAATATATTTGAATGTATAGTATAATCTCCAACTAATAGAAAATAAAAATGATGAAATTGAAAATGCATATAAGTAAGATTAAGTGTATACGCGATCTTACAATAGAGTTACCAATTGAACGCGGTCTTTATGCAAAAACAGGACAGAATGGTTCTGGTAAAAGTACTATTGTTGCATGAGCATCAAGCGTATTCTTTAATTTGCCAATGAAAGACTATTTTGGCGATTATATAGAAGATATACTCACCCGACTGATGGAGGGGGAGCAAGACTTCATGTCCCTAATCCCATGTAATTATAACTCGAACAAAAAGGTGAATGTCAAGGCTGCCTAATAGGTAGCTCTGGCAATACCAATTAATAATATGCTTTTTTTGAAAAATGTTGGATGTGCTAACTGCTGAAAATCAGTAGTTACGTTCTAACGGTGATTTACATTTGATAAAACCTGTTTTTGTGCCATATGTTGTCAGGATTATATCTGAGTGCCATTTCTTAGTAAATGCATCTAAGGTAAAGTTGTATAAGGGAAATGGTGCCAAAATATTGACAGGTGTGAGCTTGGCAAATGGACAAATACGAGTTCCAAGGGAATATCGTCGAAAGTTAGAGCAAGAACTGTATTATATTCGTAACTATGGGTTGGGGGAACATATTCGTAGAAAACGAATCAAAAATCCCCATTATTTGGAGTCTGTTATAGGTAAGACTGAGTTCTGGCTAATGCTTGAACCCGAAAATGAATTTGCTAAGCAAGCATTAGAATTTTTAAGAGCATTGTACAATCAAAAATATAATCAATAGATAGTAATGAATTATATAGAACCACAAAAAGATAAGTCTTTTTTCACATGTCCACATTGCAATACAGTTTCCTATATGGAGTATGCTAAACATCATTTTCAAAAAGATTTTGTACTGGCAAATTTGGTGAATATTCTGACGATTGCAAGGTGTACTAGCTGTGGAAAGAAGATAATATGGATAGATGATGAGTATATTTATCCTCAAAAACAGGCGATAGAACCTAATGAAGATATGCCGTCTTCTGTAAAGTCATTATTTGAAGAAGCAGGAAATATATATGCCCTTTCTCCTAGGGCAGCATGCGCATTATTACGCTTGGCTATTGACAGGCTTTGTAATGAATTAGGTGAAAATGACAGAGATATAAACAAAAATATTGGTGGATTGGTTTCTAGAGGGTTACCTTTGAAAATTCAACAAGCTTTGGATGTTGTACGAGTTGTTGGTAATAAAGCAGTCCAGCCTGGTACCATTGCTTTCGACGTGGATGATGAGCAAACTGCTTTAATGTTGATGAATCTTATAAACATGATAGTTGAATATATGATTAGTCAACCAAAGCAGATAAATGAAATGTATAGTAAGTTGCCTGATAGTGTAAAAAAGTCAATTTCTAAACGAGACTCATTAGAGTAGTAAAACAACTATAAATGAGGACCAATACAACGAATTGCTGAAAGCCTACGCAAAGGAGACTTTTGCAAATGCGAAAGGTCTTGTATTAAGCGCTAGTACCGGTACAATACTGTAATACTCCATTCTATATCAATGTTGATTTGTATAAGAATTGGGAGTTGTTAACAGCCCACCCCAGGCGGTCCCATCCCGCAAAATCTGGCGCAGACCTTTGATGGTCCGCCAACCTTAGAGCGTAGCGGTCCCGAGCACCGAGTAGGGCGGTTTCCTCCCTCGCTCCTGAGGAGAGAGGGCAGGGGTGAGAGGTGGAGCCTTCTTTAATGGTAAAGAAGGACGGGATGATTTTAGAAAACATGTTATTGATCAATGAATAATAATTATATGAAAGGAATAGTATTAGCAGGTGGTAGTGGTACACGCTTGTATCCTATCACAAAGGGTATCAGCAAGCAGCTGATTCCTATCTTTGATAAGCCGATGATATATTACCCAATATCAGTATTGATGTTGGCAGGTATTCGTGAGATACTCATTATTTCAACACCATTTGATTTGCCAGGCTTCAAGCGCCTCTTAGGCGATGGAAGCCAGTTCGGAGTCAAGTTTGAGTATGCAGAGCAGCCATCACCAGATGGCTTAGCCCAAGCTTTCATTATCGGAGAGAAATTCATTGGTAATGATTCCGCTTGCCTCGTATTAGGCGATAATATCTTCTATGGTGCAGGATTAAATCAGATGCTGCATCAGGCAGTAGTAGATGCTGAGCAGAACAACAAGGCAACCGTTTTTGGCTATCGTGTAAGTGATCCGGAACGATATGGAGTTGCTGAGTTTGATGAGCAAGGCAATTGCCTGAGCATTGAAGAGAAGCCTGAACATCCAAAGAGCAACTATGCAGTGGTAGGCTTGTACTTCTATCCTAACAAGGTGGTGGAAGTAGCTAAGCATATCAAGCCATCCGCTCGTGGTGAGTTGGAAATCACAACAGTGAATCAGGAGTTCTTGAAGGATAAGCAGCTGAAGGTTCAGACCATGGCAAGGGGATTTGCTTGGCTTGATACCGGAACTCATGATTCTCTTTCTGAAGCATCCACATTTATTGAGGTTCTGGAGAAGCGACAGGGCTTGAAGGTTGCTTGTCTGGAAGGTATCGCATACCGCCAGGGTTGGATTACCGCAGAGCAACTCAGAGAAAACGCTCAACCTATGTTGAAGAACGATTATGGAAGATATTTGCTTTCTATACTTAATGAAAGCAAGGACACATTAAAGCAAAACTTAGAATTTTAAACAATTGTCTTTCTGTTTCACAAGTATAAGACAGAAAACATAAAATCATATATCTTATGGATAATAAATTGATAACAGTAACATCTCCGTTACTGCCTAATTTGGATGATTTTCATGCTGAACTCCAGAAAATCTGGGACAGCAAGTGGATAACAAATAATGGTGATTACCATAAGAAGCTAGAGGCTGCTCTTGCTGAGTACCTTAAAGTTCCTTATGTAAGCCTTTTCACTAATGGTACCCTGCCATTGCTTACAGCATTGCAGGCGCTTCGTGTTACTGGCGAGGTTATTACTACACCATATAGCTTCGTAGCTACTACTCACAGTATTTGGTGGAATGGTTGCAAGCCTGTATTCGTTGATATTGACCCTGCAACAGGTAATCTTGATCCTAATAAGATTGAGGCTGCCATAACTCCAAAGACAACTGCTATTATGCCAGTGCATGTTTATGGAAAGCCTTGCGATACCAAGGCTATTCAGGATATTGCAGATAAGTATGGCTTGAAGGTTATTTATGATGCAGCTCATGCTTTCGGAGTAGAAGTAAATGGTAAGAGCATCTTGAATGCTGGTGATATGAGTACTTTGAGTTTCCATGCTACTAAGGTATATAACACCATAGAAGGTGGTGCAATGATTATGCACGATGAGAAAACCAAGAAGCGTATTGATTACTTGAAGAACTTCGGTTTTGCAGGAGAAACCGAGGTTGTTGGTCCAGGTATCAATAGTAAGATGGATGAGATGCGTAGTGCTTATGGCTTGCTGAACTTGAAGCAAGTTGATGCCGCTATTGAGGCTCGTCATCAGGTAGCTATCAAGTATCGTGAGGCTTTGCGCAATGTTGAGGGCATTACCTTCTTCGATGATATGCCTGGTGTTCGTCATAACTATAGCTATTTCCCAATCTTCATTGATGCTCAGAAGTATGGTATGACTCGTGATGAACTTTATGCAAAGATGAAGTCACAGAATGTGTTGGGTCGTCGCTACTTCTACCCATTGATTAGTGAATTTTCTACCTATCGTGGTTTGGAGAGTGCTGATCCAACAAATTTGCCAAATGCTCATAAGATGGCAGATAGCGTAATTTGTTTGCCAATGCATCACGCTTTGAGCGAAGAGGATATTCATAGAACATTGGATTGTATCTTAAAATAAATAGAAACAATGTCACAAAAGAAAATACTCTTGTTGGGTGGTTCTGCCCAACAAGTCATTGCCATCAAGACTGCTAAAGAACTTGGCTATTATACAGTCTTGTGTGATTATCTGTCAGATAATCCGGGACAGTTTGTTGCTGATAAATATTATAATGCCAGTACTACAGATGTTGAGGCTGTTTATCAAATAGCGAAAGACGAACAGGTTGATGGTATCCTTGCTTATGCTTCAGATCCAGCTGCACTTCCTGCAGCAATTGTTGCAGAGCGTTTAGGTCTTCCTACTAATCCAGCCAAGAGCGTAGAGGTTTTAGGATTGAAATATCCTTGGCGTCAGTTCTTGCAGAGCCATGGTTTTGCTTGTCCTAAGGTTTATTCTTTCCATCCTGAAACCTCATTGGATGAGATTAAGGAAAATGCGAAGAATTTTACTTTCCCAGTAGTAGTTAAACCAACAGATTCTTCTGGTAGTAAAGGTGTAACCATGTTGGAGAACTGGGATGGCTTGGAGAAGGCGATTGTTTGGGCTGATTCATATTCAAGAAATAAGGTTTTGCTTGTTGAGGAATATATACAGAGAGGATTCCCATCAGTTGTTGGTGGAGACATCTTTGTTTGGGATGGAAAGGTTGTTCTCTATGGAGAGATGGAGTGCCTCAGAGATACTCAGAGAAGCCCATTAATTCCCATAGGGAAAAAAAAACCTTTATGCGCCTCGGAAAAGCAGAAGACAAACATTTACAGCGAATTACAGCGAATTGTAACTGCGCTTGATATTAGATTTGGAGAGTTAAATATCGAGATTATTCTTGATAAGAATGATAACGTTCATTTCTTGGAGTTAGGTCCTCGTGCTGGTGGTAATATGATTCCGATTCAGTTGAGCGATGCATACGGTATTGATTTAGTGAAGGCTAATGTTCAAGCTGCGATGGGAGAAAAGCCAGAGTTTTTGGATCAGCCAGTAAAATCTTTGCCTGGTTGCTATATGCACTATGTACTCCATAGCTACGAAGCAGGAACTTTTATGGGTATTGATATCGATGAAAGTATCGCCAAGAATATTTATCGACAGGTAATCTATAAAAAAGAAGGTGATCCTGTAGAAGTATTCGATGGTGCAGGAAAAGCATTAGGAATTATTTTCCTTCACTTCGATACAGTTGAACTGATGGAGGATTTTTGCAAGAACTACAATTCATTAATTAAAGTAGTACTTAAATGAACGAAGAAACAATAACTCCTATAGGTGGTTATTTCGAATTAGAACTTCCTCACTTTCCTGAAATTCATTCAGAAGCGATTGCTTTGAATAGTGGTCGTTTCTGCTTGGAATATATTTTGAGGTGCAGGAATTATAAGAAGGTATATGTTCCTTATTTTACTTGTGATTCTGCTATAGAGCCAATTGTTAAGCTTGGAATTTTATATGAGTTTTATCATATAGATAAAAACTATCGTATAGTTGAAGATGTCAACCTGCTGGAAAATGAAGCACTGCTGTACACCAATTATTGGGGATTGCATGATGACTATTGTTGGAAACTTGTAAGCAAGTATAAAAAACAATTGATTCTTGATTATACTCAGGCTTTTTTCTCCAGACCGATAGATGGGATAGATACTTTCTATAGTTGCAGAAAGTTCTTTGGTGTTCCTGATGGTGGTTATCTTTATACAGATGCAATTGCTGATTTTCAATTGGATCAAGATGAATCATATACCCGTATGGATTCTTTGGTGAAGCGTATAGACTTATCACCTGAGGCAGGTTATGATGATTTCCATAGAACGAGTAAGGAATTCCATCATATACCAATTCGTCGTATGTCAAACTTTACCAGACGAATGATGCAAGGAATTGATTATGGTAGTGTTGCTCAACGCCGTTTGGATAATTATAATTTTTTGTGTAAACATTTAGGTGGCAGACAACTCAATTATGGTGAAGTTCCTATGATATTCCCATTTGAGTCGGAGAAAGGTCAGGAACTTCGTAAGAAACTGATAGAGAACAAGGTCTTTGTAGCAAAATACTGGCCAAATGTAGATGAATGGGCTGGTCAAAATGCTTTAGAGACTTGGATGGCAAATCATATTCTTCCTTTACCAATTGATCAGAGATATGGAAAAGAGGATATGGAAAGAATTTTAAATATAATAAATTGATAAAACAATGAAGAAACTATTGATGCTAGGTACTAGCAAAGCTAGTTGTGAAATGATAGAATATGCTAAGAGTCAAGGTATATATACAATTGTTACTGATTACTTAGCCCCAGAGAAATCTAAAGCTAAACTTATAGCTGATGAATATTGGATGATAAGTACTGGCGATTTTGATACATTGGAGAAAAAGTGCCGTGAAGAGCATATTGATGGTGTATGTAGTGGTATTAGTACCTTTTGTATTCCTGCGACAATGGAATTGTGCAAAAGGCTTGGGCTACAAGCATATTGTACTCCTGAATCTTGGCATTATACAATGAATAAGTACGATTTTAAGGCATTATGTCGCTCTTGTAATGTTCCGGTGGCTACAGATTATTTTGTAAGCAATCCACCAACGGAGGAGGAACTTAACAACATCAAATTCCCTGTTGTTGTTAAAGCAGTTGATCAGAGTGCCAATCGTGGTATGAGTTATTGCCATAATAAGGAGGAGATTCTACCTGCGATAGAATATGCACATAGTTTCTCTAAAGATAGTAAGGTTGTTATAGAGCGTATGCTCAAAGGTGTAGAATATACTGCTTATTATGCATTGGTTAAAGGAGAGGCCTCATTAGTAAGTTTATTCTCAGATTTGGCTCAACCTGGAACTCCTAACAATTGTTATGCAGTAAACTCAACTGCTTGTGATAAGTTGGATGTATATTTAAAAGAGGTTGATCCATATTTCCGACAAGCTTTAAAGCAGGGGGGCATGAAAGATGGTGTTTGTTGGATAGAACTCATACTTGATGAAGATGGTCACTTTTATGTAATTGAAATGGGCTACAGAATGTCTGGCGATATGATGGCTATTCCTATTAAGGATGTTACAGGCTTTAATTCATATAAATGGCTGGTAGATTATGCACTTGGTGCAAAATATACAGTTAATGATTTGCCTGTATCTCAAACAAAACTTTATAAGGATTGTGGTTGTGCTTATATTTTATGGTCAACCAATAAACAAGGTAAGATACATCATATAGAAGGATTGGATGAAATACTTGCAGAAGAAGGTGTGCATCTCGCACCAAATGTTTATAATGGCGATAATTTCGTAGCTCATTAGTCTCTTTTTCGTATCACGTGCATAATCCTTTTATATTTAGTTTAAGATTAGTTGGTATAAGAAAATGTATTCTTGGTTTGTACCATCAGTATAAATCTAAACGAATAACAAATTTAAAGTTTTGATGAAAAATAATTCTATAAAAACAGGAGCGATTATATCATATATTTCTATTTTTTTAAACATCATCATATCGTTAATATATACACCATGGATGATTCGAGAAATAGGAATGTCTGATTATGGTATTTACTCGTTGATAGTTTCTTTTTTATCTTATTTCTTATTAGATTTTGGTCTTAGTGAAGCTATTTCTCGCTTCATTTCAAAATTTAGAGCTAAAGGAGATAATAGAGGAATTGATAAAATGTTTAGTGTAACAACTATAGTATATGCATTTCTTTCACTATTAATAGGTTTGGTGCTATTTGTTATATATTTCTTTTTGAGTGATATATTTGTCAAGCTTACACCTGAGGAAATTGTTACGTTAAGAAAAGTATATATAATAGCAGGCTTTTTTAGCGTTTGTAATTTTTGTTTAAAACCTTTTGATGGTGTTTTAGTAGCTTATGAAAAATTCATAACTCTAAAGATGCTTGATTTAGTTCAACGTGTAGGAACGGTACTTTTGATAACTGTAACATTATTATTGGGTGGAGATATTATAGGTTTAGTTTTAATAAATGGTTTGGTTGCCATGGTTGTTTCCTTAATGAAATTAGGATTTTTATTTAGAACCGAACCAATAAAGATTAATATAAGATTATTTGAGAAATCAGTAGCAAAAGATTTATTTAATTTTTCATTTTGGGTGTTTTTTATAAACATTGCCCAACGTCTCAGACTAAATATCATTCCGACAATACTTGGTGTCTTTTGTGGAACTAAAGAAATTGCTATATTTTCAGTTGCGATGAACCTTGAGGGATTTATCTATATCTTCTCAAATGCATTGAATGGATTATTTATGCCTAAAGTGTCGAGAATGATAAATTCTGAAAATGCTTCATCAGAACTGACTGATCTTATGATTAAGGTTGGGCGTATACAATTATATATTGTAGGCTTCATTATAGTAGGTTTGTTTGGATTAGGGCAGTCTTTTATACACCTGTGGATAGGTGATTCTTTTAGTAAAATCTATTATGTGATGGTGTTCCTTGTAGTTTTGTATTTCATTTCTATGACTCAACAGATAGGAACAACAGTGTCGTATGTTGTCAATGAAGTAAAATATAATAGTATATTCGCTATAACAACATCCGTTTTGAGTTTAATTATAGCATTATGTGTTGCTCCCAAATGGGGAGCTATAGGTTGTGGCTTTGCGGTTTTTGTAGCATTATTAGTAAATAATATACTGATGAATATTTTTTATTATAGAAAATTAAAGCTTGATATTCGTAAGTTTTTTTATAAATGTCATCTTAAAATATTGCCATGTTTAATTCTTTTCTTGTTTATTCTGCTTTTTGTAGAACATTCAATTAAGGTTGATAGTTGGTATATGTTGTTTGCCTTGGGATTTGTTTATACCATTGTGTTTTTCTCGGTTTTATTCTTTTTCGTAATGAATGATTACGAGAAGAATTTAATTATTAATAGCATTTTAAGAAAACAAAAATGATGAATGAAAATTTAGCACCAGTTACAATACCTACATTATGTAGATATGAACATTTTAAGCGTTGCATAGAATCTTTGTCACGTTGTACTCTTGCAGATAAAACAGAAGTTTATGTTGCTTTAGATTATCCAGCAAAAGAATCTCATTGGGATGGTTACAATAAAATAAAAGATTATTTGTTATCGCATAAAGAAGACAATTTAGGCTTTAAAAAGCTAATTGTTATACAGCGTAGCAGAAACTATGGTTTAGGGGAAGAAGGTAATATCATGACATTAAGAAAAGAGATTTTTTCAAGATATGACAGAGTTATCTCTTCTGAAGATGATAATGAATTTTCTCCTAATTTCTTAGTATATATGAATGAAGGATTGAAAAAGTTCAAGGATAATCCAGATATATTTGCTATCTGTGGATTCTATCATGGAGAAGATTTGGGTGATTATCAACATAACTATTATATTGATTATGGAACATGTGCATGGGGTATTGCTTATTGGAAGGATAAATATGAAAAATTCTTGGGTTTTTGTCAAAAAAATCCTGCACGCGATATTCTTATGTCTAAGAAATTGTGGACCATTTTAAAAGTTCATAAGGGTTGGATATTGCCGTTGCTTTTAATGAATCGTAAGCGAGTACAATGGGGCGATTATTATATGGGTATGTTTTGCTGTTTTAACAAAATGGTTAATATTTATCCTATTGTTAGCAAAGTTAGAAATTGGGGACTTGATGGTTCTGGTGCAACATGTAACCAGACAGATAATAAATATGTGAATATGAAAATAGATCAATCTGAAGACTTTATGTTCGATGACTATCATGAAGTAAAATGTCAGAAAGACCATATTTTTAATTGTTTGCACCCATATAGAAATCGTATGACACCTAAAGATGTATTTAAAATAATTGCTAATTTTGGAGTGTTTCTGTTTTTGTTAGTGGTAGATATTTTTGATAAAAAACGTAAGTATCCTATTTGATATTAAATATGTTTATGAAGAAAAATAATATATCAAAGTTTGAATACTGCTTTGGATGTGGTGTATGTGCTGTTGCTTGTCCGAAAAAGATTATTCAAATCAAAACTAATAGCATTGGTTTTTATGTTCCATACATTGAAAACGAAAACTTATGTATTGACTGTGGTATATGTAAGGAAGTCTGTTCTTTCGCTCATAATGATATAGCTTTAAAGCAGGATTTTGTTAAGTCTTATGCAGGATGGAGTAAAAGTCCCGGAGTAAGAAGAGTTTGTTCTTCTGGTGGAATCGGATTTGAAATAGGAAGAAGTTTAATAACGAAAGGTTTTAACGTATGCGCAGTTCGTTATAATGTCGATTTAAATCGTGCAGAGCATTATGTTGCACATTCTCCAGAAGAATTGTTAGATAGTATTGGGAGTAAGTATATTCAAAGCTATACTCTTTCAGGTTTTGCTGATATTAATAGAAAAGATAAATATCTCGTGATAGGTACTCCTTGCCAAATAGACTCTTTTAGAAGATACATTAAAAAGTTCCGATGTGAAGATCGTTTTATACTGATGGATTTCTTTTGTCATGGTGTACCATCTAGCTTGATGTGGCAGAAATATTTGAAATCTGTAGAAAAAGTAACTGGGCAGATTGATTATGTTTCATGGCGTAATAAGTTTACCGGCTGGCATGATTCCTGGTCTATGGCAGTTAATGGAGCAAAAACGCAATTGAATGAAGTTCCTTGGCATGATTCTTACAATTTGTTAATAAGGGGAAAAAAAGGTTTATATAATTCTCGATATAGCCAGGGTGATGTCTTTTATAAATTATTTTTAGGTGATCTCTGTCTTGGTAAGCAGTGTTATAAAAATTGTAGATTTAAATTGGATATGAGTTCTGCAGATATTAGACTTGGGGACTGTTGGGGCAGTTATTACAATGATAACGATGAAGGCGTCAGCGGTGCTATTGCCTTTACGCAAGTTGGAGAAACTACATTACAGGATTCTAATTGCATATTAGAGAGTCATCAACTATCTGTAGTAACTGAAGGTCAGATGTCGCATAATCCTCGCAGACCCTTACTTGCATACGTGGTAATGTTTTGTTTGGAAAAGGATATAGCTACAATGAATACAATAAATATTCTGGCTTCAATACAAATGATTAAAAATAAGTTCAAAAGAAGAATTCTGCATCCAAAAAGAACTATAAAGAAATTGTTTAAAATAAATTAGATTATGAAATCTCAGCAGAAAATAATAGGCGGATTTGACTTATTGAAGTTTTTGATGGCTTTAATCATAGTTAATATCCATTAAAGAATGTCGTTAGTGGTACAGTTTTATGAAAGTATCATGTGGAATTAAATAGTTTATTTTGATATGAAAATAAAAACCATTACTTGCCATAATGTTTATAATTATGGTGCAATTTTACAGGCATATGCTTTGCAACGATTTCTGGAGGATAATGGCCATGAAGTCGAGATAATCGATTATGCTCCGAGGTATCATAGTAATAGTTCTTGGAATATTCCTGAAAATTCTTCAGTATATAAACTTGCTTCTAAGTTTATGATAATTCATTTGCTATATGCCCTGCATCGGTTTATTAAGAAGAAACGTAATGTTAATACAATTCGGCTTAAAAAATTCGATGATTTTACAGCCGAATATCTTCATGTAACGCCACATAAGTATAAGAATTATGAGGATATACAAAAAAATCCTCCTCTAGCGGATATGTATATAGCTGGTAGCGATCAAATTTGGAATCCTATCGGTAAAACAGGTTTAGATCCTGCATTTTATCTTAACTTTGGAGGCTCTGGTATAAAAAGAAAATCTTATGCAGCTAGTTTTGGCGTTAGTCAGATAGGTGTTAATGTTCAAAGTGTCATAAAAAAATACCTTAGAGGATTAGATTCTATATCTGTTCGCGAAAATGCAGGTCTAAAGATACTTAACGAATTAGGTGTAAAAAATGCAACACGTGTGTTGGATCCTGTTTTTTTACTTGGTAAAAACGCTTGGCTTTCATTGCTTAGTGCAGTTGATAAACTTGAAAGGGCTAATTATATTCTTGTATATGATTTCTTTCAAGATGATGAATATATCAAGGATATGGCGTTTAAAATTAAAAAGAAGTTTGGGTACAAGATAGTATCTGTAAATGATAATGGAATGTTGTCATATGCAGATCGTAACATATCAGATGCATCGCCTCTGGAATTTTTATCTTTGATAAACAATGCAAAGGTCGTAGTTTCAAACTCTTTTCATGCGACTGCTTTTTCAATTATTCTGAACAAAGATTTTTATACATATCCGGTTTTGAGACACAATAATGAATCTAGAATGATAGATTTGTTAAATGAGTTTGGTCTTATTGAAAGGTATCGGTCAACCTTTATTTGTAAAACGATTGATTGGGAAAAGGTTTTTCCAAAATATAAGAAGCAACTAGATTATAGCGTAGAATTTCTATTAAAGTAATTGGTTATGTATATTTATATCATTTATTTTCTCTTAATATTTGTTATAGGCTTTCTCTTTAAGAATAATCTAAAATCAGGCGATAAGAATTATATTATTCTTTATTCCACAATTATATGTTCTATGCTAGTTTTTATATCTGGCTTTAGAAATTCTTGTGTTGGTATAGATACATCAATGTATCAATATATATGGGAAGGTTATAGACCTGGCATATATCGTAATTTGGATGTTGATTCAGAATATGGATTTGCCTATTTGATGATTTTCTTTCGGCAATTTACGAATTATACAACTTTCTTATTAGTTGTTGCATGCCTTTCAATTTTACCGGTAGGATATGTTGTTAGCAAATATTCTAAGAATGTTTGTTTTTCTTTTTTGCTGTTTTATTCGTCTATCCTCTTTCATACTCTAGAATTTGCAGCAGAAAGACAAGCGATAGCTTTTGGCGGTGTTATACTAGCCTTTCATTTTTTGATGAAAAGAAATTTAAAAGCTTATATATTAATTATGTTTCTTTCATTTTTCTTTCATCGTTCCTGCATTATCTTCTTTCCATGCTATTGGTTGTATGACTTAAAATTAGACAAAAAAATGATTTTAATATGGATAGGATTACTTGTGGGAATGTTCGTTTTTGGTAGTATAGTTTTAAAATATCTAAATAGTTTTTGGCGACAAGAATATGATGTAAGTGAAGAAGAAGTTGGTGGCGCAAGATATTTTTTGTTACAATGCGTAATTGTAGCTTTGGGTTTCTGTAAATATAAATTGTTCAATAATAATTATTTGATAAAAGTTCCATTTCTTATTTATTCAATATCTGTATTATTGTGGCCTATTCTTCGTATAAATCCAGCTTTGTTTAGATTAACGTATTATTTTGATTTTTTTGTAGCAATATTTATTCCTAATTTTATTTTTGCTTTATCAACTCATAAAAACCTCAGAAGAGCGTTGATTGCAATTTCTGTTTTTATGATGTTGTATGTTGTTCTTATGATGAGAACAGAAGAAGCATACTACCCTTATAAATTTGTCTGGGAGTTTTAATTTAAATTATTTGTAAAATTATGAAGATTCTTTTTATTAATACAGTATATAAAAACGGTGGAAGTACAGGTCGTATAGTCTATGATTTACGTAATCTTTTATTGAGGTCTGAAGAAAACGATGCTTATGTTGTATATGGATATGAGTTTAAAGTTCTATCAGATGAGGATTATGTAAATACATATAAGATGTGTTCAATTTTTCAGATGCAATGGAGTAAAATTAAGACAAGGCTTTTTGCTCATCATGCTTTTTACAATATTCAGGAAACAAAACGTATGTTGGCATGGATAGATCGAGTTAAGCCTGATCTTATTCATCTTCACAATCTTCATAATCATTATATAAATGTTAAGTTACTTTTCGATTACATCAAGGAGAAGAAGATTCCAATAGTCTGGACATTACATGACTGCTGGTCTTTTACTGGGTGGTGTTCACATTTTGATTATGCGAAATGTTACAAGTGGAAAACAAAGTGCAATCATTGCCAGCTCAAACATGATTATCCTTTTACTTGGTTTTTTGATCGAAGTTCCAAGAACTTCCAAGAAAAGAAAGAATGTTTTCAAGGAGTAGAGATTTTGACAATAGTTACACCCTCTACTTGGCTCGCAGAATTAGTTAAGCAATCTTTTTTGAAGGAATATCCAGTTAAAGTTATAAATAATGGTGTTGATTTAGATATTTTTAAGCCATCAAAAACTAATTCAGTTCGTCAAAAGTATGGAATAGAAGAAAGACATGTTATTCTGGCATTGTTTAATGTGTTTAGTAACTATAAAGGTACTGACTACTTGATAAAATTAACAGATTATTTAACAGATGATGAAGTGTTGGTAGTTGTTGGATTAAATAAGAAAGATTTTCATAAGCTTCCTAAAAAACATTGTTTAGGTATTGAGCATACTGATAGTATACAAGAGTTAGCTGCCATATATTCTTTGGCTGAAGTTTTCGTTAATCCAACATTACAAGATACTTTCCCTACAACTAATTTGGAGGCTTTAGCATGCGGAACGCCTATAGTGACTTTCAGAACAGGTGGTAGTGTAGAAAGTGTTACAGACCAGACCGGAATAGTGGTTGAGCAAAATGATATGGATGGGCTTCTATCAGCTATAAGAACTATACTTCGCAATGGAAAAGAGCAATATACTGATGCATGTAGAAAGAAAGCTGTGCTTGAATATAATAAAAACATTCAGTATGGTAAATACATTGATTTGTATAAACAGTTGACTAAAACGAAGTAAATTATGTCATATCCTATAGAATTGTCTATGTTTGATTATAGTAAGATATTTCTTCCTGTTCAGGCTTTAAATCTGCAAGTTATTGAAACTGCTCTAAGCATTGATAATTTGCATAAATCAATGTATATAGATGTTTATACGAATGATTTATCTAATGGAATCCTGTTTGAGGAAGAACGAGACCGAATTCGTAATGTAGCAGAAATAAAGGAGGTTAATGGGAAACATCAAATAACTTTCTCTTTGACTTTTTGTCAATTTATGTGGTCTGTAGGCTTGTATCTTAGCACTTACTTCGATAATATTGTGCAGATTCCGATAATGAATCTTACAGGAACTAATGTAAATGGTTATAAAAACAATATGGAATCTGTTAGATTTGCGGAAGACACATTCGCTAGGGCTAGGCAACTTATGTTTCGTGTTGTCCCTAATGCTTATACTCAGATTCCCAATATTTGTGATCCACAAGCCTTTAAGAATGAAATTGGCAAAGCGAATGCTATATATATCGGAGGAATGTGCTTTATTATGGCTCACGAGTTCTCTCATAATTTTCTTGGGCATACACATTGCCCAGAAAATCAAGAAGTGACAATAGAGGATGAAATGAATGCAGATGAGTCGGCATTGTCTTTTATCGCTACAGAGTTTAGTGGTGAATTCGGATTAACATACAAGGTAGGCATTGCTAATGTGTTGTGTGCTTTGTTGCTTATGGGACAAGATACAATAAGCAGTGATGGTGTTCACCCACACATGGATGTGAGAATAGCAAATATAATGAATAAGTTGGAACTTTCACATGAAGATATGTTGTGGGGATATGTGGGATGTGCTATCAGAATGTGGTTACTTGTTTATGGGGATTATACAATTGTAGACGATATGAAAGCTGGTCCTTTTGATACCTATGGGGATTTTTACGAATTTTACTTGAAACTTTTGAAAGAATATAGAGAGAGGAAATTTCCTGAGGAGCAAAAGCCTAGTTGGTATATATAGTAGCTAATAATTTATTTAATTGATATAAATAAATATGGAAAAACCAAAGATTAGTATTGTAACAATCGCATATAATTGCGAAAAAGAGATAGAGGAAACTATCTTGAGTGTAATTAATCAACAATATGATAATAAAGAGTATCTTATTATTGATGGCGCATCAAAGGATGGTACGATGGATGTTGTGAACAAATATCGTGATAAGATTGATGTAATTATCTCTGAGCCAGATAAAGGTAGAAGTGATGCGTTCAATAAAGGTATAGCCCATGCTACTGGTGATTACATCGTTATGATGAATGCTGGAGATTTATTAGCAGATGATGCCTTGAATAAGTTTGCTAGAAATTATGAACCTGGCTACGATGTAATCAAAGGTAATACGATTAGATGGAATGAAGAAACAGGATTCAAATCAATTGAATATCCAGTTATCAATTATCCTGCGATTCCTTTTAATTTTCTCATATGTCATCAATCAACCTATATATCGAAGTCAGCTTACGAGCGTTATGGTGGATATGGTATTGATTACAGAGTAGCAATGGATTTTGATTTGATGCTTAGATTTACCCAAAAGGGTGCCAAATTTAGAAAAATCAATGAAAATTTAGCCATTTTCCGAATGGGAGGTATATCCCAAACTGCAGGACAAAGAAGATATGATGAGATGAAAAAGGCAATGTTATCTAATGGTCATTCTAAATTAAGTACAGCTATTTTTATGTTCTATATACATTTGAGAACTGGTGTTAGGAATATACTGAATAAAATTGATCCTGATTTGAAAAATAAATTAATAACAAAGAAGTGTTAGTCCTTTTTGCCAATGGATACAATTGATATTTCACAAAACATTCAAGACTTCAAGCAGGTGTTTGAAAATGAAAGTAGAATCATTTTCTCTGTATCTATGAGATAGATACGCCAGAGGAATTGAAGGAAGTGGAACTTAAAATTCAAAGATATGAGTAGATTGTATATAATAGGTAATGGCTTTGATATAGCTCATGGCATACCAAGTAAGTATTCTGACTTTAGGGATTATTGTGAAAGAAACATTCCTGAAATGTATAAGAAGTTGAGTCGATATTATGGAGACCAAATTGATGATCTTTGGTGTAGTTTCGAGAAAAATATGCCTAGTATCAGTCAGAACGCCATCTTTGATTGGGCTACAATAAATAATCCAGATTGGAATCAAAATACGAACGGATATTATAGGTTTATCGATGAAATCCGTAATGAAGTAGATTATGTTGATACAATAAAAACAGATTTCACAGAATGGATTAAGACTATAGAATTAGCTAATGTACATAAACTATATCATCTTTATTTAGAAGACTCTTTGTTTATGACATTTAACTATACATTGACTTTGGAGAATGTTTATCAAGTGAATCCTGATCAAGTGTTACATATTCATGGTTGTGTACGAGAAAAATTCCCTCAGCTTATATTAGGGCATAATATGCAAGATGCAGAGATAAATGCTATATTTACTTCCAAAGATGAAATACAACAAGAAGCTTGTTCTGAGGTTGCTAACCTAGTTAAAGGTTGGAGAAAAGATACGCAGGCTATCATTGCTGAAAATGAAGACTTCTTTAGCAATTTAGCAGATATTACAGATGTATATGTGTTGGGACACTCTATGGCTGATGTGGATTTACCATACTTTGAACATGTGAGAGATTTTGTCAATGAAGGTGCCATATGGCATATTTCTTATTATGGTGACAATGACAGACTAGGGAAGGAACGGGTTGCTGGTAGATTGGATTTGCGCAGCTTTGAGCTGATTCAGCTGGATGATTTAAGAAGTGCAAGAGAGGGAGAGTTATTCTAGTTTCACCGACGGTAGAATTGGCTGCTCCTCTTTATTTTGCCAAGGAAAAAAGAGAGAGTTTATTCTATGTAGAAATTGAATATGCAACATATCAAATAGAATATCAGGAGTCTTTGAAACAAGTAAAAATAAATGAATGTAGGGGAATTAGGAATGGGTTGAAAAAAAACATTGCTGATATCAAAAATTTATTGCGGAATGTTCAATTTAGCGTGTGTAATCTATTGATTGGATAATGTTTATTTGAATTGTTCTTTTTTGTAAAATGTAAGATAGCTATAATATGAATATACTTTTTATAGGAGGAGCAGGATTTATTGGCTCCAGTTTGGTCAAGCAGTTTTTGACAAACGAAAAATATAATGTTTTTGTTGTAGAACCAGAGTTTGCCAATGTGTCGAGACTTGATGGCCTTAATGTAAAGATTTACCGAGAGGCTTTAGGTAATATCGACAAGGTTGAAAAGATTTTGATTGGTAACAAGATAGATATCGTGGTTCATCTTGTGTCTACACTGATACCAGGTAGTGGATATGATGATTTCAACAATGAGTTTAAGAATATGATATTCCCTTCCATCAAGTTGATGGAGATTTGTGCTAAGGAGAATATCAAGTTTGTTTATTTCTCTTCTGGTGGTACTATATATGGTAATCGTTCAACGATGCTACCATTTGTTGAGACAGATGAAATGGCACCTATTTCTTACTACGGCTGGTCAAAGCAAATGATGGAGAATAGCATTCTTTTTAAAAATCGTACAGAAAAGTTGAAGTACTTAATTGTTCGTCCATCTAATCCATATGGTCATGGTCAAAATTTACATGGTAAGCAAGGATTGGTGGCTGTAGCAATTGGTAAGATCTTGGAGGATAAACCTGTAGAAGTTTGGGGTGATGGCTCGGCAATCCGTGATTATATCTATATTGATGATTTGGCAAAGGTATTCTATCAGTTGATAGATAAGGATATCTACAACGAGACCGTTAACTTGGGCAGTGGCAGGGGTTATTCTGTGAATGATATTCTTGCTTTCTTGAAGATTATCACAAAGAAGGATTTTAAGATTGTCTATGAGAATGCCCGCCCTATGGATGTGTCTAACATGGTTTTGGATACTGAAAAGATGCAACGTTTGGCACAAGTTGAGTTGACTCCTATGTTAAATGGTATCTCTACTTTTTATAATGAATCTGTAAAATAGGAAGTTTATGATAAAGGTTGCAATTAGCGTTAACAAATGCGATTCAGGTGGTCAGAAAAGTTTGGTAATGGCTTACATGCGAAACTTTTCTCCAGATAAAGTGAAGTTTGATTTGATAGTGGATGAGGATTCCAATAGTATTCCTTTTGATGAAGTGGAAGCATTAGGAGGACATGTCTATGTGGTTCCTCCCTATCAGAAGATTCTTAATCACATGAAAGCTCTTTATCAGCTTTATAAATGTGAACAATATGATGTGCTCTATGCGGCAAACAATACGATGAACATTTTTCCTTTGTTTGTGGCAAAAATGGCTGGCATCAAGGTTCGTGTAAGTGAGAGCTTGACAACAGCTTCTAAATTGGAGAAGAAGAAAACTCTAATGAAGAATGTGTTAAAACGATTTTCTCATTGCTTCTGCAACTATTTTATGGCAAATGGTATTCAGAGTGCAGAATTTCAGTTTGGCAAGAGTTTTACTCAAAAAGGTAAAGTTGCTATTTTCTTAAACCCTGTTGATGCAGAGAAAAATGATTTCTCTCCACTGTTAAGAGAGGAAACTCGTAAGAAATTTGGTTGGGAAGATAAAGTTGTATATGGTACTATAGCCCGTTTTGAAAAGCAGAAGAATCCTTTATTTTTGATTGATGTGATGAACGAGATCAAAAACCGTCAAGAAAATGCTCATTTTGTTATCATTGGCATTGGTTCTATGGAGCAGGAAATGAAAGAGAAAATTGCGGAATATGGATTTGGAGATAAAATGAGTTGGTTGGGAAGAAGAGAAGATATACGGCAGTTTTATAATGCATTCGATGCCTTTTTGTTGCCATCGCTTTATGAGGGCTTTCCAATAGTTGGCGTGGAGTCTCAGGCTGCAGGGCTTCCTGTTTTCTTTTCTGATGCTATCACTCGTGAAGCAGGAATTGAAGAACTTGGTCATTTTATCGAGTTAAGTAGATCTGCTAAAGAATGGGCAGATATCATTATTCCTGAGACAGCTCTTCTTATGAAATCTCGTAGAGGTAGAAAAAGCTATTTAAAACTAAATGGTTTTGATGCAGCGAGTGAAGCAGAGAGGTTGACCCGATATTTTGAAAATGCAGTAAACGAACAAAAATAAGAATCATCACAATGAATTATATTATCACTGGCGGTACCGGCTTCATCGGTACCCATCTTACAAATTTGATCAAGGAGCGTTATCCTAACGCCCAAGTATATAACCTCGATATCGTGAAGCCTGGTACACCTAATCCGGTAGTGAAGGATTACAAGCCTGCTTTGCGTGATGGTCAGAAGTTGCAGTCTTCTTTCATCGAGTATGATATCCGCAAGCCTATCGAGAACTTGCCATTTACTCCTACTGAGGATGATGTCATCTTCAACTTTGCTGCCGTGCATCGTACTCCTGGTCATGAGGATCATGAGTATTTCGAGACGAATATCCGTGGTGCTGAGAATGTGGTGGCGTTTGCAGAGAAGTGGAATATCAAGAAGATTGTGTTTACTTCAAGTATTGCACCATATGGAGCTGCTGAGGAGTTGAAGAAGGAGACAACTTTGCCTACTCCTAATACAGCATACGGTATCTCTAAGTTGGTGGCCGAGAAGATTCATGAGAAGTGGCAGAATGGCGATGTGACTCATCGTCAGCTCACTATTGTTCGTCCAGGTGTGGTATTCGGAAAGGGTGAGAATGGTAATTTCACCAGATTGTATTGGGCTATCCGTGGTCATAAGTTTGCTTACCCTGGCAGAAAGGATACCATCAAGGCTTGTATCTATGTAAAGGAGTTGGTTCGCTTCATGCTGTATCGCTTGGAACATCATGAGCATGGTGTTGAGTTGTATAACTGTTGCTTTGAGCCTGCTTATACCATCCAGCATATTGTTGAGGCTATGAAGAAGGTAACAGGTTTAACTCAGTTTGTGCCTGATATTCCTAACTGGGTAATCATGCCTATGGCAAGAGCTGCCATGCTTCTTGGCTCGCCAATGGGTATCTGTCCTGCGAGAGTGAAGAAACTCCAGATTTCGACCAATATCTGTGGTGAGAAGTTGAAGAACTGCGGCTATCAGTTTAAGTGGAGCTTCGAGGAAGCTCTTGCTGACTGGTTCGAGGATAATGACAGACAGGGTTTAAAATAATAATCAATAAATATGAAGGGAATCGTATTAGCAGGTGGTAGCGGTACTCGTTTGTATCCTATCACAAAGGGTATCAGCAAGCAGCTGATACCTATCTTCGATAAACCGATGATATATTATCCTATCTCGGTTTTGATGTTGGCAGGTATCCGTGAGATTCTGATTATCTCAACTCCATTCGATTTGTTTGGTTTCAAGCGTCTCTTAGGTGATGGTAGTCAGTTTGGAGTGAAGTTCGAGTATGCTGAGCAGCCTTCTCCTGATGGTTTGGCTCAGGCTTTCATTATAGGTGAAGAGTTTATTGGCGATGATACTGCTTGCCTTGTTTTGGGAGATAACATCTTCTATGGTGCTGGTTTGAACCAGATGTTGCATCAGGCTGTAGTAGATGCAGAGCAGAACAACAAGGCAACCGTTTTCGGTTATCGTGTCAGCGATCCTGAGCGATATGGAGTCGCTGAGTTTGATGAGCAAGGCAATTGCCTCAGCATCGAGGAGAAGCCTGAGCATCCAAAGAGTAACTATGCTGTGGTAGGCTTATACTTCTATCCTAATAAGGTGGTGGAAGTGGCTAAGCATATCAAACCATCTGCTCGTGGTGAGTTGGAAATCACAACAGTAAACCAGGAGTTCCTGAAGGATAAGCAGCTGAAGGTACAGACCATGGCAAGAGGATTCGCCTGGCTTGATACCGGAACCCATGATTCCCTTTCTGAGGCATCTACCTTTATCGAAGTCTTGGAGAAGCGCCAGGGCTTGAAGGTGGCTTGTCTGGAAGGTATCGCATACCGTCAGGGTTGGATTACCGGAGAACAATTGAAAGAGAATGCACAGCCTATGTTGAAGAATGACTATGGCAAGTATCTCCTTTCAATCCTTGAAGAGAAAGATCAAACATTAAAAAAGAATTTAGAATATTAAGAAGATGAAGAATATCATTATCACGGGCGGTGCAGGTTTCATTGGCTCACACGTAGTAAGACTTTTCGTGAACAAATATCCGGAGTATCACATCATCAACCTCGACAAGTTGACATACGCAGGCAACCTGGCTAACCTCAAGGACATCGAGGACAAGCCTAACTATACTTTCGTTAAGGGCGACATCTGCGATTTCGACCTGATGCTGAAGCTGATGCAGGACTACAAGGTGGATGGCATCATCCATCTCGCTGCCGAGAGTCATGTAGATAGAAGTATCAAGGATCCTTTCACTTTTGCTCATACCAACGTGATGGGTACCCTGTCTCTGCTCCAGGCTGCCAAGATTTACTGGGAGAGTCTTCCAGAGGGATACGAGGGTAAGCGTTTCTACCACATCTCTACCGATGAGGTTTACGGTGCATTGAAGATGACTCATCCTGAGGGCATTCCTGCTCCTTTCACCACCAAGGCATCCAGCGGTAAGAACCACGAGGCTTACGGCGAGGAGTTCTTCCTGGAGACTACCAAGTACAATCCTCACTCTCCATACTCTGCATCCAAGGCAAGCTCAGACCACTTCGTGCGCGCTTTCCACGATACATACGGTATGCCTACCGTCGTAACCAACTGCTCTAACAACTATGGTCCATACCAGTTCCCAGAGAAGTTGATTCCGTTGTTCATCAACAACATCCGTCATCGCAAGCCATTGCCAGTATATGGTAAGGGTGAGAACGTGCGCGACTGGTTGTATGTAGTGGATCATGCCCGTGCCATCGATATGATTTTCCACAAGGGTAAGATTGCCGAGACTTACAACATCGGCGGTTTCAACGAGTGGAAGAACATCGATATCATCAAGGTGGTAATCAAGACCGTTGACCGTCTGCTCGGCAGAAAGGAAGGCGAGGATATGGATCTCATCACTTATGTAACCGACAGAAAGGGTCACGATATGCGTTATGCCATCGACTCAAGAAAGTTGCAGAAGGAATTGGGTTGGGAGCCATCTCTCCAGTTTGAGGAGGGTATCAAGGAGACCGTAAAATGGTATCTTGAGAACCAGGAATGGATGGATCATGTTACTTCTGGGGAGTATCAGAAGTATTATGAGAATATGTATAAGGACAGATAATGTCTTTTTCCTAAAATCATCCCGTCCTTCTTTACCATTAAAGAAGGCTCCACATCTCTCACCAAGCCTCTCTCTTGCCCGAAGAGAGAGGATGTAACCGCCCTCCGGTGCTCAGAACCGCTTCGCTCTAAGGTTGGCGGGGCATCAAAGCCCTGCGCCAGGTTATGCGGGATGGGACCGCATGGGGTAGGGGTAGGTGGGGATTCAGAAGGGCAGGATGTACCTGGGGGACCTTCGTTCCTTGCTTCCGCAAGATGAAGATGGCAATGCCTAGGTAGGTAAAGGGCATCCTGATTGTGAAGCGTGCTGCCGTGGATTATCCTCACCTGAAGGTGGTGACTTATTCGCCTCCGTATAAGCCTGAGTTCTCGGATGAGGACAACAAGGCTATCATTGATGCCATCAATGCTGTCAACCCTGATCTGCTCTGGATTGGCATGACGGCTCCTAAGCAGGAAAAGTGGACGTACTCTCATTGGAATGAGTTGAACATCCATTGTCACGTAGGTACCATTGGTGCTGTCTTCGACTTCTTCGCTGGTACCGTGGAGCGTGCACCTATCTGGTGGCAGGACCATGGCTTGGAATGGCTCTATAGATTGACCAAGGAGCCTAAGCATATGTGGAGAAGATATATCATCGGTAATAGCTTGTTCCTCTGGAACATGACGAAAGAGTAGTAAGGGTTCGAAAACCTACCCGTCCTTCCTTACCCTTAAGGAAGGCTCCACCTTTCTCACCAAGCCTCTCTTTCCTCAGGAACGAGAGGATGTAACCGCCCTCCGGTGCTCAGAACCGCTTCGCTATAAGGTTGTCGGACCATCAAAGGTCTGCGCCATGGTTTTGCGGGATGGGACCGCCTGGGAACTGAAGTTTATTCAGTATCTCTCTATTCTCAATATCTTTTTTGGTGGGAGAGGATAGGAAAGAGTTGTGTTAATGTTTTAATATAATAAAATAGATGTCTTATGTGTGACGAAAAAGAAGAAGAATATCAAGATATTGATGATATTCAAAAAACGAATGAAAATTCTAATCTAATAGTTTTTTCACGAGATTGGACCGTTGCTACTATCTTGAGTCAGATAGAACCGGGGAATATAGATTTAAATCCTGGTTTCCAACGAAGAAATGCATGGAATGATAATAAAAGGAGTAAACTGATAGAGTCTATAATGATAGGTTATCCTATCCCAGAAATTGTATTAGCTGAAAATAAGAATAAACGAAATTCCTATATTGTCATTGACGGAAAGCAACGTCTCCTTACTATTGCTGGTTTTAAAAATCCTGAAGTATATCAGTATTGGACGAAGAAAAGTCCAAAGACTACTGGCTTGACCAGTTCTTATGATCAAAAAACGTACAAGGATATTGATTCAAATCCAGACATGCTTAGGATTTTTGAGAATTCAGCTCTTAGATGTACTGTAATATCTAACTATCCAAGTGACGAATCTCTTTATGATATTTTTTATAGATTAAATTCTGGTTCAACACCTTTGAGTTCGCAGGAGTTAAGACAAGCTTTGAATAAAGGTCCATATTCGCAATTCTTGATATCTGTAACTGATGAAGATAATATTTTACGTCAAGTAATGACGATAAAAGAACCAGATAAAAGACTACGTGATGTTGAAGTTCTTTTGCGTTGTATGTCTTTCTTGAAATATGCAAAAGATTACAAAGGAAACTTACTTCAATTTCTAAATAATACGACTCGTGTATTTAATAAGTTATGGAAGACAGAAGAAGCTGCCATAAAAGCTTTAGAGTGCAAAGTTATTGATACAATTTATAAACTAATTGAAGTTTTTGGCTCTTGTGATATTGTTGCACGAAAGTATAAAAATGGTGAACGAAATAAACAGTTTAACCGTGTTCTCTTGGAAGTCTTAGTTTATTTCTTTGATAAAGTGGACAAAACAAAGTTGACAAAAGAAAATAATCATAATTTTGTATTGGCATATAAAAAGCTATTTGAAGTTGATGCTGATTTTCAAGCAACAATTGATGGATCAACAAAAAATATGGAAAATTATAAAATTAGATATTCTCGAATCCAAGATATAGTTAATGAAGTATATGGATTAAAACTTGTGTCTCCTTTTGAATATGTCGAGCAAAGAGTTAAATGACCGCTTTTCAGCTTTAGAGGATCACATTGCTGAATTGTTAATTCGCTATATTGATACCCATAAAGATTCTATGGAGCATCCTTCGGATTATAGCCTTGATGTACATTCCTTTTGTATTTTGTCTCATGCAGCTTTTGAGGAATTTATAGAGGATGTAACTTTATATTCTGTTGATAGGATAGAAAGCGAGTTTAAGGGTAAGCCGAGAAAATATTCTTATGCCACATTATGTCTATTGCATTTTGATGATCATCAGAAATGTATCAATGATGAAAGTCAATGGCCTGATATTTTCAATGACTATTTGCTAGAACGGATTTCTGCAAGAAAAAGTGAACTTAGTAAATACGCAATGCAAGAAAATCATGGTATAGATATCAAATATTTGCGTAAACTACTTCTGCCAATGGCATTGAGGTTCCAAGAAACCCAAATGAAACTTCTGCTTTGTCTCTGCTAAAATCAATTCGCGGTGCATATGCACATTCTTATGCCAGAAATCCAAGACCGATTTCTCCCGAAGATGCAGAAAAAATTGTGTATGATGTTTTAGGTATGGTAGAACGTATTAAAGATAAGGCTATTCATATGTCTTATTATTTGGTATGACTGTAGATATCCTTACTCGCATACTTTGGGGCGAGAAGGTTGACGCCTCGTACCTGCCATGTGACTTTGGGACTATCAGAGGAAAAGATGATATCTCCAATGGATGAAAAGCGTGGAAAATTGTTGTTAGCAGAGATACTGAATGGTGGCAACTTTGGAAGCACTGGCGGTTACGACACAAATAAGATAAACAAATCACATATTTACGACATAAACTATTACTAATGGAAAAAAGAAAAGAAAGAATAGACAACTTAGAGGAAACTCCTCATTCACATCTCTCCTATTCTGATTTCGGAGACTCTATAATTAGTGATAAACAACAAATGAAGAAGAAAGTTTTTGTGAGCGGATGTTATGACCTGCTGCATTCCGGTCATGTGGAGTTTTTCCAGCAGGCATCACGGTATGGTGACCTGTATGTGGGTATCGGGTCGGATGCTACTTATCTGGAGTATAAGCATCGCAAGCCTATGTTTCCGCAGGAGGAAAGGCTATTCATGGTCAAGAATATCAAGGCGGTGAAGGATGCGTATATCAATGAGGGAAGCGGAGTCATCGATTTCCTGCCAACTCTTGATAAGGTGAAACCGGACGTGTTTGTGGTGAACGCTGAAGGTGGGTCTGATGAGAAACGTAGGATCTGTAAGGAAAGGGGCATTGAATATGTCGAACTCCAGCGCACGCCTCATGCTGGTTTGAAGGCTCGTTCTTCTTCTGACTTGAAGAAGGCGTTATCGAACGTATCTGATAATTCGGCACAGGAGGCAGGGATTCCTACCCGTCTGGATCTGGCTGGTACTTGGATTGACCAGCCTTATGTAAGCATGTATCATCCGGGATGGGCGATTACCATCTCGCTGGAACCGACCTTTGAGGTGCGCGACCGCTGTGGTCTGTCCACCTCTACCCGTAAGATGATTCAGAAGATATGGCCGGTGAAGTTGCCGAAGATGGATCCGGAGATGCTCGCCCGACTGGTATTCTGCTTCGAGAATAATCCGGAGCGTCACGACGGTATCATCTCGGGTGCCCAGGATTCTATCGGTATCTGTGTGCCCGGTCTGGTGCGTCATTATTATGACAACAACTTCTGGCCGGAGAAGATAGAGAGTACGCAGGATGAGATGACTCTCCGTTTCCTGGAAGACCATCTGGTGATGATTCCGATGGAACCGAGAAGACCGGGATGCAGTGTGGTGGAAGGTAAGGATATCACGCCTGAGAAGGTGAAGGCGCTGGCTGATGCAGCTGATGCCTGCTGGAAGGCGATTCTGGCGCACGACCTTGATGCCTTTGCGGCAGCATACAGGGCATCTTTCGAAGCCCAGATTGCGATGTTCCCGGGTATGGTGAATCCGTCTATCAACGGTGTGATAGAACCGGAGGCAAGTGTACAGCCGATGATTGACCGCTACAGCAGCATGGAGGAGGTACTGGCATGGAAGATGCCGGGAGCCGGTGGCGGCGGTTATCTGGCACTGGTAGTAAAGGACTGTCTTAAATTTGCAGAGAATCATGACGAAGCCATCCATCTTCAGATACGAAGGGCATAACTATCTGGTGCCCTTCCTCATCATCAGCAGCCTCTTCTTCATGTGGGGCTTTGCCCATGGCATCCTCGAGGTGCTGAATCCGCATTTCCAGGAGTCGTTCCATATCAGCAAGGCAATGTCGGCCTTGACGCAGGCTGCTGTCTATGGTGCCTACTTTCTGATGGCGCTGCCTGCCGGATGGATTATCCGGAAGTGGGGCTACAGGAGGGGTGTGATAACAGGTCTGTTTCTCTTCGGTATCGGTGCTCTGATGTTCATACCGGGAAGCAGAATCAACAGTTTCTACTTCTTCGTTCTGTCGCTGTTTGTGATAGGATGCGGACTGACCTGTCTGGAAACGAGTGCGAATCCTTATACTACGGTACTGGGACATCCTGACAAGGCGGAGAGCAGAATCAACCTGTCGCAGTCGCTCAATGGTATCGGTTGGATTGTAGGACCGCTGGTTGGCGGACAGCTTCTGTTCTCGGGTGTCAACATCGCCATTCCTTATGCCCTGGTGGGTATCTTCGTGCTTGCTGTGGCATTGATTCTGTCAAGAATTACATTGCCAGACCCAAGGAGAGCGCATGAGGCGGATACGAACGAGATGGTGGAGGAGAAGCCGATGCGAGTGATGGCATTCGGTTTTGGTATGCTGACCTTGTTTCTTTATGTGGCTGCCCAAACGGGTGTGAACAGTTTCTTCATCAACTATGCTGAGGAGAGTATTCATATAGAGAATCAGACTGCCAGTCTGTATCTCGCCTTTGGCGGAATGGGGCTGTTCTTTATCGGTAGGTTGGCTGGTGGTGTCATCATGAATTATATCCAGCCAAGGCTGGTGCTGCTGGCCTGTGCCATCCTCACCTTTGTTGCCACATTGATCGTGGTGGTATGTAGCGGAACCTTATCTCTCATTGCGTTCTTCGCCCTGTATCTAGGAGAGAGCATCATGTTTCCGACGATATTCTCGCTGGCATTGAGGGATGCGGGTACAAAGACCAAGCTTGCTTCTTCGTTGCTTATCATGACGATAGTAGGAGGTGCGGTTGCTCCTGTAATCATGGGGTATATTGCGGATACTACGGGCAGTATGGCGATTGCCTTTCTCATACCGCTGGTATGTTATGGGGTGATTGGAACGTATGCACTTTTGAAACCCTCTGCCTCCCTTTAGGCAAAAGGAGGATTTTTCGAAAACCTACCCGTCCTTCCTTACCGTTAAGGAAGGCTCCACCTCTCATCTCGGTCTTCTCCCCTCAGGGAAGAAGAGGGAAACCGCCCTACTCGGTGCTCGGAACCGCTACGCTCTAAGGTTGGCGGACCATCAAAGGTCTTCGCCATGTTATGCGGGATGGGACCGCCTGGGGTGGGCTTGATGAGGCTATGATCAAAGCCCTCGCCATGTTATGCGGGATGGGACCGCCTGGGGTGGGCTTGATGAGGCTATGATCAAAGCCTGCGCCATGTTGTGCGGGATGGGACCGCCTGGGGAAAGGTGGATAGGATTATTGAAGTGCTGGTTTTGTGGTAATTTGCTTATAACTTGCAGATTTCTTGTGATTTTCTTGGTGGTTTCGAGAAAAAAGCGTATTTTTGCGACTGTAAGTTGATTATTTAATAATTGGAGGATTGGTTATGGTTGTATATGTAGCAAACCCACTTTATGATGCTGTGTTCAAATACTTGATGGAGGATGACCGCATAGCGAAGACCATTCTTGCAGCATTATTGAAGAAGAAAGTTATCGATGTGAAGATTCGCAGAAATGAATATGCGAATCTGACTCGTCGTGAGTCTATCTCCATGTTTCGCATCGATTTTGCTGCTACTGTTTTGGATGGAGACAACAAGCCGCACTTGATGTTGATTGAACTTCAAAAGACCTGGCTGCCAACTGAGACTTTGCGTTTTCGCCGTTATCTTGCTCTGCAGTATAACAACGAGGAGAATATGTTGAAGGAAGAGCATGAGAAGTATGCTATTCCTATGGTAGCTATCTATCTTCTGGGACATTGTGTCGGTAAGATTGAGGAACCTGTTATATATGTTAACCATCATGCTTATACTTATGATGGCAAAAAAGTAGAGGAGGGTATTCCTGATCCTTTTGTTGAGAGCTTGCAGCATGATAGCATCATTGTACAGATTCCTTTGTTGCATGGTAGGGTAAACAATCGCTTAGAGAAGGTTCTTTGCTTGTTTGACCAAACGAATGTAGCGGACAATAAAAAGGTAATTAAGGTTGATGATAAGCAGTTTGAGGGCGACAATGATATGGAGTACATTGTCCGTCGTCTTCAATCGGCAGCAGCGGATCCTGATATGAGGTATCAGATGAATGCTGAGGATGAATTCTTTAAAGAATTGGAAGCCCGAGATTCCCTTATTATGGAGAAAGATGGTCAATTGAAGGAGAAAGATGGTCAATTGAAGGAGAAAGATGGTCAATTGAAGGAGAAGGATGGTCAATTGAAGGAGAAGGATGGTCAATTGAAGGAGAAGGATGAGATGCTTCGCAAGATGATTAAGGGCATGCAGGAAAATGGTATGTCGCTTGATGATATTGCTAAGATGTTGAACAAGACTGTGGATGAAGTAAAACAAATTCTATAATAACCGTAAGTATCAGTATCGAACAGCTTCGGGCTTACAATAGTTATGCACCATATTGCAGTAAAAAAAGACACGCAAGATGGTGCATATACTTTGATGTGAATAAACAAAGAAAAAACTCCCCATCTGTTCTCAGATGAGGAGCATTTTCTAGAGATGGAAGTCGATTTCCTTCAGCCACTTTTATCACAAGATTTTGATTAAAGCTCTTATCACAAGTTTTTTATAATCACAAGTAATCTATGTATTAATAGTATAACAGTTTGATTGTTAGTAAAACTTGTGATTACAATGTTTTGATAATAATACCGTTGTATTTGCAAAATTTTTACTATATTTGCATCGGGTAACGCGTTGTTTCCCGATAAAACTATAGTAATTATGAAACAAGTAACACAAATTCCAAAGGAAGGTCTCCTTTCGTACTTGAAGGAGATTCTTCTTCCTTATGACCTGTCGGGAGATACCAGGTCACGACTCATTTCTTCAGCCAGACATTTGGTGGCCTTTATGGAGAAGCGTCACTTAGATTTCTATAATGAAGATGTTGGCAACTTTTTTACTTCGACGATTACGCTTGAAAAAGGTGTTGGTGCCAGACATTACCAGAGAGACTGTCGTATGGTTAAATTACTAAATTCCTCTATGAAGGGGGAGGTATCATCGTTGCTCTCCTTACGTCCATCTTGTACTTACCAGTTTACTGGTGACTTTGGTTATTATGCACAACAATATCTAACAAGTGATGTTTTGCGTGAAAAGATGCTTGCCTCTCAAACGATTGATACCTACAAGTTGTACATTAGTCGTTTTTGTGGAGTTATGGAGCACCAGGGTGTCACAACAGCTACAATAACGGTCAAGAACATCAATGCCTTTTTGGATACTCTCATGGGTGACAAGTACGGAAAGGTTTTACCCGTTAAGAATTTCCTGAGATATCTGTATTCCATCGGCAAGACCACCCTGGACTTTAGCAACTTTCTGCAACATATAGGGCGACAGCGCAGTGTGCCACTATTATCCTATTATGAACCAGACGAAATATCCCTTATCGAACAAAGCATAGACAGGACTGGTCCCTTGGGCAAGCGAAACTATGCAATAATCCTGTTGGGAAGCCGCCTGGGGCTTAGACGCTCCGATATTTGCAGATTGGAATTTTCCAACCTGGACTGGGACTTGAACGAGATTAATATTACACAACACAAGACCCAGCGTTTGCTAACCATTCCAATGCCTAAGGAGGTCGGGGAATCCTTAGTAGATTATATTCTGCATGGAAGACCGCAAAGTTCCAGTAGCTATGTGTTTCTCAATGCAACCCCACCATATGCCCCAATTAGTGCTTCGCTTGTTACCCGTACAGTAAGCGATGCCATGCGTGAGGCAAGAATAGATTTGCGGGGCCGCCACCATTCAGCACATAGTTTACGGCATAGCCTGGCTACGCAATTGCTTAAGGAGAATGTTTCCGTGCACGTCATAAGTTCCTTGCTCGGTCATTCGACCTCCGCATCGACCATGCCTTATCTGTCCGTTGACAAGAATATGCTATTGAGATGCTCATTGGATGTTCCGCAAGTGCCTAATAGCTTTTATGAGCAGAAAGGAGGTGTCCTTTATGGAAGATAAAGTATTTGTCAGCATCTTCGCCACCTATATGGACTTGTGGGTGGAAGACAGGAAGGCGCATGGTTTTCAATGCAAATCGGCAATAGGCAACCTTAGGCAGATAGACATGTACATCGCATCCAATCCTCCACAGGGTTCTATCGACCAATCGTATTACGAGGGTTGGCTAGACAGCGTCCGTGTTCCCGAGGCAAGTACGAAAGCTGTATATTCTAAGGCGGCAACATTTCGTCAGTTTCTAAAATTTTTGAAGGCTTTGGGAATAAACGACTTCATCCCGAGATTGCCAAGGTGCAAGGACAACTTTTTTGTACCTTATATTTTCAGTCATGAGGAAATCCAAGCAATATTTCAAGCCATAGACTCAACAGCCATAAGAAGTGAGTTCAACAGGACCAGTCTGATGAGCATGCCAGTCTTGTTCAGGCTACTATATAGTATAGGCATGAGAGTAGGTGAGGCGGTGTCCATTTGCAACAAGGATGTTGACTTCCAACATCATGTGATTCTCATAGAAGAGTCGAAAAATCGCCACCAGCGCATTTGCCCGATTAATAAGTCTTTGCAAGAGGTGCTCCAGGGCTACATCCGCTATCGGAATATGCTGCCGATGAAAAAGGTTTCCCTCCCGGATTCACCTCTGTTGGTAAATAGATGTGGACATTCCCTTAACATAAATACTGTAGAAAGATGGTTCCGTGAGTCGCTGAGAAAAGCGGGCATTCCATACCGGGGGCACTTTGCTGGTCCTCGCATACATGATTTACGACATACAGCATGTGTACATGCCATGATAAAACTTGTGGGAGAAGGAATGGACCTTTATTGCAGCCTTCCGGTGTTGTCAAAGTTCCTGGGGCATTTGGATGCATATTCTACGGAGCGTTACCTTAGACTGACACAGGAGGTTTATCCAGACATCATCAACAAAGTGAATCTGAGCTTGCCTGAAATAAAGGCGATTGTTGAACGAACTTCTAAAACAGAGCATTGGCATGAAGACAACTAAGAATTTCTCGTATTTTTTGGAAAAGTTTTTCCAAAAGTACCTCGTTGGAGAACTGGGAACGAGTTCTCATACCATACGGTCTTACAGAGACACTTTCCTACTTCTTATGGAATTTGCTAAAGACAAGTATAAGTTGAGTCCAGAAAAGATCAAGCTGGAAACTTTATCAAAGACTTTCATTTTGGACTTTCTTGATTGGCTGGAAGACACAAAGGGTAATGCCATTTCAACACGAAACGTGCGCTTGGCAGCTTTGCGATCTTTCTTTCGCTTTCTCTCGTATGAGGACATTGAGCATCTTGACCTATGGAATTCCAATCTTGGAATAAAATGCAAAAAGTGCCGCAAGGAGACTGTCAAGCATCTGACAAAGGAAGGCATAAGTGCGATTCTAGATGAGGTGCCCACTAGCACCAAAGTAGGCAGAAGACATTTGGTTTTGCTGTCACTACTTTATGAGACTGGGGCAAGAGTGCAAGAAGTCATTACGCTGGTTCCCAAGGCTGTAAGGCTATCCAAGCCATTCTCCATTTCGCTGCTTGGCAAGGGAAATAAAACTCGCATAGTTCCTTTGACAGAGCATATGGCTGAATTGTTAAGGAATTATTATCTTGACAATCACATTCTAGGTGCTGAAGAATATAAATTGTTTCAGAACCATTCTGGGATACAACTCACGTCACAAGGTGTAACACATATTCTACAAAAATATGCGAAGTTAGCACATGAGAAACATTCGGATGACGTACCGCTAGGTATCACTCCGCATGTGCTAAGACACTCTAGAGCGATGCATCTGCTTCAAGCAGGAGTAAACCTTGTTTATATTAGGGACTTTTTGGGACATGCATCGGTTCAGACAACAGAGATTTATGCCAGAGCTGATTTGAAAGCTAAAAGGGAGGCTATAGAAAAAGTAAGTCTCACCTTAACTGGAAATGAGAACTTGGCTAGTTGGGAACGTAACCCAGATTTAAAAGCATACTTAAAAGGACTCGCATGAGGCTAATATTATTACAAGAGTTTTTGAAAGTGGATTTTATATCTTACTGATATTCATCCACTTTCTTTTAACTAATCCTGTTACTTGTGATTATAAAAAACTTGTGATAACCACTCCTTGACATTAAAGCTAGGACAGCTCTTGCGAACCCAGGGGAGGTCACGATGGCCTAGGATCTCGGCATCGGGATAGTCGAGGGCGAGACTGTAGAGGAGGTCTTCCAGAGATTCCTTCTGGGCTGGAGTGCGAGTGTCGGCAGGCTTGCCTTTCTCGTCGAGACCACCCTCGTAGCAGATTCCGATGCTGTGGGCGTTGTAGTGACGGGCGTGAGCCCCCACCTCGTTTTCTGGACGGCAGGGATAGACTATGCCATCCTTCGTAATGTAATAGTGGTAACCGATGGAGTGGAAACCACGTGCCTTGTGGCAGGCTTCCAAGGCTTCAACAGGGAAGTCCTGGTTAACACGTGTGGCACTGCAATGTACCACAATCAGATCGATTTTTCTTTGATTCTTCATTGCTTTCTATGGATTTTAAAGGGTTTAACTGAACACGAATTCCTCGAATGACACGAATTTTCCGTGCTTGAACAGGATGTATTCGTTCGATTCGTGTAATTCGTGTTCAAAAAAAATATATATAGAGATTATGATATACCGTAGTAAAGAATCATATAACATCACTGGGGCTGCAATGCATGTGTATAATGTATTGGGTTCAGGATTCCTTGAAGCCGTTTATCAGGAAGCCTTGGCTATTGAATTTGCTAAGCGAGGCATCCCCTTTGAACGTGAGAAAGAACTTAAAGTCTTCTATGAAGGAAATGAACTAAAGCAGACTTATCGAGCTGATTTTGTCTGTTATGGTGATATTATTATTGAACTGAAAGCTGTTTCTGAACTCAATGATTCTCATCGTAAGCATCCAACCCCTATTTTGGCGGTTTGACAGATAAGTGTTACTTTTGCGCCATGTTTCATTTAAAACTTGAATAATATGGCAGTAAGTAGCAAAGATCTTGAGAGCTTGTGGCAGCGCTACA
>OJKE01000268.1_pt1 | contig 32102 bp, 22 predicted proteins | sample 1596501 | NCBI WGS metagenome assembly OJKE01 (sample SAMEA4350125, study PRJEB24818) | metagenome | biome: human; feature: gut; material: faeces | place: Denmark | collected 2013-09
ATCATAGCTTCCATTAGTTACAACTTCAATAGTTTCAAAGATAAATACAACGGAAGCGGTTCTGCTGAGGATGAGATTAATCGTTTTTAGAAAAGTATTGGTTTTCAAATCAACCTCTAAAATGCAACACCCAAATTCTGTGTGATGAATATCTCAGGATTTATTAACCGAGATGTTCATCCACAGAATTTTCACTTATCAATATCAATCGTTAAAAAACATACATTTTATTGTGTATCCAATAAATTGTTGTATTTTTGCAAACGAAAAGAGTTGTTTGACAAGTTTTTAATCTCTGTGGTGTCTGTGGCTTCATCTGCTTTTACGGTTAATTAACTGTAAATAAACAATACGATAGAGTTGTAATCAAATAAAATTATGTATTTTTGTATCCGAATAGCGTATTTAAAAAGAGATCCGATGGCTTGCTGAATCGGAGAACAGATAGAAAGAGTAATATTCAGAATAGCTTATGAATAAAGAAAAAGACGATTTCTTCCTCCATTCCAACGAGGTGAATCATATCAACAGAGAAGATTACGAGAAGATTGAATTATTGGTGAATGCGGCAAAGGCCTTTGCCCGCAGCACCTACCAGTGTGTCTATATCATCGACTATTTTCATCAGGACTTCATCTATGCATCAGATAACCTCGCTTATCTCTGCGGATTGGAACCGGAGCAGTTGATGGACGCAGGCTATCAGATGTATATAGACCATGTTCCGGATGCTGACCTGCAGATGCTGCTCGAAGTGAACAAGAAAGGTTTTGATCTTTTCAATGAATTGCCTGTGGGCGACCGTCTGGACTATACCATCTCGTACGACTTTCATCTTACCAATGGCAGGCATAGCCGATTGATTCATCATCACCTTACTCCGATACTTCTTTCTGATGATGGAAGAATCTGGCTTGCCCTCTGCACCGTATCATTGGCAGCAACCGATGAACCGGGACATATCATCATGCAGAAGAATGGTGAGCGTAGCTATTTTGAATATTCCACATTGCGCCACAAGTGGGAAAAGAAAGAAGGCATAACCTTGAGCGAGACAGAGAGAGATGTTTTGAGATTGTCTGCCCAAGGTTACACGATGAATGATATTGCCGACCGACTATGCAAGTCGGTGGATACGATAAAGGCTTGCAAGCGCAACCTTTTCGCCAAGATAGGCGTGAAGAACATTGCCGAAGCGCTGTTTCATGCCACGAACTATCAGATGATATAATCGCAATCATATCTCTTCCAACAATGGCGAGAGATAGAACTTGGGGAAGTATTTCACCTCCTTGCCTTCCGCAAGGTTTACGAGGATGTTGGCACAATAGCCGGCGGCTATGTATGCCCCGATGCCCAGTTGCGGGAAAGACTCCTCAGAATAATGCCTGATGGCTTCATCCACCCAAGGCACAGGCATCTGCCAGAACATACCGTACTGCGAGATATACTTGCCCAGTGAGCACCGGAAATCATCCGTTCCTTTTTTCACTACTTCGCTGAATGGATAGCCTTTCGGTTTCTCTACAGCGAGAAAGGCAGCCTTGCCAAGATTGACGGCATGGATAACGGGGATGCCCTGCTCCTTACATTTCTCATCGAAAGCAAAAGAGGCTTCGTTGTCATGCAAGGTTGCATTCACCGCATACCGGATGCCCGACAAGTCGCATGCATCCACATCTTCCATCGTCAGCGTATCCTTTTCTATGCGATAGATATGAAATCTATCTTCCTGCTGAGAGCTTTCAGGGAAGTCATGGCGCAAGGCACAGGAAGCTATCAAGCTTCCCATGTCTGCGCCACTAATCAACAATTTTATTGGGTTGTTCATTTATAGAGAGATTTATTGTCATTACACCATTACTGGATGCTGCAGATAGACAGATTACATTCTGTTCTTCTGGCTTTCTCCAGCACCCGTACCCTTATACTTGCTTCTTGTAGTGTTGAACTTATACCGTACAGTAAGCGACACTTTGCTTGTTGACAGTCCATCATACACCATTTCCTTTATTTTGCCAAAATGAGCAATCATATGGCTATCGTTTGTCCCGAACAAATCATAGATGAAGAGCTGAAACGACAAATGGTCTTTCAAGAAAGCCTTATATGCGGAAACATTCGTGCAAAACATTGGCTTGTACAGATACTGATTCTCTTCATGGCCTTTCGTGATATACGACATCATCAACGTAAACATTCCTAATTTGGTGTTGAGCGTATTGTCAAAACGGAATGAAGCCATTGGTTTATTGAGCGATTTCCCATCGTGCGTCTCCATATCAAACCATTGCTTGTCAACGGATGCAGTAAGCGAAGGATACCAGATGCCAAACGAAGGGCGCAAGTTGATGGATGCAGCTACGTCATTATACGAATTCCCATTTACTGGCTTCATCAAGCCTATTGCTGGATTATCCTTATAAGTCTCCACTGTGGATATAATCGGATTGGAAGTATGGCTGTAGGTCATATCGAATGTCAACCATTTGTAAGCCAACTCGTAGTTGAGATTTCTACTTATCTGAGATACCAGAAATGGATTTCCCGTTTCATACGTGTATCGGTTGTCATACTGAATGCCACTGCGCAAATTATGATAGGAAGGACGATTAATGTCGGCTGCATAGCTCAATTGCATCTGTACCTTGCCTATAGGCATCGATAAGCTAAGCGATGGGAACCAATTGCCATACGACTTGCTTTGCCCAGGCACATACTTGCCATATTCATAGTAATTGAAGTCGATGTACTCGTATCTCATACCTGCCTCCAAACTCAGATTACCGAAATCTCTTGAATAGGTCAAGAATGAAGATGTCATACTTTCTGTAATACGGCTGTCGTCATCCGCTACCAAGTTAGTTGGCACCACTTGATACTTTGAGGTACGATGGGTATTGGAATATTCACCACCCAAAGACAAATTACCTCCTAATAAAGGGTAAGAAAGCACCAGTTTGGAAGCGAGCAGGTGATAGTCCTTGTTAGTCAAGCTATGAGCCGTTTGGCTTTGTGCATTCATCCCCACTTCCTGGTATTGCTCTTTGGTAACATCGTTCTGGTATTCCTTCGACCATAGCCAATCTGTATTGAAATCGATGCTGAGCTTACCAATCTTTCCTACATAGTAAATATTGCTTGAAAGATTATTCTTCTGCCAAAAGAAATCAGCATGACTATCAGAACTTTCTGACAATTCTTCGTCTTGCAATATCAAAGAACTCATATCGCCGTTCCATGTTTGTTTAGGATTTCTTAGAAAACCAAAGTTGGCACCTATCGAGTTGTTGGCATCCAACTGGTAGCTGGCATCCAATCGAAAGTTTATGGCTTCGATAATACCTACTTGTCTTATCTCACTTTTCTGGTTCCAGGTCTTGTCAAGATAAGTCTTCTGCTGTAAGTCTTTGTTGTCGGGTTGGTATTGTCTTGCCCCAAAGGCATATGCGCCAAGCTCCAAGCCATTCTTGCGGTAGCTCATATTCAATCGGCTATATCCACCGAAGTTTTCCTTTTCATCGTATTCTCCTGTGGTTGAGGCATCAAATCCGAAGCCCTCGCCTTGTATCTTCTTCGTTGTGATACGGATGACCGCCTTGGTGCTGGCTGCGTAACGAGCACCAGGGTTAGTGATGACTTCCACCGACTTGATGTTATCTGAATGCAAACGGTCCAGCTCGCTCTTGTCTCTCATCTGTCGTCCATTGATATAGATAACAGGCTCACCGCGTCCGAATACCTTGATGCTGCCATTTTGAGCAGAAACGTTAGGGATGCGGTCGAGCAGGTGCTCCATTGTACCTGCCTTCTCAAGTACGGATCCGACAACGGTTGTCGTCATTCCGCCATTCTTCAGGATAGTCTTAGGCAGGGATGACTTCACGACTACTTCGCCGAGCATCTTGCTGTCTTCTTCCATCTTGATAATGCCCACATTCTCGCCTGTGCAATCCTTGCAGATTGTCTTATAGCCTACGGAGGTCACCTTGATGATTCCGCCGTTGCAGGAAGAGTCGATGGCAAAGCTGCCATCCTCTCCACTCACTGCGCCCTTGACGAAAGCCGAGTCTGTTCTATTCAATAATACTACATTGGCAAACGCCAAAGGTTCTCCCTTGGTGTTCATCACCTTGCCGGTGATATTCTGCGCCATCATCGGAGTCATAGCCGAGAGGCACAACGCTGTGGTAAAAATTACTTTTTCCTTCATATTGCTACAGTTTTGCTTGATTCATTTATTTTCTGCTGCAAAAGTATAGCTTTATAGGAAAACCCCTTTGACACAAAAGTGTATTTCTCAAGAGTGCGGCTTAAGAATTACACTTTTGTGTATAAAAAGAAAGGATAAATAGCGTTTGGTGATAGATTTTTAATGAATTTACCTTATTTTTTCATCACCAAATCTGCGAGCACGATGGCGGATTCCTTCTCATCCCTCGGTGCATCCTTTGACTTCCATGCCACGATGAAGCGGATTCGGGCAGCGGTTACCTTGTAGCCTTTCATCTCCCATTTGCCTAGTTTCTCTTTCATCTTGATGGAGAGCTGGGCTATGTCTCTGCCTGTTGATGGGAGACAGAGGCAATGGTCGTGATAGGTTAGCGGCATGCCACTTCTCAGGCAAAGGATAGCATCCTTGTGAGGCTTGGAGAAGCCCAGGTTTACATCCTTGTGTGAGAGCTGAAGTACTATTTCATTGGGCTCATCGTAGGCTTGAGCATCATAGAGATGCTGGGCACTTTTCAGACTGTCGAAGAGATTGCCGTTGGTGTGGATGGCAAGCGTACGCTTGGCACGGGTCATACCCACATAGTATCGGCGCAGTATGTCGTCTGTAGGATGCTCGGGATGGGTAATGAGCATCAGTACATGGTCGAACTCATGACCTTTTGCCTTGTGGATGGTGCTGACCACGATGTCTGATTTCGAGATGTCACAGAAATCTTCTACTGATGATTCGAACACGAACTCCCTCAGGTCGCTGTAGTACTTGGCACGATTGGTCTGCTCAAATACCTGGAGACTGCGGCGCAGATATGGCAATGCCTGGCTGGTGGCATATTTTTGGAATGTCAGCTGCTTGGTTGTTTCCCAAATATCATCAGGGATGATAGGGGATTTCGTCTCCTTGATACCTTGGTCTATCTTCTTCAAGAAGTATCTTACCTCTGCCAGATTCCAGAAGCGCAAGCCGTCCATTGATTGCACCAGCTTGGCCTTGATGCCATGACTGTGAAGAAGAGCCAGCATGATGACTGCCTCCTCATTGGTCTGCGTGAGGATACTGATGGTTTCGTTCTTCTTGCGGGACGATGCATCGGCTTCTTTTGAAGCGTTATTTCTTAGTAATCGCGTAACATCGTCAAGAATAGGCTGATACATATAAACCTTTTTCTCCTGAATCTCGTATGGATGCTTCACGATTCTTACCTCTCCATCTTCTTGACTCATGGAGATGATAGGGGTAGATTTGATTCGCTGGCGGATGTTGCGGGCAAAGTCGTTGGCTGCATTCACGATGTGGCGAAGGCTACGGTAATTCTCGGTCATCTCAATGAAACGGCTGTGCTCTGTCTGGGTCAGCTCATAGAGATACTGCGAGTTGGAACCCCTAAACTCATAGATGTTCTGGTCATCATCGCCTACGGCTATCACCCTCATCTCTTCGTTGACTTTCATCAGAGCAGAAACAAGGGCATAGTCATCCTTACTCATGTCTTGTGCCTCGTCAATAACGAGTACGGTTTTGCTGATGCGATTGGGTTCCACTTCTCCATTGTTGATCATTTCGGCAGCTTGCTTAACCACATCTCCTGCCTCATCCAGATTGCCAACTCTGCCCAGCAGGTCGAAGCAGTAGGAATGGAAGGTCTTGATTTCCACGAAATGGGCGACATTGCCGATGAGTTGCATCAGTCGCTGCTTGAACTCGGTAGCGGCTGCACGAGAGAAAGTGAGCATCAGGAGTTGCTCGTGCTTTACATCTTCCAACAGCAGGAGAGAGGCAAGTTTATGTACGAGCACACGTGTCTTGCCGCTGCCAGGACCGGCAGCGACTACGATGCAGCGAGACTCGTGGTCGTCGATGATTTCCTTCTGTCGCTTGGAGAGCATTCCGAAGAGTTGTTTGTACTTCGAAGGTGTTACGTTGCGCTCTATCTCAGTCTCTCGGTTGCCCTTGAAGTACTTTGAGATGAAGCGATGGTAGTCCATCTGGAAGTAATCCTGCACATATTGCAGGGCGGCATCATAATCCCGTACCATCAGGTTGGCATATTCGCCCACGATGTGAATCTGTTGAATCTTCTGCTTGTAGAATTCATTGAGCATGCGATAATCCTCCTGCTTATAGCGCAGGCGAAGTTCCTTGGTGCGCTTAATCGCCATCGCATTGTAGAGTACCAGGAATCCTCCTTCCAGCTTCATGGCTCCTATCTTGGAGAGATAGAGCAAGGCTTCCTCCACGTCTTCCAACTGTAGGGAAGAGAAGTCGGAGAATAGTGACTGGTTGTTGGATTTCAGATCGTTCAGAAGTTCGACTACCGAGAATTGGAGAGGCTTCTCTTTTCTATTGTCTGTTGCGCCAGAGGCTTTTCCTAAACCTTTTTCTTCAGAAGGATTCTTTTCTTCAGAAGAGCTATTGTTGCTCTCTTCCTCAGCCAGGCTGTATAGTCTTTCGATGATGAATCGGCAAACCTCAATTCGTCTTTCGAATCGCTTGATGATGGTCTCTATATCCTTGTCTCTTGTTACGATGAGATTGCGAACACCGTCTTCCTTCTTATGCGCATATCCCTTTACTACTAAGAAGTATAGCAGTGTGCGGATTTTCTTTTCTGTTGAAGTATCGATACCGTCATGTACGGCATTGTCATTGAGTTGCTTGTATGTGATGTGCAGCGATTCATCCGGGATATGTTCCAGAATGTATCTTTCCAGTTTGGCGTAGTTCTCCAGCATCTGCTGAGGCTTGCGTTGTTTGTCGCTGATGTCTTGCAGATAGGCTGAGATGTCACGGGTATCGGCAAGAATGCCTTCCTGTCGCATTCGGTCAACGGAAGAGATGACGTCTCGCTTGCTGAGTCCTAGGATGTCGGCGAGGTAATCGATGCGGGATTCAGCCTCGCTATCCTGTGCCTTGGCTATATGCTTCTGGGTGATGAGCGACTTGATGATGCGGATGGCATTCTTCATCTCATCTTCCGAGAACAGGGGTGATTCGGTGAGACGCAGTCTTGCCTCGTCCATGTTCTTGACGGTGATGCCTGTGGCATAGACGTGTGGAATGTTGTTGCCACGCTCTATGTATCCGCTCTGTTCTAGAGCAGAAAGGGCGGTGCGAACACGGGTTTCTATGTCGGATACCGAGTCATCCCAACCGGCTTGACGGGCTATCTCCAGTGCCGAACAACTTACATATGGGCGCTGCTTGGTAAAATCCTTAATGGCTTTCCATACCTGTTGTATCTCGCTGATGCTCAGTTTGGTTTGGTTGAGCAGGATGAAGTGCTTGTCCAAGTCCTCGTCACTATAGAGTACATAGCATTTGGCATTGAGGTGTGGATCTCTTCCTGCACGTCCTGCCTCCTGTACATAGTTCTCCAGAGAGTCGGAGATGTCGTAGTGGATAACCAGCCCCACATCGCTTTTATCTACTCCCATACCGAAGGCGGAGGTGGCAACGATGATTCTAACCTTATCGCTCATGAAGGCATCCTGATTGTGTATCTTCTCATCGGCATCCATCTTGCCATTATAGGGCAGGGCGGAAATTCCGTCACGGGTCAGCTTTTGGGCGAGTTCCCGGGTTCGCTTGGTGCGGGATACGTAGATGATGGTAGGGCAATCTGTCTGCTCTACCAGTGAACGCAGTAGATTGTATTTGTTGCCGTCACTATCTACGTGGATAACGGAATAGTGTAGGTTGGTACGTGAGGCTGATGAGGCGAAGAGCTGGAGGTCGGTGCCCAGCCAATGCTTGAAATAGTCGCAGATGTCTTGCACCACCTTCTGTTTTGCAGTGGCGGTGAAGCAAGATACGGGTATCAGGGTTTGACCATGATTGCGGGCCATAGCATCCTTGCCAAACTTGCGTTCCTGGTATTCCTTGATAAACTTGCCGATGTATAGGTAATCCACACGGAAGTCTTGTCCCCATGCAGAGAAGCAGTGAGCTTCATCAATGACGAACCTCACTACATGCCGTGCCATGAGGATGCGCTCGATGGTTTTGGAGCGCAACATCTCTGGTGCTATATATAATAAGGTGGCATCTCCGCTCTGTACTCGTTCGATGGCTAGGGAGCGGGAGATAGGGTCGAGGAGACCATTGATGGTTACGGCATCGGTGAAGCCGCGGTCTGCGAGGTTATCTACCTGGTCTTTCATCAATGATTGCAAAGGCGAGATAACCACGGTGAGTCCATGTATGGTTCTGCCATCCATCAGGGCTGGCAACTGGAAGGTGAGCGACTTGCCGCCACCCGTAGGAAATATCGCCAATAATGACTTGCCATCTACTGCTGCCTGCGATGCCTGTTCCTGTAGCGGTTCGCCGTCATAGGTACGGAAGGCATCATAGCCAAAAAGTTGCTTCAGGTTGTGATGAATGTCGAGCATGCAGTTGCAATACTCGCAGCCATCGGTGCATTGGGTATGGCAGAGCATATAGATGATATGTTCTACTTCGGGATAATGGCAGAGTACCCAACCTGGGGTTACAGATTGGTAATCGTCTGTGCCTATGAGGGCCAAGGCGTATGCCAAGCCGCAAGGCGACTGGGCTGCAAGAGCCGGAATGTCGGCATGGGCGCAAATATGATTCTTGTATTCAGAAAGAATGTATTCTGAAACGCCTATCATTGCGTCATCCTTTTCGATGGCTCCCACATACATCAGGAATCCTCTGAATTCCTCTTCATGCTGTAGCAGCAAGGTGAAGATTTTCCTCTTCCTTTCTGATAATTGATTCCATGCAGCGATTTCATCCATCAAAAGCTCCTTGGTTTTCTCGCAGTCATTTACAGGATTGTTCATCTGCTCGCTCATCAGTTTGTCGTCCTTTACCAGATGATGGTAAGGGCGCTTGGGAAAGAGGAGTGGGGAGAGATAGAGGGTATCTATCAGTATGCCGTTGAGTTGGAGATAGCGGGCATCGTGATGAATGAGGTTATGCCCGCAGATATAGTTAACCTTTCTTTCCTGCAGGAACTTGTTCAGTGCCGTCTGTGATGCTTGGTGAAAGGTAGCTCCATCATAACTTAATGCCCCGATATCGTGTATTTTATGGTCTTTCAGTCCCACTTCGGTATCCACGAAGGCAATATTTCTGCTTCTGGCATCTTTCTTCTTGATGTCAGAGCTTACGGTGAGATTGTTCTTCCTTCCAAAGAGGCGACTGAATATTGACATAATAAACTTTTCTTTTTTGCTTTTTAGATGTATCAGGAAGCTGTCTTATCTATGCATAGACCATACCTTCCTCTATGATGTCGCAGACAGATATTTTTATCTTATGCTTTTTCGATTACCCAATTATCGATATTCCCAGTTTTACTGTCGAAGTTGATGCCGACCTTGGTTATTGGCTTGCCGCTTAGCGCAAATCGTTTGTGATAGTTCTTCAGGTTGATTTGCTGCATTGCAGACTTCGCACTCCTGTCCAACTTAATCTCCAACAGAAAAAGGTCTGTATGGGTGAGCAATACGATGTCAACTCTGCCGTTGGGTGTATGAACTTCAACGTCCACCTGATAGTCTGTAAGCAGAGAGAATATGATAAAGAGCATCTGCTGGTAATGTCCCTCATAATGAGCGTTGTTGCAGTAAGGAACAGTTCCCAGGAATGTTTGGAGTAAGGTTAATGCCTCCTCCATATTCTGCTTATCCAATGCCTGTGCGATACGACGGGCTGTATTGGTTGTTGCAAGCGTATTCTGTGTGACGTATGATGGAATCAGTGCCTTGGTCAGTCCCATTTTCACCTCCTTGTTAGGAACATCAAGAACGTAATAGTTGTAGTCTTCATGATATTCCTTGATGGTGATATATCCACTTTGGTAAAGCAGCGGCATGATGGTTGGCATATTCTCCGTAGGAACATCAAACTCGCTGGCATCAGCCTCCACTCGGGTGATGACATCTGTAGGAACTACCTGATATTTGCGCATCATATTGATGAGATAAGTTGGAGTGCCGGAAGTAAACCAATAGGATCCGAACTTGTTTTCAGCAAAGCAATTCAGCAGGCTATATGGATTGAAGATATCAGGTGAGAATCTTGTGAAATGATAGCCGTCATAATTCTCTTTCAACTTGTCGATTACTTGCTCTTTCGTTATGTTTCTTCTTCGGGCAAGCTCCTCAATATCTTCCGACATCTGCATCAGAAGTTCTTCTTTGGTGATGCCACAGATACCAGCATAGTCATCATTCATGGATATGTTGGTGATGTTGTTCAGTTCGCTGAAGATGCTGATTTGCGAGAACTTGGTGATGCCTGTCAGGAAGACAAAGCGTAGTTTAGCTTCACTGTATTTCAAAGGACTGAAAAAGTTGCGCATAATATTGCGCAAGGTATCCAACTGCTCTTGCTCGTGAGCCACATCCAGCATAGGCGCATCATATTCATCAATAAGCACGACTACCTGTTTTTCGGATTTCTCGTATGCAGTATTGATCAGTTCTGTCAATCGGTTATTGGCATCAATTTGTGGCTGTGTGATACCCCATTTCTTTTCTTCTGTTTCCAGTATGAATGCGAGATATCTCTCCAGCTGTTCTTTATTCATGTGTTTGCCTCCGCTTAAATCAAAGTGGAGCACAGGATATTCTGTCCACTCCTTTTCCAGCTTTTCGATGGCAAGACCATTGAATAAGTCTTTCTTGCCTTCAAAGTAACTCTGGAGGGTGGTGAGAAACAGGGATTTTCCAAAGCGGCGTGGACGTCCCAAGAAGAAATAGGTACCGCTGGTGTGCGTCAGGCGGTAAACGTATTCCGTCTTGTCGATATAGAGCTTGTTTTCCTTGCGGATTCGCTCGAAAGTCTGTATGCCTAATGGATATAACTTAAGTGCCATAATCTTCGATGTTTATATTTCCACCGCAAATTTACAATTAATATTTGATATATGCAAATAATCAAGTGCTTTTATCTTCTTTGAAAGCTGTTTTTATACAATCCCAAGAGGCTCGTGAGGATATCTTCAAGGCAGATTAATATGCCCCTAAAACCTTCCAGTCGTCTATGAGTTTGAACAGTCGGGGCATGGCTGGCTTGTAACTGTCGGGATAGGTGAGGGAATAGACAAAGAGTATTCTGCCACTCTTGATGAATTTATCGTAATGACTGTAGCCATCTACTCTTACTCCGTTTTCATAGACAGGACCGGAGAGGATGAATGCCTTATTCGAAGCCTGTATCGTCCGCTCCGAATGAAGCTTCTGGGCTAGAGAATCGGCACAAGCCTGGAGGGTGTTGCTATAGTTGGGGGTAACGTAACTCTCCAGGATGATGTTGGCATGATTGGTGAATGAGAAGCGGGCATAGCCCTGGTATCCCGATACCGAAGTATCCTCCTGCTGGAAGAAGCAAGGATATTTGACAACGTAGCCGAAGTCCGGATCATTGTATTCCTTCATGGGCGCCATCTCTACCTTGGTCTTGAAATCCGCCATCGGTGTATGCTGCTCTTTCGTAACCTCATGGTGATAGTTGATGATGAAGTTTATCATCATCAGCAAGACAACTGCTATCAAAAAAATCTTCTTCATATCTTTGCCACTTTTATATTTTAGATACAAAGGTATGAAGAAGATGGAAAAAAGCCAAATAATAAGTATGACATTTGGCTGACATTTCTGAACTTATCTGATAATCAGTCGGTAAGACTTGCCTCTTTCCGACTCAATTATGAGGTTGCTATTCTGCTCAATCACCGGTTTGATACGGCGAATCAAGGTATAGAGCGTTTCACTGGCATCCGGTTTCTTGGGCCAAAGAGCATCACAAATCTCCTGTTTGGAGAGTTGATGATGCGTATTGTTGAAGAAGAGTTGCATCAGCTGGTGCTGCATCGGAGTAAACTTGATGGCTTGTCCGCTTTCCTGATTGTAGAAGGAATCCTCGTCTTGAGTATAGCACATGGTGCCGAACATATCAGCCTCATGATTCCAGGGTTGTTTTCTGCGATGATAGTATAGCGATGCAATAGCCCAAATCATAGCCATGAGAGTAAGCGTCAAAGATGTCCGCTGGTTGCTCATACTCAAAACATCTGCCATCGAACAATTAGCATAACTTTGGATAGAATGCTCGTTGAGAAGCATCTCTTTGCTGCTGAGTAGGTTGGCGCTATTTACCAACTGGGAATTGTTCTTCCCTCTTCTTCTGTCTTCCATCACATAGCAGAGATTACTGGTCGATTTCAGCAGATCGATGCTGAGATGTGACCGGTAGCTCTGGATGGTATCAGGCGTAATCCATTGATATTTATTTTCCTGAAGAGTCAGAGCCAAAGCTTTGTTCATATCTTGTACAATGGCATACTGTGCCTTGCGGTAGTTGCTTACGCTGGAGAATGCCGCAGACATCACAAGGATGGCAAAGATGAGGATGGAATGATATGCTTTCAGTTTCATATTATCTATTCTGTTTAAATGATATACTGTTTAAAGATTCAAATGCAAAAGTACAGAAATTCTATGAAAGATGGTATAAAACTAGGTATAATATTCGTTAATTGATAAATGTCAGACTCATGTCAGCCATATTTTTCGCTTCGGTCTTCTCTTTTTGATACCTTTGCAGCAGAAAACAAGTTTTAGAAAAAGTATATGATGACAATGAAGAAAAGTAAATTGTTAACAGCTATGGTGATGCTGTGGGCATTGATCTCTTGTGCAGAAATAAGTGCCCAGGAGATCCAGAAGGTATCGAATGATTCTATAGCCTTGCAAGAGGTTGTTGTGAAGGCGGCACGAGTAGTCAACAAGGAAGATGGCAAGTTGATATTCCCAAGCGATATTCAGAAGCAGCGTTCTTTTTCTGGTTTTTCGCTTTTGGGAAAGTTGGCTTTGCCTCATATCAGGGTTGATGAGGCTGGCCGTTCCATTTCTGCTACCGATAATAAAGGAGAAGTGCAGATTCGTATCAATGGCATTCTCGCCAATATGCATGACGTGCAGATGCTGGATGTAGCTTCTATTATGAGTGTAGATTATATTGATAGCCCTGGCGTAAGATATGGAAAGAATATTGCATACGTGATAGATATTCATACCCGCAGGGCTTCATCGGGTGGCAGTTTGGGTTTCAACTTGACCAATGCGCTAACTACCAAGCTCGGTTCGAACGATGTTTATGCATCTGTCAATAGGGGCAAGAGCCAATTGAATATTTTATATGAGCAGACTTATGTGGATAATAAGGCATCCGAATATAATGAGGATGCTCAGTATCTTCTACATGATGGTTCTGAGTATCAGATATCTCGAAAAATCATGAATGTGGCAACTCGAAATTATGATAATACATTGCAGTTGAAGTATAATCTGGCTGATTCTGCCTTATATGTATTCCAGACAACGCTTACCACGGATTTCAGCAATCAGCCTTATACATCGAATGAGATGTGGTTTTCTGAATCTGGAAAGCCTGCGTATCCTGTTTACAGAACCAGCAAGGGTAGGGATTTTACTCCTGCTCTCGATTTGTATTTCTATCATCAGTTGGGCAAGCATCAGTCTTTGTCGGCAGATGTTTTGGGTACTTATATCCACACCAATGGAACCTATTATGAAGGTGAGGGCGAACCCTATCAATATCAGGTAGATGGAAAGACCTATTCGCTCATAGCCGAGGCTATCTATGAAAACCGGTTGAAACCCTTTACTTTTTCTGCAGGAACCAACTTGAACTGGAAATATATAGATAATCAGTATTTGGGTGATGTGATTAGCGAGAATGGTATCCGTTCATTGGGTATTTATGGTTTTGCACAAATCAAGGGAAGTTTGGGACAATTCAAGGAAGGAACATCCCGTTTAACTTATGTGGCTGGCTTCGGGTTGAGTAATCAGTCTTATCGACAGGGAGATGAGGAATTTAGTTTTTGGCTTTGTCGTCCGAAACTCACATTGGCTTATTCCTTGACATCTTCGTTTCAGATCCGCTTGGGAAGTGAATTATCACAGCATATTTCGCAGATAGCTATGATTTCGGATACCCGTATTCGAAAGAACAGTATGGAATGGACTGTGGGTAATCCTTCGCTTAAGCCTAACAGTAGATATGAGAACTGGGTGGTATTCTCTTTCAGTAAACCAAGGATAAATACTGATTTTACCTTGAATTATCGCATCAATCGTCATTGTAATTTGGCGAAATACACCCGCACGGAAAATGATCAGTTTCTTTATACCCAGGCGAATCAGCCCCATTGTAATATGTTGTATCTTACGAATGATACCCGGTTTGACATTATTCCCGATCACCTTATATTATCTGTGAATGCAGGTATTTACCGTTTTTTCAATAAGGGCGATGAGTACAGTCATTGTTATACCGCTTATAATTATGGTGGAACATTACAGGGATATTGGGGAAAATGGACTGTGATACTGTATGCTGATAACGGTTGGAACTTTATGGAGGGAGAGAACATCGGGCATAATCCTCCTTCATTGGCTGCCTCAGCCAGTTATCATATAGGTGATTTCGATTTTACGCTCTATATGCATAATCCGTTTATGGCTCATCCGAAATCCTATTCAGCAGAAATCGTCAACGCATTACTCCGTAAGCAGGTTTGTGGTTATGACAATTCGGAAGGTAATTTGTTCCGTATCGGTGTTGCCTGGAATATCAATCGGGGAAAGGACTACCGTAAGATACAGCGGAATATCAACAATGAGGAGCGTGAAACGGGTATCTTGAAATAGGTGGCTTTGCTTTCTATATGGGTTGCATGGGCAACAGCCGGAATTTATTTCTTCCCTTTATTGATGATATAAATTCCGGCAGTAGCCAATGCGCCTGCTATCAGATATTTCCAGTAGAAGGTTTCGCCAAGACAGAGGCAGGAGGTGATGGCTCCTACTACGGGGATGAGCGAATTGTATATCGCTACCTTTCCTACGGGATTGCAGCTCAATAGTTTGTTGTAGAGAGCGAAACTGATGGTTGAGATGGCAATGAGCAGCAGAAGGATGGTGATGCCCCAGAGGCTGATGACTGGCAGATAGCCACCCATTAACAAAGCAGGAATCACCAGCAAGGCTCCACCGATGCTCAGCGAATAACCGGTTCCTACGAAAACATCCACCCTCTTGCTCAAGCCTCGGGTCAGCAGGGAAGCACTGGCTCCACACAGGGCATTGAGGATAATCATGCCATCGCCCAGGAATGTGAAACTTCCGCTTTCCTTTCCGCCAAGGTTCAAGGCAAGGATGCCCAGGAATCCGATGATGCAGCCTAAAGCCTTTCGCCACGTCATCCTGTCGCTCTTGAAGAAGATGCAGGCAAAGATAACCACCGTGAAGACGCTCATCGAATTGAGTATCGCCGAACGTGCTCCTGCATTATGCGAGAGTCCGAAATAGAAGAAGGCATAATGAAGGGTGGTGTTGAGGAGTGAATAGAGGAGAAGGAACCAGACATTTGTATTCGTCAGAAATTTGAAACTTCCATTCTTCTGAACATCATGATTCTCCTTCTGGACAGCATTCTTTTTGAATCCGAATTTACGATGCGAACTTCTGGCGATGGCCAGGATGATGATGCCGGAGATGAAGAAGCGGATGCCGGCAAAAAGCATCTTGCTTCCGGTCATGTCTGCTGTAATCTGATATTCCTCCATTCCCATTTTGATCAATGGGTAAGCCCATCCCCACGAGATAGCAGCCGTAAGGGCGAACAGGCTTACCCATACCGGGCGCTGAAATATACTGAGTGTATTTGTTTCTTTCTTTTCCATTATAACTTAATTGGTATTCCCTTGCTTCTGGGTTTGCTAAATGGCAATCTACAAGTCCCCCAGATGCCTTTCTATCGGAATGCCGCGGTTCTTGTCTTTGTCATCCTTGTTGATGTCTATCCAGTTGCGCAGGGTATCCATGGCGATGCGGGTGGCATGGCGAAGATGATCGCCATCCTTCAGTCTGCCCACGATGATGCTGGAGAAGATGTCGCCGGTGCCCGGGAACTGAACGGGGATTTCTTCGTAGGGCAGGAGAAAATACTCTTCTGTAAGATGATTGAAACCTACCACGGCATGCTGACCCTCTACGATGCACGAGGTGATGAGCACGGAGTGGGAACCGATGGCTCTCAGTTTATCTATCAGTTCATAGGCTTCCTTCTCCGAGATTCCCTCTTCCTTGTATTCCGAATCCGTCAGCAGGCAAGCCTCGGTATAGTTGGGAAAACAGAGATGCGATACACTCAGCATCTCCTTCATGCATCTCACGGTACTCTCACTGGCTCCACCATAGAGTTTGCCGTAATCGCCCATCACGGGATCCACATAGATGTCGGTGCCCATTGCTGCCTGTTCTCTGCAATAGCGTGCCACCAGCTTAGCCTGACGCTCCGAAGCCATGAAACCCGTGGTGATGGCATCGAAGTGAATGCCCAGTTCGTTCCACTTCTGCAAGGCTTCCTCGATATACGAAGTGCATTCCAGAATGGCGTACTTGCCGTATGGGAAGGTGTTGCTGATGAGCATGGTGGGCAGATTGAACACGTCGAGTCCCATATAAGAGAGGATTGGCATCTGAACTGCGGCAGAAACCTTTCCGTAGCCACACATGTCGCTGATAATAAGGATATTACTTTTCGCTTTCATTCTTTCTTTTTTCTACTTGCTTTTCTTTCTTATCCTGATTATCTCTTAATAGCTGGCTGTACATTTGATACCCAGTGCCTCTACACGGTCCTTGATGGCATCGAGTACTTCCTTTGGTGCCTTTTCCAGCAACTTGTCTGGTGTTTCACGGGCGATGGTATAAACCATTACCTGCTGAGGCTGGATGTCTTTCACTGCCTCCAGCCAAGGAGCTATGAAATGCTCGCTGGTATTGTCCAAACCGTCACCTCTCAGGAACATGGTCTGGATGATGACGTGCCCCTTGAACATCTTCAGATATTTGATCACATCCTTCACGTCGTAGTTAGGCTGCTGAGGGCGGTCCAGCTTCTTGATGTAATCCATATCCACGGTATCCAGTTTCAGGATGTTGTTATCCACGAGCATCAGCGCCTCTCTCACTTCCTCCTTATATATATAGGTGGCGTTGCTGAGCACGGATACTTGTGCTTCAGGGAAATATTTCTTGCAGAGTTCCATCGTATCTTCCACGATTCCCTTGAAGTCTGGGTGCCCCGTAGGTTCACCGTTTCCTGCGAAGGTGATGTCGTCCAGAGGCTGGTTGTTGTCGTGGCGCTCTTTCAGAACCTTCTCCAGTCCTTCTCTTACCTCCTCGCGGGTAGGGCGCTTCTTCTTAGGACGGAAGTCGGCGTTGAATCCGCATTCGCAATAAACGCAGTCGAATGAGCAGACCTTGCCATCAGATGGCATGAGGTTGATGCCCAGTGAAACTCCCAGACGGCGGGAGTTCACCGGACCGAATATCGGTGATGGATAAATAATCGTTGACATAATCTTATTCTCCTTTATCTAATCTATTCTTTATTTTATCTTGGTAATATCTATTTTTATACCAATCTTATTTACTTGTTCGTAATTTGATGGGCAAAAGTACTAAAAAATGTTGGAATGAACAAATAAATCAACAGAAAATCGATTTATCCTTACCATTTGTCTTCTATCTCCAATAGATTGTGTACTTTTGCATTCCAATCCGGGGAGATTCTTGGTGATTTCGATTCGGATTTAAAGAAAAAAACAAAAAAGTTGATGTTTTGCTTAGTTTTTCGCTTGGCTCAACTGTATAGATAGTATATGAACAGAAAAAAGGACATAGAACAGTTATTCCGTCAGCATTACGCGAAGATGTACAATCTGGCCAGATGCATTCTTTCGGATGATGACGAGAGCAAGGATGTGGTGAGCGAAGTTTTCGCCCAGATTCTTGCCGATGATGTGGTTCTGGTGCCTGGGAGTGAGGATGGTTACTTGATGCGGAGCGTACGCAACCGCTGTCTCAACCTGATAGCTCATAAGAGCGTGAAGGAAAGGGTGGCGAAGCTGCTGCTGGATGATGCCGACGTGATTCTCTCGGAAGATACCGACGAGCGACTCGACCGGCTGATGCTTCTCATCGAAGACCTGGAACCGCCTATCCGGCAACTCATTTTCCGTCTGCGCTATCTTCAGGAGAAATCTTATCAGGAGGTGGCTGATGAAGTGGGAGTGAGCAAGGTGACGGTATTCAACCATCTCTCGAAGGCGATGGACTGGATTAAGAAACAATTTAAATGAGCAAGACAATGACAAACATGAGTAAAGAAGAAAAGCGGATGATGCTCTTTGACATGCAGGAGCATCCCGAGAAATATACCGACGAGCAGGTGGAGCACCTGCTTGCCGATGAGGAAGTGAAGGAGTTCTTCCATGAACTGGCGATGGCGAGAATGGCTGGCAAGAAAGCCAATCCGAAGAAAGTGGATGTGGATGAGGCTTGGAAGGAATTTGTTCAGGCACATCACGAGGGTAAGTTGGCGATGGATGCCGGCAAATCCAAGAGCGTTTATCGCAACCGGATGAAGATTGCTGCATCTATTGTCGGCATCATCTTCCTTTCGGGGGTAGCCTTGGCTGCGATTCACAATGGCTGGTTGGGGTTCCCGGCTTCTGATCAGACAGCGGATAACAAGGCTGATACAGAACAGATGGCAACAACCCAGGCGCTGCCGAATGACAGTCTTCGTGCTGCAACAGCAGAGAACAAGGATTCGCTTGATATGAAGCCGGTGGTGTTTGATGATGCTGAATTGGGAACCATCCTGACTCAGTTATCCGGTTTCTATCATGTCAAGGTGGAGTATGTGGATGCCGGTGCCCAGCACATCCGTCTCTTCTTCAACTGGAACAAGACGAAGACTTTGGAGCAGAACCTGGAGATTTTGAATGCTTTCGACCGCATACAGATAGAGTATATTGACGGTACATTGATGGTGAAATAAGATAGGAGGATATATTTATGAGAGATTTTTGGAAACCAATGCCCGTTAGCGGCAAGCCTGTCAGAGAGCTTCTTCTTCTCTTCCTGCTGCTTTGGGTTCAGCTGTCTTATGCTCAGCGTATTACCCGACAATATAATAATGTGTCGTTCTCTGCAGCGTTGAAGGATTTGAACGCCCGCCAGCATAAGTACACCATCAACTTTGTGTATGATGAACTGGAGGATTTCAGGGTAACCAAGAGCATCAGAAACCAGAGTGTTCCCGATGCCATCATGCAGCTGATAGGATTCTATCCCATCAAGATGACGCAGGTGGAGGATAATATCATGGTGGAGTGTACGCAGAAGACAACCCTTCGTTATAAGGGACGTATTATAGATGAGAGAGGCAATGCTGCCGAATATGCAAATATAACCTTGTTGTCGCCCATTGATTCCACAATCGTAGGACATGGTGTGAGCAATGAGAATGGAAGTTTTGTCATTCCTTGTAATTCCCGGAAGGTGTTAGTCCGTATCACATACGTTGGTTATAAGACAATCAACCGTATATACAGCAATCCGGAAATGGGAATCATCAAATTGCAGCCCGAAACGATGATTATCAAGGGAGTTGTAGTGAAGGGTGAAAGGCCTCAGTATAAAATGTCGCCTGGAGGAGTGGAGGTTGCCGTAGAGCATACCTTGCTTTCTAAGATGGCAAACACTTTTGATGTCCTGAATCTGTTGCCCCGTGTCTCTGTTGATGGACAAAAGATATCCGTGTTTGGTAAAGGCACACCGATTGTTTATATCAACAACAAGCGTGTGAATGACAATAATGAGATTGTAAACATCACTCCCGACAACATCAAGTCGATTTCGGTGATAACAAGTCCTGGAGCTGAATATGATGCCGAGGTGGAGTCGGTAATTCGTATCCGTACCAAAGAGCGCCGTGCCAATGGGTTCAGTTTACGTACGGATGCTTTGGGTAAATACAACAAATGGATGTCGGATTACGAACTTGTCAGCGCCAGATATCAGACCAGGAAATTCGAGATAGCCAATAGCTTATGGACGAGGGCCTATCATATTGGTGAGGATAATCATCTGAACACCGATATCAATTTGCCCGACAAGCATTATCACAACGACCAGCATTTTAATTCGGATACCAAACACCGCTTCTTGTCGGAATATCTCTCGGCCGACTATTCGCTCAACGACAGCAATTCCATTGGCGGCTCTTATCGCTACTATGGTATGTTGAATGGCAGGACGAATAGTGCAAGCCAACAGGATGTGTTTCTGAACGGTGTGGCACAGGGAAGCATTGGGCAGAATGAGGTTGCAAAGCCTCACCTTGGCTCACATGAGGCAGAAATCTATTATGTGGGAAAGATAGGACAGGTAGGCATCGATTTCAATGGCACATACTATACGGTCAATAACAGACGTAGTGACGAGAGTATTGAAAGCAGCAAGGAATTGGGCAATCAGGAGGTACACTCAAGCAATCGTCAGAATAGCGATATGTGGGCAGGCAAGTTGGTTGTGAATATTCCTCTGTGGAAAGGAAATGTTTCTGTAGGAACAGAGCTGTCGAAGACCGACTCTCATGGAACGTTCCTGAATGAAGAGCAGTTGGTGCCATCCACAGAGACGGATATCCATGAAAGAAATGTTGCTGGCTTTGCACAATATGAACTGCCCCTCAGCAAGTGGACCATTGGTCTTGGTGTGCGTTACGAGAATATCATTCGCGACTATTTCTCTGGTGGAGTCAAGCAGGATGATGTGAGCAGAAGATACAGCAACTTCTTTCCTAACCTCAGCTTATCATGGAACAAAGGTAACTGGAATTGGCAGTTGAATGTCAACGAGAAAATAAATCGTCCAAGTTATCGACAGTTAGGCAACTTCATGCAGTTTGACAACCGTTTCCTTTATGAAGGCGGAAATCCTACCTTGCAACCGGAGAAGGTGTTCAATGTTGAGGCAATGATGACATATAAGTGGCTGAATGTTTCCGCAGGGTATAAATATCTGAAGGATGTGATAGAGTGGACCAAGTATATCTATCCTGGAAAGGAATTTGCTTATAGTACGTCGTTGAATTTCGACCATAAGCAGCTGCTTTATGCTTCTGTCAATGTTTCGCCAAAGCTTGGCATCTTCCGTCCTAGGTGGGGATTCTATTATAAACAGCAGTTCTTCGATACCAGGAAGTATGGTGCCAGCAAGGCATTAAGCAGACCTTTGCTGTTGTGCTTGCTCGACAATAATTTCGCTCTTTCAGAAACCATGAATGCGGCAATCAGCCTGAATGCAGAAACCCCCAATGCAGATGGATTTCTTATGATGAAGAGTAATTACAGCGTCGATTTGCGGTTCGACAAGTCGTTTGCCAATCGCACATGGATTATTTATCTTTCTGCAAATGACATCTTCAAGACTACAAAGGAACGTTGGACGATGTATGGACAGGGTTCGGGTACCATGAAAGACTGCTACAACTATACTCGTAGCATCTCTTTGCAGGTTACGTATAATTTCAATGCCAAGCGCAGTAAGTACAAGGGTACTGGAGCCGGTAATGAAGAAAGGAGCCGCTTGTAGCTCTTGTTAGGAAGAAACTCTCTTAATAAACAACAAATATATGACAATCGGTCAAGCGAAGGCAGAACCATATAGTTTTGCTCTTTGCTTGACCGATTAAAATCTTTGTCTTATGATGGAATCTTTACAGGTGTGGCGTAATCAAAAAAAGCCTTTAAGGGGATTTTTTCCTTCCCTTAAGGAAAAATATTTTTTTCCTTAAGGATATTTTTATTTTTCCTTAAGGGAAAATTTTAAATCTCTTTATGCCCCATTTTTCTAGCATTTCAGGCGAATATGTATTTCCTAGAATATTGTTTACATGGATATGCCTTTTATTTCTGTTACATCCTCTTTTTGGAGGTTGAAATAAGGATATTAACGAAATAAAAAGGCAGAAGTTTAGCATATCTCTATTTGTTTTTGTACCTTTGCATAGGTTTTTCGAAAATAATCTAGGTTTTGCTTAGTTTTTCGCTTGGCTCAACTGTATAGATAATAAGTAACAGAAAATAGAAAGACTGATATTTGTTCCCACAAATGTTAAATCTCAGTTAACGTAACAAAATAGTTACCGAAATGTTTGGCGGTAAATAACTTTATTGTTACCTTTGCATCGTCCAATGAGGACAAAGTGTTCTTTAAACGTACTAAGATTATGAAATACAGCGAGCTGTATCGGAAGTTAAAGAAAGCGGGATGCTTTCTACTTCGTCATGGAGGCCGACACGACATCTGGTCCAACCCTGCCACTGGGAAGAGCGCAGTCGTTCCTCGGCATGGAACTGGAGAGGTGCCGCAAGGCACTCTCAAATCTATCTATCAAGAACTTGGGCTTTAGCCCAGGTTCTTCTTCCATGAGAATCTTGGTATGCGAGAAGAACACTTTTGATTATGAACTTATAACAATATAAAGATATGGCAAGGAAAGTTACCGTTGTTGTGGAGTCTGGCAAGGATTTATATTCTTGCTTTATGACTGGGACCGATGACCTGACGTTTGGTCTCATCGGTGATGGCAAGACCGCAAAGGCTGCCATGGAGGATTTTCTTATAGCAGATAAGGAGATGAGGAAGTTCTACGAGGAGGAGGGCAAGGAATATCCAGACTTGGAGTTTCACTTCGTCTTCGATGTTGGGGCATTCTTCAACTACTATCCGCTCAGCATCTCGGCGTTTGCCAAATATATCGGCATGAACGCTTCTCTTTTGCGACAGTATGCGGCTGGCATCAAGTCGCCGCAAGGCAAGAGTCTGGAGAAAATTCGCCAAGGCATTGCAAAGATCAAGGAAGATATAGACACTGGACTCTTGATAGATAAGCCAGTTCTACAGTACGTTTAAAGAGCAGTCTCTTTCTAGCAAAGATGATTGTTTCATTTTTATTGTAAAAAGAGCTCGAAGCCCTGGTGCGTGACGCATCGGGGCTTTTTCGTAGCCAATATCTTCTTTTTATTACCTTTGCATAGGTTTTTCGAAAATAATCTATGTTTTGCTTAGTTTTTTGCTTGGCTCAACTGTATAGATAATAAGTAACAGAAAAAAGAAAGACTGATGTATATGAAAAAATGGATTATGATTTGTGCTTGTGTGGCTGTTTTTCAAACCGCATTAGCTCAGCGCATCACCCGACAATATAATAATGTGTCGTTCTCTGCGGCGTTGAAGGATTTGAATGCCCGCCAGCATAAGTACACCATCAACTTTGTGTATGATGAACTGGAGGATTTCAGGGTAACCAAGAGCATCAGAAACCAGAGTGTTCCTGATGCCATCATGCAGCTGATAGGATTCTATCCCATCAGGATGACGCAGGTGGAGGATAATATCATGGTGGAGTGTACGCAGAAGACTCCCACCAAGATGATAGGTCGCATCATAGATAATAAGAATCGCCCTGTAGATTTCGCCAATGTAGCCCTGCTGAATGTTCGTGACTCTTCATTGATTAATGGCGGCGTGACGAATGAGAACGGCCAGTTCGTGATTCCCTGCGAGGCGAGAAAGGCGATAGTAAGAGTAAGTTGCGTGGGCTATATTACGTCAAGCAATACCTTTAATATAGGTAAGATAGGGACAATAACTCTGAAGGAGGCAACAATGAACCTGCAGAAAATTGTAGTGAAAGGACATCGACAGCCTTTCAGAATGACTTCTGAAGGATTGGTGGCTCAGGTAGAAGGTACATCTTTGGAGAAAATGGGCTCGGCAGAAGATGTATTGAAACATCTTCCGAGAGTGATGCAGAAGAACGGTGATATAGAAGTCTTGGGAAAAGGTAAACCTTTGATTTATATCGATAACAAGAAAATCAAGGGAACCATTGATCTCGATAGATTGAGTTCTTCTGACATCAAACATGTAGAGGTGATAACCGAGCCGGGTGCAGAATACGATGCAACCTATCAGTCTGTCATCAGAATCAAGACGACAAGAAAAAAGGGAGAAGGTTTGGGATTGACTTATCGGCAGGTCTATCAGCGCAATCATCAGGACAATCATCGTGAAGTACTCGATTTGAACTATCGCTATCGGGGATTGGATATCTTCTCCAATTTGTATGGTGGTTTGTCTCAGGGCTATCAGGATCAGAATAATGATAACAGACTCTACGGCAAGACGCTTATGAATATCAACGAAGACTTGATTATCAAAAACAAGAATTACTATACCAGTGGAAGTCTTGGTTTTAATTATGTTTTTAATGATAAGCATTCTGTGGGTGCCACTTACGAGGTGAACATCAATCCTTATAGTCGGGGTGGATGGAATTCGCTGATGGATGTCTGGAAGAATGGCTCCAAGACAGAAAGCTATACAAATGATATGTATTGTCGTTTCAAAAGCCGACCTACGCAGGATATTACGGCTTATTATGCCGGACAGATAGGAAAGGTGAGCATAGAATGGAATGGGGAAATATATCTTCGTAAAACAGGACAGACTCAATATTCTGAAGAAACAGGAATGGAGGGCGGAGATTCTCGTACGATAGAATCTGATTTCACGGCTGATAGTTGGATGCATGCATCTAAGCTGGTACTGAGCTTTCCGGTATGGAAAGGTACTCTGAAGGTTGGTAATGAGTTTACCGAAAGTTGCCGTGCCAATCTTTATACTATAGATGAACAGGGAACTGACTTGCCAGGCAAGACTGACGACCAGGTGAAGGAAAGTAATCTTGCAGCCTTTGTTTCTTATGGATTGAGACTAAACAAGGTAGAACTGAATGCTGGTCTCAGATACGAACATGTTTCTTCCAATTACTATAATACTGGTGGTGATTATTGGAGCGAGGAAAATAAGGATTATTTCGTACCCGACCAGAGTCGTAAGTACGACCATTTCTTTCCGAATGTGTCCTTGACCTTTCCTATCGGGAATGTGAAAATGAATATGGTTTATAAGGTGACGGTGAGTCGTCCTTCCTATAGTCAGTTAAGTAGTAATGTGCAATATAATAGTCGCTATTATTATCAGGGTGGAAATCCATTGCTCACGTCAACCTTCGAACATGGCATAGGGATTAATCTGGGATATAAATGGTTCCAGTTTTTTGCCAACTGGCGTTATCTTGTAGATCCTTGCTATCAGGTGATAGAACCGTATCATGACAAAGAGTTAATCAGTATGTACACCTTTCGTAATTTGAATCATACTCAGGTTTGTTACGTGGGACTGACGGCATCGCCGACGATAGGATGGTGGCATCCTACGTTGGACGCTGGTATTAGAAAGCAGTTCCTGACCATTGGTGGTAAGGCATACAGTAAACCGATATTCATAGGCTCTTTCAATAATGCGTTTTCACTACCATGCGGTTGGACGCTTAATCTTGATATGAGTTGGAACACGCAGGGCCATTCTGCGCTTCCGCTTTATATGGCACAAGGAGGAGTGGACGTCTCTTTGCGTAGAAGTTTTCTTCACGACCGCCTGAATGTCATTTTGGCGGGCAATGACCTTTTTGCGACGATGCGCAATTCCACAAGATTGGTATATGGTACCAGCGATATCTATACCAGAAAATATACCGATACCCGAATGATTATGTGTTCATTCAGCTATAAGTTTAATGTTAGTAGAAGCAAGTATAAGGGTACGGGTGCCGGTAATACAGAAAAGAACAGATTGTAAAATAAAAAAACAGAAAGTATATGAAGCGTTGTTTATGGATGATATTCATGGTGGTTGGCATCTGGATGCTAACTGGCTGTAGTAGTGATGATGATAAGTTGGACAGCCTTCCTTGGAATGACAAGGAATTGTTCAACCAGTCATTTGTTTTAAATCAGGATGGGTATTGCATCTTAGATGGAAAGGCTCCTGTCTGTGATATAGATAGGAATGTTCTGAATTCGTGGCTTGTAAGTTATGGCTGGCAACCTGTCGGCATCTATCAGGTGAAGGAAAACGGTAAACTTGCAAAAACTGATTATCGTGAAGGCATCAAGGATTATAGTCCGAAGGTCTATGAATTCTTATCTGAGAATCAGTTGATGACTTATTATCGTGATGAAGATGCACGTACATTCTGTTTCAAGAAGCAGGATTGGTCGTATGATGATGCGACGGGCATTGTCATCAAAACGAATAAGGCAGGTAAGGTAGATGATTATATGCAAATCCTGGATGTGAAGTTTCATGAAGATGAAGCTTACCTGTATGTGATGGAGAAGATTGGTTCGGTGATAGTAGCTGACAATCAGGAAAAAACTGTTTACGGCTTGGTGGTATATCAGCGTTTATCTTCATTAGAACTGATTGATGTGCAGAATACTTATACTATTGATAAGAGTGATGAAGAAGACAAACCAAATGAAACTGAAAAAGTACCGGATGATTGCCGTTATTATATTCGGTGTGTATATGCCAATTCTAAGGATGCCCATGGAATGGGTGATGGACATAGTAAATTTCAGTCATTCAGACTATTGAGTTTTGATTTGACCGATTATCAGAACAATAACTCATCAGCTAACCCTTATTATCATTATTATGATTCCATTGTATGGTCATGTAAGGGAATGCCAGATAGGGTAGTGAGTCTCAGAAATGAGAACAATTGTTATGCAGTGTCAATCAACCTTAGCACTTATCTTTTTCAGATCAGCCGTAATACTTCTATGACGGAGGAAGATAGAACCTTGATTGTTGCTGATGGCTATAAGGGTGGACGTGTGGTTTATTCTTCCGGCATCTATCTCAATATCTATAATACTGGTTTCATGGGTTACGATTTCGGCTCTTCTGATTTGCTGAATCCATCTAATGAAGACTATGATTTGTATTGCATCTTCGACCGGAGCAAGCGGTTCCGGATAGTCTCTCCTCGTTATTCTCCTGATTTTCCAGAAAAGCCATATTCTGAGTTGAAATACATTGTATCAGGGGTGCTGTTGGATTCTGAGGATCCGGAAAGCATGAAGAAGCATGAGGCTGTACTGTCTGAGGAGAAAAGAATGTTGGTTGATCTGATGGATATGTATTATGGTCAGTATGGTAAGGGTGTTGTGGTAGATGATTCGAACAGAGAGAAGTACCGCAATCGTTTCAAGGCTTTGCCATCCGATGCAGACCTTGTGATGTATTGGAAGGGCTATACGCCTGCGCAATGGAACTCTGATTATGAGGGATGTTTAGTTGCTTTAATCTTGAAAAAGAATAAGGAAAATCCCTTGAAGAGTTACTATTGTATCCATGCAGAGCCGATTAAATAGATTTCCCTCTCAATACAACAATGAATATATGACAATCGGTCAAGCGAAGGCAAAACCATATTGGTTTGCTCTTTGCTTGACCGGTTAAAATTTTATACACATATTTCTAAATCCTGATGGACGACATTTAATATAGGAGCTTGGAGAGCATCCTCAATAGATACAAGAGTATCTATTGTAAAATTATGTGTTCCCCGCATCCATTTGCTTATTTCCGCTTCCCGTTTTCCGAGTAGAAGGGCTAGGTCTTTCTGCTTCATCCCTTTAGAAACCAGAATGTCATGTATCCTATCTACGATTTGGAAAGACAAATCTACAGACCGGCGAATCTCAGGATCAACATGTTTGCGGCGTTCTTCTAAAATCTTACTTCTTCTGAGCATGTGCTCTAGGCGGTTTTTATCTCTACTTCGTTCTCTCATATACTAAGATTTTATCACGTTCTCTATGATGGCTCGTTTACCCATAATATAATGATGTTGTTTCTTGGTGCAAAGATACACTTTTTATTCGAAAGGGCAAGCTTTTTTCTTGTTTTTTATTACCTTTGCATCGGTTTTTCCAAAGGAAGTAGAAGATTTCTTCATTTTAGGGGTAATTGATTTCCGGAAAGCTTGTATATAAGAGTAGAAACAAGAAGAAAATGACGTGATGACAGAAGAAAATGAACAGCGGATGGAACGGCTGTTCCACGACCATTACGAGCAGATGTATCGCTTCGCCTTTGCCTTGCTCCATGATAATGAGGAGGCGAGGGATGTGGTGAGCGACGTGTTCTCCAGATTGTGGGATAAACAGCTGGTTCCAGACTGGGCTTACTTGATGCGGAGCGTGAAGAATGCCTGCATCAATCTCATAGCCAGAAAGAAGAGAGATGAACGACTGAAACGGCTTCTCCCTCTCTCGGAAGAGAAATTGACGGAGGAAGAACCTTCTCGTCTGGAAGAGCGATGGCAGGCTGCCGTGGATTGCATCGACCATGACCTGACCGACCAGACTGCTTCCGTCATCCGATTGTGCTATCGGGAAGGAATGTCGTATAAGGATACGGCGGAGGAGCTGGGCATCAGCGTCTCGGCAGTGAACAAGCATATCGTAAAAGGTTTGCGAACGCTCAGAGAAAAGTTGAAAGGAAAATAATAACCCTAAAATGAAGAAAGGAAAAGAAAATGAAACATGAATTATCTGACATAGATCCTCAGAAGATGGATTCTCAGAAATGGGATTTGCTCCTCGATTTCCTGGAGCATCCCGAAAAGTATTCCGAAACCCAAAAGGATGAACTTCTGGGCGATGAGGAAGTGAACGAACTCTATCAGCAGTTGGTAGAGACCCGACAGTCTCTGGATTTCGCCAAGTCGAAGGAAAAGATGAAGATGCCTTCGATTGATGCAGAATGGGAGAAGCTGAAAGAAGAAAAGCAGCAGAAAGAAGAGATGAGTCAGAATGCAGAAACCCAGCAAACCGCCAAGTTGTTTCCTCTCTGGAGCCCGATGAGAAAGGTTGCAGCCGTTGCTGCCGTCCTTGTCGTCTCCGGCATCACCTTTGCAGCCATTCATCTGGTAACCCGTTCTCATCAGGCATCAGATAACAACAATACCGAACTCGTGGCATCCCAAAAGAATTCTATCCAGCAGGTTTCTGCTCCTCAGAAATCCAACATAGAAGAAAAGACAGATTCTGCAAGTCTTGCCCTGCTCCCATTGGTTTACGAAAACGCTGAGCTTCAGAATATCCTGACTCCTATTGCCGGGCATTTCCATCTCCAGGTAACTTATCAGAACGAGTCGGCTCGCCACATCCGTCTCTTCCTGCAACTGGAGAAGAACATGAGTCTGGATGATATCATCGAACTGTTGAATCATTTCGAGAAAGTGAATATTCGTCATGAAGGTCAAACTTTAATCGTGGAATAAGATGAAAAGATTAAGATATATCATGCTGCTGGCAGGTTTGATGAGCCTTTCTCTTCAGACCATCTATGCTCAACGCATCACCCGCAGCTTCCGTAACACTTCTATGTCAGAAGCACTCACCATCCTTGCCAAGAGCACCAAGGATTACCATATCAACTTTATGTATGATGAACTGGAGGATTTCACGGTTACCACGAGTATCGTGAAGCGAACAGCTCCGGATGCCATCCGCCAGATTATGGGCTTCTATCCGATGAAGATGACGATAGATGGCGAAAACATTTTTGTGGAGTGTACGCAGAAGACTCCCACCAAGATGATAGGTCGCATCATAGACAATAAGAAACGCCCTGTAGATTTCGCCAATGTAGCCTTGCTGAATGTTCGTGATTCTTCATTGATAAATGGCGGTGTGACGAATGAAAACGGCCAGTTCGTGATTCCCTGCGAAGCCAGAAAGGCGATAGTAAGAGTAAGTTGCGTGGGCTATCATACCGCTGTTGATACTTATAATACAGGTAAGATAGGTTCAATTACTCTGAAGGAGGCAACGATGAACCTGCAGAAGGTGATTGTGAAGGCGGTTCGCCCCAAGACAAAACTGACTCGCGAGGGATTCCAGACCCAGGTGCAAGGTACGATACTGAGTGATGCGGGTATGGTTGCCGACTTGTTGAAGCAGGTTCCAAGAGTGCGTGTGGATAAGGATGGAAACTGTTCGGTGTTTGGAAAAGGCACACCGGAGATTTATGTCAATGGCAGAAAGCTGACCGACAAAAATGAATTGCAAACCATATCTTCCAAGGATGTGAAGAACGTGACGGTTATCACGACTCCTGGTGCGCAGTATGATGCCCAGGTCAATTCGGTGATTCGTATTACTACGGTCAAGAAGCAAGGTTATGGATGGAGTGGTAATTTCCAGGAAAAATATGGTTTTGCCATGAAGAATGCCTGGCAAGAGCAGGCTAATCTCAATTACCGTGTGGGTGGACTGGATGTATTCGGTGGATTGATGTGGTCAGATTCGTATTTCTATGATAAGTTGGGATTGGATGAATATATCAATGGAAATCAGCATCAGATATATCAAAAATCAGTAGGGCGCATTGATTCTAGAGATTATGGACCTGATGCCAATCTGGGTTTCAATTATGAATTCAACGAAAATCATACCATCGGTCTGAAATATAAGTTTGGTTCTGGCTATACCAAGTATTTTACTGATCAGAATAACTATTCCATCTTTCAAGATGGAGTTCACCAGGGAGATGTAAATTATCTCAACGATGAGTCTGATTCCAAGCAGGGTCCTATCCATCAGGCTGACTTTTATTATGATGGTAAGATAGGCAAGTGGAGTATAGACCTGAATGCATCAGCGTTGTGGAGGACGAAAGACCAGATACAGAAAGCCACCGAAACCAGTTCTGAGTTGGGCGACCAGATTGTATGTTCAGATAGTCATACCAAAGGAAAGTTGCTTGCTGGTAAATTGGTTGTTTCTTATCCTTTGACCGACCAGTTGAACATAGACTTTGGTTCGGAATACACAAAATCTGATAGTCATACCAACAACAAGAACGAGGGTGGTGTGGCTGCATCCAATGATTCCAGAATCAAGGAACAGAACATTGCCACCTTTGCTGAGGCTGCATGGTCGTTGGGAGATTATTCCCTGAATGCCGGTGTGAGATATGAGCATGTAAAATCAGACTATTATGCCGAGGGAGTGCTCAACCCAGATATGAGCAGAAAGTATGATAATGTATTTCCTAATGTATCCTTGGGATATGTCAAGGGCAAGTGGAATTCTTCGTTGAGTTTTACAGCGAAGACCTATCGACCAAGTTACTTCCGTCTTTCCGGTTATACCCGATATACGAGTCGTCATTCCTATGAAAGCGGTAATCCGAACTTGCGACCAAAGGATGCCTATCATCTGGAATGGGATGCGCAATATTCCTGGCTGAGTTTCTCTGCTGAATATATCTACAACAAGAATGCCTCGGTATATATGATGAAGCCGTTCCAGGGCAATAAGGATATAGCCCTGTCATATTATGAGAATGTAGATAAGATTCAGAACCTGAAGTTCTATCTTGAGGCTACACCGGTGATAGGCTTATGGCATCTTGACTATACGGTAGGTCTGGTCAATCAGTTCTTTGATGCCAGCAAATACGTCAGCGACTATAATGCCAACCGTCCTTCTCTCTATCTGGATTTGGAGAATACCTGGGTATTGCCACATCATTGGAAGGCTAGATTGGAATACGCTTACCAGTCGCGTAATTATAGCGAATTGGGTGTCAACTATGCATGGAATTCCCTGGATGCGTCTATTTCCAAGTCGTTCCTGAATAACCGACTGGTTGTGAGACTGGAAGCAGAGGATTTGCTTCATGGTCAGAACGAGAGTTGGAAATATAATAATTCGTATGCGCACTTCACCAGAATCGGTATAGATAATACCCGTATGTTCTTGGTCAATGTAACTTATAACTTCAATGCCACCAAGAGCAAGTATAAGGGTACGGGTGCTGGTAATGCAGAAAAGAGCAGATTATAGCTCATTTTTTTAACACGGACAAATTCAATTTGTCCGTGTTGTTTTTGTTTGACTAGCATGTGTGTTGTCTAATGGGTGCAAGTCCCTAACGAGCCCTAGTAGTGGGAATCGTCTAGCCAGAGAGACAAGGGTGTCCGTGGTGACGCGGAATCTGAAAGAAGTCAGCGG
>OJKE01000270.1_pt1 | contig 31348 bp, 30 predicted proteins | sample 1596501 | NCBI WGS metagenome assembly OJKE01 (sample SAMEA4350125, study PRJEB24818) | metagenome | biome: human; feature: gut; material: faeces | place: Denmark | collected 2013-09
AGTAATCTAATATCTGAGCCGGCAACACGAGGCTGGCTAGCATGTTCAAATAATCGTTTTTCATAATGCGAAGTAAGCAATACTTTACGAGTATAAAAAATAATCCCCACGAAATTTCTACTGACCCACTATTTTGAGAACTACACACTGCTGCCGCTGAATGTTAGCCAAAACATTAAATAATACAAAAACACCCAGATTTACATTCTTGGGTGTAAAACTGGGTGTTTATTTTGCAATTTGCTGATTTTCAGCGTTTATTGCGGAGAGACAGGGTTTTGAACCTATAACTCTAACCGCTTATATTTCAGCTACTTTGCTTTCAAAATTTCAAATAGGTAATAAAACAGTAACGATTTTCAACCGTTAAGCCTGTCCAACTTTGACCGCTGTTTGTCTGCCTAACTTTCGGGTTCAAAGATACAGCTTTCTTTTGAATTTTGCAAATGCCTGATAATAAATATTTCCGGATTAGTGCAAGGTGCAAGCTATATATAGATATACTTGCACCTTGCACTAATTTTGACTTGTAAAATCAACATCCAACACAAAATGAGTATATTTGCATAACAAATTAAGTATATGGGACATGGGACAGTTTAATGAATACATGGAACGATATAATTTTTCTTTTTTCATAAAAGCGTTTAGGGAAAAAGGAAAATTAAAAAAGTATAGAAAAGGCGATTTTTTTCTTCGTCAGGGTGATAGGCATACTTATATCGGTTGGATTTTGAATGGAGCTTTTCGTTATACATGCATTGATACTGACGGAAAAGAACATGTAGTTGCATATAATTTCAAAAATGAACCATTGGGAAACTATTCTGTATTCCAAAAGAAAGAAATAGTTCTCCTCAATATGCAAGCTGTAACCAATAGTGAGGTTTATTTATTATCATATTCAGAAGTAAATGAATATTATAATTCAAGCATTGAAGCACAGTTACAAGGACGGATTTTAGCGGAAGAATTACTTTATGTAGCATGGAACAATATTATTTCAGCATATAATGATACGCCCGAAGAAAGATACAGAAAATTACTGAAAAGATGCCCTGATTTACTCAATATGATAACATTGAAGGAATTAGCATCTTTTATTATGGTAACACCTGAAACACTTAGCCGTATTCGCAAGAAAATATTGTTAGATAAGTCTTGATTTCAATCAAGACTTATCTTTTGCTTTCCATGTAATTTTGCTTCATATTTTTATTAGACAAGTTAATATGGAGCATATAAAAGACATTCAAATTTCAGTAGCACATAAGTGCATTCGATGCGGTAGATGTATAGCTGTCTGTCCTTCTGATGTATTTGGGAAAGATAATGAAACGGGGCTTATTGAAGTAAAACAAAAGCAAAGATGTATTTCTTGCGGACAATGCGTTGCTATTTGTCCAACAAGTTCTATTCATCACTCCTATTTTCAACAAAAAGATATTCATCCATATAAAATAGAGGATTGTCCAAATTCAGAACAGTTCCTTTTATTATGTAAAAAAAGACGTTCAAATAGGGCGTTTTCATCAAATCCTATTCCTCTTGATGTTTTAAAAAAAATAATAGAAGCTGGATATTATGCTCCAACAGCGCATAATTCTCAAAATGTGAAGTTTACGCTAATTACATCGCAAACTGTATTACAACAACTTGTTGATTTTACAATTAAAAAATATAAAGGAATAGTAGAAAGACTTACACATCCAGCTATTATGCGTTTCATACGACTTCTAAAATCAAATTACATATCATACATACCTATGATGCAAAGAGTTATACAAGAATATGAAAATGGTAATGATTTGATATTAAGGAATGCAACTGCCGTAATATTAATACACGCAGATGAAAATGATTATTTTAGTTCAACCAATGCTAATTTAGCCTATCAGAATGCTTCTTTAATGGCAGAAACATTACATATAAGCCAATTCTATATGGGATTTCTCTGTTCTGCTATCAATTTGGATAAACGTAGAAAATTCACAAAAAAATTAGGAATACAAGATAAAATATATGCTGCAATGGCATTAGGAATACCGAAATTTGAATTTTCACATTACATTAATAAAAAAAACTGTGAATTTGATGCTTTATAAAAATGGTATATCCTATTAATGATAACTAACTTAAACCAAATATTATACGATATAGATTTAGAGATTGACGACATCGACCTCTACGGTTACGATATTATCGAAACTTCTCTTTCAATGGTACATCGTTTACAAAATGTACTAAACGATTTAAGAAATAAACTACAAACTTATGTATTTCCCTCAAAAGAGGAAGAAATATCATTTTTCAAAAATCAGAAGCCTGAACTTTTAGGACGTTTGTTGTATTTCTACAAGATATACCGTATTGAAACGCAATGCCCAACAGGAAGCAATGAGGTTATAAAGCTGTATATCAACCGGGAATTAGATAGTTTGACTTATTTCTTTAATAGGAACTTAGATTTTTACCAATACTACCGTTCAAATTCTACCATATATGATGAACATTATTTCTTGCGTGGAAAAATAGATATTCGTTTATGCACTGATAGCGCACAGTTTGATAAAGACCCCAATTTTTCAACTGGGTATGATTACAAAGTTGCTAAAATAATTAGCAATGAAATGTTGCGTATCTATCTCAATAAAAAATTACAAAAACTTGAAAGTGATAGTTATATAAAAGAACATCATGCAATCAGAACAAAAACACCTATAAACTTTACAGGGAAGAAAGCTGCCCTGATAGAAATAGGCTACGCATTGGCTTCTTCAGGCGATATAAATCATGGGAACATCGAAATCAAGGAGTTTATGAATTACCTTAGTTTCGTATTCAATATAGACTTAGGCGGTTACTATGATGCGTACATTGCTATGAAAGAGCGTAAAGACCGGACTTCCTATTTGAACAAGCTAATTGACAGCCTGACAAAAAGGATGAATGAGGATGATATAAGATAAATATTTATTAATCAGAAAAATAAAATACCGTGTTCATACCGACACGGTATTTTTTATTTTTATCAAAATCGACCAAGAAAAAAGCCTTTTTCCTCGCAAAATCTAATAAAATTTGTCCGAAAACAGCAAAAAAAATTTCTACCATGACGGTATGAACTATGACTTTTAATTCTTACCATATCCCGAATTTTGCGGCAAATCAATAAGTTAGCAATATGGAAATAATAACATTCGAATCCAACGCCTATAAGGAACTGGATAAAAAGATTACCGCCATTGCCGATTACATTTTCAATCATGTAGAAACGGCAAAGCAAAGTGAAGAAGATATGTGGGTAGATAGCTACGAGGTCTGCACGTTCCTGAAAATAAGCGAAAAGACCCTGCAACGCCTGCGGGTATCGGGGACTATCGCCTATTCCAACATCAGGGGACGCTACTTCTACAAGGTCAGCGAGATACGCCGGATGCTGGAAGAACGCCTGATTAGGAGCAACAAGGAAAATATCGACAACCTGATAACCAATCACCAACTGTATGCTAAAGAAAGAGGAAATCTTAGAAAGAACAAATAACGGGTTGTCCGTATTCAAACACTATCTGCCCGGCAACTGGCGCATAGGCAGAAACTTTCTTAACCCGCTGTACGAGGACAGCAAGGCTTCCTGCAACATCTATTTCGACCGCCGGGGCGGTATCTACAAGATGAAAGACTTCGGCAATGACAGTTACAGCGGCGACTGTTTCTTCCTCGTGGGGCAGTTAAAGGGGCTGGACTGTAACCGGGCGGCTGACTTCGTGGAGATATTGGAAATCATCGACCGAGATTTGGGCTTGGGGTTGGCTTCCGGCACTCCGGTTTCCATTCCCCCGACAACAGTCCGCCGGGCAGTGCCGGACAAATCCGAAGAAACACCCGAAAAGCCCGTCAAGCCCTACCAGTTCCGGGAACAGAAGTTTTCTTCTTCTGAAATGGAATATTGGTGGCAGTACGGCATCACCCCCGAAGTGCTGGAGCGTTACAAGGTCTGCTCGCTCCGGGAATACAACAGCGAAACGGCAGAGGGCAAACCGTACACCTACACTTCATCGGTGGCAGAACCCATGTACGGTTACAAGGGCAAACAGCACATCAAGCTGTACCGCCCGTTCTCCACGCCCCGCTTCCTCTACGGCGGCAGCTTCGGCGAGAACTACTGTTTCGGGCTGGAACAACTGCCAGCCAAAGGCGACACGCTATTCATCACGGGCGGCGAAAAAGACGTGCTTTCGCTGGCAGCGCACGGTTTTCACGCTATCTGCTTCAACAGTGAAACGGTGACTATACCGCCCACGCTGGTCTATCGGCTGACGTTCCGCTTCAAGCACATCGTCCTGCTCTTTGACATGGACAAGACGGGCAGGGAAAGTTCATGCAAGCAGGAAAAACTATTGGAAGAATTTGGCGTGAAACGCCTGCTGCTCCCGCTTCCGGGAACGAAAGAGGAAAAGGACATATCCGACTACTTTAAAGCCGGGAACACCCGTGAAGATTTCCTGAAACTGTTTATCGAATTTTTAGACAACCTGTATAGCGACACTTTGATTATGCTAAAATCGTGCGAGATAGATTTCAACAACCCGCCCGCCAAAGCGCAAGAGATTATTTCGGCGGGTGACGTTCCGTTAGGGACACAAGGCAACCTGTTCGGCATCACCGGGGGCGAGGGAACGGGCAAGAGCAATTATGTAGCCGCAATCGTGGCGGGCTGCATCTGCCCAGCTGGTGCGGACATAGATACGCTGGGCGTACAGATAACCGCCAACGGCAGACACAAGGCGGTATTGCTCTATGACACCGAACAGTCGGAAGTACAACTATTCAAGAATGTAAACAACCTGCTGACACGTGCCAAACAGCCGGACAAACCCGATGAACTGAAAGCGTTTTGTCTTACTGGCATGTCACGCAAAGAACGCCTGAACGCCATTGTACAGAGCATGGATAAGTTCTACTACCAGTACGGCGGCATCCAGTTGGTCGTCATTGACGGCATCGCCGACCTCGTTAAGAGTGCCAACGATGAAGCGGAAAGCGTGGCGGTGATAGATGAACTTTATCGGCTGGCAGGCATCTACAACACGTGTATTCTGTGCGTGCTGCACTTCGTCCCCAACGGATTGAAACTGCGGGGACATTTGGGCAGCGAGTTGCAGCGCAAGGCGGCTACTATCCTTTCGATAGAGAAAGACGAAGAACCTACCCAGTCGGTGGTGAAAGCCCTGAAAGTAAGGGACGGAAGCCCGCTGGACGTGCCGCTGATGCTCTTTGCTTGGGACAAAAAAGCCGGAATGCACACGTGCCGGGGCGAAAAGCCACGTAAAGAAAAGGAAAAACGCAAGGAAAGGGAACTGGTCTGTGTTGCCCGTGATGTTTTCGGACGGCAGAAACGCATCACCTACATAGACCTGTGCGAACAGCTACAACAGATTTTGGATATTAAGGAACGTACCGCAAAGAACTATATCCGATTCATGCGTGAACGGGATATAATCATTAAAGATACTGCCAACCAAAGTTATTTTGTTATCGGTTCAATATAACCGATATTTTTCATAGTCCAATTTAGTCGTGTCCTGCCCTGTTGTGATAACACGGCAGGATTTTTTATTGTATGCCATGATTTCTCAATGATTTTCACTACTTTTGCAAAAGTAACATAAGAGAATAACGGCGATTGAACAGCTTCGGCTGTGATTTCGTCTTTATATATAACATACATAAGCGTTCCGCCGAACGTCCCAAAGCGAAAACTGGCACTTTTCAAAATGAGGGGATATTCAGCGCAGGATATGCTATGCTTTGTCATAGCGTGGTCTTGCCTGTTTCCTCATTTGGGTATGCCAGTACCTCGCTTTGAAGCAGTGTAAGAGCCACGCTTCTTTTTTGGGTACTGGTGGACAGTTAAACACGAATATTAAACTGTTAAATACCTGATAGTATGAAACAAATTAAAGCACATATCGCCGTATCTCTTGACGGGTATACAGCCACGTTGGACAAGGAACTGGACTGGCTACCCGATGCAGTGAAAACAATCGTTGGCAAGCATTACCGGAAAGCGGATTACCTGCTCATGGGAGCAAACACCTACAACTACATCTTTGAACATTGGGGCGGGTGGCCGTACAAAGACAAACGGTCTTTTGTAGTGTCCCACCACGATACCAATATCACGCCGGACTGCGGAGTGGAGTTCCTGACGGATGAACCGTTACGCAAGGTCTATGAACTGAAACAGGACAACGATATGCTGGTGGTGGGCGGCGGCACGCTGCTTACCTCGCTGGTTAAAGCTGGACTGCTGGACAGCCTGACTATATACATTATCCCTGTGATGGTGGGCAAGGGCATCGGCTTTATCGGGGAAACGCTCGGCTCGCTGTGGAAGCTTTCGGAAAGCAGGGTGCTGGATAACGGGGTGGTCTGTTCGACCTACCTGTTTGGCGGGAACATATAAAAAATGCGCCCGGTTTCCCTCCGGGCGCAACCACTAAAATTCCAATTATCATAAGCCTGTAAACTTATCACAATGAAATTCCAGCGGCAAAGATAGGCTATTTCTTCGGTTTCGCTTTCTTTTCGGGGAATGAAAAACCGACATTGAACTGCCCGTCCAGCACCAGCGAGGCATCGAAAGCCTTGCCGTTCTTGCCCTTGAAGCCCTTGATTATCCCGGTCTTGCGTTTCGCCACCAGCTCGACAATCTGCTTGTCGGAAAGCTGCCTGTCGCACTTGTTGCGGAATATGGTAAGCGTGCAGTCCACGTTGGAACACTTCGCCACTTTCGGGTAGAACAGGATGCGCCCGCTGCCGCATTTCGGGCAGGGGCAGGTTTCACCAGTAGCGACAGATAGCTGCACCGATAGCAGTTCTGCGGTGATTTGCGTTGCGTACACCTCAATGCCCTTTCGGAACGTGTCGGCATCCATGCTGCCCGCTTCTATCTTGGCAAGGGCGGTTTCCCACATGCCCGTCATTTCGACATCGGCAATCTTCTTGTCCCTGACAATCCTGTAAACGGCAAGCCCCTTGTCGGTGGGTACAAGGTTCTTCTTCTCACGCACAATGTACTGGCGGGCGAACAGCGTTTCGATAATCGCCGCACGGGTGGCGGGCGTGCCTATCCCGGCATCTTTCAGGCTGGCTTTCAGTTCGGCATCTTCCAGTTCCCTGCCTGCGTTCTCCATTGCCGCCAACAGGCTGCTTTCCGTGTGCAGCGGTTTCGGCTTGGTCTGCTTTTCGAGCAGATCCACGCCGGAGAGTGGCAAACATTCTCCCTCTTGGAGTGGCGGTAGGCTACCGGCTTCTTCATCCCCGCCCGTTTCCGGCTCGCCGAACACGGCACGCCACCCGGCTTCTTTCATCACAGACCCTTTCACCGTGAAGTCGGTATCTCCCCCTGACAGCAAGGCGGTGGTAACGTCTTTCACGCACTTGCCCGAAAAGGCTTCCAGCATACGCCCGGCTACCAGCTCGTAAACCGCCCGCTCGTCTTTGGAAAGTTCACCGGGCAGGTTCTCGGTAATGATTAAGGCGTGGTGGTCGGTCACTTTGCTATCGTTCACGCTGCGGCGGTTCAGGGATATACCGTCCAGCCCGGCGGCATACCCGGCAAAGCGGGAGTATTGCCCCAGCAGGGCGACACGTTCCGGCATTTCATCGAAAACGTCCTCCGGAATATAGCGGCTTCCGGTTCTTGGGTAGGACATCACTTTCTTTTCATACAGGCTTTGCGCTATGGAAAGCGTCTTGTCAGCCGAGAAGTTCAGCTTCGTGTTCGCTTCCTTTTGCAGCGTGGTAAGGTCGTACAAAAGCGGCGGTTCTTGGCTGGCTTCTTTCCTCTCAACGGATTTAACCACAAGTTGCCCGGCATCCTTTACCCGTTGCAGGGCGGCTATGGCTTCGGGCTGCTGTTCCCACTTGGCGGTCGATTGGGCGGTAAAATTTATTCTCCCGCTGGCAGTCGCCGCTTTGAGTTGCCAAAACTTGGCAGGTACGAAATTCTTGTTCTCCAAATAGCGGCTGCATATCATCACGAGCGTGGGTGTCTGCACCCTGCCCAGCGAGAACACCCCCTGCCCGACGGCAACGCTCAACGCTTGGGTGGCGTTTATCCCTATCAGCCAGTCCGCTTCGCTGCGGGACTTGGCAGAGAGGTAAAGGTTATCGTAACGCTCTCCCGGCTGCAAGTTATCCAGCCCCTCACGGATTGCCTTGTCGGTAAGGCTGCTTATCCACAGGCGCACAAATGGTTTCCGACAGTTCAGGTAATGGAAGATATAGCGGAAGATTAACTCACCCTCACGTCCGGCATCGGTGGCGACAATAATCCGGTCGCACTGGTCGAACACTTCCTTTATCACTTTCAACTGTTTCAGCACGCCGGGGTCTGCCTTGTAGCCTTTCTCCGCTTTCACCTGACGGGGGATTAGCTGGAAATCGGGCGGCAGTATGGGCAGGCTCTCCCTGCGGAAGTTCGCCACGCCGTAGGCTTCCGGCATGGCAAGCTGGATTAAGTGGCCGAACGCCCATGTCACCATATACCCGTTGCCGGAAAGATAACCGTCATTACGCCCGGTCGCACCGATGATGCGGGCGATGTCCTTTGCCACGCTGGGCTTTTCTGCTATCAATGCAATCATAATTCTTTACTTTTTAATGGTGGATATTACATTTTCATTCCTCTGGACTTCTTGGGCTTGTCAGCTTTCAGGCTCTTGTCCTGCGCTTTCTCCTGCTTCTCTTTCTGCTTGGCGGTGGGCTTGTCCTGACCCTGTTTCAACGGCTCTTTGCCCAGCTTGGTGGCTTCGTTGGTCTTGCCCCCGGAATTGACCGCTACCTGCGTCCGGCTCTCGGCGGCGGGGGTAACGTCTTTCGGCTGCACCTTGTCGGGGGATTTGCCCTGTGCGCCGGGCTGTACATGACCGTTGAACTCAACGCCCTTGCCGTCCTTTAGCCCGGTGACCTGCTGCTCTGCGGGCTGCTGTCCCTGCTGCAAGAACTGGACGGCGGCACGGGGCAGGAACTCCAAGCCACGCTCCACCGCACTGACCTGCAAATAGGCACTGCGCTGCGTGCCGTCCCTGAATTGCAGGTTTTCCATTTTCACCGCTTGCCCGGCTTCAAAGGCGGCTTTCTGTTCCGGGCTGACTTGCACGTTACAGATTGTATCGGGGCATTTCCACTTGTCAGCCCGCATATACTCCAGTTCGTGCGTGTACCTGTCCCGGCTGACGAACACGGGGATTTGCTCGCCGCTTTTCGGGTCTTTGATTTCAGCGATGCCGCCCAAGTTACCAGTGCCTTGCAAGTTGCCCTGTTCCTGCTTGGTGAACTCGTGTTCATGGAACGGGCGTTGCAACAGTTTCTCGTCCTGCTGCACGCCGTGCAGCTTGGGTACTACCGTGCCGTCCTTTGCCTGATAGAAAGAGAGCTTGACATCGGTAGGTTTGAGGTAGAAGCCGCCCACCGTCCCCGAAACGGTGTAGGTGTTGCGGGACTTGTAGCCACGCATCACCCGGTCGAAGTCCCTCGTGTTTTTCAGGGTGTCGGCGGTGATGCCGACTTTTTTCAGGTTCTCCCAGTCGATTTTTGCAGGGTCGAAGCGGTAGCCCTGCTTGAACTCGTGGAAGTCGGGCTTCGGAACTCGAAGCATTTCAGCCCGCTTGTCACCCTCCGGTGTAGGGTTGCGGTGGTTGTCCTCGATTGCCTTTGCGTCCCGCTCCGCTTCGGAAGCCTTGACGCTGAACAGTTCCAGCCCGGAAGTGTCCTGATACTTGCGGTAGAAGTTGGAAATGAAGTTGCTGAACACATCGCTGTTCTTGTCCACCTGCATGAACTCGCCACCGTGTCCGGTAGTGGGTGGCACGGTCTGCAAATTGCCCTCCTTGTCGATACCCTTAACGGCACTCACCTTTCCCTGCTGTTTATCCAAGACCAGCAGCACGTCTTTTTCCTGCCCCTCTGCGGGCGGGGTCATTCTGTTTGCCATAAATAATCGGAATTTTAGTGGTTACGGGAATAGTCCCGCCCAAAGGTAGCGACTAAATATGCTATATTTGGACGGGCGGCAAGGACTGTCCGAATTTGTCCTGCGCTGTCTGAAATTGTCTGGGTGGGGTAAATCTCCAACTGACGGTTGGAGAATTGGAAACAGGCATAAAAAAGAGAGCGAAGTTAATCACTCTCTTGGGGTGAGCCATTTATGAGCCATTTAATCATAAACCTTATGCCTTATAATCAACGACTTATTAAAATTTACATTATGCTTGCGAGCCATTTGTGAAGCGTTTGGCAAGCCTTTGATTGTGTTTCCTTTATTCTCCTATTATCAGGTGACACGACAAAAAGAAAACATCTTCGGCAAAATATTTGTTATGTTTTTGCATGTAATTACATAATATACTATCTTTGCAGATAGAAACAAAGGACATAAATATGGCTTCATTCAGAAAAGAGATACTTGGGCAGATTGAACGGATAGATACCGGGCGTATATTCACGTTCCGTGATTTGTCGTTTGAAACGGAAAAGACCGCCAATGTTGCAGTGCTACTCTCCGAACAGAGCCGCAAAGGGGTACTGGTACGGGTTGAAAAGGGGGCATACTACCGTCCCAAGAAATCAGTGCTTGGGCTGGGAAAGCTGCCTGTCTATCAGGATGAACAGTTCCGCTACCTGACTGAAAAACTGAACGGCTATATCACGGGGGCTTACGTCTATAATAAAATGGGGCTGACCGAACAGGTTGCCACAACCATAACGATAGCCACTCCTAACCCGGTTCGCCGTTTCCGTTTCAAGAACTTGGATATAGAGTGCGTGAAAGCCTACTGCATGGACTACCCGGATGAAAGCCTTGTCCCGTACTTGCGGCTACTCGATGCGATAAAGGACATGAAGCGCATACCCGGAACAACCGGGCAGGACATCTACAACCGGGTCAAAAGCCAATATTTCAACGGGTACAGCCTGTCGGAACTGGAAAAAATCGTATCTTTGGCGAAAAGTTACCCGCCACGTGTCAGAAAGGTGGTGGCGGACATACTGGGCGACATTAGACAAACCGTGTTGCAAACGGAAATGGCAAAGACCATTCTTCCCACGACACGGTTCAACTTGGATTATAAAACGGCATAGGACAGAAATATGAATTTACATTCGGACAAGGAAGCGTTCAAGGAAATCATCGCACTGGCGGCTGAACATTTCGGCTACGAGCAGTCGCACGTGGAAAAGGATTACTGGGTATCGAAGATACTGCGGGATATTTCCATGTCCGAATATGCGGATAAGACCTACTTCAAAGGCGGGACTTCACTTTCCAAAGCCTACGGGCTGATAGAACGCTTCTCGGAAGATTTGGACTTGTTCGTGTTCACGGGTGATAAAGGTGCGTCCAAGCAGGCGGAAAAGACATTGAACAAGAAACTTTCCAAATACATAGTTGAACTTAACAATAGCATATACAAGGAAGATTTGTCGGAAACGGGCGGTAATTACCGCAAACTGTATTTTTCGTATGACAATGTATTTCAGAGTGTGGGGCTGAAAGAACATTTGGAAGTAGAAATAAAGTCTTGTGACCTGCCGGACAAAAAACAGATGTTCTACCCGGCGGACAAACGGGTTATCAAACCGATTGTGACCGCCTTTCTTGAAAGCATCGGACAAGAGGAACTGATCAGCACCTACGGGCTGGAAAGTTTTGAAACGCAGTGCATCAATCCCCGAAAGACTATCTGCGACAAGGTTTCAAGGCTGGTAAAGCTGTCTTACAATGAGGATGCAGCCGTACTGCTGGCAAAGCATATCCGTGACGTTTACGACTTGTCGGCACTCTACCACAATCAGGAATATAACGATTACCTACATTCGGAAGATTTCTTGGATGCCATGTACCGGGTGACGATAGAGGACGGACTAAATAAAAACTCCCGTTCGCACTTGTCGCTGGCTGATGCACCGATATTCAAGGATGCCGAATCGGTCATGGCATTGCCCGAAGTGGCTATGGCATACACTACCGATTTGAAGAAACTAACCTTTGACAAAAGCAAGATGCCACCGATTGGCAAGGCTGTGGAAGCATTGAAGAACCTACACAAAATACTGGTTAAATTTGAAATTTATCGGAACAGTATATAATTATGGCAAATGTGAAAAGAAGATGTTTTACCCAAGCTACGTTAGAAGGTATCGCCAAAATATTGGGAGATACAAGTAATGGCTTAACGGGAAGTGAAATACAATACCTTTTACAACAATCTCAAATTGATGATGTTGATTCACAAAATACCAAATGGAAAAGGTTATATAGTGCTTTTGCAAATTACCAAAACACACATCAGTGTTCTAACAAAATACTTTATTTTATTCAATTAGCTTTATCTCCTGCTAAATTTGTAAATAATGAGTACGAGTTTACAGAAAAAAGAAATGCAATAAATCAACAATTAGCGTTTATCGGCTATCAACTAAATGAAACAGGAAAATTTAGTGAAATAATTCAAGCTAAAACGATTTCAGAAGCGCAGCAAAAAGCAGAAAACCTAAAAACAAAATTAGAGAACCGCAACGCACATTTGGCTCTCTTTAAATATTGTAAGGCTGAGTTGCTAACAAACAACTATTTTCATGCTGTCTTTGAAGCAAACAAAGGTTTATTTGATAGAATTAGGGACTTGTCATTGTATAATGAAGACGGGAACAAGCTAATAGAGTATGTATTTAGTAATACACCTATATTAATTATAAATAATTTCCAGTCAAAATCTGAAATAGACGAGCATAAAGGATTTTGTAACCTTTTAAAAGGATTATGTGGAATGTTTAGAAATCCTGAAGCTCACGAACCTAAAATTAGCTGGAACATAACAGAACAAGATGCTTTGGAAATTTTAGCAATGATTTCGTATTGCCATAGAAGATTGGATAATGCACAAAAAATAAGATAGCAGAAAAATTCCGCTATCCTATTTCATTATTTATTCTTCCTCTTTAATCAAGTGGCATAGCTCCGGGTCGTTCTTAATCCGGGTTATCTCGTCCTCGACTATCTGCCGCACTTCCTGACGGATGCGGTCATGGTTGGCTTGGATTTCCTCCTGCATCCGGTCGTTGCCGTCCTTGTCGGTGAAGTCGATTATCTGCGGCAACTTCACGTAACGGGCGGTTTCCCGCTTCACCTTTTCATTGTCCACCACGATTTCACAGTGGAAAATCTTCTGCTCTATCCGTTCATCGAAATTGTCTGCCACTGCCCCCACGAACATACCTTGCGTGAGGTTGGATATTTTACTGGCGGGTATCAGGCTGTCCATTTGGGTGCTTATCGAGGTGGATTTTTCCCGCTGGTTGATTGTCATGCTCTGCCTTTTCTGCAAAACCTTACCGAAACGCTCGGAAAGGATTTTCGCCGTTTCACCGACTACCTGACCGCTGAACACGTTGCCCACAGTATTTTGTATCACCCGGCTTTCCTTGTCCCCGTAGTCACGGGTAAGCTGGCTGTAATCCTGAAAGCCCAGCAGAACCGCCACCTTGTTGCTTCGGGCAGTAGCAATCAGGTTGTCAAGCCCACGAAAATAAATCGTTGGCAACTCGTCTATTATCACCGAACTTTTAAGCTGACCTTTCTTGTTTATCAGCTTCACGATACGGGAATTATATAATCCCAGTGCTGCCGAGTAGATATTTTGGCGGTCGGGATTGTTGCCGACAACCAGTATTTTAGGCTCTTTCGGGTTGTTGATGTCGAGTGAAAAATCATCACCCGTCATTACCCAGTAAAGTGCTGGGCTTATCATCCTTGAAAGCGGGATTTTCGCACTGGCAATCTGCCCCTGCAACTGTTCAACTGCCGAACTTTCCCAAGCATCCACGAACGGGGAAAGATAGTTTTCCAGTTCGGGATAACTGCGCAAAATCGTGAAAACATCGGCGTATTTCTTGTTCAACAGTTCAATGGCATGGGGGAACGTGCAATACTTACCGCCTTGATAGATACGGAGATACCAAATTATAGCCGCCAAAAGAATAATCGGGCTTTCCACGAAGAAGTCGCCCTGCTTGCTTATCCAACTTCGATTGAGGTTAAGCATTATCGTGTAGCTTGCTTCGTAGGCATCCGCAATGTCCGACATGAAACTGGCGTTTATCGGGTTGCATCGGTGGCTCTTGCGTGGGTCGTCAAAATTGATAATGTAGAATTTGGGCTTTACCTTATACCCGTCCAAGTGATTAAGTAGGTGATTATAAGCGATTTCCGATAAATCGGGAAACTTATAATCATAGCAGTAGAGCGCAAAACCTTTCTCGATTTGCTGTTTTATGTAACTATTTACCACTGCATACGATTTGCCGCTGCCCGGCGTACCCAACACAAGGCTGGCACGGAACGGGTTCACAACATTTATCCAGCCGTTATTCCATTTCTTCTTATAGTAGAACCGGGTAGGCAGATTTACCGAATACTCGTTCTCGATAAGCCTTGTTTCCTGCTGGAAACTTTCATTTTCCATGTTAAAGACATCTTCCATTAGGTTGTTCTTCAACAACCGGGACATCCATGTACCCGCCATGAGCATACAGATATAGCCCGCCGATAGCGTGGCGATATAAAACACAGTGTCCGCCGTATGTGGCAGCGGAAGTTCCAGCAGCCACCAGTTCAGGAAAAACAACACGACACCCGCCACAAGGCTGCAATGTATCTTCGTCCACGTTATCTTTTCCTCTTTCACGCCCTTAGTGCCGATGCACGACAGGGCGAGGAACACCACCGCAAAAAGTTTCGTCCAAAGGACGGACGAGAACAGCCCGGTGGTGCGCTGGAAGTTCCACAGTATCTTGTCTATCACTTCAAACGTCACTCCCCATTCTTTCAGGGTGGAGTAACAGAACCAGTACACGTTTATTCCCACGAATAGAATACTGACAGCCCGCATAAAGTCCATGACCCTTGCAAGCCCTCTCAAATCATCCTCTTGCTGCATAATTGTATGTTTTTAAGTTAGTCGATGCGCCTTGTGCGCTTCTTTTTCTTCTTTCTCTTTTGGCGGGCGGTGTCCTGCGGCTCGTCACCGCCTGATGCACCGCCGCCCAGCAAACCGCCGAAAGCACCCAGCACGGAAGCCATGCCCGAAACGATGTCGGATTTCGGAGTGAAGCCCGGCTGTTCCTGATGCGTGGATTGGTCTTGCTGCGGTGCTGACAATTCGGGCTGGTGTATCTTTCCGGTTTCGCCCGAAAAGCGTTCGTTGAACACGTTCGCCGAATACTCCTTGCCCAAGCGTGAACCGTTCAGCACCACACGGCTGTCATGGTCGATGAACGTAACGCCATAGATGCGCCCGCTGTCGTTCTGACGGAATACCACGTCAATGCCCTGCTTCTTTAGCTGTTGTTCCAGTTCCTTGCGGCTGCGGGCGGTCTGCATGGCAGTGGCTACAATCTTCCGGGTGCGATCTTTCAGTTTCCTGTCCTTAATCACCTCACCCGATTTCTCCATTCTGCGCCGCACCGCTTCATCGCCCACCGACTTGCCGATGCGGGAAGCCTTTACCGGGTTGCCCGCCTTTTCACCCTTGTCGTTCATGGCGGAATAGACAATGCCCTGATAGGGCTTGCCGTTCACTTCACCCTTGACTTCCTCGGCGCACACGTTGTAAGCGGCAAGCAAAGCCTTGTACTCCCCGAACGACTGGAAGCGGTAGCCGTAGCAAGCCGCTTTCACGGTATTGCCGATTTGGTGCTTCACGTCCCCGGCGGCATAGTCCACCTTTTTAAGTTCCGGGCGTTCGGCACGCTCCTTTCGCTCTGCCGGGTGCAGCCCGTATTTCTTTTCCAGTTCACGGGTAATTTGCTTGCTGCGCCGATGCTCGAACTTGTCATTCAGCGGTCTGCCGTTCTCGTCCACCCGCAACCCCACGATGTGGATGTGGTGGCGGTCGATGTCGGTATGCTTGTACACCAAATAGGGCTGGTCGCCATAGCCCAACTTCCGCATATACTCCCGTGCGATGTCGGAAAGCTGCTGGTCGGTCAGCACGTCTTCCGGGTGCGGGTTTATGGAAATATGAAGTATCGGCTTCTTGGTGGATAGCTGGACGGGCATCTGCATTTCAAAGCTGCGCATACACTCGCCGATAGAGAAATTCCCGTCCTCGCTTAACAGCATCCGGTTGGAGAAAAGCACCTTTGCTTCCCCGCTGTCCACCTTGTTTTGGTTGTACGCCAATGCGCCGAACATATTGCCGCCCGTGCTCATTTTGGCAACCATAGTTCCTTGCATTCATTGGTTAATGCAATAACTTGGCGGTTCAGTGCCGCCAGTTCGGTGGTCGCTTTCTCCAATTTATAGAGAAAAGCCAGTGCCTTTTTCTCCGAAAAGTTGCTGTGCAACGCCTTTACCACTTGGTTGTAATTGACCGCTACGGCTCTGAATTGTGCATAAAATTCGGTCAGCCGGGCGCAATACTCGACCGCCGATTTGTCCACTTTCACCACCCGGAACGGCTCGCCGAACAGCCGGGCGGTGATGAAACGGGACTTGCTCGTGACGCCCGACTGCTCCCACTGCGAGAGGAAGCGGGCGTTCTCCCGGGCGTTCAGGTAAAGGACATGGCGATGCTTCGCCGGGTCTGCGAGGGCGGGGCGACCGCCCTTGTTAGGTTTTCTTGTTTCCATGCTTCTTTGGATTAAAAAAATTACGACTTCGGAGTGATTTTTACCCCCGCAAGGGGCAAGGCGTTTTCAGGCACGGAAAACGGTTTTGTAGCATACAAAACACACCTTGCTATTTTCTGACGAAAATCGAAATCCGTCACGGACGGATTGGGGTTAGCGTGAAGCGGTAAGCCCAGCCGTTCACCAGCCAGTTTTACACCTCTGCCCCTTGCGGTTCGTTACTCCGCTGCAAAGTAACGGTGATTTATAATGCTGTAAAATAGGCGGTTGGTGGACAAATTGGGACAGCGCAGGACAAATCGGGACAAGGTTTTCAGGGGATGTTTTTTCTCCTTTTTTTTGCATCGGATTTCAAGATTGAAAGCAAGATTGAAAGAAATATTCCAATCAGGAAAGAGTGATTGAAAGCATGATTTCAAGAAAACATGATTGCAGGATTTCAATTTTCAAGAAAGAATGAAAGCCGGAAAACAAGATTGAAATAAAACAATCTTTCAATATTTCAAGACGGCAATATTGAAAGAATGAAAGACAGAATGATTGAAAGCAATAAACAAATCTATCAACCAATAATGAAAGAAAGCGATATGGAAAACGAGAAAACACCCCTTTATGTCGCCTTTTCCACCCAAAAGGGCGGGGTCGGCAAAACCACCTTTACCGTGCTGGCGGCGAGTTACCTCTACTACCTCAAAGGCTACGATGTGGCGGTGGTGGATTGCGACTACCCCCAACACTCCATTGCCGGGATGCGAAAGCGGGATGCCGAGCAGGTCGGGGCGGATGAAGATTACAAGCGCATGGCGTATGAACAGTTCACCCGGCTGGGGAAGAAAGCCTACCCAGTGCTGTGCAGTTCACCCGAAAAGGCGATAGTCACGGCTGATGAATATATAGCCGCCGGACATGTGCCGGATATAGTGTTTTTCGACCTGCCCGGCACGGTGAACAGCGAGGGCGTGATAAACTCCCTTGCGGGCATGGACTACATTTTCACCCCGATTTCAGCCGACAAGGTGGTGCTGGAAAGCAGCCTGTCGTTCGCAATGGCTATCCAAAAGCTATTAGTGAAGAATGAAGCCTGCCGACTTGCCGGGCTGTACCTCTTTTGGAACATGGTGGACGGGCGGGAGAAAACAGACCTTTACACAGCCTACGACAAGACCATTAAGGAACTGGAACTGCCGCTGATGAAAACCTTTATCCCCGACACCAAACGCTACAAAAAGGAACTGGTAGCGGATAAGAAAGCGGTGTTCCGCTCCACGCTCTTTCCCGCCAGCCGCCCGCTGGTAAGGGGAAGCAACTTGGAAGAACTGATAAACGAAATAGTGTACTACATCAAATTAAAATGATATGGCAAAGCAAAGCGGCGGGATGCCGAAGATAGACGAGGATTTCATGAAAGAGCTTATCTCGCAGGGTGTTCCCAGTAAAGAAGATAATAAACCGAATGATGCACCACATACCAATCTTGCATCACAAGTTACCCAAGAGGAACAGCAGACGGAAACGGTGCGGGTGGAGAAAACGACAAACCGCAAGCGCAAGGGCGGTTCGGGCGACTACCGGGAAACCTACTTTCAGAAAGTGGAACTGGCAGACCGACAGCCCTTGTACGTGAGCCGCACCACGCACGAGAAGCTGATGCGTATCGTGACGGTGATAGGCGGGCGAAAGGTGACGGTAAGCAGCTACGTGGAGAACATTCTGCTGCGCCACTTCGAGCAGTACCAAGACGAGATAAACACCCTGTATGAAAGTCACTTCCAAAAGCCTGTCTGACTATGGTAATCTATTGCATACTTACCGGGCTTTTGGTGTACTATATCGCCCTATGGATTTGGTATCGCTACACGGACAGCCGGACATCACCGGGCAGAACGGATGATGCGCCGTTTCCACGAAACGGGGTTTCAGGCTACACGCTGATAGGTGAAAGCCGATACAAGGGCGGACAAATTCAGACAGCGCAGGACAAATCGGGACACCTCCCGCAAACGGCTGAAAATGATACTATTTTTGCGCCGCAGGCTGACGGACTGCCGGAAGAAACGCCCGGTTACGAGAATGACGAACCCGATTACGAGGACGAGGAAATAGCCGGGTACATGTACGGTGACGATGATACCGGGCGGGCTACGGGCGTGAGCTTTGACGAACTGGGCGATGCGGTACGCACGGCGAACGCCGACAACCCCACCGAAACGGAACAGCGGCAAGCCGCCGGGACACTGGCAAGGATTGAGGGAACGAACCTCTACGATGCGGTGGTGGAGAACATCAACGGCGGGCTGGAAAAGGTGGCGGAACTGCTGGGACGCAACGAAGCGGAACTGGCTGCGGCTGCTGTCCCTGCCGAAGCTGGCGATGCAAGCAAGGAACACGAAGCGTTCGACATGAACGATTTCCTATAATATAATAATGTATAAGCCTGACAGCATGAAACAGCGTGACTACGGTTGATTGGCAACCTGAAAACCAAACAGACAAACGGGAGTGTTCCCGACCACTAAAATTTCAAGTTATTCATCCGCCGGGTGGCAGCGGACTATCCACCCGCTACCCCGGCATTAAAAAACAAATCACAATGAGAAAGAAAATCTTCTTGTCGGCGGCTATCCTTGCCGCTGCGGTAAGTGCCTACGCACAAGGGAACGGGCAGGCGGGCATCACTGAAGCCACGAACCTAATCACCGGGTATTTCGACCCCGGAACAAAACTGGTGTACGCAATCGGGGCGGTCTGCGGCTTGATTGGCGGGGTAAAAGTATATAACAAGTTTTCGAGCGGCGACCCCGACACCTCAAAGACCGCCGCCAGTTGGTTCGGGGCGTGCATCTTCCTTATCGTAGCCGCCACTATCCTGCGTTCGTTCTTCCTCTAAAGCGGCGGCTATGTCTGAATATCCGGTAAACAGGGGTATCGGGAAGCCCGTGGAGTTCAAGGGGTTAAAAAGCCAGTACCTATTTATCTTTTGCGGCGGCTTGCTCGCCGTCTTCGTGGTGTTCATCGTCCTGTTCATGGCAGGCGTGAACCAGTGGCTATGTATCGGTTTCATCGTGTCGGCTTCGCTGCTGCTCGTGTGGCAGACGTTCCGGCTCAACGCACGGTACGGCACGCACGGGCTGATGAAAGCTGCCGCACGCAAAAGACACCCACGCTTCATTATCAGCCGAAAGGCGTTACCCCGATTATTCACCTACAAAAGAAGAAAGGAAGAAAGAACATGAGGAATACATTAAAGGCTACCACGCTGGAAAGGAAATTTCCACTTTTGGCGGTGGAGAACGGCTGCATCATTTCAAAGGATGCCGATATAACGGTGGCTTTCAGGGTGGAACTGCCCGAACTGTTCACCGTCACCAGTGCCGAGTACGAAGCCATACATTCGGCATGGTACAAGGCAATCAAGGTGCTGCCCGACTACTCCATAGTACACAAGCAGGACTTCTTCATCAAGGAGAACTACCAGCCCGACACGGAAAGGGACGAACTTAGTTTTTTAAGCCGCTCCTTTGAACGGCACTTCAATGAACGACCGTTCCTGAACCATTACTGCTACCTGTTCCTGACAAAGACGACAAGGGAGAGAAGCCGCCGACAGAGCGACTTCTCCACCCTCTGCCGGGGCAGGATTGTACCGCAGGAGATAGCCGACAAGGAAGCAGCGGCAAAGTTCATCGAGGCGGTCGGTCAGTTTGAAAGGATTATGAACGACAGCGGTTTTGTCACCCTTACCCGGCTGACCGCCCCGGAAATCACCGGGCAGGACGGAAAGGCGGGCATCATCGAGAAATACTTCTCGCTCTCGCAAACCGACACCACCTGCCTGAAAGACATCGGGCTGTACCCGGAAGAAATGCGTGTCGGGGACGACATACTGTGCCTGCACACGCTTTCGGACGTGGAAGATTTGCCGGGCAAGGTCGGGACGGACTGCCGATTTGAGAAGCTGTCCACTGACCGGAGCGACTGCCGACTGTCATTCGCCGCCCCGGTGGGCGTGCTGTTGTCGTGTAACCACGTCTATAACCAGTTCATCTTCATAGACGACCACGCCGAAAATCTGAAGAACTTCGAGCAGACCGCCCGGAATATGCAATCGCTCTCCCGTTATTCCCGTGCCAACCAAGTGAACAAGGAATGGATAGACGAGTACCTGAACGAAGCGCACAGCAAGGGGCTTATCTCGGTACGCTGCCACTGCAACGTCATGGCATGGAGTGACGACCGGGAAGAACTCAAACGCATACGCAACGATGTAGGAAGCCAGCTTGCGCTAATGGAGTGCAAGCCACGCCACAACACGGTCGATACGCCCACGCTCTTTTGGGCGGGCATACCCGGAAATGAAGCGGACTTCCCCGCAGAGGAAAGTTTCTACACGTTCTTGGGGCAGGCTCTCTGCCTGTTCGTGGAAGAAACGAACTACAAGAGTTCGCTTTCCCCGTTCGGCATCAAAATGGTGGACAGGGTGAGCGGTCGCCCGCTGCATATCGACATATCGGATTTGCCCATGAAGAAAGGCATCACGACCAACAGAAACAAGTTCATACTTGGGCCGAGCGGGTCGGGTAAGTCTTTCTTTACCAACCACATGGTGCGTCAGTATTACGAGCAGGGTGCGCACGTGCTGCTGGTAGATACGGGTAACAGCTACTTGGGGCTGTCCCAGCTTATCCACAACCGCACGCACGGCGAGGACGGGATTTATTTCACCTACACCAACGAGAACCCGATAGCGTTCAACCCGTTCTATGTCGAGGACGGGGTATTCGACATAGAGAAGAAAGAGAGTATCAAGACCCTTATACTCACCCTGTGGAAGCGGGATGATGAAGCCCCCAAGCGGTCGGAAGAAGTGGCGTTGTCCAATGCGGTAAGTGCCTATATCGAGTTGATAGGCAAAGACCGTTCGGTAACGCCCTGCTTCAATACATTTTACGAATTTATCCGTAATAATTACCGCCGACAGCTTGAACAGAAGAACGTCAGGGAAAAGGATTTTGACATCGACAACTTCCTGAACGTGCTTGAACCCTATTACAAGGGTGGCGAGTATGACTATTTGCTGAACTCCGACAAGGAGCTGGATTTGCTGTATAAACGCTTCATTGTCTTCGAGTTGGATAATATCAAAGAACACAAGATTTTATTCCCGATAACGACTATCATCATCATGGAAGCGTTCATCAACAAGATGCGTAAGTTAAAGGGAATAAGGAAGTTAATACTAATTGAAGAAGCGTGGAAAGCGATTGCATCGGCGAACATGGCGGACTATATAAAATATTTGTACAAAACCGTCCGAAAGTATTTCGGGGAAGCGATTGTGGTAACGCAGGAAGTGGAAGATATTATTTCCTCACCCATAGTGAAAGAGAGTATCATCAATAACTCGGACTGCAAAATACTGTTAGACCAAAGAAAATATCTCAACAAGTTCGACAGCATACAGAACCTCTTGGGACTGACCGACAAGGAGCGTTCGCAAATATTGTCTATCAACATGGCAAACCACCCCGGACGGAAGTACAAGGAAGTTTTCTTCTCGCTGGGCGGCACGCAGTCGGCGGTATATGCCACAGAAGTTTCATTGGAAGAATATTACACCTTCACGACAGAGGAAAGCGAGAAAATGGAACTGTTCGCACTTGCCGACAAGCTGGGCGGCAACCTTGAACTGGCTATCAAACGGCTTGCAGAAAGCAAACGTAATCCCCAATCATCAACAACTTAAAAATCAGGAACATGAAAAGAACAATTCTCCTTATGGCGGTATGCCTTTGCTTCATCGGCAAGGCATCCGCCCAGTGGGTGGTGTCAGACCCCGGTAACTTGGCACAGGGTATCATCAACACCACCAAGCAGATAGTGCAGACCTCCACCACAGCCAAGAACACGCTGGACGGCTTCATGGAAGCGCAGAAGATTTTCCAGCAGGGAAAAGTCTATTACGATGCGCTCAAAGCGGTACACGATGTTGTCAAAGGCGGCATCAAGGTGAAGAAGTCCATTGAACTGGTGGCGGAAATATCCGAAATCTACGTGCGCAACTACCAGAACATGCTGGCAGACCCGAACTACACGCCGGATGAACTCACCGCCATTTCAGCCGGGTACGCCAAGCTGCTCTCCGAAAGTGCGGACGTGTTGCAGGACTTGAAGAATGTAGTGAACGTGACGGGCATGTCGCTGACGGATGCCGAAAGGCTGGCGGTAATCAACAACGCCTATAAAAGCCTGCTCAACTACCGCAACCTCGTGAACTACTACACCCGAAAGAACATATCCGTGTCCTACCTGCGGGCGAAGAAGAAGAACGACACCGACCGGGTGCTGGCTCTCTACGGCTCGGCGGATGAACGCTACTGGTAACATATAAATCGGTATGCCTATGTTATTAGCAGCGGTGGATTTTGACAACCTGCACCAAGTGTTGCGGGTGCTGTACGATGAAATGATGCCCTTGTGCAGCAACATGACGAGGGTAGCCAAAGGGATAGCCGGGCTGGGAGCTTTGTTCTATGTAGCCGCCAAAGTGTGGCAGTCGCTCGCACGTGCCGAACCCATAGACGTGTACCCGCTCCTGCGTCCCTTTGCGCTGGGGCTGTGCATCATGTTTTTCCCAACTTTCGTGCTGGGCACTATCAACACGGTGCTGTCGCCAGTGGTGAAAGGGTGCAACCAGCTTATGGAAACGCAGACTTTCGACATGAACGAATACCGGGCGCAGAAAGACCGACTGGAATATGAAGCCCTGATGCGAAGCCCCGAAACGGCTTACCTCGCATCGGACGAGGAATTTGACCGACAACTGGAAGAACTGGGCTGGTCGCCCTCCGACATGGTGACTATGACCGGAATGTACATGGACAGGGCGGCTTACAATATCAAGAAGTCTGTTCGGGACTGGTTCAGGGAATTGCTGGAAATGCTCTTTCAGGCGGCGGGGCTGATTATCGACACGCTGCGCACGTTCTTCCTAATCGTGTTAAGCATACTGGGTCCGCTGGCGTTTGCGATTTCCGTCTATGACGGTTTCCAAAGCACGCTGACCCAGTGGATTGCACGCTATATCTCCATTTACCTGTGGTTGCCCGTGTCCGACTTGTTCAGCAGCGTGCTGGCACGCATACAAACGCTGATGCTCCAAAAGGACATTCAGGAACTTTCAGACCCGAATTTCATTCCTGACGGGAGCAGCACCGTGTATGTAATCTTTATGATAATCGGCATCGTGGGTTACTTCACCATTCCAACGGTGGCAAGCTGGATAGTGTCGGCTGGCGGCACGTCTGCCTATAACCGCAACGTGGCACGGGCCGGGTCAATCGCCGGGGCTGCGGTCGGTGCGGCAAGCGGGAAAGTAACCGGGAAACTACTCAAATAACCAACATCAAAATTTAGTATATGGAATTTAAGTCATTAACGAACATAGAAACGAGTTTCCGGCAAATCAGGCTCTTTGCGCTGATATTCATCTGCCTGTGCGCATTGGTGACGGGCTTTGCCGTGTGGAACTCGTACAGCTTCGCCGAAAAGCAGCGGCAGAAGATATACGTCCTCGACAACGGCAAAAGCCTGATGCTGGCACTCTCGCAGGACATGGCACAGAACAGACCCGTGGAAGCAAAATCGCACGTGCGGCGTTTTCATGAGCTTTTCTTCACGCTCTCACCCGAAAAGGGGGCTATCGAAAGCAACATCAAACGCTCGCTGTTCCTTGCCGACAAGACCGCTTTCAACTATTACAAGGACTTGGCGGAAAAGGGGTATTATAACCGGGTGATTTCCGGAAACGTCACGCAGACGGTGGAGATTGACAGCGTGAAGTGCGACTTCGACCAGTACCCCTACAAGGTGAACACGTATGCCCGCCAGTTGATTGTCCGGGAAAGCAGCCTGACGGTGCGAAGCCTTGTGACTTCGTGCCGCCTACTCAACGCCACACGGAGCGACAACAACCCGCACGGCTTCATCATCGAAGCGTTCACCATTACCGAGAACAAGGATTTACAGACCATTAAGAGATAGCCTTATGGAGAGAAAACGAAACTACATCGAAAAGGTGCGGGACTGGGCGGACGACCGCCTGCGCCGGATGTGCGGACGGATTACGCCGGGCAAAAGGCTGGCGGTTATCCTCGTGATGTTCTTCTTTTTCGGCGGCTTGTCTATCTACATCACCGTTTCATCAATCTACAACATCGGGAAACGGGACGGCAGGCGGCTGCAAATAGAACATATCAAACAACTGCCATTGCAAGGCAATGACACAATCAACAGTATCACCCCCTTAAACAGACCGGAATATGGAAGAAGTACAGAAGAATGAGAACGGAACTACCGTACCGCAGACGGACGGGAAGCCGAAAAAGGAAGATAAACCCAAACGGGAACTTACCCCGCAGCAGGTGCAGCAGCGCAGGAAAATGATAGTCTTCCCGCTGATGTTCCTTGCCTTTGCCGGGTGCATGTACCTGATATTCGCCCCCTCCGGCAAAGAGGACGTGAATGTGGAGAGCGTGGGCGGCTTCAACGCCGACATACCCCTGCCCGCAGAGGACGGGATTATAGCCGACAAGCAAAAGGCATACGAGCAGGCGATGCTGAACCGCAAACAGCAGGACAAGATACAATCCTTGCAGGACTTCGGTTTCACGCTGGACGATGAAACGGAAGAACCGCAAGCGGAAATCGACTTGATGCCGGAAGAAGATGCGAAGCCCCAAAGGGGCGGCGGTGCTTCTTCACGGGCGGCTTACCGGGACATCAACCGCCAGTTAAGCACGTTCTACGAAACCCCGGCGGTGGACGAGGAAAAAGAGGACTTGAAGCGGCAGGTGGCGGAACTGACAGACCGACTGCAACAACAGCAGAACGCCACGCCTACGGCTGACGACCAAATGGCACTCTTGGAAAAGTCCTACGAACTGGCGGCAAAGTACATGAATGACGGCGGGCAGAACGGGCAAACGGCACAAGTGCCTGTTGCCGGGACTGTCACCCAAATGCCGCAAGCCCAGCCCGTGCAGGCAATCCGGGAAACGACCGTATCGGGATTGCAGCAGCCCGTGAGCGATGCCGACTTCATCCGGGCTTACAGCCAGCCACGAAACTACGGCTTCAACACGGCGGTAAGCACGGGGTACGCTATGGGAAAGAACACGGTAGCCGCCTGCATCCACCAAGACCAAACGCTGGTGGACGGGCAGGCGGTGAAACTACGGCTGCTTGAACCCATGCAGGCGGGAAACATTATTGTGCCGAAGAATACCCTTGTGGCGGGGACGGCAAAGGTGCAGGGCGAACGGCTCGACATACTGGTGTCCTCGATTGAGTACGCTGGCAACATCATCCCGGTGGAACTCGCCGTGTTCGACACGGACGGGCAAAAGGGGCTGTCCGTACCGTCCTCTATGGAGCAGGAAGCGTTCAACGAAGCTATGGCGAATATCGGAAGCGGACTGGGTACAAGCATTTCCTTTGCACGGAGTGCCGGGCAGCAGGTGGCTATGGACGTGACAAGGGGCTTGCTGCAAGGAACGTCCGGTTATCTTGCCAAGAAGTTCCGAACCGTGAAAGTGAAGCTAAAAGCCGGGTACAGGGTGATGCTTTACGCCAAACAACAATAATTATTTAACCACTAAAATTTCAATTAACGATGAAACAGATTTTTGTAATGTTCGCCCTCTTGCTGGGCGTGTGTGCGGCAAACGCACAAACTGCTGACACCGTGAAGTATGCGGCTGGCAACGACTTGTACCGGGGGATTACCCGGAAACTCCCGTATCGCCAAATGGTTACGCCCTACGGCGTGGAAGTGACCTTTGCCAAGACGGTACACATCATCTTCCCCGCCGCCGTCCGCTACGTGGATTTGGGAAGCAACCACATCATAGCGGGAAAGGCAGACGGTGCGGAAAATGTTATCAGGGTGAAAGCCACGACAGAGGGCTTTCCGGGAGAAACGAACTTCTCCGTTATCTGCGAGGACGGCAGTTTCTTTTCGTTCAACGCCAAGTACGCCCATGAGCCGGAAATGCTCAATATCGAAATGAAAGACTTCTTGGAGAACGAGGACACCAGCGACTTTTCGCATACCCGCATGAACATCTATTTCCGGGAATTAGGTAATGAAAGCCCGCTATTAGTGAAACTGATAATGCAGAGCATCTACAAGAACAATGACCGGAAAGTGCGCCACTTGGGTAGCAAGCGTTTCGGCATACAGTTCTTAATCAAGGGCATTTATACCTATAACGGGATGCTCTACGTGCACACGCAGACGAAGAACAGTTCCAACGTGCCTTTCGATACCGATTTCATCAAGTTTAAGATAGTAGATAAGAAAGTGCCGAAGCGCACGGCTATTCAGGAAACGGTGCTGGATGCGGTACGCAGCTACAACGAGGTGATAGAAATTGCCGGGAAATCAACCGTGCGCACGGTGTACGCCCTGCCGAAGTTCACCATTCCTGACGATAAGCTGCTACTGGTGGAACTCTACGAGAAGAACGGCGGGCGGCATCAGACCATACGGGTGGAGAACGCCGACATCGTGAACGCAGAAGTGATTGACGAACTAAAAATCAAATAGGGAATGAAAAGACACATCTTTATAATGATGCTCTTTGCGCTGTGCCTGCATTTCAATCAGGCACACGCACAAAGATACCTGCCGGGCATGAAAGGCTTGCAGGTCACGGCGGGCATGGCGGACGGGGTGCATTGGAACGCCAATACGGATTTCGCCTACCATATCGGGGCGGCGTACAGCGTTTACACCAAGAACGCCAACCGCTGGGTGATTGGCGGGGAATACTTGCACAAGAAGTATGACTACGAGGATATGCAGATACCCGTAGAACAGTTCACCGCAGAGGGCGGCTACTACCTGAAATTCCTATCGGACAGGCGAAAGATCTTTTTCCTGTCGCTGGGACTGTCGGCACTCGCCGGGTATGAAACAAGCAGCCGAAGCGAAAAGCTCTTGCCGGACGGCTCCACGCTGCTGGATAAGGACTGCTTCATTTACGGCGGTGCGCTGACGCTGGAACTGGAAGCCTACCTGACCGACCGGGTGGCTCTGCTACTGAACGCAAGGGAACGGGCGTTGTTCGGCTCGGACATCGGCAAGTTCCACACGCAAGTATCTTTGGGACTGAAATTCATTATCAACTGACCGCTATATAACAATGTATATGAAGAATGTAATGTATAAAATCATCATGGGCTGCTACATCGTGGCCGCCCTCGTGCTTGTCACCGCCTGTAATGACAACTTGGATATTCAGCAGGCGTACCCGTTCAGCATCGAAACGCTGCCAGTACCCAAAAGACTGAAAGTCGGGGAAACCGCCGAGATACGCTGCCGACTGGTGCGTGAGGGCTACTATCAGCCGACTGCCTATCAGATAAGGTATTTCCAGCCGGACGGCAAAGGAAAGCTGGAAATGGATAACGGCACGGTGTTCTTGCCCAATGACCTTTACCCGCTGGAGAAAGAAACGTTCAGGCTCTATTACACCTCGGCATCGACAGACCAGCAGACGATTGACATTTATATCATCGACAGCTTCGGGCAGATGCAGCAACTTTCGCTATCGTTCAATAATGACAACAGCAAGGAAGAAACGGAAACGATAACTCCTAAACAATAAAATGACATGGTAAAAATAGAATTGGATATAGAAGGTATCTCGTGGTACATAGAAACCACGTTGGAAACAGATACAGTTCCGGCAGTAGGTGACATCATCATAGTGGATAAGGACTGCATTTCCGAACGTGACAGTGCTGAATTGTGGAAAATACCGTCCAATCAGGTTTTCAAATGGGCGGACGAAGAAGATGATGCGCCCGTAATGGTATGGTTCGATTGCGACACGGAAATGCTTGTCACTAAGCGGACATGGAAATATGACATCGAGGAAGAAGAAACCGTGTGCATACTTGGTGTAAAATTCTTCCAACATGAAGATTTATAGGTTTTATTTCCTTATCGGTTGCATATATACGTGAAAAGCAACGATAGACAGGGGACACCAAATAGGGAATGATACGCAATGCGTATGTTATGGCAGTCCACCCGCTGATAGTTCGGCGGGTGGACTTTTCATGTTAGGGAACAGGGCGGGTTTCTTTACCACTTTATTTTCCGGCACTCACGAAAGAAAGTGGCGGCGGCAACTTGCCGCCGTTCTCTATCAACTGGTTTTAAGGCTCTTTATGGGCGTGTATCTCTCTAACCACACCTTTACCTGCTCCATGTTATATTCGCCCGTGATGATTGCCGTATGGTCGTCTATGGCTACAAACCGGACACTTTCATAGCTGTTTACCCAGCCTTGCAGGGAACAGACGCCCCACGTTTCCACATCTTCAAAAACACTGCGGTCTATCCGGCTGATTGGCTCGCCGAAAACTACCGTCATTATCTGAAAGTCCGGCTTATCTGCCAGCAGTTGCAAATGATGCAGCGTGCCGAACTCGTCAGTTTTGCACCCCCACACCCACACATCATTATACAAATCATCGCCCCACTGGTGCGGGTGGTCGAAACGGACTTTGACCGCTATGGAATGCTGGTCGTCTTGGATGCCCTCGATAACGCCCGTTACCATTAAGCCCTTAAAAATGCACTCGCAACGCCTGCCGATAAACTCCTTGTTTACTTCTGTTGTTTTCATGTCCCTAAAATTTACTTGTTTATTACTCCGTTCTTCTTCGCTACCCATTCGTCACGCCTGCGGCGGCACTCGTCCAGCGTTTTGGCTACCGTGCTGAAAAGTTCGCCGTCCGTGTGGCGGTAGTCATATTGATAATAAATTTGTCCCCTGAAAGCCCCTAAACAGCATTTCACGAACTTTTCTTCTCCCGGTGTTTGGGTGATGCTTACCCCGTTTTTGTTAAGTGACTGCATGATGTTCTATTTTTTTTAATGGTCGTTATAATATCAGTAAAGAAAGCAACAGCAGGAAAAGCAGAGCCATGCCCAGCGCATAAAGAGCTGAAAGGCAGACCCGGAGCAGGAAACGGGCGGCACAAAACACGATATACGCCGTTATCACCGTGCTTGCTCCGGCTACGCTGGTAAACCGCCATGCAAGGCAGAGCAGCAACACCCGCCAAAGGATTTTATAAATGCTTTTCCGTTTCATCGCTTGGTTGTTTTTAACGGGCAGGGCTTTGACACCCCGCCCGGATTAGTATTTGGTTATGCCGCACGGAACACAAAACCGTCATCAAACCAGTAATCGCACATAAAAAGGTCACGGGCGAACTGTTTGTAATCGAAATAGGTCTTTGCGAACTCCGGCAGGTCGTAGCATTCCTCGATAATTTCATAGGCGAAATCTTCTTCATCGTCATATTGACCCAGATACTCGTCCCGGAAATCACGTACAAGGTCGTCCGCATCTTCCTCGCCCAAATCATGGCTTTTATAGTTGCACCACACGAAAAAGGCTTCCTGCTCGGTGTCGCTCAAATCCTCCACCGCATCACGCAGGGAAAAGAAATTTTCAGAAATCCAGCTTTCGCCGATTAAGCCCTCCGGCACGTTCTCCCAGTCCTGAAACATGTATTCCGCATCTTCCTCGTCCTTGTGAAGTTCCCGGCAGGCTTCGTAAAACTCTTCCTTGTCCGAATAGTCCGAAAGGTCGAGCCATGCCCCGAACAATGAACCGTTGTTATACTTGGCGTAAGTGCCTACATAAACGCTTGCTGCTGATAATGTCGTTGCTTCCATATTCCTGTAATTTTTTAAGTTTTTAATTTTATGCGGATTTGAGAGGTGAGGGAGTTGAAGTTTCACTGAACTTTTTTCCTGTTTCCCGTAAATCCGACTTTTTTTTATGCGTCTTCCGGTCGGGTCGGTCGTTTTCGTTTCACATAGGCGTAAAAGGGTAGTGTTTAGAGTTTGCAAGTTTTTGGGCAAAAAATACCTCGCAGAGCAGGGAAGATTTTTTCGCCAAACCGGAACGGCTCGACCTTGCAAAATCGTGAAGAACACGTAACTACCTTTGCCTATTGAAATGATTAAAACGACTGTCCTGGCTGGGGGACTGCGTAAGAGGAAGATTTACAGATAGGGAAACTGGGGAAAAGGCCTGTTCTCTTTCATCCTTTAGGGAACACTCCATGCGGGCGGGAAAGGCAAGGGTATGGCAAGTTTACCTTGCGGTACGCTTGTGCGGGTTTCCAACGGCTCTTTCACGGAATACAGTCAGCCATGCCACGCACGGCTGGCGTTTCGGGGAATGTGCCAGTTGGAAAAAGATATAAAAAATGCGGGTAGTCGGTGGACTGCCCGCAAGGTGAAAGAATGTACTTTATTGGGATATAGTTTGTTAGGTGGAATTTCGTTACCGAAATCGTTACCTGTTCTGTTACCAACGGTATATAGGTAACTAAAAACTCACATGGCGACTTCCTTGTAAATCTTTTCGATGCCGATAAATTTCTTGTCAAGCCCTTGCATATCGCTGCCTATCTTGCTGTTGGTGATGCGTAGGCTCGGCAAACAACGCCTTTCCGCTTTACAGCGGTAGGTTTTCGTTTGCCTGCCCCCGAACCGTACTTACACGTCTCCATGTATACGGCTCTCCATCTGTAACATCATCTTACTTGACACATC
>OJKE01000288.1_pt1 | contig 29047 bp, 29 predicted proteins | sample 1596501 | NCBI WGS metagenome assembly OJKE01 (sample SAMEA4350125, study PRJEB24818) | metagenome | biome: human; feature: gut; material: faeces | place: Denmark | collected 2013-09
GATCAGGGTCATACGGGTCCGGGTAGTACGGGGTCTCGATGGCCTTGTATCTGTTGTTGAAGGTGATGCTGCTCACCTTTTCGTCCATCAGGTCGGCCTGTGTGTGCACGGCCATCCGGGCCACCAGCTTGTCGTTGTCCCACACCACGGAAACGCGCAGATAGTACACGGTTTCATCGTAGGTGCCGCGGGTGTTTACACCGGCGCGCTGGCGCACGGTGTAAACGTAATAGCCGGGCTTGGTGTAACTGATGGGGCCAAAGCTGCCGGTCTCGCCGTCGGTGATCTCCAGAGTGGTCACCTCGGGCAGGGGCGCATTGTCCACAGCCTCAAGTTCCACAGTCAGTGTTTCCTTTGGGAGAGGTGTTTCCCCCGTGGACTGAATGGAAACCGGAAGCTCCTGCAGCTGTGTATGCTGGTCAGCCGCGGTGGCCGCAAATGCCGCCGGCTGACACAGGCAGAACCCCAACGCAAGCGTCAGGAGCGCTGCCGCGATTTTACGGAACCTCATTTCATCCTCTCCTTTATGAATCCGACGCGGACGGGATCATCCACGCCAGAAGAATGGTGCGTGCATCGGTAAACTCCGTTGAACAGGTGGACAGCGCCAAAACCTGAGCGTCATCGCCCGCCGCTTTCATGGCGGCCAGCGTTTCGGTGTTCAGGTTCAGGGCGTTCTCCTGCGCAAAGGTGTACAACCCCTGCAGGTCGCTGTCCCAGCGCTGGGGCTGGAAGATCGCGCTCTCAGACGAAGGGACCAGCAGACATGCAAAGGTTTGAAGATCATAGGTGCGGTCGGGCAGGATCAGCTCACCGGTGGTGTTCTCTGCAAAGAACTCTGCGTCCTTATACAGATCCAGATCACCGAACATCTTGCTCTCTTCCATGTGGTGACCATACAGCAGAGAGTAAGGGTCGGTGAAGTTCTTGTCGCAGTTCACATCCAGAAAGATAGTGCCTGCCAGCGAGAAATCACCGTAGACATCGGTGTTCACATAGGTAAAGTTGTCCTCGCCCTGTACCACAGGGTAGTCGATGGCGGTGTTGTCCAGTGTGACCCACGCGCAGACATCCGGGTTGATATCCAGCAGCTCCTCAAAGCTCGCGCCATTATCCGCGCCCGCCTTGGGCTTGAACTGCAGAAGCTCTGCCTGAACATTGTCTGCGGCGGCGTACACCTGCGAGTTGTCCCACAGGGCATAGGCTGAATACGCCCCGGCGACCACCAGGAACAGCACGACCACCGTGCTCACCAGAAAGTCGGCTGCCCTCAACGCTTTTCTCTGCCAGTTGATACAGCCCACCTCCGGTTAAGCATTCTAATTGATTGGTTTTCGGATGGATACGCCCTCTCAGGCGCTGCGCGCCAGCTCTCCCAAAGGGAGAGCCTACACATCTAAGCGGTCAGCTGCTGCAGCCGGTCGGGCCACTTTTGCCTCTCCCCTTGGGAGAGGTGGCAGTGCGGAGCACTGACGGAGAGGGCGTGGACGCGAGCAATTACTCCTCGTCGCGGCGGCGCTTGTTCAGCATCAGGGCCACACCACCAATGGCAACAATGGCCAGCATTGCAATGTAAGGTGCATTGTCCAGCACAACACCCATGTCGGGGGTGCCTTCGTGGGTATTGACGATGCTAACAACGTTGTTAGCATTAGTAGTGGTCACAAGCTTATCGCCCTCAGTGTCAGTAGTCTGACCAGTAACAGTATAGACCCACGGAGTCTCAGTCGTCTGATCCTCAGTCACCGCATAGATAACACCTTCCGGCAGGTTGGTCAGAGTCACAGTGTCACCATGTCCAATAGTCACAGTATGCACAGTAGTGCCATCAATCGCCCAAACCTTACCATTCTGCGTAGTATCGCTAGGAGCAGAAACAACCGCACCTGCGTAGTCCTTAGCCTGCTTACCAACAGCAGGTTTCAGAACAACATTAAAAGTAAAGGTCTTGCCCAGATCGCCAAAATTACCCTTAACGGTTTTCTTCAAATCGAGCTTATAAGCGGTATCATTGCCATCAGAATCCTTACCATAGTAGTTGGTAAATGCATTCTCATTGCTGATCTTCTGATTGCCACGGTACAATGCAACATAATAATCGTATGCATCCGGAACGATTTCACCAGTTTTCGTCTCATCTACAGTTTTATGAGCCACCGTAACCTTCAGAGTCAGCTCACTGCTGTCATAACGAACACCAGGAGTACTACCTGCATTTTCCTTAACAGTGTAGTAGTAAACGCCAGTACCCTTAGTAGAAATGCCCAGATCAGAAATCTTAAACTTAAAGCTACCAGTATGTTTGCCAGTAGCCAACCCCGTCAGCTCATTGCCTTCAGTGTCTGTGTCTTTCTTAAACTCAACCGTAGGATTAGCACCTGTGAAGGAAGGCTCGCCGACATTAGTATCTTTGTTTTCAGAGTGATTGTACTTTACCTCGAAGTTGAAAGTCTCAGCCGGAGCAATGCCACTCTGCACATCATATGTCTTGGTAAATACCAGTTCATCAGTCGCGTTCATTGCACCGTTCTTGAAGGAAATAGTGCCATCACCAGTCTCGTCAGTAGCCGGCCCCTTCGCAAACGCTGCGGTTGCGCCGACGGTGAGCATCATGGCGGCAGCCAGAACGCCCGCGAAGAATTTCTTCAGTTTCATTGTTATTCCTCCCTAGTAAGAAATAGTTCGTACTCCTGTGCCACGGCCCAAACTCCGCGGTTCACAGGCAGGATGCCGGCAGCTTCTTCCGGCTTCCGTGGTATTACAAACTGCGTCGCCGCAGTAGTGTAATTACTTTTGCTTGCACATCCTCCAGCGGAACCGGGCCAAAGTCCCGGCTGTCCTCGGATTGTGTGCGGTAATCGCCCAGCACAAAAAAGCAGCCTTCCGGCACCGTGTAGGGGTACTCCAGCGCGTCTTTTGCGTAGGTGGGGTAGAGGATCTCGCCGCTCTGCACCGCGCCGTTCACCACAAGGGTGCCGCTGTCGTCCAGAGCCACAAGGTCGCCCTCGCGCCCAAGGATGCGGCCCACCCGGAGCTTGCCGCCCTGGGTGTAGACCACAACGTCGTTTTTTGCGTAGGTTTTTTGCAGGCGGTAGCAGATGAGCAGGTCGCCATCCTTTACCGCGGGGAACATGCTGCTGCCCTTGGCCTGCGTGAGCAGGAACACCTGCGTGAACAGCACCCAGGCGCACAGCAGGATCACCACAATGCGGCCCAGCAGGCTGATAAAATCCTGCCGGTTCTCAGCGTCCAGCCTGCGGCGGCGCACCGCCTTTGCCCCCAGCTTCAGGGCTTCATTGTCCAGCGGGTGCATCGGAATGCGCCTCCTTTTGGGGGTCAGAGCTGTCAGATTCCGGGTTAAACCTCTCAGTCACGGGCTTCGCCGTGACAGCGTCCGGGTTGCGGCTCCCAGCGTCCGCTTCGTGCAAAGTTTTGCACTCGCGTCCTGCTGGCCGCTGCCCCAACAACTCCTCCCTGTTTCCGCCACTGGCGGCGGTCGTCGTTGTTGCCCTAGTAGGGGAGCCCTTGGCAAAACTGTCAACTTTGGTGGGAGCCAAGTTCACGTCCTCGGGTTCACCGGTGCCAGATGCTTCCGGCTGCACCGCACCTGTCTTGCCTCTCCTACTAGGAGAGGTGGCAAAGCCATCAGGCTTTGACGGAGAGGTTTCCAGCAGCACATTATAGCGGGTGCGCTCGGCGCGAATGGCGGCTTCGTACAGGGCGTAAAGCTCTTCCAGCTTCTTCCACATTGCCGCTTCGTCCACGCCGCCCAGCAGTTTCTTGCGGAATTTCACCGTCCGGAACCACTGGATGATCGCTTCCTGCTCCGGGCTGATACAGCTTTCCTCTGCACCGGCCAGCCGCTGGGGCGCTTTCTTCTTCGCCATGCGGTCAGCCCCCTTTAGTCATCTTCCTTACGGTGCTTGCGCAGCATCAGCAGGGCCACGCCGCCAGCCACCACAGCAAGGATGACGATGTAAGGCAGGGTGTCGAGGAGGACACCAAGGTCAGGCTCGAGCGTCCGGTGATTAGTGAAGTGAACCGTCTGCTCAGTTGTACCGATTGTTACAGTTGCAGTACGATTCTTTTCGTATACTTTACCGTCTGTACCAATCTGCCAGCTGGTCTCGTACTTTTCGCCGATGTAATCGTCCTCTACAATCTTGTACTCGCCACTCGGTAGATTCTTGAAGGTAATCGACGCTCTATCTTTCAGCGTAAACTGACCATTATCTTTCCATTCAACCTTTGTACTATCAGCATCACTAATTTCAATATTTGCACTCGCGATGTTCACCGCTGTGCCATCAGCCTTGGTAATCGTAAAGGTAAAAGCCTTATTGGTGTCGCCAAGTTTGCCGGTAACGGTTTTGGTAACAGTCAGGTTGGCGGAAGCAGGCACATACTTTGCGTAGAAAGTTGTATCTGCACTAATGGTATCCTCTGTAAAATCAAACTTGCTACCTTCCGTGCAGTCCTGATTTGTATACCAACCATCAAAGGTGTAAACTGTACCATCTGGGGTTGTTTTAGTTTTCGGGCAGGTTGCTTCAGTCTGACCTTCACCAATAACATCCGGGCGGGCAATCGCTTTCAGCGAAATCGAAGTACTCCCTTCTGGGACAGTAAATGCTCCGCCATAATCACGCACTAGAGCAAAGGTATCTTTACCCACATCCTGAACCATAAACTTGACGTTGATGTGCGTTGTATCATGGAGCACTATCAAACCATCCAGATGGTACGTCATTTTTTTATCACTGACCGACGAAATCGGAGATTTATATATGCCCTTCGTGTATGTGGGTTTATAGTTCTCTTCACCCGTCCAGTCTCCGTCCTTGCCGTTTTTGCCGGTGTTAGCTCCACCCACAGCAACGACCTCGTACCATTCAATTGTGTACGTACCGCCATAATTCTTTTGGGCATCTGACTCCCAACTACTCGGTTTTTCCAGATAATAGTAATCCTTGTAAGAACCATTCTGTTTAATCGGAATCACAGGAAACTGTCCGGAATTAACTATAATATCCGTTCCCAACTTCGTATCAATGGCAGCCGTGTCATAAATTGGGGTACGATCCTTGTATGTACTCGGAGCAACTACATTCGAAATCTTACCAACAGCCATGCCGTTCCACGCTTTATTTTCAGCTTTTTCGCCGTAGTAGTCACCCGAATAGCCCAAAACCTGCGTGTAAACATAAAGATCGTAAGAAGATGTCGTTGAAGTGTTCACAACCTCAATAGAATCCGTTGTATCATTATTCCCCAGGTGCTTCTTATCTTTACCATAGTCATGCCTAACCTTCACTTTGCCACTCGAGGTAAGTTTTAGCCTCACGGTTTTATAGGTATCGCCCTTTCCGTTAGTTGCACCAACGAACTCAGCACAATTTTCTCCTTCTATAATCCTCCAATTGTGATAATAATTACTTTTTCCGTTTTTGGATCGCAGTGTAATCGTTGCGCCAACCGGAACTTTTGTGTCGCCCTGGATGCTGCTGATCGTAGCAATTCCATCATTCACATTCGGGTACTCAACGCCATCAATCTCAATGCTGACGATCTCAATGCCGTCATCATCGAACTCTTCACTTCCCTGATCCGGGTATTCCAGCGCAAGCACAAAGGGGCTGAAGCTGGTGGTCTCAAAGGTCAGGGTGCCATCCTCATAGCTGACAACATCCAGTGTCTCCACGCTGCCGTCAGCGGTCTGATGCAGCACCTTCAGCGCATCGGCAGTGAGCGCTCCCTCTTCTTCCATTGCCGCAATTTCCGGCAGTTTTTCCAGACCGGAGACGGTAACGGTAGCCTTTTCACCCTTGGCAGGCCACACCTTTTCGCCCTTGGCGTTCTTGGGGGAGATCTTCAGGCCCAGAATGGGCATCATTTCCCCAAAGCTGTCCTCGTGGCTCTCATAGAAGCTCTCCATATCGTCATCGCCCATGTGGATGACGCTGAGGCTATGGGCGGCAGAGGGCAGGTTTTTCACCTCCACCGGCAGATTGACGCTCTTCGTGTTGCCGTCCTCGTCCTCGTAGGAAGCAGCGGCCTTGGCAGTCAGATCCACAGGCACAGGGTTCTTGTCCACCAGATCCTCGTGATCCACGTCCTCTTCCTCATCGGAGCCCACGGTACCGTCCTTCCATGCGGCGTAGACGTTCACGGTGGTGGTCTTGTCGTCCAGAATGTTGCTGGTGGGGTCGGTGAGGTTCAGGCGCACCCGGTTGCCAAACTCGTCCAGCGTGTACCAGTAGTCAAACTACCGCAGTTCGCCCTTGGGGTCCCGGTTGGAGGAGGGGTTCTCGATGTAGCTGCTGTAGTCCGCGATGGTCTCTACCCGGGGCACAGCCTGAATAAAGTACAGGTTCCACAGAACCTCACCGTTCCGGGCCAGATACTCGCTCTCCGTCATATTGTTGATCTGTGCCTGAGCGGTAATGTCCTGCAGGTCGTTGGCGTTCAGCTCCTTCAGCCAGAAGCGGTAGACCACCATGTCCTGCAGCTTTTTGATCTCGTCGCCGGAAACGACCACTTTGTCATCAGGCTTTTCCACCACGTCGTCCTCGCCGGACCACTGGGTCTCGGTGCTGGAGCTGGGGTCGGTACTGGTGCTGGTGTCGTACTCAATGACGGTGCCCCACTCTGTTTCCTTAACGTTGGGGCCGCCGTCGAGGTTGTCCTCGCCGCCTTCCACAGGCCGGGTGGCAACTTCGTCCCCGCCGAAACCGGCAGCTTCACCGTCGTCTACAGGCCGGGTGGCTTCCTCCTCGCCGAAACCGCCAAATTCGTCGTCAGGATAGGATGCCTCGCCGTCATCTACGGGCCGGGAGGCCTCTTGATGAACCTGAGGATCGATCAGACCCTCCGTTGCAAACACCGGCACAAGGCAGGTGCAGATGACCGCAAGCGCCAGACAAAGCGCAAAAACGCGCTTCACCAGCCTATCTTTTTTTCCGTGATGATTTTTCCGCACAGTGGAGCCCTCCCTGCATCATAGTATTTTTGGCAAAACCGGAGGAAAAGATATTCAACTTTTGTCGTTTTTCTTTCCCTTGGCAGGTTATTTTTACCAGACACATCATTATCGTAATTATAGCATGTATATCCAGTATTTTCAATAGTGAAATTTTATTTTCCCTTCTCCTTTTCAGACAAAATATTCTGCGATATACAGCACGTTATGAACCGCCGTAATATCATTGCTGGGAGTAGAACAGTCCGACTTATCCGCACGCCCGACGCATTGATATATCGCGCAGTTTTGTGTTGTATATTCGCAGTTTCACTCTCTATAATACATGAAACGCAGATTCCTTTCACTTTTTTTCGAGATTTTTTGAAAAAAGTTTTCGGGGGAGATGGAAAACCCCACCGTCATCCCTTCGGGATGCCACCGCCCCTAATAGGGGCGGCCTTGGCAAAGAGGTCAGGCTTTGCGAAATGCCAAGGGCCCCACTATTAGGGGGGCTGTCGCCGCAGGTGACTGGGGGGTTCAGCCCAAGTAGCAACTGCCGAACCAAACCCCACCGTCATCCCTTCGGGATGCCACCGCCCCTAATAGGGGCGGCCTTGGCAAAGAGGTCATGCTTTGCGGAATGCCAAGGGCCCCACTATTAGGGGGGCTGTCGCCGCAGGTGACTGGGGGGTTCAGCCCAAGCAGCTGCTGCCGGTGAACCCCACCGTCATCCCTTCGGGATGCCACCGCCCCTAATAGGGGCGGCCTTGGCAAAGAGGTCAGGCTTTACGAAATGCCAAGGGCCCCACTATTAGGGGGGCTGTCGCCGCAGGTGACTGGGGGGTTGTACAGAGGAGCAACTGCCGAACTAAACCCCACCGTCATTGCTGCGCAATGCCACCGCCCCTAATAGGGGCGGCCTTGGCAAAGAGGTCAGGCTTTGCGAAATGCCAAGGGCCCCACTATTAGGGGGGCTGTCGCCGCAGGTGACTGGGGGGTTCAGCCCAAGCAGCTGCTGCCGGGGCTTCGCCTCACCAAAAAGCGCCCCCATCACTCAAAGGAGCAATGGGGGCGCTTTACCATATTACAATGGGTTCCGCTTACTCAGCCTTGGGGGCTTCGGGAGCCTTTGCTTCCTCAGCCTTTGCGGCGGGCTCTGCCGGAGCGGCAGGAGCGGCAGCAGGCTTCGGAGCCTGCTTCACCACGGGCTTGGGGGGATTCGGATCGTCCTTCAGCGGGAAGAGGATGATGTGCTTGGGGCACTTCTGGGCGCACATGCCGCAGCCCTTGCACTTGTCGTAGTCCACACGGGCCACGCCGTCCACAACGTGGATGGCATCAAACTTACAGGTGCGCTCGCACATGCCGCAGGCAATGCAGGAAGTGGTGCACAGCTTGTTTGCCACAGCACCCTTATCCTGATTGGAGCACATGACCACGGGCTTGCGGGGGCCGCCTGCGTCGATCATAATGACGTGCTTGGGGCAGATGTTGGCGCAGGCACCACAGCCGGTGCACTTGTCCTTGTCCACCTTGGCCACGCCGTCCACAATGTGGATGGCATCGAACTTACACACCTTGGTGCAGTCGCCCAGGCCGATGCAGGCAAAGGTACAGGTCTTGGGGCCGCCGTACAGGGTGGCAGCAGCGGCACAGGTCTGGATGCCCTTGTACTCGTAGCTGGGCTTGCAGTGCTCGGAGTTGCCCTGGCACTGGACCACAGCCTTCTTCTCCACAGCGCTTGCCTCGCCGCCCATGATCTTGGCAATGGCGGCAGCAGCCTTGGGGCCGCCGGGGGCGCACTTGTCGCAGGGAACGCCGTCCATAACAACGGCCTTTGCGTAGTCGGCACAGCCGGCGTAGCCGCAGCCGCCGCAGTTTGCACCGGCCAGGCAGGCAGAAACTTCTTCAATACGGGGGTCTTCCTCAACCGCCATGAACTTTGCGGCCAGCACCAGAACAACGGCACCGATCGCGCCCACGATGGTACAGAGGATCACAGCAGATACAATATTCATAATCCTGTTCCTCCCTTACAGCGTCACGTTGAACAGGTTTTCGACGAGACCGCCGAAGCCCATAAAGGACAGGCTGGTGATGGCTGCTGCGATCAGGGTGATGGGCAGGCCCTTGAAGGGTGCCGGGGGATCGCAGGCTTCCACACGCTTGCGCACGCCGCTGAACATGACCATGGCCAGCATAAAGCCGACACCTGCACCCACGGCACAGACCAGAGCCTCAATGTAGGCAGCGGCAAAGCCAAGGGTAGCAACGTCTGCGCCGTAGTCGTCCACGACCAGAATGGTCACGGCCAGCACGCAGCAGTTGGTGGTGATCAGGGGCAGGTAAACGCCCAGAGAATTGTACAGTGCAACAACATACTTCTTCAGGAAGATCTCGATGAACTGCACCAGCACTGCAATGACCAGGATGAACACGATGGTCTGCAGGTAGCCCAGGTCAGCGGGGTTCAAAATGAAGATCTGGATGGGGAAGGTGACAGCCGTTGCCACCAGCATAACAAAGATAACAGCGCCGGACATACCAATGGAGGAATCCAGCTTCTTGGAAACGCCCAGGAACGGGCAGATACCGTAGAACTTCACCAGCACGTAGTTGTTCACCAGGATCATGCTGAAGAAGATCGCAGCAAGTTTGACTAACATCTTATTCTGCCTCCTTCTTCAGGTTGTCGAGGTCGCAGCAGCTCTTGCGCTCGATGCGGGCATCCAGCTTGCCTTCCAGCCAGACGCAGCCGGCCATCAGCACGCCGTAGCAGAAGAATGCGCCGGGAGCCTGGGTCATAATGCTCATCTTGGCCATGCTCTCGGGCAGGACCTGGAAGCCCAGCCAGGTGCCGCTGCCCAGGATCTCACGGATGGAGGCCATCAGCACCACGGTGAGGGTGTAGCCGATGCCCATGCCGATGCCGTCCAGTGCGGAATCCACCACATTGTTCTTGCAGGCAAACATCTCGGCACGGCCCAGAATGATGCAGTTGACAACGATCAGGGGCAGGAACACGCCCAGTGCGGTGTACAGGCTGTCCATGTAGGCGTGCATCACCATCTGAACGATGGTCACGAAGCCTGCAATGATGACGATGTAGCAGGGCAGATGGACTTTAGCGGGGATCACGTTGCGCAGCAGCGAGATCAGGATGTTGGAGCACACCAGCACGAAGGTGAAGGCTGCGCCCATGCCCAGCGCGCTGGAAACTGCCGTGGTAACAGCCAGGCAGGAGCAGGTGCCCAGAACCAGACGCAGAACGGGGTTTTCTTTGATGATGCCGTTGGTAAGGATGCTTACCTTGGACTTGTTTTCGCTTGCCATTTCTTACCAACCTCCTTTATGCCAACTCGTTGTAGCAGTTGATGCAATCGTTGATGGCGGCAAACAGAGCCTTAGAGGAAATGGTTGCGCCGCTGTATGCGTCGTAGCCCTGGCCCAGAGTGATGTTCTGGGTGCCATCCATGCCATCGAACTGAGCAAGGAAGCTGTCGGTGGCAACGTTGCTGCCGATGCCCTTGGTCTGGGTAGAAGCGTCCACCCAGATGCCGGTGACAGTGCCGTTGGTGTCGAAGCCGATGATGACGGACAGGATGCCGCCGTCAAAGCCCTTTTCCTCAGCCTTGATGGCCAGGGAGCCGTCGGTGGCCTTTACAGCACCGGTGATGTTCTCGGTGGTGTAGTCGGTCACTTCCTCCAGATCGGAGGCGCTGGAAACGGTGGGCATCACGTCCACATAGGCAGCCAGCGTTGCGGCCTTCTGGTTATCCTCAATGATGGGAGCCGTAAAGGAGTTGACCATGGCCAGCAGCAGGCTGACGATCAGTGCGATCACGCTCAGCACAACAACAGGCTTTACACTGGTCTCCCAGGAAGAATTCTTATTCATTTGCCAGCACCCTCCTTTGCTTTCTTTGCAGGCTTAACATAGCCGTAAGGAGTCTGACGGGTCCAATCGTTGATAAAGGGGACCCACAGGTTCATAAACAGCAGCGCGAAGGAAACGCCCTCGGCGTAGCTGCCCCACTGACGGATGGCGAAGGTGACGATGCCCAGGCACAGGCCGTAGATCAGCTTGCCCTTCAGGGTAAAGGGGCTGGTAACATAGTCCGTTGCCATGAACACAGCACCGAACATCAGGCCGCCGGACAGGATGCCGACCAGTGCGCCGTGCAGGCTGCCGGTGGAGATCAGGTAGAAGATAAACATGCTGCCGATGTAAGAAGCGGGGATGGCGATGCTGATGGTCTTGGTGGCCACCATATAAATCAGGCCCAGCAGGATGGCCAGAGCGCAGGTCTCGCCCAGAACACCGCCGTGCACGCCCATGAACAGATCCAGCAGGCTCAGCTTGCTGGTGTCAGCCACAGCCAGCGGGGTAGCGCTGGACAGCTGGTCAACCGCTGCATCGGGGAACACCCAATTGTTCATGGAACCGGCAAAGCTGATGAACAGCACGATACGGCCGACCAGTGCAGGGTTTGCAAAGTTCATGCCAATGCCGCCGAACAGCTGCTTGACCACGATGATGGCAACCAGGTCGCCGATGATGAGCTGGCCGATGGGCATGCCCACGGGCACGTTCATGGCCAGAATGATGCCGGTGACCACAGCGGACAGGTCGCTGATGGGGTTTGCTTTCTTCAGCAGCTTGCAGTACAGCCACTCAAAGGCCACACATGCCACAACGGACACTGCGGTGACCAGCAGGGCACGCGCGCCAAAGATGATTGCAGAGGCCACCACACAGGGGCACAGGGCAACGATCACGTTGGCCATCAGGCTCTGGGTCGTTTCCTCACTGCGCAGGTGCGGGGAGGCCGAAACAATAAGCTTCGTATCCATTACTTATTGCCTCCTTTTTTGATTTCACCAAGGTAGAACGCCTTTGCCAGGCCCATCATCTGGGTGCAGGGGCGCTTTGCCGGGCAGACAAAGGTGCAGGAGCCGCAGTTGAAGCAGTAATCAACATGCAGCTTGCCCAGCTCCTGAACGTCGCGGGCTGCATAAGCCTGGTTGACCTCCACGGGCTCCAGACCCATGGGGCAGTACTCCACGCAGCGGCCGCAGCGGATGCAGGGGTTGACCTGCGGGGGCTCTGCAGCAGCGGCGCTGAGCATGATCAGGCCGGAGGTGGTCTTGGTGGTGGGGTAGCTCAGGTTCTCCACAGCGGGGCCCATCATGGCACCGCCGGCAACCACCTTGCCCAGCTCCACGCCGCCCTTGATGCCGGCAGCGTTCAGAACATCCTCGTAGGCAGTGCCCACGGGAACGATCAGGTTCTGGGGCTTTGCGCAGGCATCGCCGTCCACGGTGATGCAGCGGCTGACCACCGGCATACCGGTAGCCAGGTACTTGCCCAGGGTAGAAACAGAGGTCACGTTCATCACAATGGCACCTGCATCTGCGGGCAGACCGCCGTGCGGAACCTCGCGGCCCAGGCACTTCTCGATCAGGATCAGCTCTGCGCCGGTGCCGTAAACACTGGGCAGTGCCTTGACCTCGATGGCGGGCTTGTCTTTGGTCTTCTGGTTCAACAGCTCGATGCACTCGGGCTTGTTGTTCTCAATGCCGATGACGCACTTCGGGATGCCGGTGTACTTCAGCACGGCCTCGATGCCGCGGACGATATCATCGCTGCAGTTCAGCATCTCCTGCGTGTCGCTGGTCAGCCAGACTTCACACTCGGAAGCGTTGATGAGCAGGGTGTCCACGGTCTGCTTGGGCTGCAGCTTGACATCGGTCGGGAAGCCTGCGCCGCCCAGACCCACCAGGCCGCACTCACGCACGGCTGCCAGGAAGCTGGCCTTGTCGGTGACCTCGGGTGCCTTCACGGCAGGGTCCACGGTCTGCTTGCCATCGGTCTTGATGACAACAGAGTCGCACATCCGGCCATTGGAGAGACGGAAGGGTTCCACAGCGGCCACGGTACCAGAAACACTGGAGTGGATATTTGCAGAGACGAAACCGCCTGCTTCACCGATCTTGGTGCCAACAAACACTTCGTCGCCCTTTTTGACCAGGGCTTTCGCCGGAGCGCCGATGTGCTGGCTCATCAGGATGCGTACCTGCGCGGGCAGAGGCATCGGAACTGGTTTGCTTGCAGCGGTTGCCTTGTCATGCGGCGTATGCGCGCCAAGCGCCGCACGTTTCAGCTTGTTCAACATGGAATAAATCCCCCATTCTGCTTGAATTGCCACCCCTGCCCTCATGCGGGCGCACTGCGGCAGGGACAGCAGCTGCTTAACACAGTTATTGTATCATTTTACAGCCGGAAGTTCAACGACAACAGCACCAAAATGATGCAATTTCCTCAATTTTCTTTGCCATTTTTAACGATTAGCCGTATCTAACCAATTGTTTTTTTATTAACAACCACCAACTTCATGCAACTTTACTGCCGTTTGCCTTTCTGCCGGGATTATGGTATACTGTTGCTAATGACCCTGCGGAACGTCCCCTGCTCCGCATTTGAACGACCGGGCCATGCCCGCCAAGGAGGATCGGATACCATGAAAGTTCTCAAAGCTCTGCTTGCCATCTTCACGTTCTTAGCCGCCGCACTCACCTGCACGCTTCTCTTTGTGCAGGACAGAAACGCCCCCCACTATATTAAGATCTACGAGAACGAGCAGTAAGCAGTTTCTCTGACAAACAAGATCCCCCGGAAAGCGGTTCGCGCCGCTTCCGGGGGCTTTTTATGCGTTATGCTGTTTTGGCGTTGTGTGATGCTCAGTTCACGTCGAACAGGCAGACCGCCTGATAGACAGTGCCGTTAGAAGTGGTAACGTATGCAACGCCGATCTTTTCAGCCAGATTGAATGCGCTCTCGTCCTTGAACAGCGAATCATACTTGAAGCTGGTCTTGGAAGCGGGGTTATAATCACTGGTGATGGGACGGTAATCTTTGGTCATGCCAACCACAATCTTCACACTGCCCAGTTCAGCAGTGATCTTACGGTAATTTTCCCAGTAGGTCGTGTTATTGATCTTGTTATTGGTATACTCCAGCCAGTTCTCCAGCAGAGCCTTCGTCACTGCGCTGTACTTTGCACTGTACTTAACCTGGCCCAGACCCTTATTGGCAGCCATGTTATTCACGGTCATCACCACTTCGGGAGTACCGTCCTCCGGCATTATGCTATCCGGGTCGGTGGTGCCACCGTCGCAGGCGGTCAGCATTGCCAGTGCCAGAACACCGGCCAGAACGAGTGCCAGAACTTTTTTGAAACGTTTCATTGCAATGCCTCCTTGATTTTATTTAATCGTTATCTTCACACCCGAGCAGGAATCTTATGTAGGCAAAGGTGCGCTCCTGCCCCAGATCCCGGACCATCAGCAGCAGCTTTTCCAGCAGCGCCCTTGTTTCGGGATGGAGCAAATAGTGATCCTTGCTCTTTTCATAATACTGCCACGGGGATGCGTCGGTGTACTTGTCGCCCAGATAGATCTGACTGGCCGCCACGCGGTCGCAGACCATCTCGCAGACATAGCGCAGGGGCATTTTCATGCCGCCCAGGCCGGATTTGTTGGTTGTGTAGTCGATCCAGTATTCCAGATGGTGCTTGTTGCGGCCCTTATGGTGGAGCCATGCCGAGGAATAGCCCCGGGCGGCGCGCTCTGCCTCGTTGGGGCTGTGGTCGCCCTGATAGTAGATGCAGCCCGGGATGAACTCGGTGGGGCTGTACTTGCTCAGGTCATGGGTCAGGCCCTGCTGATAAAGGCCGCATTCAAAGCAATACTTCATCACCAGCAGTTTATGCCGGGTGATGGTCTCAAAGTGTCCCTTGATGTTCATTGGAGGGTACCTCCCCGGAATCTTACCGTTACCCTGCCCTCTTTCAACCTGCGCAGATCGTCGCTCTCCGAAAAATCCTCCCGGTCACGGGTCAGGTTGGGGTTGTAGTAGGGGTCATCCAGAATGTTTTCCTTGCCGTGGATGGTGTAGAGCCGCTGCTGCTCTGCCGCAAAGCGGGCCGCCTTAACGGGGTCTTTCTCATCCCCGCCCCGGCTCTTGCTCTCATAGTGGATGAGCTCGGCGTAGGGGGTCCAGGCAATGCGGTAGCCCGCATCCCGCACACGCAGGCAGAAGTCCACATCGTTGAAGGCCACGGCGAACTGCTCGTCCAGCCCGTGCATCTCGTCATAGACGGCGGTCTTTACCAGCAGGCAGGCACCGGTCACACCGGAGAAGTCCTGCACGGTAGAGGTGCGGAACAGATAGCCGCTGCCGCCCTTTTTCTTATACTTGTGGCTGTGGCCCGCGTAGCCGCCCAAACCGGTCACGATCCCTGCGTGCTGGATGGTCTCATCCGGGTACCAGAGCATGGCACCGCAGATCGCCGCACCGCCGGGGTGGGCACACTGCCGGAGCAGCTCCGTGAGCCAGTCGCCGTTTACCACTTCCACATCGTTGTTGAGCAGCAGCAGGTAGTCGCCCTCTGCCGCTTTCCGGCCAAAGTTGTTGATGGCCGAGAAGTTGAAGCCCTTGCCCGGGTAGGTGACCACCTTCAGGCCATCGTACCGCTGCCGGGCCTTCTCGTAATAGGCAAAGGTGGCCGGGTCTGTGGAGTTGTTCTCAATGACGATGACCTCGAACCGGTCCCAGGTGGTCTTTTTCCAGATGCTCTGCAGGCACTTTTCCAGATCCTCGGTGTGATCCTTGTTGGGGATGAGGATGCTCACCTTCGGCTCCCCCACAATGTCCCACCTGACCCGATAGGTGCTGGGGTACAGGCCATCCTCTATGGTGCCGGTGCGGCCGGTGCGCTCCAGATGGTCGGCCAGCGCCTTTTTTGCCGCTTTGGCAACGTAGGGCTTGGCATCAGTGCCGCCGGAGGTCGAGCCTTCGTGCACCCGCCAGTAGTAGAGCACCTGCGGCACATGGGCCGCGCCGCCCACCTGCTCAATGAGCCGGAGGAAAAGGTCGTGGTCCTGACTGCCATCACATTCGGGGCGTTCCCCGCCCACCTGCTCGAACAGCTCCCGCCGGAACACGGCCAGATGGCAGATGTAGTTGCAGCAGAGCAGATAATCCGGGGCGTAATCGGGCTTGAAGTGGGCCACCAGCGGCTTTTCGATCTTTTTGGTGAAGAGGGCCTCGTCGCTGTACAGGAAGCCGTCCGGCTCCCCTGCCTCGCGCAGCTGCCGGATCGCCCGGCCCATGGTATACATGGCGTGGGGCGCAAGGATGTCATCGTGGTCGGCCAGCGCCAGATATTCCCCCGATGCCAGTTCAGCGGCGGCGTTGGTGTTGGCTGCAATGCCCTTGTTTTCGATCTTTTTGTATACGATGTGTTGATATTTTGCCTGATATTCCCTTACGATATTCCCCACACTGCTGTGGGCGGCATCGGAGGCATCCGCCAGGCAGAGCTCACCGTTGGGGGCGGTCTGGTTCACGAAGGAATCCAGAAACTGCCGCAGAAACACCTCAGGAGTATTATACAACGGTGTCAACACGGAAATCGTCGAAAGTTGGCAGTTTTCAATATTTTTTCCTGCCACTTCGGCTCTCTGGGCTTCCAGCACCTTTTTTGCGGGCAGGTAGCGGGCCTTTTTGCCAAAGCACCGCCGCCTGGCAAAGCCCGCGCCCCGGGCCAGCATGGTGCCCAGACCCTCGTCCTTTGTCAGCTGGACCGCATAGCCTGCCAGTTCTCTGGCACGTTTCAATCGCACATTCATGGCTCAGGCCTCGCCGCGCTGGGTGGCCTTGTAGGCCGCGCAGACTGTCTCGGTATCGCCGTTCATTTTCAGATGGCCGTGGCTCAGCCATGCCACCTTGCTGCACATCCGCTCGATCTGCTCGATGGAGTGGGACACCAGAATGACGGTGGTGCCGCCTGCCATCAGCTCCTTCATCCGTTTTTCGCATTTCTGCTGGAACAGGAAGTCGCCCACCGAGAGCACCTCGTCCGCGATCAGGATATCGGGCTTGGTGATGGTGGCAATGGCAAAGCCGATGCGGGCCACCATGCCGGAGGAGTAGTTTTTCAGCGGTACATCCAGAAAGTTCTGCAGCTCGCTGAACTCCACGATCTCGTCGAACTTCTCGTCCAGATACTTGGGCGAGAACCCCAGCACCGTGCCGTTGAGGTAGATATTTTCCCGGGCGGTCAGGTCCATATCAAAGCCCGCACCCAGCTCGATGAGCGGGGCGATGGTGCCATTGACGGTGACCTTGCCCCTGGTGGGCTTGTACACGCCCGCAATGGTCTTGAGCAGGGTGGATTTGCCCGAGCCGTTCAGGCCCACCAGACCGTAAAAATCGCCGGGCATGATGTCCAGGCTCACGTCCTTCAGGGCGTAAAACTCGTCGTACTGCAGGCGGCCCTGCACCATGGCCAGCAGATATTCCTTCAGGCTCTCGTGCTTTTCGGTGGAGAGGTTGAAGCACATGGACACGTTGTCCACTTTGATGATCGGTTCCATTCTTCTCCCCTCCTTAAATATGCAGCACAAAACGATCCTGCGTTTTGCGGAACATGTGCACGCCCACCCACATGGAGACCACTGCGCAGATGCCGCAGACCGCAAACATGTTGAGGTCCAGCGGGATGCCCCACATCAGGGTGCGGCGGAAGCCGGTGATATACCAGTACATGGGGTTCAGCTTGATGATCTGCTGCATGTTGAACCCGCCGATGGAAAAGGTCATCTGGGTGGGGTCATAGAAGATGGCGGAGAAGTAGAGCAGCGCCGTGATGAACACGCTCCAGATGTGCATGATGTCCCGGAAGAACACCGTTGCCGCCGCCAGGAACAGGCCCACCCCCAGGCTGAAGAAGAAGAGGGTGATGAGCGGGTAGAGCGCTTCCAGAAGGGTCAGGTGGAAGGGCGCGCCGGTAAAGATCATCACCAGCAGCAGGGCCACAAAGCTGAACACGCAGTTCACCATGGCAAAGCAGCACTTTTCCAGCGGGAAGATATACTTGGGGATATACACCTTTTTCAGCAGGGGGGCAGCGCTGAGCACGCTGCTCATGCTGGAGGAGGTGGCTTCGTTGAAGAAGTTGAAGAGCAGCTGACCGCACATCAGGAACACCGGGAAGTTGTCGATGCCGCTGCCCCGCATATCCATCAGGCTGCTGAACACAGCCCAGTAGACCAGGCACATCAGCAGGGGGTTCAGCACGCTCCACAGCACACCCAGCACGCTGCGGCGGTATTTCAGCTTGAAATCACGGCTGACCAGATTCCACAACAGATAGCGGTAGCGCCAGAAGCCGTTGAACATTCCTTTCAGTTTCGCCACGGGCTATCACCACTTTTCAAAGAATTCAAACTTCTGGGCTGCAAAGGGCTCATGCAGCTTGTCCTTTGCGCTGGTCTTGTGCTCACAGCCGCAGTCGGGCCACTGCACGTTCACGGTGGGGTCATCGTAGGGGATGCCGCCCTCGCTGGTGGGGTCATAGACATCGGTGCACTTGTAGCAGAACTCGGCCACATCACTCAGCACCAGGAAGCCGTGGGCAAAGCCCTCGGGGATATAGAACATCTTCTTGTTCTCCTCGCTCAGGGTCACGCCCACCCACTTGCCAAAAGTGGCGCTGTGGGGGCGGCAGTCCACGGCAACATCATAGACCTCGCCCTTGGTCACACGCACCAGCTTGCCCTGGGTGTGGTTCTTCTGGAAATGCAGGCCGCGCAGCACGCCGCGGGTGGAGCGGCTCTGGTTGTCCTGCACGAACTCCTTGTCGATGCCGGCAGCAGCAAACTGATCCTTCTGGTAGGTCTCCATAAAATAACCGCGGTCATCACCGAACACCTGCGGCTCAATGACCACAACACCAGGGATCTCGGTCTCAGTAAACGTAAACTTGCCCATATTTCTTTTTCCTCTCTGTTTTCTTTCAGAAAATTTTGTCTGTTTGTAGTATATGGAAAAGTCCTTGCGGGCTTTTGCGCGATTTTCAGACGGCTCGTTGCCTGTCAAGCCCACCCTCTCCGTCAGCGCTGCGCGCTGCCACCTCTCCCAAAGGGAGAGGCAACGCATCTCCTGGATCCAGCTGCTGCTGACCATGAGCTGCTATCGGCTCTCCCTTCGGGAGAGCTGGCGCAAAGCGCCTGAGAGGGCGAGGCCGTCAATGTCTCGCCTTCTGTTTCCTGCGGAGCTTCGCCCTCAGCCGCACCACGCCGAACGCCGCAAGGGCGGCCAGCACGGTGGCACTGACCGAGATGGCCAGCAGGCCGCCTGCGATCCTCTTCGACCCCACATCCCGGGAGGCGGGCAGGGTGGCGTTGGCGCTCTTGGCCAGCAGCTCCTCCAGCCCGGTCACAGCGGCAGGCACCCGGACGCTGGCCGTTTCCTGCACGTCCCGCCCATGAATGGTATACACCGCATACACCGCCGGGTCAACCCCCAAGAGGTATCGTTCGGGCAGTTCCAGCGTGACCGACACATCCGCTGCGGTCAGGCCGTCGGCCAGCAGCAGCTTCACGCCGGGGTCAGAAACCGTCACCGTGCCCAGCGTGCTGCCGCCGCCCGCCACTTCCAACTCCCCGGTCACGCCCTGGGCAGGGATCTCGGTGTAGCCGGTGTAGCGGGCAAAGGCATCGTCCAGCAGGGTGCGGACATCGTTGTATTTGTCGGTCTTGATCTGGCTCTGCATGGTCACGCAGATCAGCCGCACGCCGTTCTGCTCCGCCAGGCAGACATAGCTGTACCGGGCAATGTTGGTGTAGCCGATCTTGGAGCCCAGGATGGCCGGGATATAGTACCGGCTGGAGCCCACCCGCATTTTATCCTGCTGGTGGAAGTACCGGGTCACGGGCTGGACATTGGTCGGGCCCATGGTGTACATCTCGTTCCGGGTAAACAGGGTCTCGAACCCGGGCTGGGTCAGCGCCCAGCGCAGGATCTGCGCCATGTCATAGCAGCTGGTGTAGTGGTCCTCATCGCTGATGCCGTGGGGGTTGGCAAAGTGGGTGTGTTCCAGCCCCAGCTCCTTTGCCTGCGCGTTCATAGCGGCCACACCGCCCTCAATGGAGCCGCCGCCGAAGTATTCGGCCAGCAGGTTGGCCCCATCGTTGGCGCTGGCCATCATGGTGGCATACAGGGCATCGGTCAGGGGCACCTTCTCCCCTTCCTGCAGGGCGATATGGCTGGAATCGGTGCCCGCCAGCGAGTAGACATCCTCGTGGCTGACCGTCAGCTTGACATTGTCCCACTTGCCCTGGGCCTTTTCACAGGCAAGGCCCAGCGTCATCACCTTGGTGATGGATGCCGGGTGCAGTTCCTCGTTCATATTCTGCTGGGCCAGCACCAGACCGGTGTCGGCATCGATGATGCAGTACGCTTCCGTAGCCGTCAGTGCAGGCCCGGCAGCTGCCGCGCCCGGCGCAAACGCCGCCAGTACGGTCAAAAGCACCGCACACAGCATGGCGATGTGTTTTTTCATTCCAGTTCCTCTATCTCAAGATATTATGATATAGTATACCACATTTTTATCCCTCTGAAAAGAGAAACCCTCAGTTCCACTCCCGGAGCACCGGCTGCAGCTGCTGACCGTGCAGGGCAGCCTCCAGTGCAGCAGGCAGCAGGGTGAGATCCGCCTTCAGGCTCTGGGGTTTCCGCGCTGCATCGTCCTGTCCATAGGGCACAAAGTAATAGTGCTTGCGCTGCATCAGCCGGGCAATGTTCTCCCCGGAAGCCCCCAGCCCATCGTTGGTGGAGACAGCCAGCAGCACCGGGCACCCGACCCGCAGCAGGCTTTTTGCCGCCAGTGTGACCGGCGTGTCGGAAAGGCCCGCCGCCAGCCGGGCCAGCGTGGTGCCGGTGCAGGGAGCCACCACCAGTGCCCGGGCCAGCTGCCGCGGCCCCAGCGGCTCCACATCCTGCAGGGTATCCAGCACCCTGTGGCCGGTCAGGGTCTCCAGCCGCGCCTTCCACTCATCGGCCCGGCCAAAGCGAGTGTTCATGCCGGAGGCCGCATAGCTCATCACCGGCAGCAGCTCCCAGCCCTGCCGCACCAGCTGTTCGGCCTGAGCCACCGCCGCGCCCAGCGTGCAGAAGCTCCCGCAGACCGCAAACGCCACTGTCCCGCGCAATTGCCTTTTCATGGTGTTCCCTCCCTTTCCGCCAGGATCTCACAGACCGTCCGGGCCAGAGCCTCGCCCGCCGTTTCCGGTGCGCAGGCCGCAGGCAGGCTCAGGGCATGGATGGCCCGGTGCCCCAGCCGCCGGGCCGCGGCAAAGTCAGTGCCGCCCGGCTTGGATGCCAGATCCACGATCAGGCTCCCGGGCCGCAGGGCTGCCAGCACGGCTTCCGTCAGAACAGGGGCCGGGACGGTATTCACCACCGTGTCAAAGGCCGGAGCGGCCTGTTCCAGCCGGGCCAGATCCACGGCCCGCAGGCTGAAACTCTCCGCCAGTGCCCGCTGGGCCGACCGCCGCGCGGCCACCGTCACCTGTGCGCCCAGTGCCGCCAGCCGTACCCCAAGCGCCTGCCCCACCGGCCCAAAACCGGCCAGCAGGATGGCGCTGTTCCAGAGCGTCCGCGTCCGCTCCGCCATCAGGATGCCGATGCAGCCCTCTGCTGTCGGGATGGCGTTGCAGAGGATCAGTTCCTCCCGGGCAAAGTAGTCCACCAGCTCCACGCCCGCCTCCGCCGCGATCTGCCTTGCCTGCGCCGAGAGCTTTCCGCCCAGCGCCAGCGCCCCCGGTTTTGCGGCCCGCAGCAGCTCCGCCAGCGGGGTGCGGCTCTCGTCCAGCGGCAGCGGCAGTAAGATGTAATCGGCCAGTGCCGTCTGCTCCGGCCCGCCCACCGCAAACCCGGCACGGGCCAGCGCCCGGCCTGCCGCCGCCAGCCGCGCGTCCGTTCCGATCACCGCAAATCGTCTTTGTCCATCCATTCCCGGCCCCTCCTCCCCATGGTCTGCGTCATCCTATGCCCATGGAGCGCCGGGTGTGAAAAAGCCGCCGCTCTCCGTCAGGAAAGCAGCGGCGATCTGTTTTTTATGATATCGGCTTTTCGGTCAGAGCGGCGGCAGAGATTGCCTCCGGCTCCTCCATGTTTCGCGTCCGCTCCACGGCCTCACGCATCCGCGGCAGCTGGACGGCTTCATCAAAATCCGCATATCCCTTTGCGTAGGCAGGCACCATTTCCAACCGGTATTCTGCACTTGCAACGCTCCATTCCCGGATAGAAAAGTGCTCCGGCGGGAAATTCAGCCAGTTTCCACTCTCTCCAAACTGCGAGACCGCGTCCACCTGAATGCGGAACAGATTCTTCGCATAGTAAGTGGTCGTTGCAATATTTTTCCGGTAGAGCTTCTGCAGATTCTTTTCCCTGCTCGTCGCCTTGCAATACGTCACAAATCGGGTGTCTGCCATCCGCTCTCTGGCTTCCAGCAGGCTCAGGAGCGTGCCCTGCTCATCTACCAGATACCCGTTGGTCGTCGGGTCCAGCATACACCACTTTTCCTGCGACCGGTCGTAGATCTCCGTGACAACGTGACAATCAAAATCGAAGGGAGAATAGGGCAGGAAGCGCACCCGCCGTGCGTAGATTCCCAGTGCCAGGCAGACCTCCTCCAGAATTTTGGCCTTATTCAGGCAGTTGATGCCCTGTTCCGGTTTATCCAGACTGTAATCCAAAAGCGCCAGGGCGTTGCAGTCCACATGGCCGTCGTACCACGGGCTGTGCGTCAGCTTAGGCGAGAGGTATTTCAGCACCCGAATTGCCCGCTGCAGGTCCGTGCCTTTTCCTGCAATTTTCTCAAAGGGATACTTTTTCAGGAGGTCGGCATACTCCGGGCAGTCCATGCGATATTCCACCGCCGTGCTCTTTCCCGGTTGAAAGCTCCGATTGTTCCGCAGGATTCCACGGTAAACATTGTAAAGGACTTCTGTCTCTTCAAAATTCATTGTTTTTCCCCTCTCTTTTTTGGATAGACGAACGAATGGCCGTAAGTGTTCATTTTTCCCTCTATTTTCAGACCCTATCGTTTTTTATGATACCACGGTTTTCCTGCTCATGCAATGCAAAATGCCCGGTCATGCGGGCGTTCCCACACAGCCGGGCGGCTTCCTTTATATCATTCAGTTCTGTTCAGGGCCGCTTATACTTCAGCGGTGTCTGCACCTGAGCACGGATCTTGAGCAGATAGGTTCGGGTCTGCTCGGTTCCCCGCAGGATGGCCTCCACCTGTTCCCGCTGCTCCGGGGTCAGGGCCTCGTCCTCGGCCAGCAGATCGGCGTTGCCCTCAATGACGGCCAGCGGCGTTTTGAGCTCATGGGAAAGCTGGATGATCTGCTCCCGCTGCTGCTGCTCCATTTTCCATTGGGCCTGCAGGCTGGCCGTCAGCTCCTGCCCCATGGTCTGCAGGGCAGCCAGTGTCTCGGCGTATTCCCGCACCTGCGCCCCGGAAAAATCGATCTCTTCCACGCCCTTTTTCTCAGCCACCTGCCGGGAGACCTCGGTCAGGCGGGCCGTCTCCCGGGCCAGAAACTTTCTGGAGCGGTGGGTGCTCCACACCACCGCTCCCACCAGCAGCAGAATGCCCAGAATGCTGTGCACCGTCTGCACATCTGGCAGCTTTCCCCGCAGCGCAGGGGCGGCGTAGGGCACGGCATAGTCAAATTGCAGCAGACAGACCGTTCCGTCCTGCAATTTTGATGTCATATAATACTGTGTGTATCCAAAATGCCAGTGGGTTTTCCCCTGCCGGTTCTCCATTGCCCGCTGCAAGTGCCCGGCATCCATGTTGGTGGCCAGCACCTCGCTGCTGTCCGGCGCGGCAAACAGGGCGTAACGGCACAAGGAGTCCAGCTGGGTCTCATCAAAGGTGGCGGCAGTCATGCCCGGCAAAACGTCCTGTGCAGCCTTCTGGCAGGCCTGCGCGGCCTGATTGGCCGGGAGCGCCAGCCCGCTGTTGATGACGCACATCAGCGCCGCAAACCACAACAGCAGCGCCAGCACACAGCAAAAGACGGTCTGCACCAGATATCGCAGCAGTACGCCTCGCAGGGAAATCAGCCCTCGTTTTTCCATTGATATCCCACTCCCCAGATGGTTTTCAGCAGTGTTTCCGGCTCTGTTACCCCCGCCGCCCGCAGCTTTGCCCGGATATTTTTGATGTGCTGTGTCACGGCGGTGTCGTCCGCTGTGCCGTCAATACCAAAAACCGCTTCGTAAATTTGCTCCTTGGTAAAGGTCTGCCCGGCGTGGAGCGCCAGATACTCGCAGATGGCATACTCGGAGCGGGTCAGCGGCAGAGGAGTTTCTCCCACCGCCGCCTCCCGCGCGGACAGGTCAAAACTGACTCCGCCGCGCACCAGCCGATGCACCGGGGTGCGGTTCTGCCGCCGCAGATGCGCCGCCACCCGGGCGCGCAGCTCTGCCACCCGGAAGGGCTTGGACAAAAAGTCGTCTGCCCCGATGCCCAGCCCCTCCAGAACAGACGCTTCGTCTGTCCGGGCCGTCAGAAACAGAATGGGGGCATCGGTCAGGCCCCGGATGCGGCGGCAGACGGCAAAGCCATCCTCCCCGGGCATCATCACATCCAGCAGGATGCAGTCCGCCCAATGGCAGAGTTGTTCAGTAAGCTCCGCGCCGGAGAGCCGCGTTTCCACCCGGTGGCCGTCCCGCTCCAAGGCAGTGCGGATCAGCTTGCAGAGTTCTATATTGTCATCCACTGCCAGAATATTTGCCACAAGATCACCTCAAAGCGTTATAAACAAGGCAGGATGCCCCATACAGCAGATACACATGGGCGGGGTAGAACCAGTAGAACAGCTGTTTATGCCCGCTGCCGCGCTGCCCGTTGTACAGCAGCATCAGCAGCACCGCCGCCACCCCGAACCACTCATAGTTGTTGGTGAACATCTGGGTCCAGACAAAGCCCTCCTGCCGGCAAGCCATCCCGAAGGTCAGCACAAAATCACACAGGAAAATCACCAGTGCCCATACCGTCAGCTGCACTTTGCGCCGTCCACGCAATGCATACAGCAGCGCACCGCCCAGCAAAAAGCTCCAGCTGCCGTCCGTGATGCTGGTCCACAGGGGCAGCGGGCTGGTGATGACAAACGCCACCACCGTGGAAGCCCACGGCATCTGCTGGATCTGGGGGAAAGCGCTCAGGAACGCCATTATCACAAACGGCCAGCCAGCCACCGCCGCGATGGCCGCCACGCCCCTGACCCATTTCTTTTCCCGGAGCCAGTCGATACCCTGCCAGACGATGCACAGCAGCATCAGATCCTGGAAAATAGCGTTCAGCGGGTAGAAACCATCCCCGCGCCGGAAGGCTTTAGCGTAGATCATAAAAAATTCCAGCGCCGCCATGGCTGTGCCGATAGCCCAGATGCGGATAAAATACCGCCTGCGGTCATGGGTGTGGGCAAAGCCCTCCACCGTGCAGAAGAGAAACAGCGGTGCGCTGAGCCGCCCCAGCATACTGAACACCGTTGGGATGCAGCCGGTGAATTCAAAGAAATAATGAATGTGATCCAGCACCATCAGCGCCAGTGCAATGGTCTTGAGCTGGGTACCGTCCAGCCCGTTTTTCAATTTTGTCAGCATACAAATTCCCCTTTCGATGATGCTATCATTGTAACAGGGAAATCTGTAGGAATTCTGAGGGAGAACTTATTTTTCCAGATCATAGCACACCAGATCCGTGGGGCCGCGCTCTGCATGGTGCATGGCCTTGTGTTCGATGCCCTCATAGGTGAAGCCCAGCATTTTCAGCAGCTCCCCGGAGATGGTGTTATAGGCATAATGCCCACCCGTGAAAAGCACCGTATCCGTTTTCTCGAAGAACGCCTGAATCACAGCCGCCAGCGCTTCCCGGGCATAGCCCTGCCGCCGGACATCCGGGGCCATCTCAATGCCCAGCTCCCAGCCGGGCACGGCACGCTCGGCATCCATCAGCGAGATCACGCCGATCACACGCCCATCTGCCTTGCGGACAACGCTGTAACGGGTCTGTCCCGCAAATTTCTGCATCAGACGGTCATATTCCTCATCCATTGCATCAAAGGCATGATAACCGCCGCAATCCAGCGTGGTCTGCTCATCCGAGAAAATCGCAAATACGTCCTGCGCGTCCTCCACCCGGAACTGCCGCAGCTGCAGACGCTCTGTCTCGATTTCAAATACTTCCATTTGCACCTCGTTATTTTCAGGTTTTATCGTACTTTTTAATGATACCACTGTTTCCCAACCCATGCAACGTAAAAAGCCCGGCCATGCGGGCACTCCCACACAGCCGGGCCAATTCAATTTCATTTTGCAGAACACTTTTCGGCATCAATAGCCAGCACGAACATCAGCACATGGAGCGCATCTGCCGGGTCAACGATATCCAGCACATAGGTATCCGTCCATTGCAGCAGCTCCTTAGAAACCGTTGCGACTGTCTCTCCCACCGGCTTTGTAATGGTGTAATCCCACCCAGGGAAATCTCCCTCCACATGCCAGCCGTTGAAATCGATGTTGTACTTGGGCTTGAACCAGCCCAGTTCCTTTTCGAGGCAGCCGATATAGTTTTCCCCTTCATAGAGTTCAAACTTGGGCAGCCAGGTCAGCACTTCCTGCTTGACAGTACCAAGCTCGTTCTCTTCCGTGTCGAAGATTTTCAGGCAGTGCCCCCACGAGAGCTGCCCCTTTACCACATAGACCGTGTTCTCGTTTTCATCATAGATATCGTAGCTGTCGAACCACGAAAACATCCGTTGTTTGAATAAAAGCTTCATCCTGCCCCTCCTCTTTTGCGATTTCACCGCAGACGGAATACATACTTATCCCATATACGATTCAGGGACGGGTTTTAAGGCGCCCTCCCGACAGAAAATTCGATTTTCTCCTAACAGAAGGACTTATCTCAGATTCTAGTTCGTCGAAATCACACAGCCCGCCACGTGAAATGCTCGTGCAGCAGGGTCGCTTTTTGTTCTTTGGTCATTCGCAGAGTTTCTTGTACGCTTTCTGCACGATTTGTGCCATCCGCAGTCTGCGCTCTTTCAAAAACTCTATATATTCCATCTTTTCAAAATCCGGTGGAAGGGCATGATCCTCGCAGGTTTTGTGGTATTCTGTTTCCCCCATCCGGTTCCGATAACGTTCCACATACTCCACCGGCGGGTCATCAGAGATATCAATGTTGGTCACATAATCCAAATAAGTAAAATTTGCAATCTGATTGCGTTCTCGGTCGGTCATATAGCCAATCTGTGTCAGGTAATTTTTAGGGAAAATGTGATGCTTGTCGACCGCATTCTTGGTTCCGCTTGCTCCAAGAATGAAATACTTTGACACCGGCGTCGCACTGAACAGCATCGGTGTATTTAATACGACCTGCGCTGCAATATAGCCGTTCCAGGCCGGAGAGATTGCCGCAGCGCTGTTCAGTTCGTTCGGCAGCGTCAGTCGGAAGTAATCTTCCGTAAACCGCGTTGTAATCGTCCGCTCAATGTACGCGATAAACTGCTCCGCATCATGAACATTTCTCAGGTCAGCAAACTGCTTTTCTACTTCGCTTTCGGTCGATCCGGTGTAAAAGTAGGTAATAGCACCCATAAAAAACCATTTGGCAATCGTCTTTTTGAGCCTGACCGCATCCAGTTTATAGTCATATTTTGCAATCAGGTAAAGTACATAGCTAAAAACCACCGCATTGGATGATGCAATCTGTGTTTTGCTGATGTATCCTGCCTCTCCAATGCAGTTCAAAAATGCATGCCAGTTGTTCAGGTCCATCACCTTGAGCAGGGCTTCTTTGAACTTCACAAGATTCTCCTGTCGCTCCTCGGTAGAATATTTTCCGGTTTCCAGATTTTTCCCTCGTAGCAGCATATATGCATAGCGCAGTCTTGCCCTGCGGAAACCAACACCGACAGCCATTCGGATCAGATGGGATGGCTCGATTGCAATGATGTTATTATAGGACGTTCCACTTGCCGGGATGCGGGATTGCTCGCAGAACAGGTTCATCTGGTCACTGGTCTCATTTTCATAAACCGAGATCAGGGTCTGGATAAAATTATTCTCTGTCAGGCTTTGTCCACCAGAGTTGACCCGCACAAAAATATCTGCTACATCTTCCTCTCTGGCATTGTAGCTGATTTCCAATGTCGGAAGTGAATACTCTGAAAGGTTAAGCAAATCATTTATATTATTTTCGATCAGATCTTCTTCCGCATCTGTCAGCGCTTTCTCTTCACGCTTGTTCCTTGCTTCGTTTACTGCCCGGATATACTTACGTCGAAAAGCACTAATCGTATTATTTTCTTTTGCCAAAAAGACATCCGACACTTTGGGAATCCATTCCGGCGTCCGCTCAAACGCAGACGTCCACACCGCAAATTCTCGCGTCAACGGATTGAAAGAGATTTTAATTTCACGCTCCACAAAGTTTTTATCTTTTACTTTCACGCCATACATCGACGCTACAAGCGCCGTCAGGCGTTGCTGCCCATCAATAACCAGTTCTTTTGGCTCTGTATAGATTTTACCGTTAATGCCTATGCCGCTTTTCTTCTCATCATAATCCGCTGGTGACTCCCACAGCATAATGTATCCGATTGGATAGCCTTTCAGCATCGAATCGTAGAGCTCACGTATCTTATTATCTTTCCAGACAAACGGCCTTTGCAAATCAGGCAGTCCGATTTTTCCGATTCGGACATCTCGTACCAGATCGCCGACTTTGCTTGGAATATTTTTAAACAGTTCCGTTGCCATTTTTTCTGCCTCCTTTTCTTTATTATAATAAACCGATGTACAAAACACAACAACAAAAACCGCCCTGAGAAATCCCTCAGAGCGGTTTTACATTAAGTCGGCGACTACCTATTTTCACGCGCCGTCTCCAGCGAACTATCTTGGGCACGAGTGAGCTTAACTTCTGTGTTCGGAATGGGAACAGGTGGAACCTCACCGTCATCGTCACCGACCAATATGACTGGTTCAGTATAACATTTCTGTTCTACTTTGTCCAGTGTTTCTTGAAGGACGTGCCTTCAAAACTGAATAATCACTGCTCACATTTTGTCATTGACTTGAGAATTCAAGCGAATTGTGGTCAAGCCCTCGATCTATTAGTACACACTTGCTGAATGGATCACTCCACTTAC
>OJKE01000303.1_pt1 | contig 27102 bp, 20 predicted proteins | sample 1596501 | NCBI WGS metagenome assembly OJKE01 (sample SAMEA4350125, study PRJEB24818) | metagenome | biome: human; feature: gut; material: faeces | place: Denmark | collected 2013-09
ATTTTGCCAAGTTGCACTCCATTGCTGAAACTGCTATGAAGAACGGAAATTCTAAATTCAATGCAATTCTTGCTGTAGTACAACAGTAAGACGATTACTCATGCCCATAGGGGTGCTGAGTAGTTACGACAGAGGCACTTTTAGTTAAACCTGTTTAAAAATCGAAAAAGTTCAAATTCTTAAAATACTCTGTATCCCCAGTAAACACTGGGGATGGAGTTGTATTGTCATAGGGGTTGGATGCTTACTAAACTCCTTTTGATGCTTACTGCCAACATACTTGATAGAATTGCGTATCTGATGGACAATACAGAGCTGCACAGAACTCTCAGGAAATACGCTTTGGATGGCATCTGGGAAGCCTTTGAGACCATCAATACAACAAATCAAGATGTCTCGAACACCACGGTTCTGAAGATCCGTAAGAACTTCTAGCCAGAAGTTAGCTCCTTCACTCTTAGACACATACATACCTAACAGTTCTTTTTGGCCTTCCTTGTTGATACCAAGAATGTTGTAAATGGCTCGTGTGACAGCTCTGCCATTCTCATCCTTTACCTTATAATGGATAGCATCAAGCCAGCAAATGGCATATACAGGATCGAGCATGCGAGACTTCCAGGCGGTGATTTCGGGTAATACACGGTCTGTTATAGAGCTGATAGTATCGGCTGATAGAGTTGTGTTGAACTCACGCTCAAAGTAGCTGCTGATGTCACGTGTGCTGGTGCCCATGGCGTACATCTCAATAATCTGGTCTGCCATGCCATTGGCAAGAATAGTCTCACGCTTCTTTACGGTCTCAGGTTGGAAAGTTCCATCTCGGTCACGAGGAGTCTCTATAGTGACCTCACCATATTTTGTTTGAACCTTCTTACTCATCTTACCATTACGACGGTTGCCGGAAGAGCGTTCCTCTTCACTTAAATGAGCGTCCATCTCACCTTCGAGAGCTGAGTTGAGAATACGCTCTAACAATGGAGCTAATGCTCCGTCCTTGCCAAATAAGGCTTCACCACTACGCAACTGCTGAGCTGCTTTCTTGTAATCAATTTCTAAGTTGTCCATAATATAAAAACTGTGTTAAACTACTTTTATTGTAGCTTGACACAGTTTAGTTTACACTCTCAAACAGTGTGATAACTTTCAGACCAAGTTGACAGCCTTATATCTGTTTTTCAACGATATGTTCCTTGCTGTCAATAGTCTGGTGAAACTAGAGAAAAAATATAAGAGGTGTGAGTTTGTCTTTAATGGCTTGTTTTGCTTATCTTTCCAAGAAGGTTCTCTTCTGCCTGAAATAACCTTGAAATGGGATAAGTTTAACAATCTTCTTTCGGTTGAGCATGGCATCTCGATTACGGTAATGGAAGACAAGCTACTGTTGTTTGCTATGAAATGCAAACGCAGTGATAAAGATGAATTGAAAGATGCTAAAATAGAGGACTCTATAAATGTTCTCATCGATAAATTCAAAGATGTTTGGAAAGGGTATCATCATGAATGAAATCAATAATAATGAAATTCTTTCTTTGCGAGAGAAGATTCTGAATGATTGCAATATCTATAATGCTATTTACAGCTTGGAGTCTTATGTTTTCGATAAAGGTCTGCTTGATAGCAAAGCTGAGGTTATGGGAAAAGATCAGGTTATGATTGCTAAAAGCGATCTTGAACTTTACTATGCCTTGGGAGACAAGTATAACGCCGACCTTATAACAAAAGTCATAGATGCTTGTAAATGCCGTCTTAAGGATATTCTTGATCCTGATAAAAGAGAGCTTTTTGAAATATCTGTGTATTTCAGAATGAAAAAGGTAGATGATGATGGAAAACTCATCTACCGTCCTATGCATACTGCTCGTCTGATAGATATGATATGCATGGTATGTATTCTGACTTGGTTGATGTATGATGATGATAACGAAAAGCGTAGCCTGTCTGAACTTTCCAAGTTGATACCTCATAACTTTTATGGAAATCTTCCAAGTACAGATGTACAATACTTATTTAAAGCCTGGAAGCAACAGTATAAGGCATTTTCTGATGATGTCATCGAGAATTGCCGAAATTACAAGAATAATCATCGCTATCTGACAGAAGTTACTCTTGATATCCAAAACTTTTTCCCTTCTGTATCTCCTGAATATCTATATAATCTTATAATAGATAAATTGTCCGCTACATTTTCGTTGAGCAAAGATGGAAAGCCGAATGATGATTTGGAGACCTTGAAAATTGCAGTCGCTAAGCTTCTTTATTTTAAAATCTCTCCATTAAATATAGAATCGTGGCAGGATGAATATTATATTGAAGGTTATCAAAAGGCTAGCGGGAATTCTTTTTATATGAATTGTGGCATACCTCAAGGGTTACCACAGTCTTATTTCTTTGGTAATCTCTGCATGTTGGAGGTTAAAAAAAGAATGATGTCGAAAGAGCTGTTTGATGGTGATGCTTACTTCTATGTTGATGACTCCGTAATTTATATAAAGTCGGAATTGAATACAAATCAGTTTAGTGAAAGAATAAGAGCTTTAAACCAAGACTTAGAGAATCTATTTGTAAATTCCCAAAAGCAGGATAATGATTTTTATGGATTGTTGCCTAAGGAAAGTAAAACTTTTCAGGAACAGTTAAAATATAAAGTGAAATTTCATACAGAAGATAAAAGTTCATGTATTTATATAGATGATGCAGATAACCATCTTGATGGATTGCAAGATATAAAACGGTGTGTATCTAATTCTGGCAGTCTGTTCTGGAGCCTTGATGATATTGATGATTCTATTTCCTATAAGAAACTTTGTGCTATAAAAGAAGTTGTTGATGCAGAGTTGAAACAGCTTCAGAATAAAAAGAATGAAACCGATAAAGGGGGCAAGGTAACTGAAAGTGAAGCTGCTAGAATAAAGCTGCTAAAACGGTATAAAAAATATTTTCTCTATCGTATTAGCTTATTTAATCTGAAAATAGACTTGTGTTCAGAAAAAAGACTTTGGGACTGTTTTGCTCATAAGTTAGAACAAGCTGGTAAAGATGAGCTAGGTGATTGGCTTGAAAGTAACGAAGAGGATATTTTTCAATCGGAATACCGGCTTCTCATCGAGAAAATATCTCAAAAGAAAGGTAAGGAAATAAAGAAACGAATTGAAAATTTTGAATCAGAACATACAAAGAAGAACAAACCGGCAAGTAATTTTCTGTACTATCAAAAAGATGTTGAGAATTCGATAGCTATGAAAGCTATCAATATCGATAAGTATGCTTCACTCAGATGTTGGGTGAAAGAAAACTATAGTGGAAATATAGGGTTGAAACAGACTGCAAATTTTTCAAGGTTCTGTGAATTCTTGCAAGATATAACTTCTGATTGTTTAGATGATTCATGTGAGTGTTATTGTCCAATTGGAATAGAAAAATGCTCTAGATTTGTTCGGCACAATTCTCCTGACTTTCTACGCAAGATATTGAATGTATATTTCTCGGAGTCAATAGGTGTGAGATGTTCTGACGATCATTCTTTTATCAAGTCCAATTCTAAGAAACTATGCTATACAGAGCTTCGTATCTTACTACGTTTAAGAAATCGAAATTTTGAGTTTAATGAGTTTGAGAGATTTGTAGCAAGTATCGATAACGATAATATTTCCAACCAAATGAAGGTTGACATGGCACTCATAGGAGTGCTTGGAACATTCATACATCTTGTGAAGAACCCAGATTGGATTGATGATTTGATTCAAACTCATCGTATCACAAAAGGACTTTGGTATAATGGTTCCAAGTTTCTAAATGCTTATACCTTGCACAACGAGGAACATGCTGTTGCTCTTGTTAATCAGGCTGCTCATATTGTAAAGACGATAGATTATTTCGACCTGAAGTCTATAGATTATTATATCTTGTTCCTGGCATGTTACTTACATGATATCAGTATGGTGATACACCCTGACCTTTATAAGTTGGGATCCCCAAATAGTGATACGTTTGAGTTCGTATCAGAACAGGTTCTGAAAATGCAAGAGACGGTATCGGAGTTCTTTGGTATTTATAAGAAAGATGATAAGATGAAAAAGCGTAATGCTCATTATAAAGAAGCAGGCAATCATCTTATAGAGGTCTTTGAAGCTGTTTATGATTTCTTTAGTGATAGAACACGAGAAAGACATCATATTGACAGTGCGAATTTTATCTTATCTAAAGCGCATTCGTTGCTGGACTATCTGGAACCAACTCTTCTTTCATTCGTGGCAAAGGTTTCAGAGAGCCATGGCTGGGATTACAAAGATGTTTATGGTTTAAAATCAAGAGCGAAAAGAGACACTGTCAGTCTCAAATACTTGATGATACTCATTCGTTTAGCAGATTCGTTTGATGTTGCCAATGATAGGGTTAACTATCATCTGCTGCGTCAAAATGTTAGCTTCTTATCTGATATATCTCGTTTTCATTGGATATCTCATTTGATTACTGATAAGCTGGAGTTTGATGCTGATTATGAGACCCATATTCCTGATACAATTGGTGTGGATTTGTACGATAAGCCAATAACAGAGAAGCTTATAGTTAGGCTTTATTTGAATGTTAAATATCTGACAACTGTTACGAAGCAAAATCAATGTGAAGGCTGTGATTGTAGTTTGGAAGATGGTGACATCCATATTAGAATTATAGGTGGTCCTGAAAAAGATATTGACTTAGTATGCAAAAGAGAGAAGTGTACATTGATGTGTTTTTGGATGATGAAGAAGCATGAATGGCTCATCAAAGAGTTACGAGCTCTGAAAGAGTATTTGTTCTCTGTTAATAACTCATTGATTTCAACGCAAATTGAAATGCAAATCATTTGCAAGAATGATATGAAACTGGATGCTGATTTGTTTGATGATGTTTCTCATTTCTTAAAAGTGGAATAAAGTAGTACTTCTATGGTAACAATATAGCGCTATCGTCAAATAGGATACACTTTAAGTTAAAAAGATGTTATTTTTGATAAAAAACTTGTTCGGTATTGAAAAAACATGTATATTTGCGCTGATAAATAAAATGCATCGTTATGGATGAAGATGGAAACGAAAAAAAATACTTAGCCAATAAGCATCGTGGCGGTGAAAGTGGTCGACGAGGTAATCTCTATGAAGCCTATTATGCTGTTTTTGCAATATTCCGTGAAATAGCTAATGGGAATTATTCGACTATCGTCTCAGGACAAGTTGAAGGTGCTTATGTGGATGATTTGCTTATTTCTGATGGTACTACGAATGTTTATCATCAATTAAAGAATAAGAAAAATCCATCTTGGGGGAGTATGGAACATGGTGAATTGAAATATGATTTCTCCATGCAGAAGAAGCTATGTGAAGAGCGGGCTGAAAGGTTCTCTTTAAAACTCGTGGTTAGTGAACAAAAAGATAGTCTGATAGAGAGTATGCCTGATGGCTTGAAAGGGGTTACCTCTGTAGAATCCTATCCGATGTTGCACTGCTTGAATGAATACATTTATTGGCAAGATTTTGCAGATGTAGCTTATAAGGCTGTTGGCTGTAAACCAGGTGAAAATAACAAGATTGAAGTAGTATCAATGATTCTCATCTCGTTATGGCAAGCTGATTCGTATAGCAACTTGGATGTAAAGGGCTATTGGACTCTGATGGAAGATAAGTGGTATGGTGGAATGCCAATAGATGAAACTCTAAAAGATCAATTGATTATACTACTGAGTGGCATGGGCTTTTCTTTAAAGGTGGATAAAAAAGTGATAGAATGGAGTTTTCTGCATTTTGAGGGCACTCTTAAGTTAAACGATAAAAAGTTGCGTAGCTTATTGAAGATTCAAGATGTAGAAACTATGATTCAAAACTTGATTTAAAATGGAAGGATTATGGCTAGAATATTTGAAAATTTAAATCATGAAAACAAGCTGAAAGTTAAACAGGCTTTAACTCAGCTCATAAAGCCGAATGTAGATTCTGCAGAATATCGTATGGCCTTTTCGGAATTAGGTTCTGAACTTGGTATATTAATAACAGAAAAGTATCCTGACTTAGGAAATGTGTTGCTTGTCTGTGCATCTGAAGATGCTGATTGGTTGGCGAAAGGTTTGATTGATAGTTTGCATCATAACATTGGACTGGCTGTTTTGTGGTCTAATAGGATTACTATCTGCCAAGATCCAAAGATTGAGGTTTCAGAAATCAATAAATCTTATGTAGATATGGAGGGTGATACTTGTGATACGATGATAGTCGTAAAATCGATTATCAGTACTTCCTGTGTTGTAAAATCACAGTTGAACTATCTTGTGAAACGTGTAAATCCGCAGAAAATTATTATCGCAGCTCCTGTCATGTTTGTAAGCGCTAAGGAAAGTTTAATGAATGAGTTCCCTTCTTCGGTTTCATCTAAATTTAAATTCCTTACATTTGCTATTGATGATGTCAGAGATGATAAGGGTGTTGTGTTACCGGGTGTAGGCGGTATGGTGTACCCTAAACTTGGGCTTGGCAATCAGGTTGAGAAGAATTCATATATGCCGCAGATTGTAAGGGATAGAGCTTTTGCTTCTTTGAGAGCCTGATATCTTGTTGATGCCGATTCACCCGCTACAATTATATGATAATAGGTAAGTATTCGATGAAAGCCGTATTGTGTGCCTAGATAAAGTTTCGTACCTTTGCACCATGATTTTAAATTATTCAAATTAAGATATAAACTCCACTGGCATTAGCTGGTGGAGGGTTAAACCTCATATGCTTATCGGTAATGTGAGGTGATACCGAATACTTACAATGAAACAAGGTGGTGCTGCAGAAATATGTGGACTGGTTCCTTCCTCCATCGAAGTTTATGATGGATACCTGTGAATCGTTTTGAGCGAATTTTCGAATAAATACTGTTAAAAGTGATAGGATAATGATGTGAGTTCATTAAAAATCCTTATCTTTGCAGAAGATAAACTGCACTCGGCAATTTGAAAGCAAGCTTTCATTGCGCTCGTTGGCATTATCTTTGTAGAAACGTTATAAATGAAACATAAGACTATGCAACTAGAATTTGAAGGACAGACTCATAGTATTGATGCCAATACTCTAGTGAATATCTTGATTCACTATCAATCTGTTGTCACTGAGGCTAACAAGCAACTCAGTGGGGGCGCTCGTGAGGTTACGCTTAAGGTGAATGCATTGAAGCAAGGATCTTTCGTGGTAGATGTATCTGTGGCTCAGAATATTGTAGAACAATTGTTCTCAAAAGATGTTGTAGAATACGTGGCTGCTTTGTGTGGTGTAGTAGGTGGCGTATATCAGCTATATAAGCATTTCAAAGGTAGACCTGTCAAGACTAAAGAGGAGAAGAAAAATGCTGATACAATTCTTAAATTGGGAGATAATGTAAATATCACGATTAATACTTATAATCAGCAAATTGTAAGACAAGCTGTCTCTAAATCAATGGAAACAGCAAATGACGATCCAAGTGTTGAAGGCTTCACTGTCAAAGGTGATGGTGGTGAGAAATGTGCTGAATTTGAACGTAAGGAGTTTGAGGATTATATTTATGATGGATTTGATACGGAAGATGCTGTGCCAGATGAAAGAATTGAGGAGGAAATAACAACTCTTGTCATAGTTGGCTTAAACTTTGAACGTGGTTCTCGTTGGCAATTCATGTATAATGGATTTAAAATCTCCATGATAGTCAAAGATGATGCTTTGATGCAGAAAATTGATGAAGGTGAGAGATTTGGTAAGGGAGATGCCATCAAAGTGAAGCTCAGAAGGGTGCAGAGGTATAACAAGGAATATCGTGCATACGAGAATAAGTCATATCGTATAGTTGAGTTTATTGAGCATATTATTCCTCAAAAAACTCTGAACCTATTTGATGAAAAATAGGGGAAGATCTATTTACTTCCTTGAAAAACACTAACAGAACTTTGATTAGATTTATAAGATTTCAATAAAAACAGGTTAGCCAGGACTTTCGAAAGAAAGGTCTTGCTAGCCTTTTATGTGTTCTCTCATTTCGTGAAATATTACATTTCGTAGCAATCAAATGATACCACCTCGTTAGCGTGGTTACAGGTATCGCTTAACCACTTCCAATTGTTTATATGGACACAATTTGTTTAGAATGCCTAAGTGACTTACTTAGGATGCTGGCGATGAAAACCACGACTGCTTGTCGTGCGGAACTTCTTGAATCCCAGGTCGCTGAATGCCTTGTCAATCTTCTGACTGCTCAGCTTCTGGGTGATGAGATTGTATCGGAGACGGATATGTCCATCGAGAAAATTTCTGATTATCTCGACCGATGCGAAGCGGTTGTCACTGCCGCCATTTCCGCCGCCGCCACCACCTCCTCCTGATGCCTTTCTGGAGGCGCCGAGGGGGGCGTTGCACGCCTTAATGACCTGCATGATTTGCTCGTAGTAGGTGTTGATGCGGTCCTGTTTCTTCTGCTGCTGATTCTTCTTCGTTGTCAAAACAGTTTGTAGGTGGTGCGGAGCACTTTGAACTCAGTGCGGCGGTTCAGCTGGTTGCATATCTCCTGATGCTCCCTGGTCTGCTTGAGGATGAAATCCTGGGTGAGCACATCGTCTTCCTTCAGCCAGGGATATTTCTCCGTGAGCTTTCTGCGGATTGCCTTCGGGCGTTCCTTGCCATATCCCACAGGGGTAAGGCGATCTTTTTCAATGCCGTGAGCTATGAGGTAATCCACTACCGTCTGGGCGCGGCGCTGAGACAATCGCTTGTTGTACTCGCTGTTGCCTTTGTAATCGCAATGGGCACTCAGTTCGATGGTTACGTGGGAATTCTCTTTCAGCAAGGCTACGAGCTTATCCAGAGCCTGGGTGCTGGCTGGCGTCAGGGTAGCTTTGTCAAAATCATAGAAGATGTTGTCGATGAGTACTGGGGCTGAGATGGAAGCCAGCGGGAACTGGAGCACGTACTCCTTGCTCTCCTTCGCCGAATCTATCCGCAACTCCTCCTTGTGGTTGAGGAATCCCTTGCAGGAAGCCATCACAAGATAATCTACCTTAGGATGGATAGGCAGCGTAAACGAACCGTCACTCTTGACCGGCAGTTTCCTGTAGGTGCCATCGTTGCCTACTACCATCACCTGTGCGGTAGGAAGTTCGTAGCCGTCTTTTTCGTAAACCCATCCCTTCATCGTGGTGACAATCTCCGGATTTTGGAAAGAATAGATATGATCATAGCCGCGGCCATCCTTTCTGTTGGAAGAGAAGAAGCCACGGTTGTGCGGTCCCTCGAAGGTCATTCCGAAATCATCTGCTTCTGAATTGAGGGGATAGCCGGGATGTTCTATCTTATACTGCTGGGTCTTTTCATCTATTCGGGCAATGTAGATGTCGAGACCGCCCATTCCGATATGGCCGTTACTGCTGAAATAGAGGTCGCCATTGGGGCGGAAGGTAGGGAACATCTCGTCGCCCGGCGTATTGATGGGGGCACCGAGGTTTTCCACACCTCCCAGACCTGAAGGAGTGATGCGCACACGCCAGATATCGTAACCGCCCATTCCGCCCGGCATATCAGAAACGAAATAGAGCCATTCGCCGTCAGGACTGATGGCAGGGTGGGCGTAGGTGCTCAAGGTATCCTGGGTGATTTCCAGCTTCTGAACCTTTCCCCAGGCAGCATCCGAACGGGAAGAGGTGACGATCTGGGCAAATCGGGGAGAGGCTGGATCGGTGACGCATTGGGTGAGATACATCTCCTTGCCATCGGGCGTGAAGCAGCAGGCTCCCTCATCATAGTCGGTATTCAGACCAGTGGCGATGGCTTCCGGTCTGCTCCATTTTCCCTTGTCGTCTTTTTCAGAATAGAAGATATCGCCAGCCTTGGTGCCGGTGATTCCGCTGAGTTCATCTCCCTGTGCGTCGTTGCGGGTGGAGGTGAAGTAGAGCTGGTCGGCTTCATCGCCCAGGAGCATCGGTGAATAATCGGCTCTTCGGGAGGTGAAGACATCCATCTTCTTTACCTGATATCTGCTTCCGGCTTTTTTCCAGACGGGAGCCATCTGGGCAGATTTCAATCCGTTTTGGGCTAGAATATTGTCGGGCATGGAATCCACGAGGATTCTGAATTCCTTTTCTGCCTGCTTGTATTCGCCGTTTTTCAGGAGCAGACGGGCGTAAGCCAGACGGTCATCGAGTGAAGCCTGGTTATAGCGGATGGCATTGCGGTAAGCATTCACAGCCTTGGGAGTAGCATTGATCTTGTTGTAGCAGCGTGCCATCTTCAAGGCTAGCTTTCCCCGGTTTTCACGCTCCTTGGGAGGCGTCTTGGTGTAGGCTTGCTTGAATTGGTCGGCAGCATCATAGTATTCGCCTAAAGAAAGGAACTTTTCTCCCTTCTTCAGGTTCTTGTCAATGCCGCAGCTTATCAGAAGGAGGCAGCAAAAGGCTGTTATGATATGATGGAATCTGATATGCTTCATATTACCTCTATATTCGTGAATTTACATCTGTGAGAATGGCTGGCGGTATTGGCAGCCAGATTTCCAGTTGCTGCAACCATAGGCGGTCTTGCCCTTGATGATGACGCCCTTTCCGCAGAGCGGGCATGGCTTGCCTACCATTGGGTCAGCTGGAGTCTGTGATGTTGAAGCAGGCTGTGCTGCATATTGAGTCGCTGCATCCTTTTTCTTTGTTTCAGCCTTCTTTGTTTCAGCTTTCTTTGCCGCCGTTTTCTTCTTTTCCGGTTTTTTCTTGAGATCTTCCTCCGTCATGATGGTCACTCTTCGGCTGCTGTTATCCGATAGAACATCGATGACAATCTGGTTGATCTGCTCTTTCAAACCATTGATGAATTCGGCAGGGTCGTAGGTTTTGTGCTCGATGTCTCGGAGCTTTTTCTCCCAGATACCGGTCAGCTCACAGCTCTTCAGGAGTTCCTCGTGGATGGTGTCGATGAGCTCGATACCTGTTGGAGTTGCCATCAGGTTCTTGCGCTGGCGGCGGATGTAGTGGCGCTTGAAGAGGGTTTCGATGATGCCGGCACGGGATGATGGACGGCCGATACCGTTCTCCTTCAAAGCTGCACGAAGCTCCTCGTCTTCCACGAATTTACCCGCTGTCTCCATCGCACGGAGCAGGGTAGCCTCGGTGTAATACTTAGGTGGAGTGGTCCATTTCTCCGTCAGGGTAGGCTGATGGTCGCCCGATTCGCCTTTTACGAAAGAGGGGAGGGTTCTTTCTTCTACCACTTCCTTCTTGGCACCGTTTCCGTTTCCATCGCCTGCATTTCCGCCATCGTTTCCGTTGGCGTTATCGGCATCGTCGTCATCGGCATTCTTCGCATCCTTGGCATAGACTACTCGCCAGCCCGGTTCGAGAATCTCCTTACCGCTCACCTTGAACTCTATCTTTTCCGGTTTTGGTCCGTCTTCGTTGATTACCTCGCCCAATACGGTGGTGGTAGAGAATTTACAATCCGGATAGAACACGCTGATGAATCGCTTGGCGATGAGATCATAGACATTCGCCTCCATATCGGTGAGTCCGGTTGGTGGAACACCGGTTGGGATGATGGCGTGGTGATCGGTTACCTTGCTGTTATCGAAAACCTTCTTGCTCTTCGGCAACTTCTTGCCGGTGGCTGCGAGCTGCTGGATGAGCGGCAGGTATTTCTGCTGACTCGCTATCTTTGCCTGGCTCACACCATTCAGAATCTGCGGACATTTCGGATAGATATCGTCTGTGAGAAACTGGGTATCTACACGAGGATAAGTGGTATATTTCTTCTCGTAGAGACTCTGGATGAGCTTCAGCGTAATATCGGCAGAGTAGGCAAACTTCTTGTTGCAATCCACCTGCAGCGAGGTGAGGTCGTAGAGATGAGGGGGTGCCTCGTTTCCCTTTTTCTTGCTTACATCTTTAACGGTGAAGGGTTTGCCGGCGATGGTGCTGAAAGCCTTCTCGCCTTCCTCCTTGCTGGTAAACTTGCCGCTGGTAGCCGTAAACTGGGTGTCGCGATAGATGGTGGCGAGTACCCAATAAGGCTCGGAAACGAAGTTGTCGATTTCCTTCTGGCGGTTTACGATGAGGGCAAGGGTAGGGGTTTGCACTCTACCGATGCTGAGCACCTGTCGGTTCTGACCGTATTTCAATGTATAAAGTCGGGTGGCGTTCATACCGAGAATCCAGTCGCCGATGGCACGGGAAAGTCCGGCAAGATAGAGCGACTGATATTCCCCCTGGTCTTTCAGCTCCTGGAATCCCTGCTTGATGGCTTCATCGGTCATGGATGAAATCCACAGTCTCTTGACGGGGCATTTTGCCTGCGCCTTCTGCATCACCCATCTCTGGATGAGTTCTCCTTCCTGTCCGGCGTCACCGCAGTTGATGATGCTGTCTGCAGCCTGCATCAGTTTTTCGATGGTGGCAAACTGCTTCTTGATGCCTTCATCGTTGATGAGCTTGATGCCGAAGCGCTGTGGAATCATCGGCAACGCCGAAAGGCTCCAATGTTTCCACATCGGAGTATAATCATCCGGTTCCTTCAGCTCACAAAGGTGGCCGAAAGTCCATGTTACTTGGTAACCATTACCTTCCATATAACCGTCGCGTGCCGTGGTAGCTCCGATGATTCGGGCGATATCCTTAGCCACGCTAGGTTTCTCTGCTATACAAACTATCATTCTTTATTCTTATTTCTGTTTGCAAAGGTACAATAAAATAATGAGATAGCCATCATTTCGGCTTCTTTTTCTCATTGCCGGGAATAAAAAAAGCCCTGTAAGGCTTGGGCACAATCTAGAACTTGTGCCTTGCCTTACAGGGCGTATTTTATAAATATCTGCGCAATCTGCGCAATCTGCGTGAGATTACTCGTACTCCTGCCAGCTCTTGATCTGAAGCTGATCCTGGCTCAATATGCAGAATGCCTCGATGAAGGCGGAAGCCAGACGGGCATTGGTGATCAGAGGAATGTTGTGGTCGATGGCGCCACGACGGATTCTGTAACCATTGGTCAACTCACGCTTGGTGTGATTCTTAGGAATGTTGACGATGAGGTCGAACTTGTGGTCGGCAATCATCTGCATCACGTTAGGAAGATCCTTGTGGTCCTCATCAGGCCATCCTACGGCTGTAGCCTTCACGTTGTTGTCGTTGAGGAACTTCGCTGTACCGGCTGTAGCATAGATGGTGTAACCGTTCTTCACCAGCGCCTGAGCAGCGTCGAGCAGAGAAGCCTTCTCCTTGGCACCACCGCTTGAAAGCATGATGCCCTTGTCCTTAGAAGGAATCTTGTAGCCGGTAGCAATCAATGAGTTGAGCAATGCCTCCTCGAAAGTATCACCCATACAACCTACCTCGCCGGTAGAACTCATATCTACACCCAAAACAGGGTCGGCGTTCTGCAAACGGGCAAATGAGAACTGTGAAGCCTTCACACCCATGCGGTCGATATCGAAGGCAGACTTGTCTGGCTTCTGATATGGAGCGTCGAGCATGATGCGGGTAGCCGTCTCGATGAAGTTACGCTTCAATACCTTGCTCACGAATGGGAATGAACGGGATGCACGGAGGTTACACTCGATTACCTTCACATCGCGACCCTTAGCCAGATACTGGATATTGAAAGGACCAGAGATGTTGAGCTCCTTGGCAATGGCATGTGAAATCTTCTTGATCTGACGGGCTGTAGCAAAGGAAATCTGCTGAGCAGGGAAGGTCATGGTAGCGTCACCAGAGTGAACACCTGCATACTCTACGTGCTCTGAAATACCATACTCTACAATCTCACCGTTCTGAGCCACACCGTCGAACTCAATCTCGTTGGTCTCTGTCATAAACTGAGAGATAACCACTGGGTACTCCTTGGAAACCTCAGAAGCTGCCTCCAGGAAGCGACGCAACTCGTCATCGTTGTGGCATACGTTCATGGCTGCACCGGAAAGAACGTAGGATGGACGAACGAGCACAGGATAGCCTACCTCGTCGATGAACTTTTGAACATCCTCCATAGAGGTGAGGGCGCTCCACTTAGGCTGATCGATGCCAAGTTTGTCGAGCATGGCAGAGAACTTACCGCGGTTCTCAGCACGGTCGATGTTCACTGGAGATGTACCCAGAATTGGCACAGACTGGCGATGGAGCTTCATAGCCAGGTTGTTAGGAATCTGACCACCTACAGAAACAATCACACCACGTGGTGACTCCAGGTCGATGACATCGAGTACACGCTCGAATGAAAGCTCATCGAAGTAGAGACGGTCGCACATATCGTAGTCGGTAGATACGGTCTCCGGGTTGTAGTTGATCATGATTGACTTGTAACCCAACTTGCGGGCTGTGTTGATGGCGTTTACTGAACACCAGTCGAACTCTACAGAAGAACCGATGCGGTAAGCACCCGAACCGAGAACGATGACAGACTTCTCGTTCTTGTAGTAGTTGATGTCGTAACCCTCTACAGCGTATGTCATGTAGAGATAGTTGGTGAGGTCAGGATGCTCGCTGGCCACAGTAGGGATGCGCTTCACGGCAGGAAGAATGTTCAGCTTCTTGCGCAGGGCACGAACAGCCAGCACCTCCTTCTCCATATTGGTATCCTTGGTCTTCAATACGAAGCGGCCAATCTGGAAGTCAGAGAAGCCCAATACCTTAGCCTCGCGCAATACCTCGGCTGGAATCTCCTCCAGAGTATTATATTCAGAAAGCTTGTGCTTGTAATCTACGATATTCTTCATGCGCTCGATGAACCAAGGGTCAATCTTGGTCAACTCCTCGATGCGCTCGATGGTGTAACCTTCCTCCAAAGCCTGGGCGATAGCGAAGATGCGGAGGTCGGTAGGGTTAGAAAGCTCCTCATCCAGGTTATCGAACTTGGTGTGGTCGTTGCCAACGAAACCGTGCATTCCTTGACCAATCATGCGGAGACCCTTCTGGAGCATCTCCTCGAATGAACGGCCGATAGACATGATTTCGCCTACAGACTTCATGGAAGAACCAATCTTGCGGCTTACACCGGCAAACTTGGTCAGGTCCCAACGAGGAATCTTGCAGATCATATAGTCGAGTGATGGAGCCACATAAGCTGAGTTAGGAGTACCCATCTCGCCAATCTGGTCGAGTGTATAACCGAGGGCAATCTTGGCAGCAACGAAAGCCAAAGGATAACCTGTAGCCTTAGATGCGAGGGCGGAAGAACGGCTCAAGCGAGCATTGATCTCGATGATACGGTAGTCGTTGGTCTCAGCATTGAAAGCATACTGGATGTTGCACTCACCCACGATGTTGAGGTGACGCACGCACTTCACGGCGATGTCCTGCAACATCTTCACCTGCTCGTCGGAAAGAGAACAGGTAGGAGCCACAACGATAGATTCACCGGTGTGGATTCCAAGCGGGTCGAAGTTTTCCATAGAGGCAACGGTGAAGCAACGGTCGTTGGCATCACGGATGCACTCAAACTCAATCTCCTTCCATCCCTTCAGGCTCTCCTCAACGAGTACCTGAGGTGCGAAAGTGAATGCCGATTCAGCAATCTCCTTGAACTCCTCTTCGGTCTTGCAGACACCAGAACCGAGACCACCCAGCGCATAAGCAGAACGGATCATGATAGGGTAGCCGATGTTGCGTGCCGCAGCCACAGCCTCCTCCATGTTCTCGCAAGCGTGGCTTACTGGAACCTTGAGGTCAACCTTGTTAAGCTCCTTTACGAAGAGGTCGCGGTCTTCTGTGTTCATGATAGCCTCTACCGAGGTACCCAATACATCCACACCATACTCCTTGAGCACGCCGCTGAGGTAAAGTTCTGTACCGACGTTCAAACCCGTCTGTCCACCCCAAGCCAGCATAATGCCGTCAGGGCGCTCCTTCTTGATAATTTCAGTTACAAAAAAAGGTGTCACCGGCAAGAAATAAACCTTGTCAGCAATACCTTCACTCGTCTGAATTGTAGCAACATTAGGATTGATAAGGACGGAACTAATACCCTCCTCGCGCAAGGCCTTGAGAGCCTGCGAACCGGAATAGTCAAACTCACCTGCCTGGCCGATTTTCAAAGCACCGGAACCCAGAACGAGGACTTTCTTAAGCTGTTTCTTCATCATGTTATTTAACTATAAGTTTATTCTTGATAATAAAAAGTCTCTTCTGAAAATGTCTTGTTTAGTATCTATTTAGTTTCTTAGTCAGATTACTAAGGAAGATACACTCTTTCGGGCAGCAAAGATACGTTAAATATCTGAATCATCCAAATTTTCAGCCATTCTTTACAGTTAAATAACATCAATTATTTAAAAATCCTTTCGGGATTGTCTCATTTCTGCTATTTTTTTGTTACTTTTGCAGCGCCTACAGAAAATGTAGCAGAATGTTTCGATAATAATAAAACAATAGCTAACAAGAGTATTATAAAACAATGAAAGTCGGATTATTCGTCCCTTGTTATGTGGATGCTTTATACCCTGAAGCGGGTGTGGCTACATACAAGTTACTAAAGCACTACGGACTGGATGTCGGTTATCCCGAAAAGCAGACTTGCTGTGGTCAGCCGATGGCTAACGCGGGTTTTCAGGACAAGTCGGAGAAGGTCATAGAGACATTTGATGAGCTGTTCAAGGATTACGATTACATCGTAGCTCCTTCAGCTTCATGTGCCGCTTACGTAAAGGTGTATTACCCTAAGATTCTGGAGGGTAAGCACGAGTGTATTTCATCAAAGAAGATCATGGATGTTGTGGAGTTCCTTCACGATGTGCTGAAGGTGGATCATGTGCCGGGCAAATTCCCGCACGTGGTGAGTGTGCACAACAGTTGCCATGGTGTGCGAGAACTGGGCTTGTCGTCTCCATCTGAGCGACACATCAAGCCATTCAACAAGATTATCGACCTGTTGAATATGGTGGAAGGCATTACCATCCACGAGCCGGAACGCAAGGATGAGTGCTGCGGATTCGGCGGTATGTTCTCTATCGAGGAGCCTGCCGTTTCTACCCGTATGGGAGAGGATAAGATCAAGCGCCACATGGCTACGGGTGCCGAATATGTCACCGGACCGGATTCTTCCTGTCTGATGCACATGGCGGGTATTGCCAAGAAGGAGAATATGCCGATCAAGTTTATCCATGTTGTTCAAATTTTAGCTGCAGGATTATGAGTACAGAACATTCCAAGAGAGCTGCGAAGTTTACGCAGAACGTAGAGAAGACCACCTGGCACGACGCTACCTTCTGGTCTGTTCGTCAGAAGAGAGATAAGATGGCGCAGGAACTTCCTGAGTGGGAAGACTTGCGCGAGCATGCGTCTGAAATCAAGATGCACACCATTACCCATCTTGCCGATTACCTCGATATGTTTTCCAAGAACCTGGAGAGCCGTGGGGTAAAGGTTCACTGGGCAAAGGATGCACAGGAGTTTAACGAGATTGTGCTCGGAATCCTGAAGGATCATAACGTGAAGAAGATGGTGAAGTCGAAGTCGATGCTCACCGAGGAGTGCGAGATGAATCCTTATCTGGAGAAGCACGGTATTGACGTGGTGGAGACCGACCTGGGTGAGCGCATCATCCAGCTCCTGGGGCAGAAGCCTAGCCATATCGTGATGCCTGCCATCCACCTGAAGCGTGAGGAAGTGGGAAAGATGTTCGAGGAGAAGGGAATCTCCAAGGAAATCGGTAACTACGATCCTACTTATCTGACCCGCTGCGCCCGCCATCATCTCCGCGACCAGTTTATGGAAGCCGGAGCAGGTATGACTGGCTGTAACTTCGGTGTGGCTGCCACAGGCGATTGCGTGGTCTGCACCAACGAGGGTAATGCCGATATGACCACTTCCATGCCTAAGCTCCACATCGTGGCGATGGGTATCGAGAAGTTGGTTCCTGACTATAAGTCACTGGCTGTATTCCAGCGTCTGCTCTGCCGCTGCGGAACCGGTCAGCCTACCACTGCCTTTACCTCTCATTTCCGCCAGGCTCGTCCGGGTGCCGAGATGCATGTGGTTCTGGTGGATAATGGCAGAAGCGATATTCTCGCCGACAAGGACCACTGGCAGACCTTGAAGTGCATGCGCTGCGGAGCCTGCATGAATACCTGTCCGGTTTATCGCCGTTCGGGCGGATACAGTTACACCTATTTCATTCCGGGTCCTATCGGTGTGAACCTGGGAATGCTGAAGAATCCTCAGAAGTACAGCGACAATGTTTCAGCATGCACCTTGTGCTTGTCTTGCGACAATGTCTGCCCTTCCAAGGTGGGTCCTGGTTCTCAGATTTACGCTTGGCGCCAGAGTCTGGAGAGATTGGGCAAGGCTAATCCTGTGAAGAAGGCGATGTCGAATGGCATGAAATATCTCTTCGATCGTCCTGCGCTCTACACCACAGCCTTGAAGTTTGCGCCACTCGTCAATCTGATTCCTGAGTGCTGCACGCACTTCAGCAACTGGAATGCGTGGGGTATCGGTCACGCCATGCCAGAGTTTGCAAAGAAGAGTTTCCATCAGCTCTGGAAAGAAGGAAAGGTGAAGTAGTGGCTAATCATAAAGTTCAAAGTTCAAAGTTCAAATTTCAAAGTTCAATGAATAAAGAAGATTTCCTGAACAAGTTGCGTAAGAATACGCACGTTCAATTCGATATGCCTGCCGTAGATGTCAAGGGAATCCAGTATGAGGATACCTTGAAGCAGTTTATTGAGATGACTGAGTCTGTGGGGGGACACGTGATAGAGGCTGAGGCGGGCGAGAGCCTGGATGAGCTGGTGAAGAAGGCTTATCCGGAGGCGAAGGTCTTTGCTTCCAACCTGCCTGAGATTACCATCGCGCAGAAGAATCCTGATACCGTGGCTGAAGCCAACGACCTGAATGGTACCGATGTGGGTATTGTACGTGGAGAAGTGGGTGTTGCCGAGAACGGCTGCGTCTGGATTCCTCAGACCATGAAGGAGAAGGCGGTGCTTTTCATCTCCGAATATCTCGTGATTTTCCTTCAGAAAGATAAGGTAGTTAACAATATGCACGAGGCTTATGCCCGTATCGAGATGGATCCGAAGTATAATTTCGGTATTTTCATCAGCGGTCCTTCCAAGACTGCCGATATCGAGCAGGCTCTGGTAATGGGTGCGCAAGCTGCCCGTGGTGTGACAGTTATACTTTTGTAAAAGGCAGAAATCCCGAAGCTCACTATCGTGTGAACTTCGGGATTTCTCTTTATACTGTCCATTCATAGGTGTCGTAAACCACGCCTCTTCCTCCGTAACCTTCCTTGTGGGCGATGAGGCCCTCATTGATCCAGGCTCCCTGCTGTTCCGTAGAACTGCCGAAGTCCAGATAGGGATAATCGGGATAATCATGATACATAATCTGTTCGTAGATAGCCTCCATGGCTCCGAATTCCTTTCCCTCATCGTTGGTAGAACTGTATTGTCCATGTACCACTTGCTGGGTAATATAAAAGGTGAGACCTCCTATGATGTGCCCGTTGCGATAAGCATTGTATTGGATGATATTCTCGGGGAAACGACTTTTCAGAAGTTCCATTTCCTGAAGCGTGTGTACCGGTTTGGCACCAAATCGCTTTTCCAGGTTCTCATTCAATACCTCCCAGAATTCCGACAGACTTGCATCTCTCACTACGGTCACTCCATTCCGATGAGCCTTCTTCAGGCGGCGCAGGTGGTCTTTGCGCCAGCGCAATTTCTGCTGCATGAAGATGGTTGTGCCGATATTGCGGAGCGAAAGATGAGCCTTGCATTTCCAGAAGATGGCATAGAGATCTTCTTCTGAAGGATGGAGATGATAGATCCAGGGAATAGGACGATACTGTACCTTCTCGAATCCCTGAAGACGCAGATAGACATTCAGTTCCTCAAAGAGTTGGCAGACATCTGAAATCGTGACGTGAATGTTCATGATCAGTCCGCCATAGGTGAGTCCGAAATGCGAGCAGAGGGTCTTGCCTACCTGATGGGCTGGCAGGATGGAATGGAGCTTTCCCTTCTTGAAGAACAGGAGAGAATAGTCCTTGAACCTATCGGAATGGTAATCCATATAGTTGCGGTAAAAGAGAAACGTAGCGTTTCGGGCTTTTGCCACATACGCATCCCATTGCTGGCGATATTCGGGGGTGTATTTGATGATTTCAAACATAATGTCTTGCGTATTTGAGAAACTCGTCGTAATCATAGATATAATCAGCTTCTTCGTACAATTCCGAAGCCAGGACCAGACAGACCGAACCGGCTGAGAAGTTTTCCAGCGTTCGCCAGATGCCTGTGTTGACGAGTAGTCCCTGGTCGGGGCGGTTGAGAAGATAGGATTGCTTCCGGTTTCCATCATCCAGCGTAACCGTGAAGGAACCGCTGGCTGCGATGATTACTTCCAGGCATTCCTTGTGGGCGTGACCTCCGCGGGCAGCACCTGCCGGAATATCGTAAGTCCAGTAGGTGCGCCTGATGTGAAAGGGCACATCCTTGAAATCCTCCACATTCGTAGCCTGGAAGTCTTCGGATTGATGCGTGTTCTGGAAACGGATGATTTTTCCTATTTCTTTCATGAATCTTATTTCTTCATATATGGGTCGGTGCCCAGGACGGTCTTTGCCAGGCGCTTTGCCTTGTCGCGGAGCGCATTCAGGTCATCGCCCTTCTCGCCGTAGCAGAGAACGACACCCATGCGGCGACCTACGTGAGCCTCTGGCTTTCCGAAGATGCGGATGCGGGTGTGGTCTTCCTTCAGCGCATCAAGCATATTGTAGTTCAATGGCTCTGTGCTTTCCTCAGGAGAGAGGATGACGGCAGAACAGCCGATGTGCTCCAGATGGATTCCGGCGATAGGCAAGCCCATCACGGCACGGAAGTGGAGCTCAAACTCGCTCAGGTTGGTGGTGTGACCGAGAGTAACCATACCTGTATCGTGTGGACGAGGACTCAACTCTGAGAAGATGACCTCACCCTGCTTGCTCAGGAAGAACTCTACGCCCCAGAGACCAGCACCGGTCAGCGCCTTGGTTACTTCGCCGGCAATATGCTCAGCCTTCTTCAAAGCCTCCTCTGGAAGCTGGAATGGCTGCCAGCTCTCACGGTAGTCGCCGCCCTTCTGTACGTGTCCGATAGGTGGGCAGAAGAGGGTAGGACCATCCTTCTGGGTTACGGTGAGGAGGGTGAATTCTGAATCGAAGTCGATGAATTCCTCGATGATCACTTCCTTCACGTCGCCACGGCCTTCTTCCATCGCTTCCTTGTAAGCCTCCACCAGCTCATCATCGTTGTGAACATAGCTCTGTCCATGACCGCTGGAACTCATCAGTGGCTTTACTACGCATGGGAAACCAATCTCATCGGCTGCGTTCTTGAATTCCTCGAAAGTCTTTGCATAGAAATACTTGGCTGTGCGCAGACCCAGTTCCTTGGCAGCCAGGTCGCGGATGGCACGGCGGTTCATGGTGTAGTTCACGGCACGTGCCGAAGGTACAATCTGAATGCCCTCCTTCTCGAAGTCGAAGAGACGCTCGGTACGGATAGCTTCAATCTCAGGCACGATGATGTCTGGGTGATGCTTCTCAACCACAGCGGTCAATGCGTCGCCATCGAGCATTGAGAACACTTCTCGCTCGTCGGCTACCTGCATGGCTGGTGCATTGTCGTACTTGTCGCAAGCGATGACATACTGTCCTGCTCGCTTTGCGGCGATGGTAAACTCCTTGCCCAGTTCGCCTGAGCCCAAAAGCATAATCTTCTTCATGATTATATTATAAGTTAAATTTCTTTCTGATAAATTCTGCGATAAATTTTTCTGTCTCCTCGATTCCCAGATGGCTGCTGTTGATGCAGAGGTCGTAGCTTTCGCTGTGTCCCCATTTCTTGCCGGTATAGTAATCGTAGTAAGAGGCGCGCTGCTCCTCATGGCTTTCGATAAACTTGCGGGCGGTGGCTCTGTCGATGTTCTTGCGCTTGCACACTGCCTTGATGCGGTCGTCGATATTGGCGGTGATGAAGATGTTGATCACATTCTTGTAGTCACGCAGCACATAGTCGGCGGTTCTGCCCACAAACACGCAGTTGCCCTGGTCGGCAGCCTTCTTGATGGCGTCGCTCTGGAACTTGTACAAGCCTTCCTGCGAGAAGTCGTTGTGATAGAAGCTGTTGTCGCTCAGGAAAGGCAGATGGGTATGGAAGAGAGACTTGAAGAATCCCTTCTGCTCATCGTTCTGCTCGAAGAATTTCTCCGAAAAACCGCTCTCCTTGGCAGCAAGGTTCAGCAGTTCCCGGTCGTAGCACTTGCAACCGAAATCCTTCGCCAGTCTCTCGGCGATGATATGGCCGCCGCTACCAATCTGGCGACCTACGTTTATGATAATCTTAGTCATAAGCTTAAAATTTTAGCTGTTAACTGTTAACTGTTAACCATCAACCGTTAACTTTCATGTTTTCTCTATGTTGTTTTTTCAACTTGTTCATGTACCACACCATGACAACTCCGGCGATGAGGGCTGCCGAGAAGTCGGAGATAGGCATACTGTACCATACGCCGTCGATATCCCATATCATCGGCAGGAAAGCCAGGAGGGGCAGAAGGATGAGCAACTGTCTCGACAACGAGAGGAAGATGCTGATCTTCACCTTTCCGATGCACTGGAAGAAGTTGGTGATAACCATCTGGAATCCGATGACCGGGAAGCAGAACATCACCACTCTGATTGCCTTGATGCCCAGGTCTATCAGCGTTTTATCCGTAGTAAACAGTCGTGCGCAGTAGTAAGGCAGGAACATTGCTATCAGCCATCCTGCCACCATGATGGCAGTGGCGGCGATGATGCTCAGGTTCAAAACGCGCATCAATCTGTCCAGCTTCTGGGCGCCATAGTTGTAGCCGGCAATAGGCTGCATTCCCTGGTTTACGCCGAACACGAACATCACGAACACCATCGCAATACCGTTGGCTATTCCGTAGGCACCCACGGAGAGGTCTCCTCCGAATTTCACCAGCTGGTTGTTGATGAAGATGACGATGATGCAGGCGCACACGTTCATCAGGAAGGGCGAAATGCCGATGGCTAGGATTTTGTCCACGAGTTTCTTCTTCAGTTTATAGATGCCTTTCTTGAAGTGGAGCAGCTCGTTTTTGTTGCTGAAGAGCTTGAACTGCCAGCACAGTGCCATCAGCTGCGAAAGGATGGTGGCGATGGCGGCTCCCTGTATTCCCCATTTGAAGACGAGGATGAAGAGCGCATCCAATATCACGTTCATCACCACTGTGAAGATGGTGGCGTACATCGCCTGCTTGGGCTTGCTCGCCACCCTGAGCAGGGAGTTCATGCCGAAATACATGTGGCTCACCACATTGCCCAGCAGGATGATGACCATATACTCATGAGCATAGATGAGCGTCTGGTCGCTGGCTCCAAAGAACCTCAGGATAGGGTCGAGGAAGAGCAGACAGATGATGCTCAATCCGATACCGATGATGAGATTCAGAGAAATCGTGTTACCCAGAATGTTCTGCGCCGTGGCGTAGTCTTTTTGTCCCAACTTCACGCTGATGGCTGTAGATGCTCCTACGCCCACACCGGCTCCGAAGGCGGCAGTGAGGTTCATGAAGGGGAAGGTGATGGCGAGACCTGAGATGGCCATCGCACCCACACCCTGACCGATGAATACGCGGTCAACAATGTTGTAGAGCGAAGAGGCGGTCATCGCAATCATCGCTGGCAGGGCATACTGAACCAGCAGCTTGCCCACCGGCTTCGTACCTAATTCTAATGTCGCTTGTTTATTTTCCATTTATATCTGTTTTTTCCTCATAGCCGCTCGCTCAGCTTCTTTCAGAAAGCAGCTGTGGCGGCTACTTGTCTGCAAAAGTACAAAAAATATCTGATACCTTATTATATATATAAGAAAAACTTGCATTTCCTGATAAAAACTTCCCTTTTCTTTTGGCATTCTCGTACAAAAACTGTACTTTTGCAGCTTAGTATAAACAATAACAATCTGATTGGGCAACAGCAGTCAGACGAGAATGTAACAATATAACAATCGTACTACCGATAAATGATGAAAAGATATTTGATGCTTTATGCATTTATTCTGTCCACCTTGACATTGTTGGCTCACGATGACAAGGTAACTGGCATTCTGGAGACCGATATGGTGTCTTTCCCTGGTGGAAAATGCCAGATGTATCGTCTTTACCTCAAGGATAAAGACCTCGACCATACGCCCTTTTCGGTGAACCGCCCTTCGGAATTCCTCTCCCAGCGCTCCATCGACCGACGTAAGCGCCAGAGCATTCCTGTAGATCTGACCGACCTTCCCGTGGCTCCGGCTTACGAAAAGCAGGTGGCTGAGGCTGGTATCGAGATCGTGGGGAAGAGCAAGTGGAACAATACGCTGCTCATCCGCATCCATAAGGCCAAGGAGCTCCGCAAGCTGGAAGGGTTGGAATTCATCACCCAGATGAAGAAGGTGTTCCAGGCTCCCGATTCCGTAAGTCAGCGTATGCGCTCGAATGTGCGCAATGGACTGAACGAGTGGAGTTCCGCCAATGGAGTGTATGGCGCAGCTGATGCTCAGCTGAAGTCGCTGAACGGCAAAAGGCTCCACGAAAGTGGCTATAGAGGCAAGGGAATGATGATAGCCGTATTCGACGGCGGATTCATGAATGTGGATAAGATTCCTGCCCTGCACAGCATCAAGCTGGCGGGTGTGAAGGATTTCGTGGTTCCTGAATCCAAGAATGTTTTTGGAGAGATGGAACATGGCACGATGGTGCTCTCTACGATGGCTGCCAATGCGCCCGACTTCTATGTGGGTGTGGCTCCTGAGGCGCAGTATCTGCTGATAAGATGCGAGGATGAACGCACCGAGAGCCTTGCCGAGGAGGATTACTGGGCAAGTGCTGCGGAATATGCTGACAGCTGTGGCGTGGATGTCATCAATTCTTCGCTCGGCTATCATGGCTTCGATGATTCCTCGATGAATCATCACTATTATGAGCAGGATGGCAACACCACCCTCATCTCCCGAACCGCATCGATGTGTGCCGACAAGGGAATCGTATGCGTGAACTCTGCCGGAAACGACGGTATGGGTTCCTGGAAGAAAATCAATTTCCCTGCCGATGCCAAGGATATCCTCACGGTGGGAAGCATCAACGAACATGGCATGAATGCTGCCTTCAGTGCCGTAGGACCTACGGCGGATGGCAGAATCAAGCCTGATGTGATGGCCTTCGGAAGTCCTACCTGCGTGATTACGGGCAGGGGCAGCATCATCAATGATAATGGAACTTCGTTTTCCTCTCCGCTGGTAGCGGGTATGGTGGCTTGCCTCTGGCAGGCGTTGCCTGGCAAGACTGCCAAGCAGATCATCAAGCTCGTAAAATTGGCAGGCGATAACCAGCGGCATCCCGATAATGTCTTCGGATACGGTGTGCCGGATTTCTGGAAAGCTTATCAGACGGGAAAAGCAATCAAGTAAAGTAATGATAAAAAATCTATGTCCAATATGAAACGTTTAACTGTGACGCTCTTTGAACTCAATTCCATGGTGAGCGAAGTCATTTCGATGTCCTTACCCGACAGCTATTGGGTGGAAGCTGAACTCTCGGAGGCTCGCGAGGGCTATGGCGGCCACTGCTATCTGGAACTGATTCAGAAGGATGAACGCTCCAATACGCCGATAGCCAAGGCGCATGCCAACTGCTGGCGAAACCGCTGGATGCTCATCAAGCCGAATTTCGAACGCATCACCGGACAGCGTATTCATGCCGGCATGAAGGTGCTGCTCAAGGTGCACGCCCAGTTCCATGAGAACTATGGTTTCTCTTGGATCGTAGATGACATCGACCCCAACTATACGATGGGTGATATGGCGCGCAAGCGCTTGGAAATCATCAATACGCTGAAGGCTGAGGGCGTCTTCGAGCTGCAGAAGGAGCTGGTGCTCCCGATGTTCTGCCAGCGCATCGCCGTGATTTCGAGTGCCACGGCAGCCGGATATGGCGATTTCTGCAATCAGCTTGCCGATAATGATTACGGCTTGCAGTTCACCACCCGCCTCTTTCCTGCCACGATGCAGGGCGAGGGAGTGGAGCAGAGCATCATCGCTGCCCTGGACAGCATCAATGCCGAATATGAGGAGTTTGACTGCGTAGTCATCATCCGTGGCGGTGGTGCTACCAGCGACCTTTCCGGTTTCGACACCCTGGCGCTTGCCGAGAATGTGGCTAACTTCCCGCTGCCTATCATCACGGGTATCGGACACGAGAGGGATGAGAGTGTACTGGATATGATTTCCTTCCAGCGGGTGAAGACACCGACTGCCGCTGCCGCCTTCCTCATCAATCATCTCGCCGAGGTTTATGCCCGGGTAATGGATGCACAGGAAAACATCGTGCAGAATGTGAAGCACCGGTTGCAGGTGGAGAAGATGAGGCTAGAGAGATTGAGCAGCACCATCCCCGTGCAGTTCTCGCTGGTGAAGACGAAGCAGGGGGCGTATCTCGACCGTCTGATGACTCGCATTACGACGAATCTGCAGTCGAATATTTCGGATGCGCAGCGCCGTTTAGAGATTCTCTCGCAGAATATCCAGCCGGTTCTGGAGCGGAAAATGCTCAATGAGAATCATCGACTGCAGCTTCTCCAGCAGCGCATCCAGGCGCAGGATCCGGATCTGCTGCTGAAGCGTGGTTACAGCATCACGCTGAAAGATGGCAAGAGCATCCGTTCTGCCTCGCAGCTGAAGGCTGGCGACATCATCGAAACTAGATTCGCCGAAGGCAATATTAAATCGGAAGTGAAATGATTCCCCACACGCCCTGAGGCAATAGGAATTTCCCATACGCCCTGAAAGGGCAGAAGCTCCTAGCCCAGGGCAACGCCCTGGGTATACTAGCATTCAACAAGACGCCCTGTAAGGGCAAAAGCTTTGTATCTTGCCTGTTAATTGAAAGCTTTTGCCCTTTCAGGGCGACAGGCCTGGACCATAAAAACCCAGGGCGCTGCCCTGGGAGGGCACTGAAAAAGTCCCTTCATGGGTTATGTTAGTTTAACATTCGATCTTTGAAATAGTGTACCCAAAAGTTGCATATGTGCAATATATTTTGTATTTTTGTAGGAAAATTCAAGG
>OJKE01000333.1_pt1 | contig 24149 bp, 28 predicted proteins | sample 1596501 | NCBI WGS metagenome assembly OJKE01 (sample SAMEA4350125, study PRJEB24818) | metagenome | biome: human; feature: gut; material: faeces | place: Denmark | collected 2013-09
TCAAAGAACGATTCAGATGCCATAAATTCGGTTTCGAAGATATGGTGATTCTTATTGCTTGTGGATTACACAACTTCAGAATCAGACACAAAATGAGTCATATAACAAATTAATCTATATAATGTCTGATGATTATAAAAACATCCTTTCTAATTTTACTATACCGACAAATTGGGCAGGATTTTATCCTCAGAATGATGTGACCAACAAGCAGTATCGTAGTGAGATTATGTTGGAAAAGCACTCGGGTGTACAGCTTGACGGACAGGATTTAGGTGAACTTTGGAGTTTCTCTGTCAGAAGTATTGCCGGACATGGTGATGAACCGCTTACTTTTTATGGAGTAGGATGTCAGTGGAGTAATGATGGGGTTAATAGAAACTGGTTACTTTTAGCATGTTATAATCCGAAGGTGACCGGATGGCTTGTCCGGGGTAATAATGCAAGTCTGGAACACAACGGTGCTGGTGCAAATAATACCCGTAACGTACGTTTCAAGAAGTCATCGGTAGAATATATCTATCAATAAGAAAGACATTAGAATAGATCGGGTACATATTTCCGGAAAGAGCAGAATCGGAATATATTGTACCCGATTTTATTATGTCATGTTATCTCGTTTTGTCAGAATTTGCTATCTTTGCATGCCGATTTGTCGTAAAATTTGGTCAAATAAATTCACTTTAAAAGAAATAGAAAGAAAATGAAGAAGATGAACATTATCAGATTAATTTGCTTGTCATGCTTTATGTATATGGCAAGTAGTGCGGCTAGCGCACAAGATTTGAAATCCATACTTTCGGGAGTAGCTAACGCTGTTGCCAATAAAGTTACAAACTCATCCGGAGTTTCTTTGGAGGGAACCTGGAAATATACCGGTCCGGATTGTAAGTTTGAAAGCGATAATTTCTTGGCACAGGCAGGTGGAGAGCTTGCGTCGAAAAAAGTAGAGGAAAAAATGTCGGATGTACTTACTAAACTAGGCTTTACCGATGGGTGTACTTATGTCTTTAATGCCGACAGCACCTATACTTCTACGGTAAAAGGTCGTACAACTAGTGGTACTTATTCTTATAATGCCGACACAAAAGAACTGACTATGAAAACGAAGCTGGGTATAAAGTTTACAGCCATTGTATCGCAGCAGGTTTTATCATCAAATAAGATGAGCTTGCTTTTCAAGGCAGACAAGTTGATGTCGCTGGCTCAGACCATCGGAGGTGCTTTGGGCAACTCTAATTCTACAATCAGTGCTGCTACTTCGTTGTTGAACCAATACGAAGGATTGCAATTAGGTTTTGAATTGGAGAAACAATAAAAACGATTTTTTTCGATAAGTATTTCATGTAAGAGTCTGGTATCGTAAATGCCAGACTCATTTTGTTTATAGAAACAACATTCCGGTTTGTTAGTGATATATCTCAGCATAATTGTTATTAAAGAAAAAAATATTACTTTTGGAGAGTGATACAGAGCTTCTTCTCGGGAGAAGAATACCTCGAATGTTACTCATTTACTTTTAATCTATAAATGAAACATATTATGAAAGAACTTATTTTGTTGCTTTCTGTGCTGCTTTTTAGTCTGGAATTTGTTGCAGCGCAGGATGAGTATGAACGCAGTGTCTTTGTTTCTTCGTCGGGGGATAGTCTGAATTATCGCCTGCTGGAACCGGAAGTGATGCAAGCTGGAGAAAAGTATCCGTTGGTATTGTTCCTGCATGGAGCCGGTGAACGGGGAAATGACAATGAAAAACAACTGACTCATGGCGGGCAGATGTTTCTGAATCCGGTTAACCGTGAAAAATATCCGGCTTTTGTACTATTCCCGCAATGCCCGGAAAGCGGATATTGGGCATACGAAAACCGTCCGCAGTCTTTTATTCCCACCCAGATGCCAGTCGGAAAAGAAATGCCATCTGTGTTTCAGGCTGTGAAAGAATTGCTCGATATGTATTTGGCAAATCCTCAGGTAGATAAATCGAGAATCTATATCATGGGATTATCAATGGGAGCAATGGGAACATACGATATGGTTTCCCGTTTTCCTGATATTTTTGCAGCTGCCGTTCCTATTTGTGGAACAGTTAATCCGACGCGTTTGTCTGCTGCCAGAAATGTAGCTTTCCGCATCTTCCATGGCGATGCTGATGATGTCGTTCCTGTAGCAGGCTCTCGTCAAGCTTATAAGGCCCTGAAAGCGGCAGGTGCTTCGGTAGAGTATATTGAATTTCCTGGCTGCAATCATGGAAGCTGGAATCCTGCTTTCAATTATCCGGATTTTATAAAATGGCTATTCACTCAGAAGAAGAAATAAGATTTGCAACATGCTGAGACAGTGAGGCAGTCTCAAAATAGAAATACAAAATAAAAATCTTATAGATTGAAACTTCGTAATAAAAGAACTCCTGCTTTAGCCCTTATTTATTACTATTATAAGACTAAAAGCAGGAGATTTTTATGTTGTGGCTTATAGATTGTAACTAAACTTATCTCTGTTCTTGATTTTGAGATAGCCTCATTTTGTTTTCAGTCTTTTGAACCTTGCATATAATCAATGCTTATGATGTCCCGGCGCATCAAATTTAGCCGATTTATGACCATGTATTTTCTTGGCATGTCCTGGTGGAATTTCTTTTTTATGCGGTGGTCGGTGATGATGCCTGGTGACAATACACGATGTTGTACTCATACAGAGTGACAATACAAATGACATTAGTAATAACTTTGTTTTCATAGTAGCTTGCAATGATTTTTACAAAGTTAAGATAATTTTTGAATGTTGACATATAAAACGGATTTCCTTTTCCAGACATTTCTTATTGTATCGATAGTTTTGTATCTTTGGAAAAGTCTAAAAAAAATCAGCTACTATGAAAAACGTATTATTACTTTTATGTGCCTTTTTAGGATTGAGCGGGTGTCATGCAGCTCAGGACGGTGATACGATAGATAATAGCACCGTATCTGTATTTGATGTCCGTCGCTTTATGGGAAAATGGTATGAAATTGCTCGTTACGATCATCGTTTCGAAAAAGGAATGACACATGTCACTGCTACCTATTCTTTACAGGAAAATGGAAGCATTAAAGTAAAAAATGAGGGATATAAAAATGGAAAACACAAGGAGGTAGAGGGGCGTGCCAAACAGCCGAATCCTGTCGATCCCGGTAAGTTGAAGGTATCATTTTTCCTTTGGTTTTATTCCGATTATTATGTACTTGATATAGATCCCGATTACCGTTATGTATTGATAGGAAGCAGTTCCGACAAATATCTTTGGATAATGAGTCGTGATAAAACTTTATCCAAAGAAAAACAGGCGGAACTGCTTGATAAACTCCGTGTCAGGGGATATGATACAGAAAAGCTACTGTTTGTCGACCAAAATTAAAGCATCTGTATTCAGGCCCTGAATCCGATACGGCAAGGCGGAGTTATTTTTAAGTCTGCTGTACGGAGAAGTTTGGCTTCGGTCTCTTCCACATCATATGCCTCTATTGTACTGAAAAGCTGGAGTTGTGCCGTTTCCGGACGGGGCCCTGACATCACTCTCCGGGCCATACTCTTGATTAGGCCATGCTCTATCAGATTATGCACCCAGCGTCCGTTGCCGAAATACTCATCCCGTTGTCTGGCCTCTTTTTCTATCAGACTGTTCAGGCGCAGGTTTGCTTCAGGAGTCAGGACGAAATTCCGGCTTTTCAAAATACGGTGAGCTATTTCGCTCAGTTCGTCTGCCGTATAATCCTCAAAATGGAAACGGAGCGGAAAACGGTCTTTTAATCCCGGATTACTTTTAAGCAGCTTTTTCATTTTATCCTCATAGCCGGCCAGAATGACAATCATATCCAGATTCGGTTCCGACAATACAGTGAGCAGTGCGTTGATGACCTCTTTGCCGTAGTCCTTCGTGTCCCTTCCACCTTCTATCAGTGTATAAGCTTCATCGATAAACAATACACCTCCACGAGCTTCCTCGATTGCCTCCTTCGTGTTTTTTTCCGTATGTCCCAAATATTCACCTACCAGGTTCGTACGGCAGGTTTCCACTGTATGCCCTTTCGACAATAGTCCCATCTGATGATACATTTTCCCTACCAGTCTGGCTACCGTTGTTTTGCCTGTTCCGGGATTTCCCAGAAAGAGCATATGGTAACGGCTGTCTCCACATAGATCGAGATTGAGTTCTCTGCGCTCTTTGAGAAAAAGCGACATCATCCGTGCCTCCTGTATATCCTCTTTAAGCTGTTTCAGTCCGACCATCTGCTGTAGTTCCTCTTCGGCTGAAAATTCGGCAAAAGGTGTTTCTCTTAATGCCGGCTGAAACTCAGTATCGTTAAGGGTTATCGGAGGCATTTCAGTGGACAAACTGATGCGGAAAGTGTTATATTCGGCAAACATTCCGGTTATCGCCTCACATTCCTGAAACAGTTGATTGACATGTTCTTCTGCACCATGGAAAATGAATACCGGATGGGAGAAATCTTCTTTGCTAAGTATATCACCCAACATAGAAAGCAGATTTACCGTGCTGGCGCTATACTCCAATTGCGGGACATTCATCACGATCACCTGCTTTTGTCTGATATGTTCAGCTAGCTCACTCCATTTCAGATTGCCTGAAACCAGTTCACCCAATGAAAAAATGGCCTGTTCCGACTTGTCATTACCGGTGAGATAAGCTGCCAGAATGAAGCAGGAAAAAGCCTTTGTCATCAGGTTGTTTCCCGTTACGAGAAGGTGAGGACATACCCCTTCTGCCTCCGAGTAGGAATAAAGCTTTCCGATTACTTTTTCGGCTGAAGGAAATTGGAACTGTTCAGAGTACATGTTTTGCCACCAGTCGGTCGGGCAGAGGCGCTCGATAAAAAACTTCTTGTCGGGATGTGATTCCAGTTCATCCAACTTCTCTTTTTTCCATACCTCGTAAGAAGGCGAGGGAGACAGAGAAACAGTCCATTTGGGAAGTCCGTTCTGAAATACGAAAATATGATACAGGTTTTCGTCCCAGAATGTATCCGACAGCACAATAAAACGTACCTTTCGGGGAGTTTTTCGGGAAGACGGAGAATAGACATCCGCCCCAATCAACTGGTAGTCTTCCGAGTAAACACGTACAGCCAGCTCGTTTATAAAAACAGGAGGTTCAGGGAATATGATTTCAATAGCCAATTGATTTCTGGCGTATTCAGGAGCACATACACTTTCATCGAAGGTGCGCATAGCACGTAAAATAATATTTTCCATAAACAACAAATGAATAAATGAATTAGATTTAGAAGTATAAAGCAGTATGGCGGATGATATGAGTTGATGTCCGCCTCATCAAAAGCAGAGGACCTCCACTTTCCCTTTTAAAGCAGAGGTTAGAATGCCAAGTACGTCAAAGAACACAACAATCCCTGCCGCCCCGTCAGCAGCAATTCGATCAATTAAGTTCTATGCCAGAAATTCCTCAGGAAACCAGCCGAACATAACGAATCATTTGTTTTGTGTCTTTGACAATCATTTGTTGTATATTCAGAAATTCTATAAAATTATCACCCGATGGTGATATGCGTTTCATTGCGCCAAAAATAGATATTATTTCTGTTTTGTACAATAAAAATGAAAGAATTTTGTTTACCTTTATCATTCGAAACAGCAAACTAAGAAAGAATAAACTATGTTAGCCTATACTTATATCAAGCATGGCACATTCCAGATGATGGAGAAACCTGTGCCGGAAATAAAAGATCCGCGTGATGCTGTGGTACGCGTCACAATGGGGAGTATCTGTACCAGCGATTTGCATATCAAGCATGGAAGTGTGCCTCGTGCCGTACCCGGTATTACAGTCGGTCATGAAATGGTGGGTATTGTTGAACGGGTAGGAGAGAAGGTCACTTCCGTAAAGCCCGGCGACCGTGTGACGGTCAACGTGGAGACCTTTTGTGGAGAATGCTTTTTCTGTCGTCATGGATATGTAAACAACTGCGAGGACGAGCAGGGAGGCTGGGCATTGGGATGCCGCATCGACGGAGGGCAGGCAGAATATGTGCGTGTCCCTTATGCCGATCAGGGGTTGAACCGTATTCCCGAGGGAGTAAGCGATGAGCAGGCACTTTTTGTAGGTGATATTCTTGCCACTGGTTTTTGGGCAGCACGTATCTCCGAGATTTCGTCCGACGATACGGTGCTCATTATCGGAGCCGGTCCTACTGGTATATGCACCTTGCTGTGTACCATGCTGAAACATCCCCGGCGTATCGTTGTATGCGAAAAGTCGGAAGAACGTATCCGCTTTGTACACGAGCATTATCCGGAAGTAATCGTGGTGCGCCCCGAAGAATGTGTCGAACAGATACGCAAGCTCAGTTCACATGGAGGAGCCGATGTCGTCATCGAAGTTGCAGGAGCGGAAGATACCTTCCGGCTGGCGTGGGAATGTGCCCGTCCGAATGCCATCGTTACCATCGTGGCACTTTATGATCGCCCCCAGCAACTTCCATTGCCCGATATGTACGGAAAGAACCTGACTTTCAAGACCGGTGGTGTAGACGGATGCGACTGTGCAGAGATTCTTCGCCTGATAGCCGAAGGCAAGATTGATACGACACCACTCATTACCCACCGTTTTCCGCTTGACAAGATAGAAGAAGCATACCGTATTTTTGAGAATCGGCAGGATGGAGTCATCAAAGTAGCCATTACGGAGAAAACAATGTAATACCTGAAAAAAAGAATCTAGCTGAAAAGATATATTTTAAAGAAAGGAGTAAATACCTATGAGAAAGAATTTTGGTGTAAAGACCTGGTTGTATCCGATGCCCGTATTTATCGTGGCAGCTTACGATGAAAACGGATTACCCAATGCCATGAATGCAGCATGGGGAGGAATTTATACAGACAACATGGTTGGAATTTGTCTGGCAGAAGAACACAAGACAACAAAGAATATCCTTGCGACACGTGCATTTACCGTAAGTATGGGTACAGCAGACCGCGTAGCGGAATGCGACTATGTAGGTATCGTATCCGGCAATAAGGAACCGGACAAGTTTGCCCATGCCGGATTTCATGCAGTAAAGTCGGCGTTTGTCAATGCTCCCGTCATCGAAGAACTTCCCATGACGCTGGAGTGTGAGCTCGTTTCATACGATCCCGAAACCTGTTTCATGACAGGACGGATTGTCAACATTTCTGTAGATGAAGCCGTATTGGGCGAAGACGGTAAAGTAGATGTAACCAAGTTGAAGCCGATTACCTACGATCCTATTCATCATGATTACCTGGAAATTGGTAAAAAAGTCGGCAGTGCCTTTTCTGATGGCAAGAAACTGAAATAAACCGAGAAAGTCAATCAGCCTGAACATTTTTTACAGGCTGATTGACTTTCTGTTTAGATTATATCTTTTAATTTTTTGATTCTGATAAGACAGCTGTTACTGATAGTTAATCTGGTATTGTCTGTACGTTGTATAGTCACTGTATCATTCAGGCTGCTTATACGAATCATTTATTTCTTCTCGTTCCCATTAAAGAATTTCTTCCGGTAATACGAATTGGCAGTATAAAGAGCAGCAGCCGGATTGTTTCCCGTAACACGATCTTTTGTTACCAGCGTGGTAGTATAAGCCTCAGCATACTTGTAGAACAGACTGTCATGTCCTACACACAATCCGATTACCACATTCAGGTCTGTCTTTGCTTCATTCAGCAGCCGTGCCTGTAAAATCGGGTTACACATGGCCGCCCCTATACTTTCACATTCAGCAGGAATACCCATCGAAGTCTTGGGTTGTCCGGCAACCTTGCAGATTACCGAATACACTTCGAAACCGTTTGCCTGAAGAATGCGGGCGAAGATACGTGCTTCATTTATCAGTCCGATACAGTTGGCTATACCGATGCGGTGCGCATTGATTTTACGTGCAAACTCCATGATTTCCTGTACGCGTGTCCATTGGCAGTACCCTTCGTATTCCACTTCCGCACTGGCTATCATCACCTGGCGGTTGTTTCCCTCGTCATATCGTTCCAGCGCCCACTGGCGGTCTTCTTCCTTCAAGTTAGTTGTCAGGCAGAAATCAGGATAAGTACGGTCTTTATACTTGCAGTTTTGTGTACCGCAGTTCACACAAGAATGTATTTCTTTTTCCTTTTCCATAAAGCAGATCATTTTATTTCAGAGATGCTGCAAAGATAACCATTTCTTCAATCAGATAAGCCCCAGCCGATGGATATATGCCATAAACTGCTCTTTATAATTTTCTCCAATGGGGATATACACGTCTTTGCCGAAAAGAATACGGAAACGGGAAATTTCGGTAATCTTATTCAGATTGACAATGTACGAACGATGCACCCGCATAAAGTTCGGAGGAAGCATGGCCGACAACTTTTGCAGGCTGTTCAGTGTAATGACAGGCTTAGGCCGGTCTTCCATATAAATACACACATACTCACTCATCCCCTCTATATACAGGATTTTCTCTTTGTAAATGCGTATTACCTTGTATTCGCTTTTCACAAACAGTGTACTTTTCTCCTCTTCAGGTTCGGCAGTGTTATGCGTCAGTCCGTACATTTGTCGTGCCTTTTCGGCTGCCCTCAGACATTCGGCAAAGCTGAAAGGCTTCATCAGATAATCAATGGCATTGAGCCGGAACCCCTCGATGGCATATTCCGAGTATGCAGTAGTAAAGATAACCATGGGAGGGTTCGGAAGTGAGCGGACAAAATCTATACCGTTCAGGTCCGGCATGTTTATGTCTGCAAAAAGCAAGTCAACAGGAGTGTGAGCCAGTATTTCGGAAGCCTGGCAGGCATCCTGGCACGAGGCTACCAGCGTCAGGAACGGAATACGTGAAATATACCCCGAGAGCTGAATCAGCGCAAGCGGTTCATCGTCGATAATCAGACATTTCATGATAGCGGAGGGGTTATAAGTAAAACATGGTAAGACGTATCGTCTTCAGTTGTAGTAAATGTATAATTGTTGCCGTAGAGCAGATGAAGTCTTTTCTTTATGTTCTCAATGCCGATGCCGTGATAAGTATCGTGCGTACAGGCGTGTTTGCTGTTCTTGCATGCAAACAAAATACCTTCATCTACTTGTGCTATGCGTACATCGATAAACGAATCTTCACGGTAACTCACTCCATGCTTGAATGCATTTTCAAGAAGTGAAATGAACAGTAAGGGAGGAATCTGTACACGAGGTACGATTATTGGAAAGTCCGTGCAGATGGTAAGCCGCTTGGTATATCGCAACTTCATCAGCGCAATATAGTTTTCGAGAAACTGAATTTCACGTTCCAGTGAAATCTGGCTCTTGTTGGCTTCGTAGAGCACATACCTCATCAACTTCGAAAGTTCAATGATTGTTCTTTTTGCCTTTTCCGAATCGATGTCGACCAGTGCATGAATATTGTTCAGGGTGTTCATGAAAAAATGCGGATTAAGCTGATACTTCAAGTACTGCAATTCCGATTCCAGATGCTGATGTTCCAGTTCCTTAAGCATTTCCTCATCGTGAAGCGATTTCAGGAAGAAACGTATGGTCAGGTTAAAACCTACCAGCAAGATAGCTACCGTAATATGTATCAGCAGAAAAGGCGGATGCATCGGGCGTATCGGATGTATTTCTTTCTCATCAGAAGGAAGTACGGGAAGATGCTGCATGTGGGGCATATCGAAGGCCGAATCCTGCACGATAAGCTCTTTATGCTGACGGAATCCCGGGTGAGGATTGAACACTTGTATACATCCCGGAAGATACAGAAACAAGATACCGATGGTAAAAATCAACGACAAAACGTAGCGCGTATAGTATTTCTTGAGCAGGAGGCGTGGAATGAGTACATAGTTATGTATCAGAAACAGCAGAAAGAAAGGAAGCACCATAAGCCAGGTATCACTTACCTCTTTCCACAGTTCGCTTCCCTCCAGCGGATGATCATTGTCGAGCAGAAAACCGATGAGCGGAGTTCCCAGTATCAACACCCAAATGGAAAGATAAATAATTTGTTCGAGAAGTAGCTGTTTTTGCAGATGTTTCATTGTTGTGGTAGTTTTATGCCTGCAAAAATACGTTTGTACCTTACCCGTTGCAACTAAAATCGGCGAATGGAATGATTTTGCAGACCAAGTGTGCTTATTTTATCTTTATATACCTTTTTCTGTAAAGCCGTTTTACGGAAAATCTGATTTGTCGGGAGTTAACCGATAGAATGGGCGGGTTGGTTGATTCTATTTCCACATATAAGTCAGCGTTTTACATTTGTCATCCGAAACAACAACCCTTAAAAACTTATTTTATGATGAAGATGAGAAAAATAATGTGGGCTGTCTGCCTGGCTGCTCTGATGCCAATTTCAGCAGAAGCCGTTGCCGCTACATCATACGATGAACCGCAACAAAAAGAAAATACTCAGAAAAAAGAAATACCTAACCCTGAGAAAACGGCACGCAGGCGTACCGATGAAATGGATAAGGTACTCAATCTTACCGAGAAGCAATATAAGAAGATTTACAAGCTTAATCTGAAAGAAGAAAGGGAAAAACTGGAGGTCCTGATAGGCCGTGGGGGAAAGGACATGAACCGTCCTCCAATGAGAGAAGGAGGATGTCCCCCGATGATGAATGGTGGAGGTCAGCCTCCAATGATGGGCGGAGGCAGACCTCCTGTGATGACACCACCAGCCGGCGATGATAAGATGAAAGAAGAGATGCAAGAGCGTGCCGAAAAGAAAATAAAGAAGCTCCGTAAGATTCTGACAGACGAGCAGTACGACCTGTGGCTGACAATGAAGCCCGAGCAGCCTGTGCCACATCCGATGCCCGAAGCCGGAAGACCAGCACCTCACGAGGAAGATTTTCCTGTTGAAATGTTACAGAATGAAACAGAACACGAATGAGCATGAAAATAATATATAGCATGGCAGTGATTATATGCGCTGCCATGTGGTTTGGCTCTTGCCAGAATGAAGAACTCGACTATTATCCCCTTGAAAAGAAACACTTGGGAGAAACCTATACCGAGTATGTTATGAATAACATAATATCCAATGATACGGTAAGCCGCATAGCCCTGAATTTCTATCCGGAAGAAGTGACCTCACTGTCGTATGTCGACTATGACGAATCCACCTGTATATTTACTTTTCACCGGGGAAACACTTCCCGATACCGGCTTTCATGGGATTATGAAACCGATGGAAGCTACGTCGAGGTACAATACGGACAGAACGGCATGTGGTATACCGTAAACGAGCAGAAGCATTCCGGCGAATATCTTCTCACGGCAAACGATGGTATGAGCGTACGTATGTGTATACAAGGCGGTGGAACCATGTTTTCCGGTGACGGACTGATAAAATATTCCATTGCCGTCACCGTAAACCGTTTCTCTATCGAAGAAGCCGATTAGAGTAAATCGATCAATGCGTCTACGTCAGCCTCGCGTGTTGCCCAGCTGGTTACGAAGCGTACCACCGTTTCCTCTTCTCCGCGTGGTCCCCATAACTCGAAGGTTGCATGTGCCGAAAGGCGGTCGATATCCGCGTTAGGCAAGCAGACAAACTGCTGGTTGGTTGGCGAATCCATATGAAGTTTATACCCTTTTTGGACAAAACCCTGTTTCAGTTTCTGTGCCAGACGGACAGCATGTTTCCCCATCTCCAGATAAAGTCCGTCAGTAAACAGCGTTTCAAACTGAATACCCAACAGGCGTCCCTTGGCGAGCAGTGCTCCGTGCTGTTTAATCAGCGGGAAAAAATGCGGCAGACGTTCCGCATGCGGAGCCACTACTGCCTCGCCGAACAATGCACCCACTTTTGTTCCCCCTATATAAAACACATCACACAGACGGGCAATGTCCTGCAAGGTGACATCTGTACCTGGAGCAGCCAGACCATATCCCAGACGTGCACCATCCATATAAAGCGGAATATTCGCCTTGCGGCATACCCGGCTCAAAGCCTCCAGTTCACTGAGCGAGTACAATGTACCATATTCAGTAGGGTGAGAAATATACACCATTCCCGGAGCCACCATGTGTTCGTAAGTTTCATCACGGTAAAAATCGGCGATATATGCTTCTACCTCCTCAGCACAAAGCTTTCCTTCATGTTGAGGCAATGTCAGCACCTTATGTCCGGAAGCCTCGATGGCTCCTGCCTCGTGCACATTGATGTGCGCTGTTTCTGCTCCCAGTACACCTTCGTGGCGGGCAAGCAGCCCGTCGATGACAGTTGCATTGGTCTGCGTACCCCCAACCAGGAAATATACTCCCGCTTCGGGCTGTCCGCATGCCTGGCGTATCAGTTCACGGGCATGGCATGTATAATCATCGCTTCCATATCCGGATGTCTGTTCCAGATTAGTTTCCATCAGGCGGCGCATCACTTCCGGATGTGCCCCTTCCATATAGTCAGTATCAAAATGTAGCATAACTGTTATTCTTTAGTTTGTTTTCTTCGCTGACAAAGGTAGAGAAAAAAACTTTGCTCCGGCCGATATTCTTTCTTAACTTTGGCAAGAAAAAGAATATCCATATGCCCGTAATAGAAATAACCTCCCTCGAACATCCAGGAGTAGACGTGTTCGGAACCTTGACCGAAGCCCAGTTGCGTAACCGCATAGATCCCGAAAAAGGCATATTTATAGCCGAGAGCCCCAAAGTAATCCGTGTGGCACTCGATGCCGGTTATCAGCCTCTTGCACTGCTTTGTGAGAAAAAACATATCGAAGGAGATGCAGCCGATATCATTCTTCGTGCCGGTGACATTCCCGTTTATACGGGCAGCCGCGAGCTTCTGGCAAGCCTTACCGGCTACACGCTTACACGCGGTGTATTATGTGCCATGCGGCGTCCCGCTCCACGTACTCCCGAGGAAGTCTGCCGCGATGCCCGTCGTGTTGCCGTGATTCACGGTGTTGTCGATACGACCAATATCGGAGCCATCTTTCGTTCAGCGGCAGCCCTGGGCATCGATGCCATCCTTCTTTCACCCGACTCGTGCGACCCTTTGAACCGCCGTGCCGTACGCGTGTCGATGGGCTCCGTTTTTCTCGTACCCTGGACATGGCTTCCCCGTCCCGTATCTTCGCTGCGTGAAATGGGGTTCTGTACCGCTTCCCTTGCTCTGACCGACCGTTCCGTTCCCATCGATTATCCGGAGCTTAAGGAAATCCCCCGTTTGGCTATTGTGATGGGTACCGAAGGCGACGGTCTTCCAGCCGAGATACTGTCAGAGTCCGATTATGTAGTCCGCATACCGATGTGGCATGGTGTCGACTCACTGAATGTAGCGGCAGCCTCAGCTGTAGCCTTCTGGGAGCTACGGGCACGCCGGTAAAAAATAAGGGGCGCTTTACGACGCCCCTTTTCTGTATTACCTATTCATTATTTACCGATATCCATCAGCCATTTACCATCCACCTTTATCATTTTCTGAGTATCTTCTTTGACACTTCCGTCGCCATAATGCTGCTTGTAAGTGACAATCGCCGAGTTGCCGTCTTCAGCCATTTCCTCAGAAACAATTTCAACCTCTTTTAGTCCGCCCTTTTTCTCAATAGTTTTGGAACCCTTTTCCTGAATCATGGCAATAAGCCCCTCGCGTATTTCCTTAGCTTTCTCAGAGTCAGCCTCAGAGATGTTGCATCCGTCAATGAACTTCTCATAATCCTTGTCGCTTAGTGCCGACATGTAATTTTCCAGTGCGGTTCCAGGTGTACTGGGTGTACACGATACCATAGCTAGCACAGCAATCAGCATCAATCCCAAACGAATCAGTTGTTTCATCATAGTGTTTACATTTTAAAGTTAATAAATATAGAATATAGGAAAAGAAAAACCTTGAGTTTACGGGAAACTGTATAATATTTTTAATCGTTTGTTGGCTGCAATGTCGTCGGGCATGAGGTATGTTCCTCCCATTGCCGGAACATTGATTTGCGTACGCCTTCCTTCCGAAAGACAGATATCCGCTTTCTGGTAGGCAAATTCTACAAGTTCGGTACAATACATTTGTGAAGTATCTGCCAGATTGTGATCATGATCAAAAAGAGTTCCCTTTCGAGCAATCTCCCAGGCAGTATGTGCAGCCCTCGAAGCTGCAATAGAATCATCCATAATTCTGGCTATTGCGCCACGTACGGCTCTGTCTTCGGCGAAAAAACGTGATAACGGGTCTGTTTTTACACGGTCGGTGTCACCCTCAAAATCAGGTTCATCGGGGACAGCATGAATAACGAACCATTCATTGTCAATCTGTTTTAAGATTCCTACGTGCGAGTAAACCCCGTCTTTGCTGGCAGAAGTAACCACGTGACTCAGCAGTCCGGTACCGCGCCGGAATGCAAGATCACCATCAGCCAATATTCCGACAGGCACAATCCGCTTGCTCTTTGCTTTTGTATCCTTGCAGGAAACACATAAACAGAGAGCAAGCAGAGCGGGGAGTATGTGAAGCAGTTCCTTCATATACGAACAAAGGTAATAAATTAATGTTTTTTACCAATGCTCGATAGTATGTTTTTTGTTCAGTTTTTTATGAATCGTACTGTAAGACCTCAGTCTTTACAATTCGTTTGCTGCTTGAAGTGCAGCCTCGTAGTCGGGTTCGTTCGAAACTTCTTTTACCAATTGCGTATAACGCACTTTGCCGTTTTCGTCTATTACGATGACAGCTCGTGCCGTCAGTCCCCTTAACGGACCGTCAGCAAGCTGAATACCATATCCTTGTACAAAGTCATGACTGCGGAAAACAGATAGCGGAATCACATTCTCCAGCCCCTCGACGGTACAGAAGCGCGACTGTGCAAAAGGCAAGTCCATCGAAATACATAGACAACTGTGTTTTCCAGTTCCGAAGCCCGGGCATTAAACTGGCGGACCGACATGGCACACGTAGGCGTATCAAGGCTGGGAAAGATATTCAGAATAACCCGCTTACCTTTGAAAGACGACAGGCTGACTTCCTTCATTTCTGCGTTGGTAGCCTGAAAGTCGGGAGCATCTACTCCAATTTGCACCATTGGACCAGATGTATGCGATTCCTGACCACGGCAAATTACCGTTTCACCATTCTCTATACCTGCATTTCCTGCAATTGCGCGTATGGGGACCAGGTTCAGTGTCAGCAAGGCTCCCATGCATAAGATAAATTTTGTAATCTTCATAACTATAGGCTTTTTTATTTATAAAAGCCCACAGCTCAGGAATGTTCTGTCTGTTGTACGTTTTTTGTTTTTTTAGTTTTTACGAATGTTGGAGGTAGAGGAATGCCCGATCCGGCTTTGAAATTGTGGGATGGGCGAGTGGAGCTGTTTATTTTGAGGGGACGGGAGTGTAGCAGCAGGTTGTATCTTCTGCAGCTCTTAATGTTTCCTCTTCTTCGTTTATATAATAGTTGACAGTGTGGTCTTTTAAAAAAATGTGATTGAGCGTGTATTCCAGCGAAACAAGTGTCTGCTCTCTTTTCTGGGGTTTCAGTTCACATTCCCATATTGTGATACAATGCCATCCCATTTTAGCCAGTTCTTTTTGGACCTTCTTGTCGCGTGCGATGTTACGGTTGATCTTGTTTGCCCAGAACTCTGTATTCGTTTTTGGTATAACATAATATTTGCAACCCTCATGACCATGCCAGAAACAGCCATTAATAAAAATGCAGGTACGGTATTTTCGTAGTACAATGTCCGGACGCCCTGGCAGACGCGGATGATTCAGGCGATATCTGAATCCGTGGACAAACAGATACTTTCTGACTATCATTTCCGGCTTGGTGTTAGCCGAATGAATTGCAGCCATGTTTTTGTGTCGCTGGTCTTTGGAAAGGACATCCATTTATTTGCTATTTTATACCGTTATACATTCTGATAATATTTTCAATAGAGATAACTTCTCCCGGACGCATTATCTCGTAAATAGATTTCCAGACACTTCCAATTTGAACATATTCTCCAAGTTTGAATTTTAGACACGGTTGTGTATTACCCTCTTTATCCTTATAATTGCCGAACTGAAGCCTTTTGATTTTATAGAACCCGTCAATTTTCCCACCTACCATAGGCAGGAAGTATTTTACCTCGATGAGATTAATTGACGGAATCTTTTCCATCGTGTATAATTGAGCCTGATGGGTGCGGAAAATCTCATAATCCTCATCTTTGACACGGATAAATCCTGTAAATACATTTTTTGCAGAATTAATTATCTCTGATGGAACTAAGCCGCTTATTTCAGAAGTGTATTGTTCAAACATCGGTTTCGGGTCTTCTCCCATTTGACATTTCTGGATAATAAAATATTTCCCTAGCTTATCTAGAAGAGTTTGGTTCTCATCTGGAAAATCTTTACTGAGAGCCAATGAATAAATGTCTTTTTCTGGATATGGTGTATAGATTTTTCCAAGTAATTCTTGAAAGTGCTCCTTGATGTATGATTCCGCATTTACCCCGCTACGCGCTTTCATGGCATGAAATTGGAAATTTTCTTCCAGTATCTTTTGTATTTCCTGACGGAATTTCTCTCTAACTGCCGCTTTCCATGAATCTTTCTGTAAGGCATTGTTTCGTGCATACAACGACACCACATAAAGAAAGTTTACATCATAGTGACATACAAGCAATGTGTCGCGGTCGAACAGTCGGTTGTCAAACTGTCTGTTGTTGAAATGGGTATGTTGTTTATCCGTAATTTGCAATTCCTCTTTGTAATCTAGCTCCTCATTAAGTCGGGCACTGATAAAGAAATTTGGGATAATGTTATATCCTTCGGTTAGATCATCCCGTAATTTAGAGACTCCTTTTGCCTTGGATAGGCAGAATTTCTCGTCTTCGCCATTCATGAACAGGTTCAAGTTCCATTGAATCACGTTACGGGCATAGGTAAACTGTTTGTAAACAGAATGCCGTCCTATGGCATTGCCTCGTTTGTAATATTTAGAATCACCGATGTAATAAATAGGTTGTTCGTCGGTGGCTGTCAGACTCTTGTAAGTGTACATATGGTCCACCATTTTGCCGTCTTCTTGCTCTTTCAAACCGTTAGGAATATCTTTTTCACCGATAAGCTCATCAATAATCGCTTCGAAAACAATATTGAAATTCTTTACAAGAAGATATTCTTGCTGGTCGGTATTTATCTGGACTTGTCTGGCTGCATCAAAAAAAGCATAGCAAAGATTCCATAGTTCCAGTGCTTTGTCGGAGAAGTATTTGTATTTTATTTGAAGCAGACGAGCCTTACCCAATCCATTTAGGTATGTATCAAACTGTTTGCCTTTAATTAGATTGAAGTGACAGTCTATTTCTTTGGTAAACCCGTAATGGTCGCCTATGTAATTCAGAATGGAAAAAAATATAACCAGAAGTTCTTCGTCAAAATTTATCTGTCGTTTTTTGTTGATGGGATTTAGGTATACAGGGCGATTGTTCTGTACAAGAGCTGTAGTTGTCCCTATGGTACGTGTCCAGTTGATTTTATTATACCCAGAATGCAGGTTTTTTAAGACGAAAAAGAAAAAACTTCTGTTATTCTTGTTGAACTGGATAAGAGAAAGTAATATATCTAGAAATGTGTTGCTTAGCCTGCGGCTTCCTTTTCCTATCTGAACAATTTTCTTATGAAATACGATGTCTGTCTGGTTATTCTGGTCTGTTCTGAATACATCAATTGTGCGGTAAATCCAAACAGAAAACTCACAAATAAAGTTCTTTTCCTTCTGAGTAAGCAGATTGCTAGTATCGAGATTAATGATGTTTTCAGGTTCATATTTCCCGAAAACCAATTCTTTTCCGTCTATATCTTCCAGAAGGACTTTGGGCAAAATAAATACGCAGTCGTGCACTTGGGTGTTGTAAAAATACCCCACGTAATTCAGAACTACGTAACCTTCCACATTTTCCAAGGCATCAATGCCATGGAGAATGTCTTTTACCTTTGCCGCAAAATATTTATGTCCTTCTATGATGATTTTCATAATTTCTCAATTCTGATATTCCAATTTTGTGCATTTACACAATTGATAAAGTTTTCTATGCGGTTTACATTAAACTGGTTAGAAATGTGTATGATTTCTCCGTTGTGCAGGGTAAGAGCTTTCGATTTTGATTCAAATATGGCATCTTTAGTCAGTTCTTTTCTTCTATTCCACATTTCATCTGTTTCTATCAGATTAGAAATATTTATTGAAAGTGAAAGCCATGCTTCAACTATTTTTTGTGCACTCATTTCCGGATTCTTCTCAGCATACAGCTTTATCGCTTCATAAACGATTCCTCCTTTGCTGTAACTTCCATTTCCGTTTAAAGAATATCTGGAAAAATCTTTTGTCGGCGAATTTTCTGTGTTACCGTTTTCGTCTAAAAAGAGATTTTCAGAATCACCGCTCATTTCTACTCCTAAATTATTTAGGAATAAGTCAATTTTCTCGTTTTGTACGATAGCTTTTCCATTGCGGTCTGCTTTATAGAATTTGTCAAAGGAAAGTGTGCTACCATCTGTGTCTTTGAAAATAGTACTGTCAAATCCATAGTCTTTAAACACATCATTCCACAGGTAAAATATGACTTTTCCAACAAAGGTTTCTGCACTGATACGGTTATTTTGGGCTTTACAGAAGAAAAAGCCGAGTTCCTTATCTTCTGAATTAGTTGTGGAACCAATCTGAAGGTTGATCTTTTCAATGAACGACCACCAGTCGTATTCGTTTGTTCCTATACATATTTTCCAGTTTAATTCATTTCCGCTGTCATCATAACCTTTGCCAATAGGCATGTATTGCCATTCCCAGCGGCGTTTAAAGGCTGAATCTACAGGAAAGAGCGATTGGTCACTGGTATTCATTGTTGCCCAAATATATAAATTACTCGGCAAAAGCAGAATTTCTCCTTTGAGTACCTGCTCTATAACGTTGCGTTCGTTATACAAACTGTTGATACTTTCGTATTGGGAAATAGAAAGCCCTTCAAAAGCTTTAAGAAGCTGCTTTCTCATATCGTTGTCTGTATAAATGGGATAGTCTGAAAATCCAGTGTCATTTCGGTCTAGAAGCTGGAATAGATCTCCGAAGATTTGAGCACAGTTGCCACGATTTATTTCTTCAATGATGAGATATTGTTTTCGTGGTTCTGTATCAACAGCGGTTTCAGCATAATATTTCCATGCTTGTATGTAGGCCTGAAGAAAAGCTTGGTTTACAAATTCGTACACAATACGATCCTCCTTAACCTCTTTTCCGCCTTCAATAATTTTATGTCCGGATACATCACGCATTGTCACTTGAATGGTGGTAGGTTTATATGCTCCTACAAAAGTGGAGTAATCACTGTCTGGATGGAATGTGGTACGAATTACACTTTCGTTTTTGGTTGTTTCATTGATAATGTATGATTTACCAGTTCCTGGAGCGCCATAATAAATAATTTGATGTTTCTTATTTTGAACCTTTATTATTGTTGAATGTTGCGGTTTAAAGCTATTGGCAACTTCTTCCAGTTTTAATATTGTTGTCTTTAATGAATTTTCAGTGAGGATTATATGGCTATCAGGATTAACCCCATCGAATTCTGGCTGATTTGCCCATATTATAATTTTACTGAGCGTTGAAAACAAGGGCTTAGTTTGTACCGTTGAGTTTGCATTGGCGACGGGATCCTTGAATAAAGCAGAACCATTGTTTCTCCATGGGGTTTCTTCATATTGAGTTAAAAACTGAAAGACATTGAGGTTTTCGTAAATGTCTTTCAGAGTCTGTAAAATATTATCCAGTCCAATCTGAAAATATTTAACACCTCCACGGCGGCCTGAGTTACTAAAAGTAATATAACCACCTCTTATGCTTAAATCAGCCTTAAAGTCACTGGTGCTAGAGGTGTGCTCTAAAAATGAATAAAGGTCCGTCATAATTATCTGTAAATTAATTGTTTCATTATTTCTTGCGAGATTCTTTTAATTACTGGAATAGCAACACTATTCCCAAATTGCCGATAAGCTTCTTTAGGAGAAACAACTATCTTAAATGGCATTTGTTCATGAGTAGTAAGTTCTGTGTTCGGATTTTCCCACCCATTACCTTGTATATTATATCCTTGAAGGCGACCTGCTTCCACAGGAGTTAATTTCCTTGGATTAAGTCCATATTCGGATTGATCTATTAGAATTTCACTTCCATCCTTCCAATATCTTGCAGAAATGGTACTACTATATGTGCTTTCTGGTCTAAATAAGGAGTAGCCAAATCCTTTACCATTTTCTTTATTCCTTTTTTTTCTCTCTTGGTGTCCAGCCCATAATCGATCACTAATGGTGAATTTAGGATCCATTGTATCTCTTGGCTCAAAAATATCACTGATATGTGTTTCTTTGGCTTTTTGTGTAACTTCTTTTTTGTCAAAAATAGTATTTCCGTCTTTGTCAATTCCATAAGGAAATCTAAAGTCGGCATTAGGTATTTGGTCAATATCCCATGCGATGATGAACAAGCGTTCACGATTTTGGGGTACTCCAAAATATTTTGCATTTAATACATCATATTGATATGCATATCCTAATTCTTCAAGTGTATTTAAAATGACTTTAAGTGTATTACCTTTATCATGCATTTTAAGCCCTTTGACATTCTCAAGGAAAAGGACTTTTGGGGCATGTCCTTGCTGCTTTTTATGTCTTACTATATTGGCTATATTGAAGAATAAAGTACCTCTTGTATCTTCAAATCCTCGTTTTAAGCCTGCAATAGAGAATGCTTGACATGGGAAACCGCCACAACAGATATCAAAATCGGGTATGAGATCAGGGTCGGCATCATTTATGTCAATATTGAAAAATTGAGAATCATTTTCAAATAGATTAGGAGCAATTTCTTTATAGTTTGCTTCGTATGAGATACGTGCATATTTGTCTAATTCACTAGCAAAAACACAATTTCCTCCGACAGAATGCATTGCTTGATGAAATCCACCTATGCCAGCAAATAAATCAATAAAATTAAATTGGGTAATAATGTTATTATAATTAACGTTGTTTCCCAATGGGCATAACAAATTTGCTAGGAGTTTATCTTTATTTTTGCTATTGTCGAAAATTATATCAGCTTCTTTTCTATAATAATCTGATAATTGATTTTTAAAATCTTGCTCTCCGTTTTTAGTTAAGTCATCATGAGTATCTATAAGAATTTCTATCCATATATGTAATAATTTTTCTCCGATTTCATAAAAAACATGTGGAAATCCAAAACCATAATTTGTAAGGATTAGATGATTGTGTATTATTTTAAATTGTTGTTTAAGATTGATATTAACTGAATTGAGCAAGTTACGGTTATTTGCTGTATGTTGAGTTATATGTCTTAATAATTTATTAATCATGATTGAATTTATGTCCAATTAATATTTATAATAATATATGAAATGTCTTGTCCTAAAAATCTGTATGTCTTTACTGTATGTCATAGACCTGTATTCATATTGTTAGTTATAGTATCTAGCTATTTGCGTACAGATTTATTTCTTTTTAAGATATTCATAAAGCGTTTGGGGTTACATATTCAAGAGCAAAGATACAAAGATTTTTATTGTATATATGGATTTCTTTTTGTCTTTATCAAAACGTTTTTTATGAATTTATGGAAACATAATATAAATTTGTTATTGGAGAATAGATGTTTGGGGCTTTGTAATAATTACTTCTATGATAATTTCATATTTGTTATTTCTGGTCTATTTTATGCATGTTTTGGGATTATAAGCAGAAATAATTAAATCTTTTCAGCATGATGGTGAAGTTTATCAGTCGTATGATTTGATTTGGAAAAGGGGCCTTGGAAGAAATATAAAATTCATATATGTCTTTCATTTATGAAAAATCCTTCTGCAAGTAAAGAAGTCATTTCGCCGTTAATGATTTTCCAATAATTTATGGTGTATTTATCTTTTCTAGATCCTTTGCACTTTTATTAGGGGGGTATCACTATTATGTGTTAGAATATTTTTGTAAGCGTTAGGATATATGTCATAAAAATATTCCAATAATTCTCGTGCATGTTGTATGATAGTAATTCCTTCAACTAGTAATACGTGTTTCTCTATTCTTCTTATTTAATGTAAATATAGCTATTATTTATTTAGTATATAATATTGAGGGATATATAAAAAAGTTTGTACTAAGGTGGAGGCTTTAAAAACTTGGTTAGAATTTTCTTTTATTTCTCTGAAAATTGAGTTAAATTTACCTCGACACGTACGTGATGAGGTCTTGACATGTTCGTGCTGATATCTCGTCACGTTTGTGTCGTGACCTTGACAGCAACGTGTTGAGGTATTTTTGTAAGAGCATTTTTAGGAATTAGACGACTATCATATAACTAAAATGATTATGGCTATTAAATTTGACTTGTTTGAGAATCCGGTAAAAGAAGGCATATCTTCTCCAAAACTACATGCAAAAGTGATAACCAAAGATGTGGTGACCACTCGTGAAATCCGCGAAGCGATACACAAGAAATGTACCGCCTCTCCAGCCGATGTAGCAGCAGTTATCACGGCTTTGAACGATGAACTTTATGAGAAACTGAGCGATGGGTACACCGTACATTTGGACGGTATCGGCTATTTTAGTTTGAGTCTGAAATGTGCGCCAGACATCAATCCTCGATATATAAAGGATGACGATGTACAGGTGAGAAGCATCAAGTTCACGCCCGACAAAGATCTGATTAACCGTTTCCGGAATGTATGCTTGGAGCATGAGGTAGATGATGCCCATCATTCTGCCAAGTTGGACGAGGAAGAAATGAAACAAAAGCTGGTAGAGTATTTCAAAACGCATGCTTTCCTGCAGCGACGTGAGTTTGAACAACTTACGGGATTTAATTCGTCGAAGTCTACGCGGGTGATTCGTGAACTGGTGAAGGAAGGGATGTTGAAGAATGCGGGAACGAAGTATCAGCCGGTGTATGTGATGGAGTAGAAAGGGTGAAATAAACTTATGAATGGCCTGACTTTTCTGGAACTTGATTATGAGATAAATATATTAAAAGACTCTGAATCCCTGTCTTTAAGTGTTCATTTGTCCTTTGTGATTTCAATAAATCATCGTATTTTTGTACATTTAAAAAGGACTGTATATAAGAAGTCGTTTAGGTATTTATCTCAGTTAATAAGATTTGTATGAATATAAAGTATACATTTTCAGGTCATGAATCATTTCCTTGCAAGTCTTTGTGGCTAAAAAAAGGGTATGATTTTGTGAATCATGAAAGAAATTTTAATGCTCCTGATGCAGTAATCGATTTAGGTGTAGGGAAGAATATGGTTTCATCTATTCGTTTTTGGTTGAAATCTTTTGGCCTGTATGATGGGGAGCATTTAAGCGAGTTGGCTGACTATCTTTTTGATGAAGTTGCAGGTCGGGATAAATATATGGAGGATTTAGCTACACTATGGTTGTTGCATTTTACGATGCAGTTATTTAGAAAATCTCGACAAACATTGGTATTCAATAAGTTCAAAACTTGTTTGAAAAACTCAAATACACGTAGGGTACAATATTGCAATATTTAAAAATCTGATAATCAAAGTATTAGAAATGATTCGCAATTTCCGAAAGCCTTTGACTCTATACAAATGTATGAAAAAATGGTATATTTTCCAAGCCTTTTCAATATTTTCTATAAGGTACAAAAAGTGTTAGTATTCATATTATGTATAGAATAAATTTATGTATTTTTATAATATAAGATTCTTATTTTATGGATGTCGTTATTAGGTTTTAAGAAAGTTTTTTTATTGTAGTTATATAAATCTTTTGTAATTTAGTACTTTTGAATAAACCAATGATTCTATGGGTTTCAAAGGATATTGAGAGATGATTCAGAAAGTTATAAAATAAATCTTATAGTAAAATATAGACAATTAGGATTATTGGTAATATGATTCAGGCGTGATTATTTTAAGTGATAATAATTAAGTTCGATATTTTTAATTACTTTTTGAATAATATATATGGATAGAAACGCTTTAGATTGTAACCATTCTATTTTCCGCCTTGACACGCATGTTCCCTAAACCTACCTTTGCGCCGTAACCCTTAAACAACAATGATTATGGCAAAAGAAAAAGTAAACTACCAGGAGGTATATGACCTCTAT
>OJKE01000342.1_pt1 | contig 23378 bp, 17 predicted proteins | sample 1596501 | NCBI WGS metagenome assembly OJKE01 (sample SAMEA4350125, study PRJEB24818) | metagenome | biome: human; feature: gut; material: faeces | place: Denmark | collected 2013-09
CCGGATAACTGTACATGGCCGAAAGAATCCGTCTTGTCGGAAGGTGCAGACAATTCGCAGACATATCTTCCGTCTGCCGTCTTGATTCCTTCGGACACTGCAATGACAATGGACTGTTTCTCACTGACCAGTTTTTTGACCTTTTTCAGAAAATCATCCACATCAAAGGCTACTTCCGGCAGGTAGATCAGATCCGGGCCTTCACAGTCTTCACTCTTGGCCAGTACTGCTGCTCCGGTGAGCCATCCCGCATTTCTTCCCATGATCTCGATGACCGTCACGCTCTGCATCTCATAGATCAGGCCGTCACGTACCAGTTCCTTGGTAACGGTAGCAATATATTTTGCCGCACTTCCGTAACCAGGCGTATGATCCGTACCCTCTAAGTCGTTATCAATGGTCTTGGGTACGCCGATAAAACGAATCGGGTTGCCCACTGTCTCTGCATAATCGGAAAGCTTTTTGATGGTATCCATGGAGTCATTGCCGCCGATATAGAAAAATGCCATGATCTCCAGTTCTTCCAGAATTGCAAATATTTTCTCGTAAATAGCTTTATCTTCACTGATCTCCGGCAGCTTATAGCGGCAGGATCCCAGAAAGGAAGCCGGTGTTCTCTTCAAAAGTTCCACATCCATGTCGTTGCGGATCTTTTCCCCCAGATCCACGATCTTTTTCTCCAACAAACCCTGAATGCCATAGCGCATACCGTATATGGTATCCGCTCCCATATCCTTTGCTGTCTTGTAGACACCTGCCAGACTGGCATTGATCACCGCTGTGGGGCCTCCGGACTGTCCTACGATCACATTTTTTTTCATAATTTTTCTCCCTCTGTTGATTCGTTACCATACATCGACGGGGATTTCTCCTGCTCGATTTGTATACGTAAAACACCCACCAATCGGATCCTCCGGTTGATGGGTGTTCTCATTCTTAAGGTTCCGTCGAACCTATTTTACCAAACTTACAGTCTCTCTGGCAATAGCAAGTTCCTCATTCGTAGGAATTACCATAACAGTGGTCTTGCTGTCAGGAGTGGAAATAGCGATCTCCTCGCCACGCTTGTGGTTCGCCTCCTCATCGATGGATACTCCCAAGAAGCCCAGATGCTCGCATACCAGGGAACGAACTAAAGGTGCGTTCTCGCCGATACCTGCGGTAAAGCAGATCACATCTACACCGTTCATGGCTGCTACATAAGAGCCGATATATTTTGCCACACGGTAGCAGTAAGTGTTCATGGTACGGATGCAGTGTGCATCGCCGTTGTTGTAACCTGCTTCCAGATCACGGAAATCGGAAGACAGATTGTTGGACAGACCATATACACCGGACTTCTTGTTCAGAACGGTCATGATCTCGTCGATGTTCTTGCCCTCTTTGTGAGCGATGAACTCCATGATGGCAGGATCGATATCACCGGAACGGGTTCCCATGATCAGACCTTCCAGAGGTGTCAGACCCATGGAGGTGTCTACACACTTGCCGTTCTTAACAGCGGATACGCTGGCACCATTGCCCAGGTGGCAAACGATGATCTTCAGATCTTCGTACTTTTTGCCCAGAACCTCAGCAGCCTTCTTGGATACATAAGAGTGGCTGGTTCCGTGGAAGCCGTAACGTCTGATCTTGTATTTCTCATAATACTCGTAAGGCAGACCGTACATATAAGCTTCCTCAGGCATGGTCTGATGGAAAGCGGTGTCAAATACAGCTACCATGGGAGTGGTGGGCATCAGCTTCTTGCATGCATTGATACCGATCAGGTTAGCAGGGTTATGTAAAGGAGCCAGGTCGTTGCATTCCTCGATGGCTTTCATAACTTCATCGGTGATAATGGTGGATGCTGCGAACTTCTCGCCGCCGTGTACGATACGATGTCCTACGGCACCGATCTCATCCAGACTCTTTACCACACCTGTCTTTTCATTGGTCAGAGCTTCCAGTACCAGACGGATAGCTTCGGTATGATCCGGCATGGGAGTTACAGTCTGCTCTTTCTCACCGCCATCGGGGGTATAGGTGATCTGGCTTCCTTCGATACCGATTCTCTCACAAAGACCCTTTGCGATGCATTTCTCGGTCTCGGAATCAATGAGCTGGAACTTCAGGGAAGAGCTTCCGCAGTTAATAACTAAAATATTCATGGTGAATTCCTTTCTTTCAAATCTGTTACTCTATGGGGTCATGTTACCCGTGCGGGCAATACATGAATACGGTGCGGGACAGATATCCCGCACACGTTTATGTTCGTTACCAGTGATTATACTAACTGTGCCTGTACAGCGGTCAGTGCTACGACACCGACGATATCCTGCCAGGAACATCCTCTGGACAGATCGTTAACAGGCTTTGCGATACCCTGTAACATAGGGCCGTAAGCTTCTGCTCCACCCAGTCTCTGTACCAGCTTGTAACCGATGTTACCAGCATCCAGGTTCGGGAAGATCAGGACATTGGCATGTCCGTTTACAGGGCTTCCGGGAGCCTTAGACTTGGCAACGCTGGGAACCAGAGCTGCATCCAGCTGCAGTTCGCCGTCCAGAGTCAGATGAGGATACTCCTCATGTGCGATACGGGTAGCTTCTACTACTTTGTCAACCAGTGCGTGCTTTGCACTTCCCTTGGTGGAGTGGCTCAGCATGGCGATCACGGGCTTAGGTCCGATCAGAGACTTGAAGCTTCTGGAAGAAGTATCTGCGATAGCAGCCAGTTCTTCGGGAGTAGGATCCTGGTTCAGACCACAGTCAGCGAACAGGAAGGTTCCGTTCTCACCCTGATCCTTGAATACGGTATCCATAACGAAGAATGCGGATACCAGTTTAACGCCGGGTGCAGTCTTCAGGATCTGCAGTGCAGGTCTTAAAGTATCTGCGGTAGAGTGGCATGCACCTGCTACCATACCGTCTGCATCATTAGCCTTAACCATTACGATACCGAAGGTCAGGTAATCATTCAGCAGGATCTCTCTTGCCTTCTCGGGGGTCATTCCCTTTGCTTTTCTGGTTTCATATAATAAATTCACATAGTCATCCAACTTGGGAGTTGTTTTAGGGTTAACTACCTTAACTTTGGACAGGTCAACTTCCAGCCAGCCTGCACCATCCATGATCTTCTCTTCATCACCGATCATAATGATGTCTGCGATGCCCTCTTCCACGATACGGGCAGCAGCCAGTAATGTTCTCTTATCATTAGATTCCGGTAATACAATAGTCTTTTTGTCGAGTCTTGCTCTCTCTTTAATCATGTCAATGTATGACATATCCATTCTCCTTTCCGGCGGGGGATACCCGCTTCCTCCCAAATAACTTCTGTAAAGTTTTGGTTTTATCTTAACAAACCGATGTATTTATATTATACTAAATACATCTGGAGTACACAAGGGCATAATGTTCGCAAAATTGTATATTTTCAGATACAACCACTATTTTTTCAGAATAAAATAAGCTGATAACCATGCATATGTAAACGCTTTCAGTGTATGTTATTTTTTTCACATTCCTTGTCAGGGTTTGTGTTCGTTATAACGTATATTTCTTTTCACGAAAGGAGCCACATTATGAAGGTCAATGGTATTGTCGCAGAGTATAATCCCTTCCATAATGGTCATGCTTACCAGTTACAGCATGCCAAAGAGGCCAATGATGCCAATTATACGATCATTGTCATGAGCGGTAATTTCATGCAGCGGGGTGCTCCTGCCCTCTTAGATAAGTTCACCCGTACAAAAATGGCTCTGGAGAACGGTGCAGATCTGGTGCTGGAACTGCCCACCCGCTATGCTGCCTCCAGTGCGGAATTTTTTGCCAAGGGCTCGGTTGCCTTGTTCGACAAACTGGGAGTGACCACAAATCTGTGCTTTGGCAGTGAGTGCGGCAACATTGAAGTCTTGTCACGGATCGCTGAGATTTTCTATACGGAACCGGAACCTTACGTGGAATCCTTGCGCTGCAATATGCGTAAGGGAATGTCCTTCCCCATCGCCAGGACCTGGGCGTTATTGCAATACGCGCCTTCCTTAAGCGATGATAAGGACGTTCTTTCCTCTCCTAATAATATATTGGGAATTGAATATCTCAAAGCTCTGATGTCCAGAAACAGCAAGATCTCACCGTTCACTACCACCAGAGTCGGTGCGGATTATCACGACAAACGTCTCGGCACCAATCAGTGTTCCGCCATTGCTATCCGCCAGTCGGTGGCCGCCGGGCATGATCTATCCTATCTGGCTGCCCAGATGCCGGAAAGTGCCTATGCATTGATGATGGATTCTCTGTCTCACAAAAAGCCTCTGTTTGCCGATGATTTTTCCGCAGCACTGCAATACAAGCTGCTGACGGAATACTCTGTGGGCTACGACAAGTATCAGGATATTTCTTCGGATCTGTCCGACCGGATCCGCAATACCCTGCCTTCCTTCGCAGGTTACACTTCTTTCTGTGATCTGCTCAAGAGTAAGGATATGACCTACACCCGCATCAGCAGATGTCTGCTTCATATTTTGCTGAATATGACCAAGGAAGAATTCGAGACCTGCAAGTCGGAAGACTATATCTCTTACGCCAGAGTGTTGGGTTTCCGCAAGAATGCGACGCCACTGCTTACCGAGATCAAAAAGAACAGTTCCATTCCTCTCGTCACCAGCCTGGCTGACGCCAGACAGACGCTTTCTCCCGAATCTCTGCGGATGCTGGATCTGGATATCCTCCGCAATCAGATCTATCTGGGGAATCTGGCCTTAAAGAACCAGACGGAAATGGTGAATGAATATCGGATGCCGATTGTGATTGTATAAATAGAAAGTTAGTTTGGTGTAAATAGTCCAAAAACGATGAATTCCGTACAAAAAAGTTCCTAAATCAGGAATTTTTGTACGGAATTTCTTTATTTTGCTCATGCAGCGAAAATAGAGACTTTTTACATATAAAAATTTCACATTTTTGTATTTTTTTCGCAGAAATTGGCCGTTTTAAATACAAACAGAACTCCCGGAGTAGCAGAAGGTCCTCAGGCAGATGTCTGTCGGAGCGTGTTGATATTTTCTTAAGCAGTGGTGAGCCATCAGGGTGGAGCAAACACGATGTTTGCGACAGGCGGCCGGCGACATGGATGTCGCCTAGAGCCGTGCCCGTTCGGATGAGATACACTTTATCCACTGCTTTAGAAAATTCACACTCGGAGACCGATATCTGTCTGAGGGCCTTCTGCCGCTTCGGGAGTTCGTCTGGTCTAAGGCTCCCTCCGCTACGAACCATGCCTATTCATAAGATTGTCAGCAAAGAACGCTGTCAATCTTATGAATAGACGGCTGTCGCCGTATAAAAATAGAACGAAATAACCTCTTGTGTGAGCAAGCTCCCACCGAGGTATTCCGTTCTATTTTTGCATGGCTCGTAGCTAGGCTAACTTTCCAGTTAGTTCTTAAAGCTATGAATAGGTGCGGGGATGCGGCCGCCGCGGTTGACGAAAGCATCACAGGAGAAGGTATTCACGGGCATGATGGGTGCATAACCTAACAGGCCGCCGAACTCCACGGTCTCTCCCACGCCTTTTCCGATTACGGGGATGATTCTGACTGCGGTGGTCTTCTGGTTCACCATACCGATGGCCATTTCATCCGCAATGATACCGGAAATGGTGGTTGCCTTGGTGTCTCCGGGAATGGCGATCATATCCAGACCTACGGAGCAGACACAAGTCATGGCTTCCAGCTTCTCGATGGTGAGGGCTCCGGCATTCACGGCATCGATCATTCCCTGATCTTCACTGACAGGAATGAATGCACCACTTAAACCGCCGACGTAGGAAGATGCCATAACACCGCCCTTTTTCACCTGATCATTCAACAACGCCAGGGCTGCAGTGGTTCCGGGAGCTCCGGCATGTTCCAGACCGATCTCACACAGGATATCCGCTACGCTGTCGCCGATGGCCGGGGTCGGTGCCAGAGACAGATCCACGATGCCAAAGGGAACATTTAGCATCCGGGATGCCTCCTGTGCTACCAGCTGACCTACACGGGTTACCTTAAAAGCAGTCTTCTTGATAGTCTCACAGAGAACCTCGAAGTTCTCGCCGCGCACCTTTTCCAGTGCGGTCTTTACAACGCCGGGGCCGCTGACACCGACATTGATGATCTTGTCTGCTTCGGTCACACCATGAAAGGCACCTGCCATGAAAGGATTATCATCCGGTGCATTACAGAATACTACCAGCTTTGCACAGCCCAGGGAATCATCTTCCTTGGTATACTCTGCAGTCTCCCTGACCATCTCACCCATCAGCTTTACGGCATCCATGTTGATACCGGTCTTGGTGGAGCCCAGGTTCACAGAGCTGCACACACGCTCTGTGGTAGACAGCGCCAGAGGAATGGAACGGATCAGCAGTTCGTCCGCCGGGGTCATTCCCTTGCTGACCAATGCGGAATAACCGCCCAGGAAGTTCACACCAACCTCATGTGCTACCTTATCCAATGTCTTTGCAATACTTGCAAAGTCTTCTATCGTATGACATGCCGCACCACCGATCAGTGCAATGGGAGTTACGGAAATTCTCTTATTTACAATGGGGATGCCAAATTCTCTGGAGATCTCCTCTCCGGTCTTCACCAGATCCTTGGCTGCTTCGTAGATTTTGTTATAAATCTTCTCATTTAATCTGTCCAGATCGGAATCGATACAGTCTAACAGGCTGATACCCAGTGTGATGGTACGCACGTCCAGGTTCTCTTCCTCGATCATTTTGTTGGTCTCTGTTACTTCATATAAATTGATCATTACGGCTCCTATCTGCCCCTTCGGGTCTTATTTATTTCGAAATCGTGGGGCTTATCAGATGCGGTGCATCTTGTCAAAGATCTCTTCCTTCTGGCACTTGATCACTACGCCAATTTCTTCTCCGAGAGCAGCCAGTTCATCTGCCATATCACCAAAAGTTTTCTGCATCTGATTGGTGTCAACGATCATCATCATGTTAAAATATCCCTGTACGATGGTCTGGGAAATATCCAGGATATTGATGCCGTTTTCCGCAAGATAGGTACATACCTTTGCGATAATGCCTACTGTGTCCTTACCAACTACCGTAATAATTGTTCTTTTCATAATCGCCCTCATTTTCTGCATGAAATCATGCTATTATTTTTATCTATTAAACTACACTTTACTACAATTTGCAACCTCAAGTTCAGCCTATGAACATATTCAGACACAGAAATCATGCTTGCATCATTTTGTGAGCGAATATGTTTCAGGCACCGAGCGCCAAACCATGGAGCAAAGCTAGTCATGAAATGACGCAAAAGCGTGCTATGATGCGGCTCCAACGAATAATGCTGGCTGATGCGCTGCGCATCCGCTACGCAATATTGATCACCGGAGATACATTGCTCCTGTCTGCCACCATCATCCGGAAGTCTTCCGCCCGGTAAGGGTTCTCTCCCATGGTGATTTCCATCCGGACCGCTTCATAGGCCAGCTCCGGAAGATTATTCTCCTTGCTGAGATGTCCCAGCACGATAGCCTGCAGCTTGTCATGCAGGATTCGACAGAGCAGCTTGCCGGAATTTTCATTGGAAAGGTGTCCTCTGTCCCCCAGAATTCTCTGTTTGAGATAATAGGGATAAGGTCCTACCTGCAACATCTTCACATCATGATTCGCTTCCAGCAGCAAGGCATCCATTCCCTTCAGGCACTCCACGGTGTAATCATTATAGACTCCTAAATCCGTACAGATTCCTACCTTTTTATCTCCGTAAGCAATACGATAGCCCACCGGCTGTGCCGCATCATGGGAGATTTTCATGGGATTGACAGTCAGATCCTTGATAGTCAGTTTCACATCTTCCTTCACTTCCCGAAACAGGGCTGGATTGATCTTGCCCAGATTCCCCATCTTCTGGATTTCTTCCAGGGTTCCCGTTGTGGCATAGATCGGCACTTCATATTTTCTCGCCATGACCCCCAGTCCCGCCACATGATCCATATGTTCGTGGGTCACCAGGATGCCATCCAGATCTCTTCCGGTGAGTCCCAGACTGTTCAGCCCGGCCTCCGCCTTTTTGCCGCTGATTCCCACGTCCACCAGCAGATGCGTGGCCTCTGATCCCACGTAAATACAGTTGCCGCTGCTGCCGCTGGCAATACTACATAATCTCATAACTTCTTAATCTCTTTTCTATCTTACTTCTGTCTTACTCTTTGCCGTTTTCCATCTTCGGCATTAATGCATACTAGTGCATGCTTTTCCAGTAGATCTCGATCACATCTCCCTCTTTCAAAGGTTCCATGAACTGTGCCGGGCGTCCATTTAAGTTCGTCACAATGGATCTGCCTGCGGATGCGGAGGATCCCAGATCAAAATCAATATAATCAAACACATCCACAAATACATAGGAAGCCTTACCCTGCATGGTGATGGGGGAATGGTTCACGATCACTGTTAACGGATGCGGTCCCTGTGGTGACACGCTTTGGCTCTGTGCCGTCTGTTCCACGCTTTCGTACTTTTCGTCCTGCTTCCCGGAAGTCCCCTGCGTTGTCACGGAAGCCGTCCCGTTTTCTGCTGCAGTCTCTGTCCCCTGTGTCATCGCCGCTTCTCCTGCCACAGCCTCTGCCTTCTGCATCACAGGCCCTTCTCCATAAACAGGCTCTTCTCTATAGGCATCCTCTTCTGTGTCCGCATCCGGCAGGTCTGCATAACTCCCTTCCGGCAGCGGGTTCTTCATATCCCAGCTTACGGTGAAATGCTCATAAACTCTGGTATCCGGCTGCGCCGCTGTATCATTGACCCTGATATCCGCACCGAGAGGCACATCCAGAAATTCTGCGATTTCCTTTACAGTATAAGAATTCCGAATCCGAATATCATCGTTCTGGCCGATCCGGTAGAATTCATTCTCTCTGTGACCGTTGACTTCCGCTGTCTTCGGCAGACTGATCTGTTTACCGTTCACATAGACCTGCAGTGCATCCCCCAGTTCAGAGAGTTTTCCCAGCTCCAGCACCGCCGGTTCGCCCTCCGTGGAAGGTGTTACCACAATGCGGTCCCCATTATGTACCTGGGTATACATATCCGCCTCGTCTCCGTTGACCCGGATGACTGCTGCCTCTCCCTGTTCGCCCCGCACCATACGGGTCTTACCATTGACAGTAAACAGAAGGGCTTCCCCTTTTCTGGGGAACAGCTGGTCATTGGGGAACTGCATCTGCATAGCGGCATCTGTCACGGATAATTTGCCGTTAACATAGAGCTTTACCCGCTCTCCGTTAAATTCCACGAAAATAAAATTATTGCTCTGTACATAATAGCTTAAACAGATACCGATAGGTGTTACCATCATGGCATCCTTTCTGGCATTTTCCAGTTCAAATGTAATGGTCTGCATGACTTCCTGTCCCCGGATTGCCACACGTTCCTTCACGATGCCCAGCTTTTCTGCCAGCTTCTCCGTGTAACCGGGCACCATTCCACCGCCGCCTACCACGAACACGGCACTGACCGGTTTGTCCCCGTTCAGTTCTTTGATGGTATCGGATACCAGCTGGGTCATACGTTCGATCTCCGGATCCAGCAGTTCCAGCACTTCGCTGGCTTTGATGGTCTGGGGCAGTCCCATGATATCTTCGTATTCGATAGTCTCCTGGGTTCTGCATTTTCTCTTGATCTGCTCGGCCACCTCGAATTCCACGAGACAATGCTGTACCAGAATATCCGTCAGGCTGTCTCCTGCTACGGGGATCATGCCATAGGCTGTGATGGTTCCCTCTTTGGTAATGGAAATATCACTGGTGCCTGCACCCACGTCCACCAATGCCATATTTAACATACGGAACTTCTCCGGAATTGCTACCTGAATGGCAGCAATAGGCTCCAGTGTCAGATTCGCCACATGCAGGCCCGCCAGTTCTACTGCCTTATACAGACCGTCCACTACATCATCCGGCAGAAACGTGGCGATCAGATCCACTGCAATGTTTTTTGCCTTATGTCCCTCCAGATTACCCATCTGGTAGCCATTCATGTAATACCGCATGGCCGTATAACCCACACAGTAGAATTTCATATCTGTATCCGTATTGCTGTTCTGGAATTCCTCGTAAGCCTTCTCCACGCCCATGGTACACAAGGAATACACATCTTCCTGCGTGATCTCCCGGTCGCTCTCAAAGCTGTGCTCCACATAGGTAGTGACGGTACGCAGCACACGGCCTGCAGCTGCGATACATACTTCCGTAAGTTCTCTGCCCAGATCCGCTTCCAGCTGTTCCTTTACCTGGGAAATAGTCTCTCCCACCTTGCCGATGTCATGGATCTGTCCGTCCAGCATGGCTCTGGTCTCATGCTCCTTGGAGCGCTGTGCCAGCACATGGAATTTCCCACCATTTAAGTATCCTACCGTACCTACGATGCTTCTCGTACCGATATCCAGTCCGAATACCAGCTGTCCCTGTTTTTCTTTTACTCCTTCCATGAATATGCCTCCAGTTTCTGTCTGATCTGTCTGTAGCTGTCTTCCAGACTGTCACTGTTATCAATGACAAAATCACAATGCTGCCGGAATTCTTCCTCCGAAAGCTGTGATGCTATGATCTTTTCTATCTTCTCCGGTGTGTAATTGCGGCTTTCCGAAAGTCTTCTTCTGCGTACATCTTCTCTGGCGTAGATATACCACATTTCATCCACTATATGTTCATACCCGCTCTCGATCAAAAGTGCCGCTTCCACAAAAAACAGTTCCACATCGCCCTTATTCTTTGCCTCTGCCAGACGATCCGCCAGATATTTTTTTACCGCAGGATGAATGATGGCATTCACCTGTTCCAACAGTGTCGGATCTGCAAAAATCTTTGCCGCCATTGCCGGCTTATCGATCTGTCCGTCCGGCGCAAGGATTCCGTCTCCCATCAGCGCTACCAGCGCATGATAGCCTTCGGTTCCCGGTTCCTTGACTTTATGCCCGATCTCATCCGCCAGATAGATCTCACATTTATAATGCTGTCCGATATATTTTAAAATCTCTGTTTTCCCGGCACCCACACCGCCGGTAATACCTATAAAACGCATTTATTTCGCCTCATACCAGTTATTGCCCGTGTGCAGATCGATTTCCAGCGTCACCGCCAGATCTGCCGCGGACTTCATATTTTCCGTAAGAATCTCACGGACTCTTGCCTCTTCCTCCTGTGCGGTCTCAACCAACAGTTCGTCATGCACCTGCAGGATCAGACGGGATTTTAACCCTTCCTCTTTCAATGCTTTCCATACCTTGATCATGGCGATCTTGATAATATCCGCCGCCGTTCCCTGAATAGGGGCATTCATGGCCACTCGCTCGCCGAAGGACCGTTGCATGAAATTGGAGGATGACAGTTCCGGGATAGGGCGTCTTCTGCCAAACATGGTCTCCGTATAGCCCTTTTCCTTTGCATCCGCCACCAGTTTGTCGATGAATTCCTTCACCTTCGGGTAAGTGGCAAAATACTGTTCAATGTACTGTGCCGCTTCCTTTTTGCTGATACTCAGATCCTGACTCAGTCCAAAGGAACTGATACCGTAGACGATACCGAAATTGACTGCCTTGGCATTCCGGCGCTGCAGATCCGTGACTTGCTCGAAAGGAGTATGGAATACCTTGGATGCCGTGATCCGGTGAATATCCTCTTCCTGTCTGTAAGCATCAATCAGCTGTTCGTCTCCGGACATATGAGCCAGCACACGCAGTTCGATCTGGGAATAGTCCGCATCCATGAATTCATAGCCTTCTCTGGGGATAAATACCTTGCGGATCTGTCTGCCCAGTTCCATACGCATGGGAATGTTCTGCAGATTCGGCTCTGTAGAGCTGATACGCCCCGTGGCAGTAATGGTCTGATTGAAATTCGTATGGATCCTGCCGTCCTCTTCAATAAAAGCTGCCAGTCCGTCTGCATAGGTGGACTTTAACTTGGTCAGACCTCTGTATTCCAGGATATCTCTTACAATAGGGTAATCCGCCGACAGCTTTTCCAACACATCCGCAGCTGTGGAATATCCGGTCTTGGTCTTCTTGCCGCCGGGGATCTGCATGGTCTCAAACAGTACCTCGCCCAGCTGCTTGGGGGAATTGATATTGAACTCTGTTCCTGCCTGTGTGTGAATGGACTGTTCCAGTTCCTCAATGCGGGCCACCAGTGCATCCCCATAAGCCTTCAGTTCCTCCCGCTTTACAGCCACACCTTCTTTCTGCATGTCATACAGTACCAGTGAAAGAGGCATCTCCATCTCCTCCATGAGACATTTCATGCCTGCTGCCTCCAGCTTGTCCTTCAGGACTTTTTTGCCTTTCCGGGAGACATAGGCTCCGTAGCACGCATACTCCATGGCTTTCCCGGCGTCCTCGGAAAGCAGTGTCCGAAAATCTCTCTTGCCGAATACTTCCGCTCTGCCCGGGATCAGAATTCCCAGATGCTCCGAAGCAATGGCCTCCATGTCATAATCATTCTTCAGAGGATTCAGCAGATACGCCGCGATCAATACGTCAAAATACTGTTCTGTACTGCTGCGGTCCAGATAGTCATACTGGTGCTTCACATCAAAGGTAGCGATCTGTGTATCCGTACCTGCGGAAAGTTCCTGTAGAGCTTCCGTGATCTCTGCGGTGTCATCCACAGATTCCACCGCTTCCGCAAACAGACTTAACTGCCCTTCCGGTTCCTTTTCATGGGTCAGGGCATAAAATACCGTCTCCTCATCGGACACAGACAATGCCACCCCCAGCAATTCTTCTTTTTTCGTAGTAGCATCCACTGGTTCCGTGATCAGCCACAGGCCGATCTCCTTCTGTTTCTGCGCTTTTTTCAGATATTGTAAAAATTCTTTTTTATCTTCAATCTGTCGGAAGCTTTCTGCGATCTTGCTGTCATTGGCGGCGGCATCTTTTTCAAATCTTCCCAACAGATTTTTGAATTCCAGACGTTTGCACAAGGTATAGGCTTCCGGGGTATAGAACCCCTCTGCTCTGGCCTGTTCGTAATCCAACTGCAATTCGCAGTCGGTCTTGATCGTTGCCAGCGTCTTGCTCAGATCTGCCAGATCCTTATGCTCGATCAGGGATTCCCGGATACTTTTTTTCGAGATTTCTTCCACATGGGCATAAATATTATCCAGAGAACCGTACTCCACCATCAGTGCCTGTGCGGTTTTCTCCCCCACCTTCGGCACTCCTGGAATATTATCGGCGGTATCTCCCATCAGGGCTTTCAGTTCGATAAACTGTAACGGAGTCACCTGATAGGCAGCCAGTACATCTGCGGCATAATAATCCTCGATCTCCGTTCTGCCCTGCTTCGTCTTCGGAATCCGGATCTTGATATGATCCGTGGCAATCTGCAGCAGATCTCTGTCACCGGAGACCAGTGATACTTCCAATCCGGCCTGCTCTGCTTTTTTGGCCAGCGTTCCAAGAATGTCATCTGCTTCCAGTCCCGCCTGCTCCATAATGGTAATATGCATGGCCTTCAAGATTTCCTTCATGACGGGCACCTGCTCCCGCAATTCCTCCGGCATAGGCTTTCTCGTTCCCTTGTAAGCCTCATACATTTTGTGGCGGAAAGTCGGTGCATGAACATCAAAAGCCACTGCCAGATATTCCGGCTTTTCCTCCTCCAGAATTTTAAACATAATATTCAAAAAACCATAAATGGCATTTGTGTGCAGTCCCTCTGCATTACTCAGATCCGGCACTCCGTAGAATGCCCGGTTCAATATACTGTGTCCGTCGATCAATACCAGTTTCTGACTCATACTCTGTCTATCCTATCTTAATTCTATCCTCTTGATTCTATCAGGTGTCGCTAAGAGATGATCCATCCCAGAAATCCCATAAGAAAAATCACCGTCAGCACTTCCAGTACAGCCCCTGTCTTCAGAAAAGCCATATGAAATCTTACCTTGCGCTTTGCTTCCGCAAGTCTCAGTTCCAGTTCTCTCTGCAGGTCAAAAGCATCGCCGTCTTCCAGACGCTGCATACCTTCCGTTACAAGGAACTGAATCACCAATTCCTCCTTGCAGCCCGGGCATTCCCGCATATGCTCCCCGAATTCCTGCAAGGTCTGAAAATCCAGTTTTCCTGCAATGAAATCAGGAATATTCTTTTCAAATTCTTTGCAATTCATGCTTCCACCCTATTCCAAAACAGTTCTACAGATTGCGTTCCCATATACTCATACACTTCTACTATACAACATCTTGTGTAAAAAGACTAGAAAAATAGTAGCAAGATTCCAGAAAAAAACTCTTGTCAACTTTTTTAATCTATGATAAGATAATCTCTGTTGTGAGTGTTTGAATGCCGGCGTGTCGGAATGGCAGACGAGGCAGACTCAAAATCTGTTGGTGGCAACACCGTATGGGTTCAAGTCCCATTGCCGGCAGTTAGTGCAGAATCAAATCGGTTCTGCGCTTTCTTTTTGTATTTTTATAACCACATCGCATTTCCTGCTTTTTCTAATTTTTTTCCAATCATCTCCTATGGATTAATTGTTACAAAATTGTTACAATTCATTTGTGCTTAGCTAACACAGACGTAACCGAACACCAGGCAACAGGAAAAGGAGGAAGAAAGTATGTGTTTCAAATTCATTAACTGTTCTCAGTGGTTGAATGCATTCTGCGGCTACTTCAATTTTGGCTGCTAATATCGTTTTCGACGAATAGAGCGTTCCATAGACGCACGAAAAGGCTCTCCCGTTTGGGATGAGCCTTTTCTTATTTCTACACTTTTTCTATGAATTTATACATTTTACCGATAGTCATAACGGAGGGTGACATCATTGCCCTGTACCTGTACTTCCGCACAGCTTCCGGTGACAATCGGCATCATGGGTGCCAGATGTCCCAGATCCACATCCATGATCACGGGAACATTCTTCTCTCCCGCCACTGCCAGAACTGCCTGGTACTGATCCAGTCCCATCATCTCCTGTCCGAAACACAACGGTCTTCCGATGAGAAAACCTTTGACATACTGAAACCATCCGGCTTCCTCCATCTGCCACATGGCTCTGCGGATGGCAAAAACATTCAGGTCACAGGCTTCCAGGAACCAGATGATTCCGTCCTCTTTATACTTTTCCAGAAAATCCTGTGTTTTATCAAACCGGGTTCCCAGTAGATTCACCAGACAATCCATACAGCCGCCCAGCAACCGACCTGAAAAGCGGATCTCCGGTTCCTCTTCTGCTGTCTGTCTGCCAAGATACTTTTTCAGCACTCTGGATTCCGTGGTGTTATAGGGCAACAGAGGCTGTTCTTCATTTTTCAGAGACTCCTTTTCCCACTTGTCATATCCATGCACCTCTTTGGTCTCTCCGGTCAATATTCCGAAGGCATCTTTCAGGGATGCATGCCAGGGCTCCATGCCAAAAGCGGCCGCGCAGGGGCCGTAGACGGAGGCGGTATCACAGATGGTTGCCAGCAGATAGGTCATGTTGGTATTGTCAGAATACCCCAGATACCACTTGGGCTCTGCTGCCTGCAGACGCTCAAAATCCACATGGCTCATGGTCTCGCACATCAGTTCTCCGCCACCGCAGGAGATCAGACAGTCATTTTCCGGGCTGCAATAGTAATCCGTCAGCTCCTGCCCGCATTTTTCGGGGGTGTTACTGATACCGATGCCCTCTCCGGCATAACAGTTGGGGCCTAATTGTAACTGATAGCCCATTTCCCGGAATTTCTTCTGGGCATTGCCAAAGGCAGTGTAATAAGGTTCTATCTGACAGCCAAAAGAAGGGGCCACAAATCCAATGGTCCCTCCCCGCTGTATATGTTTCGGATATTTCATTGCTTCGTATCCTCCTATATCGCCCATTCGCATTCCGGGCTATCGCCCTTCTTGCTCATGTTCGTTCACTTCCCTCATAGGAGGTCTGCTTTGCCTGCAAGCAGTCACGCCAACCTCCTATGGGTAAGTGTTATGCGTCAAAATTAATCTTATTATAAATATCGAAACAGTCAAAGGTTGCAAAATAATCCTTCGGTGTCTCGGCACGGCGGATCAGTTCCACGCTGCCGTCCTCCTTCAGCAGAAGCTCTGCGGATTTCAGCTTACCGTTGTAATTGTAACCCATGGCAAAACCGTGTGCACCGGTATCGTGGATGGCAATATAGTCACCGATATCGATTTTTGGCAGCATCCGGTCGATGGCGAATTTGTCGTTGTTCTCGCACAGGGAACCGGTCACATCGTACTTGTGGTCGCAGGGCTCGTTTTCCTTGCCCAGTACAGTAATGTGATGGTAAGCGCCGTACATGGCGGGACGCATCAGGTTCACGGCACAGGCATCCACACCGATGTATTCCTTATGAGTATGCTTCTCATGGATGACCTGGGTCACCAGATGTCCGTAAGGTGCCATCATATAACGACCAAGCTCTGTGTAGATTGCCACATCACCCATGCCTGCCGGTACCAGAACTTCCTCATATACCTTACGCACGCCTTCGCCGATGACTCTGATGTCGTTGGGTTCCTGATCCGGACGGTAAGGAATACCGATACCACCGGACAGATTGATGAAGGTAATGTGTGCGCCGGTCTCCTCTTTCAGCTTTACTGCCAGTTCGAACAGTTCTCTTGCCAGAGTGGGATAATAGTCATTCGTTACCGTGTTACTGGCCAGAAAAGAATGGATACCAAAATTCTCCACACCCTTTGCCTTCAGGATCTTATATCCCTCAAACATCTGCTCCGTGGTGAAACCGTATTTAGCATCGCCCGGATTGTCCATGATGTTATTGCTGATGGAAAAATATCCGCCGGGATTGTAACGGCAGCTCAGGGTCTTGGGCAGATAACCGATGGTCTTCTCCAGGAAATCGATATGGGTGATGTCATCCAGATTGATGGTGGCACCGATTTTTGCCGCATATTCGAATTCATGGGCCGGGGTATCGTTGGAGGAGAACATAATGTCCTCTCCCTTTACCCCCATAGCATTGCTGAGCATCAGCTCTGTCAAAGAGGAGCAGTCACATCCACAGCCGTAATCTCTTAAGATGTTGATCAGAAAAGGGTTGGGAGTCGCCTTTACCGCAAAGAACTCCTTGTAGCCCTTGTTCCACGCAAAAGCTTCCTTCAGCGCCTTCGCATTCTCCCGGATTCCCTTTTCATCATAGATATGAAACGGTGTGGGATATTTTTCTGCGATCTTTTCGATCATTTCTTTGGTAACAAATGCCTTTTTTTCCATAAGTATCTCCTCTGCATCTATCTTATTTACAGTAACGCACTTCTCATCTCTTCCGGAGTCAGAGTGCTCAGATAAGCAGGGGCCACATCAAATACGGTCTTGCAGCCCTTCTGGCCTTCCTGATTCATGCGGTAAGCAGCTCTTGCATAAGCGGTCAGTACGCAGGAAGTGAACTCCGGGTTGGAATCCAGCTTTAAGCTGTACTCGATCACATGGTTGTGCTCACCGTTTAAGCCGGTCTTGCCGGTACGCAGTACAAATCCGCCGTGAGGGATACCTGCGTGATCTCTCTGCAGTTCTTCCTCAGTGATGAAATGTACAGTAGTATCATAATCTGCAAAATAGTTGGGCATGGTCTTGATCTGCTCTTCGATCTGTGCCTTGTCTGCGCCCTCTTCCGCTACCACAAAACACTCTCTGGTATGCTTCTGTCTGGTGGTCAGAACCGGATTCTCACAGTTTCTGACAGCTTCCAGTGCGGACTCTACGGGAATGGTATACTGCTTGGCATCCTTGACACCGGGGATACGACGGATGGCATCGGAATGTCCCTGGCTGACACCCTTACCCCAGAAGGTATAATCGCTGCCGTCTCTTAAAATGGCATTGGCATACAGTCTGTTCAGGGAGAACATACCGGGATCCCAGCCTACGGAAATCATGGCTACCTTGCCGCCCTCTTTTGCTGCAGCATCTACCTGTGCGAAATGCTCGGGGATCTTCGCATGGGTATCAAAGCTGTCTACCACGTTGAAATATTTTGCATACTCTGCGGTCTGTTTGGGCAGATCGGTTGCGGAGCCTCCGCACAGCACCAGGACATCGATCTTGTCCTGCATGGACAGTAACTGATCTACATTATAAACCTTCACATCTGTTAAAGTCTTTACTGTAGCAGGATCTCTTCTGGTAAATACGGCTACCAGCTCCATGTCATCATTCTGCTTTACTGCACATTCCATTCCTTTTCCTAAGTTACCATAACCTAAAATTGCGACTCTGATACTCATTTTTCTATCCCTTTCTATTTTATCCTATTTATGAGAACGCTGCGGCCGTTTCCACCCGGCCAAAGCGTTTTCTACATAATTATTGCTCACCCTGCTTCAACCGAATGAGGGCGATCTCGTTGCGCATGGCATCCTTGAAGACTCTGACAAAATTCTTCTGGCCACTGTAAAGGCAGGTATCACTGCTCTTTCCCGTCACCGTACCGGTGAGAATGTACTCGGAATCCATGATGAGACGGATCTGATCCATCTGCTGTTCCTCTTCCTTAGGCTCTCTGAAATGCTCCGGCACCAGGTATTCTATGATCCCGGCCTTTAATTCCGCATCTTCCGGAAAAGGTTCTCTGTTGTCTTCTGAAATCAGCACCACTTTTTTCTGTGCCCGGACCAGCTCCCTGATCTCCTCCGACCATTGCTCCAGGAATCCACCTGTTGCGGAAAAATAAATACGCTTCTCGGCACCCAGAAGCATGTGCCGGATCTTGTCACAGATGTGGTCATAGCCTTCGATGGTGATATAGCCTTCTCTAGGTAAATTTTTCCTGGGGCCATCCGCCACCAGACGTTCTTTTGCTTTCCGCAGATACCGGATCCGGTTATCGCAGAACTCGGATAATGCTACAGCCAGATATTTTGAGGAGGTTCCTTCGATCACATAAGCAGCTCCATGCTCCACCAACGATGCCAGTCCATTATAGACATTGGATCTGGAAATCCCCGTCAGCTTCGCCACCTCATAGCCTGTCAGTTCTTCATTTTGAAGAAGACACAGGTAAATGGCAGCCTCCTGCCTGCTCAGTCCGAACAGGATAAGTTGTTCTATGATTGCCGCTTCTTCCATAGGTACTCCTTTTAGTGGTTCTTTACAGGAACACTATAGTAAGGATTCCTTGTTTTGTCAATAGGGGAAATACTTATTGAGAAAAGATGTCAGTAAAGAAATAGAAAGTGATGCCATTCCTCCGGGAGTTCTGTTTGTATTAAAAACGCCCTTTTTTGCTAAAAAAATACAAAAACAGGAGATTTTGGCCTTTTATAAGAGCTTATTTTCGCTAAAATAGGAAAAATAATAAAATCAGTACAAAAAATGTTTGATTTAGAGGTTTTTTTGTACTGATTTTGCTATTTTAATGCGATTTGCACCAAAGCAATAGAAATGGCTGCAACAGAAATGAGTCAAGTCCAAATTTGTGTGTACATTCATCTTCCAGCTATGTTAGTCCGTCTATGCTGCCTTTATCTTCAGGAGATTTGATTGAATGGAGCTTAGTTTGTCATAGTACTCTTTCATATCAAAAATTCTGTGACCGACACTCCAATCATTATGATCATCCTGAAGAACTGCACCAATCAGTCGAATAATAGATTCCGTATTAGGGAAAATCTGAATGACCTTTTCTCGTCTTCTGATCTCTCTGTTTTCACGCTCTATTATGTTGCTGGTTCTTAATGCAATACGATATTTTGAAGGTAATGCCATGATTGTAATGCTATCTTCAAACCCTTCATCAAGGACAACCATTGCTTCATTTGCAACGTCCTGATATTCATCGTATATTGATTCTTTTAGTCGACGGGCTTCTTCAATAGTAGTTGCATTGAACATATCTCGCAATTCAGAAGCTAAACCAGTGCTATATTTTTTGGGACACTTATCTATGATATTTCTAGTAAAATGAGCCTGACAACGCTGCCATGAAGAACCAGAGAAGCATTCCTTTATTGCTTCAACAAGCCCTGCGTGTGCATCTGATATCACAATATCCACGCCACGTAAGCCACGACTTTTAAGACTTTCAAAGAAGTCCTTCCAGGTGTTTACTTTCTCAGAATCGTATACTTCAAAACCGAGTACTTCCTTGTGACCTGTATTGTTTATCCCAATAGCGACAAACAATGCTTTGGACTTGACACGATGATCTTCGCGAACTTTTAAATATATCGCATCGACAATAATAAATGGATAATGTTCCGGCAGTAAACGTTCTTTAAAATGTTTAATTGGAACATCAAGTTCCTTACAAATTTCAGAAACAGTAGATTTAGAGAAAGACTCTCCACAGAGTTCTTCAGTTACTTTTTTGACATTTCTGGTTGATATACCCTGCACTACCATTTCCATCATGGTTGTAATTAAAGCTTGCTCATTACGCTGGTAATTCTCGAATAAGGAAGTCTTAAATGGGACATTACGATGTCTAGGAACTTGTAATTCAATCTTTCCGATGCGAGTGGTTAATGACCTTGTCCGGGTTCCGTTTCTGTAATCAGAACGTTCCTGCGAACGTTCATAGTTATTAGCACCAAGTTGTTCGGTAGATTCAGCTTGAAGAACCTGATTAAGTAAAGCTTCCATAAGTTTGCCAAATGCTTCATCCTTAGTTTCTGAAAAAAGTCCTACAAAAAAATCACTATCTAATGTAAAATGTAATTGAGCCATGGGTTTCGTCCTTTCAATTATGTTTTGTGTGGTAACTTAATTATAACTGAAAGATGAGCACTTGGCTCTTTTTATATAGATTTGTAATTTACACCATTATATAGACTTTATCTGGACATCCTCAGACAAGAATCATAGATATGATGTACTATGATGAAGAAGGTGTGTATTTCCTTACAGCAAAGGGAAAAGCATTTTATGACCAGTTAATGGAGCAGCAGTATGTGGCAATATCCGCAACAAAAGACAAAATTGCGGTGTCTCTGCGTGGAAAAATAAAGAACATCGGAAAAAAGAATCTTGATATTATGTTTGAAAAAAATCCATATATGAAGAAAATCTATCCGGGAGATACGAAAGACGCAATCGAAGTGTTTCGGCTGTATGAGGCACAGGGAGAGTATTTTGATATCAGCAATCCATCAAATATTGTGAGGGATACTATAACAATTGGAAAAACCGAGGCAGTTCAGACAGGGTATTTTATTGGAAAAGAATGTATTGGATGCAAACTGTGTTACTCTGTATGTCCGCAAAAATGCATTGATATATCTTCAGTTCCGGTTACTATCAACCAGAATCATTGTCTGCATTGCGGAAGATGTGCAGAAATTTGTCTGAAGCAGTGTATTGAGAAAAGAGGTTCATTATGATTTTTAAGAAAATCAGAAAAGGGCATGCTGACTGGAGAAACTTTTTATGTAGTACTCCGGCAAGGGATTATGTATTCCAAAAAGATGCATATGAAGACCAGATTGACAGGGCAGCAAAGAATATAAGAAATACAGACTGTGTTATAATCGGGGCAGGAGCCGGGGCATCGACAGCTGCGGGAATCCAATATGGTGGTAAAAGGTTTACAGACAATTTTGCAGAATTTATAAAAAAATACGGTGAGTACTACATGACAGATATGTATGCAGCCGGATTTTATCCATATCCGTCTGAGGAGGCAAAGTGGGGATACTGGTCAAAACATGCATTGATGAACCGCTTTGATCCTCCGGCATTGCCGCTTTATACAGAGCTTCATGATATTGTAAAGAACAAAGAATATTTTGTACTTACAACCAATGTGGATCATCAGTTTTATAAAGCGGGATTCGATGAAAAAAGGATATTTGCAACACAGGGAGATTATGGGAAAATCCAGTGCCAGAAAGCCTGTCATCCAAAGACTTACGATGCAAAAGACCTGTTTCGTAAAATGGATAAAGCAAGAAGAGACTGCTTGATTCCATCAGAACTTGTACCAAAATGTCCGGTGTGTGGCGGCAATATGGCTATGAATCTCCGTTGTGATAATTATTTTGTGGAAGATGAAGCGTGGCATGAGGCAGCTGACAGGTATGCGGGTTTTCTGGAACAGAATAAAGATAAAAAGGTTGTTCTTTTGGAACTTGGAGTTGGATTTAATACGCCGATTATTATACGTTTCCCTTTTGAAAAGATGGTGAGGGAGAACTCGTCTTATAGTTTGATACGCCTGAATATGGATGAAGCGGTAGTTCCGGAAAGCTTCGGGGAACGTGCAATCGGTATTGGCGGTGATATGGCAAAGGCAATTACTGATATAAGGAGGCTGGTATTATGACACAGGATGAGCGAAGAGAATATCTGATTCAGTATCTTTTAAAAGAAGAAATACCGTTTGGCAGACAGAACATTCCTACGGATAAGCAGGAGCAGGAAAATCTGCTCCGCTCACTTATGAATGTCAGACCGCCAAGACCAATCAGTAATGATTTTTTGAAAATACAGGATGAGTATCTTACAGAAAGAAATATAGAGCGTGGAATCACAGATGTTGACACGCTTGCACCTGTAAAATCCGATTCGAGATTATATATCTGGCAGGGGGATATTACCACTTTGAAATGTGATGCGATCGTGAATGCGTGTAACTCACAGATGCTTGGTTGTTTTTCACCGATGCATGCCTGTATTGATAACTTTATTCATACTTATGCTGGAATGGAACTTCGTCTGAAAATGCATGAAATTATGACAAAGCAGGGGCATGAAGAAGAGACCGGCAAAGCAAAGATAACATCGGGATACAATCTTCCGACAAAATATATTCTTCATACGGTAGGACCTATTATACAATGGAAAGTCACAAAAGAAGATGAAGACCTGTTGGCAGGCTGCTACACAGAGTGCCTAAAGCTTGCAGCTGATACTGGTGTGGAATCTATTGCATTCTGTTGTTTGTCTACAGGTGTATTCCGTTTTCCACAGCAACGAGCTGCCGAGATTGCAACGAACACTGTAAAGCAGTATCTTAACAAAGACAGCAGAATAAAAAAGGTAATCTTTAATGTGTTTAAGGATGAAGATTTAAAAATATACAGTGGATTGTTATAAGCGTCTGTTGAAATATCCGATAAATCTTATTGTACTGTTATTGCCTGAGAATGTGATTTATATTGGAATCCGATGTTAAGTGAAAGACTGGTGGGAAGAACGAGAATATTATTAAAAAAAGTGGATTGTATTCTGCAAATATTGTTCTCATCGTATTCCATCTCCTTATTATTCAATCAATCATTAATTGTAAAAATTAAGAAGCATTTCAATCAGTTCACCATGTCACTTTTATTTTGTGTTATACTGTTTTATAGATTTTTCTTGCCCTTGTATTTGCCCTTATCAGAGTTCGTAAACTTATATGGGAAGATATAACAC
>OJKE01000352.1_pt1 | contig 22443 bp, 17 predicted proteins | sample 1596501 | NCBI WGS metagenome assembly OJKE01 (sample SAMEA4350125, study PRJEB24818) | metagenome | biome: human; feature: gut; material: faeces | place: Denmark | collected 2013-09
GTCTTTAACAGAAGTTTGCGCACTGCTGACCGTCATCATCGGTTTGCTGACGTTGATGGTCACCGTTGTCAAAGCCGCATTTGATGCTGGCCGGAAAATTTCTAACAAAGAACACGAAAAAAATTCCCAGTCAGGTGAAAGGATTCCTCATTTTTTGCATTATAGGAAGTAGAAGAGTATAAGCCCCCATACTACCCAGCCGGGAGACCGGCGCAAGGAAAGTGAGGAATCTCCTATGAAGAAACGACTACTCAGCCTGTTGGTGGCAATCAGTATGGTGCTGACGTTCCTGCCCGTGTCGGCCCTGACCGCAGCAGCAGCGGAGGATAGCAGCAACGGCGAACTTAAAATCGGACAAAACTGTTATCCTGTTCTGGATAATATCCCTCACCAAACAGTCAACGGGCATGATATCTACACTGGTGATGGCTGGACTTACGATGCCGATGAAAATTGTAAAATTCTGACCCTGTGCCCCAGTGCGCCAACAAACTATGATTTTTTTGCCATTCACGTAGGGCACTCCATCACAACCGACTGTAACCTGGTAATTGGCGAAAATGCAACCGTTACGGATGGAAATTTTATGGCCTCTGTTACGAACAATGGCACTATCAAAGGCGGCATTTTTAAGGATGCTGTTACAAACCATGGCACAATAATCGGTGGCCGTTTTTTCTCTTCGGTCACCAATGAATCGGATGGCATCATTGAAAATGGTCAGTTTGGTGATTGGGCTTCTTCGCGCACCGTTACAAACAATGGCGGCACGATCAACGGCGGCACTTTCAAAGATGAGCTAACCGGAAGTGGCATAGAACCGGGTTATACCCTCACAGCAATAAACCCCATCGATTTTATCGATGTTTCGGTCAATGGGTATCGCAATTCATGCTATATCATCCCGAATCAAACATATCATGCTTCTGTCAGAATTGTTTATGTTTTTGACCATACTAGTGGTAGTTCATCACTCCCACCACTTGTTGTAACCATTGATAGTGCGCAGCACATGCTTCTTTCCGACTGGTGTGTGAGTGATCTCAAGATTGAGTTCGAGGATATCCGCGGAGTTTATGAAGTCACCTTCACCGCACCGCCTGCAAACGGCTCAACCGTAACCATCAGCCCGCTGACCCGGCTGGTGATTGAGAAAAGCGGTTACCCTGCCGTGGCACAGGATTGGAACGGCAACCGGGCGAATTATACCGGCGATGGTTGGAAGTTTGAAAACAACAGCCTGATTTTGGAGCCTACCGCCGAGAAAAGCTATGACTTTACCAGCCCCGACCTGAACCCCCATAGGGTGGCGGTGAACTGCTCGGTTGCGGTGAACAGCAACGCCACCATCACCAACGGCATTTTCCTGAAAGAAGTTACCGGCAGCGCCCTGAACGGCGTGTTCCTGAAAGTTCCCAATGGCTACGAGAACAGCGCCAAGAAAATTACCGTTTCTGATAACGGAAAAATCACTGCGCTGAAAATGAGCGGTGATACCACTGCGCTGGACAGCGCCGCCAATGAACTTTATGTGGTCGGCCAGCCCACCGGCACCCTGTATGTGACGCTGAGCAGCGGCAAGGTACGGGAAGTACAGTTGCCCCTTACGGCTGACCTTGAGCTGCAATTGAACGACCCGGCACCCAAACCCGAACCGGAACCGGAGACCTACACCCTGAAAGTGGTGGGCGGCAGCTTTACGACCGGCGGCAGTGATGCGCTGACCAGCGGCACCGTGCCGGTGGATGCAGAAGCAAAAGTGACCCTGAACCCGGATGCCGTGCCGGAGGGCATGGTGTTCGACCAGTGGACCATCAGTGAGGAAAGCCTGCTGGGCAACCCCAATGTGGCCTACAACGCCGAAAGCTTTACCATCCCGGCCAATGCGGTGGAAAACGGCAAAACCGTTACCGTGGAAGCCCAGTACCGGGAGGCCAGCATCGAAGATGACGGCCCCGGTATTCTGGAAACGGCTGCCATGATCGGCGTTGCCGGTACTGGCGCTGCCGTGCTGGGCTACACCGGCTACATGATCGGCACCGAGCTGTACCTGAACACCGTTCTGCCTGCCGGTGCGGCCATCCCCAACAACGCCGGGGAGCTGGCCCTGCTGCTGTGGGAAGCCGCCGGGACCCCGGCCCCCGCTGCTCTTCTCCCTGCCGATGCTGCCCCGGTCCAGCAGGCCCTTGCATGGGCCATCGAGAACCAGCTCCTCGCCCCGGATGTGTCTGCGGAGGATTCCGTCAGCCGCTGGGAGGTTATTCGGAGCTGGGGAAAAATAAACGCATAAAAGAGGGCAGGTTATCCTTCGTACAACCTCTCAGTCACGGGCTAACGCCGTGACAGCTCCCCTAGTAGGGGAGCCTTTGGCAGGAGATTCATTTTTCGCTATGGTCGCCTGCGGCTCCAAAACCATCATCTGCCGCAAGAAAAGATCTGACGGCAACTGTGCAAAAATTAGCTAAGCGTCAACGCTCGAAAACGTGACGGTATGCCAAGGCCTCCCCTACTAGGGGAGGTGGCATCGAGCGAAGCGATGATGACGGAGAGGTTGTACTTCGCATCACCTGACCCCGTAGATGTCTTGCCTCTCCCTTCGGGAGAGGTGGCATTGCGCAAGCAATGACGGAGAGGGTGAGGATGCTAACTAAACAGCGAACCCCCCGGTGCGATCTGCACTGGGGGGGTCGCTGTTATTGTTGCTTCAGGAAATATGTACCGCTTCCAGCACCCTGATGCCCTCCTGCTCCATCACGTCGCGCAGGGCCTCGAGGTAGCCGGGCTTGTCCACCTTGTTCTCAATGCAGCAGGTCAGCACGCCGTGCAGGCTGGTGACCTCCATTGCAAGGGACGCACCGTCCGGCAGCACCCAGGTCTGGAAATCGGTCAGGTACGCTTCCAGCTCCGGGCTGTGCGGCAGCAGCGGGCTGCCGATGTAGCTGACCCAGAAATCTGCCGGGAAGCCGCTGATGTACTCGCCCATCTGGAACACACGCTTCTTGATCTTGAGCGCGGCCTTCTGCCGGAACACCTGATACACCCAGCCCATCTGTTCGGCCATGCGGAACAGGCGGCGCTCCGGGGTCAGGCTTTCCCGGATCTCATGGTCGAGCCGCTTTGCAAAGCTGTGGAGCCGGGCCTGCGGTTCCAGCTGCAGGGACAGCTGAAAGGACGCAATGCAGTTGTACAGGGCATGCGGCACCCCCAGCGCCGCGCGGGTGTCGGCGGCATAGCTGTACACAAGGTCGTTCTTTTCCAGATACCGCTGCGCTGCCTGGCAGGTCAGCCCCATGAGGGCGCTGAAGGGCTTCACGCCCTCCTTCTGCGCCAGATCCACAAGGCTCTGCCTGTCCAGCCGCAGCCGCTGGAAATGGGGCGTGCCCTCGTGGATCTGCAGCACGTCCTTCTGCATGTCGTTGGCCACCTGACTCTCCGGGTAGCAGGCCAGCAGCTGTTCCACATCGTAGGGCGGATCAGAGGCAAGGGCCTCGCACACAAAACCAGCGTTGGAGCGCAGGTTGCAGTAGAGCTTGAGCAGCAGGGTGAAAAAGGGCGCGCTGCCCCGGCCATCGGCCAGGAAGTGGAACCAGTCCAGATAGACCGTGTTCCCCTCATAGCCCAGCGAGAAGAGATAATCGTTCGTCTCCTCGGGGATCTTTGGCTGGGTGCTGCCCTGCCGCACACGGCAGGGGGCAGTGTTGGGCTCCAGACGGGCCTCCCGTTTTTCCCACACCACATGGCAGAAATAATACTCTGCCAGCGGGCGGGCCGCATCCAGTGCCTGCTGCAGAAGGGCCGGGTCAACGGACTCCTTCAGCGTGGCCTGATAGCGGCAGAGAACCTGATTTTCGCGGTAGTAGTAGACGATGCCCTGAAACACCGCACGCTGCTCTGCATTCATCCGGAATTTACCCCGCGTTCTCGGCCAGATAATCGGCCAGATCGCCGATGGTCACAAAGTTGCGCAGCTCCTTTTCGGGGATGCGCAGACCAAAGGTCTCTTCCAGATCGGCCACGACGGTCAGGATCTCCATAGAGGACAGATCCAGATCATCCATCATCACGCTGTTTTCGTTGACATCCTCGGGCGAGATCTCTGCCACATCCTCCAGAATTGCCAGGATCTGAGACATGATTTCTGCTCTTTCCATCAAAAAATCTTCCTTTCCGTGAGGGATTTTTTATCGCCTGCAAGGGCGCAGTTTCAGTATGCCACGCGCCGGGCCGGTTTAGCCAGCCGGCGGGGCATTCCTGTGTTTTATAATACCTGTTTTATGGAGGAAATGCAACACACAGGCCGCCCGGTTTTGCGCTTTTTTTACAATTTCCGCGCTTACCTGCGCAGCAGCTTGCCCATGGCGTTGCGGGGCAGGGGCTCGGTGCTGAACTCCACCGCCGTGATCCGCTGGTACAGCGGCAGGGTGCGGTTCAACCCGGTGATAAAGGCCCGGACTTCCGCCTGCTTTTCCTCGGCACAGCAGATCAGCGCGCCGATCCTTTTGCCCATCTCCTTGACCACGCACTCCTGCACCTCAGGGCAGGCGTTGAGCTTTCTTTCCAGCTCCTCGGGGCTGACGTTCTCGCCGGTGCCCAGAATGATCAGGTTCTTCTTCCGGCCCACCATATAGTAATAGCCGTCCTCGTCCTCACGGGCCAGGTCGCCGGTGTGGAGCCAGCCGTCTTTGTCGATGATCTCTGCAGTGGCCTCGGGGTCTTTATAGTAGCCCAGCATCACACAGCCGCCCCGGATGCAGATCTCGCCGGTCTCATCCAGCTTGTACTCACAGTGGCCGTCCGGCTTGCCCAGGGCCCGGATATGGGGCTCTGCCTGGGCGTAGTTCACCAGACCATCGCCGCAGGTCTCGGTCATGCCGTAGCACTGGGTGATGTACATGCCGTTTTCCACCAGACCCAGCAGCATCTCGCTGTCGAACATGGCAGAGCTGCCGCAGGGGTTCCACAGGCCGTTCAGCTTATCGGCGCGGCCGCGCTTGACATCCTTGTAGATGCTCTCCATCAGCACCGGGGCCACGGCAATGGAATCGCTGTGCATCAGGCCCAGATCCCGATAAAAATTCCGCAGGTCACTGCAAAGGTTCAGGGCCCAGCCCTTGAAGGGCCAGGAGAACAGGCAGATAAAGGTGCCCAGATGGAACAGGGGCAGGATGGCAAAGTTGCTCAGGACATCGTTTTTGTCCTCGGGCAGCTGCCGGTGCTTGAAGTCCAGCAAGTGGTCGCCCATGGCAACGTGCATCTGCATCACGGTAAAGAAGTTCCGCTCTGCCAGCATCACGGCCTTGCTGCGGCCGGTGGTGCCGGAAGTGAACAGCATGACCATCAGGGCATTGGGGTCGATCTTCTTTTCCAGCCCGCCGGGCGCGGTGTCCTTCCAGACATCCATCGGCCGCAGGCGTTCCCCATACGCAGCCTCCAGCTGGTCACGGCAGCCGTAGTCCACCCCATCGTTCAGGATGAGGGCAGGCTCTGCCAGCTCCAGCTCCCAGCTCAGCTCTTCCCAGGTCTTTTTCTGGTTCATCGTTACCAGAACAGCCCCGGCCAGCACAGCGCCAAAGGTATTCACGCCGTACTCATAGCAGTTCCGGCTCAGCAGGACCACCCGCTTGCCCTCCACCTCCGGGATGTTCCGGGCAAACCAGGCAGCGGCGCGGCGGATATCCTGTGCATACTCGGCATAGGTCTTTTCCTTCACGGTGCCGGTGGCATCCTCTACCCAGCGGAAGGCCACCCGCCCGGGGAATTCCTGCTCCATTGTCCGGGTGACAAGATCATAGACATTGTTTACCATGGTCTGCTCCTTTTTCTCCCGTTTGGTTTTACCTGCGCAGCAGCTTGCCCAGCGCGTTGCGGGGCAGGGGCTCGGCGCTGCACTCCACCACGGAGATGCGCTTGTACATGGGCAGGGTGCGGTTCAGCTCGGTGACAAAAGCCTTCACCTGCTGCTGCTTGTCATCCTCACAGCAGACCACGGTGCCGATCTTCTTGCCCATCTCCTTGACGATGCACTCCTTGATGGCATCGCACTTGCCCAGCAGCTTTTCCAGCTCCTCGGGGCTGACGTTCTCGCCGCTGTCCAGAATGATGAGGTTCTTCTTGCGGCCGGTCATATAGTAGTAGCCTTCCTCGTCCACGCAGGCCAGGTCGCCGGTGTGGAGCCAGCCGTCCTTGTCGATGGTCTCGGCAGTGGCCTCGGGGTCCTTATAGTAGCCCAGCATCACGCAGCCGCCGCGGACGCAGATCTCGCCGGTCTCGTCCACCTTGACCTCACAGAAGCCGTCCGGCTTGCCCAGGGCACGCAGGTGGTCGCCCTCCTGGGTCACGTTCAGCAGGCCATAGCCGGCCAGCTCGGTCATGGAGTAGCACTGGTTGATGTAGAAGCCATTCTTCACCAGATCGCTCAGGATGGCGGGATCGAGGATGGCAGAGCTGCAGCTCAGGTTCCACAGCCCGTTCAGGCGGTCGGCATGGCCGCGCTTGACCTCGTTGCAGATCATCTCCACCAGCACCGGAGGGGTAGACATGGCATCACTGTGCATCAGGCTCATATCCCGGCGCAGGTCGCGGGCGTCACAGCAGAGATTCAGGGTCCAGCCCTGCACGCCATAGACAAAGTAGCAGATGAAACCGGCCAGATGGAACATGGGCACCAGCGTAAAGTGGCTGAAGGTCTGGTCGAGATACTGGGGTACCAGCCGCTCCTCATGGTCAAGGACGGACTTCAGGCCATCGATGTACATCTGGCAGGCGGTGAAGTAGTTCTTCTCGCTCAGCATCACACCCTTGCTGCGGCCGGTGGTGCCGGAAGTGAACATCAGCATCAGCAGACCCTCGTGGTCGATGCGGTTGACCATCTCAGCCTCAGGGGCAGTGGTCCAGGCATCCATGGGGCGGAGCCGAGCGCCGTAGAGTGCTTCCAGCTGGGCGCGGTAGCCGTAATCGATGCCATCATTGAAGATAAGGTCCGGCTCCACCATGCCCAGCTCATATTCCAGCTCGGCCCAGGTCTTGCCCTGGTTCAGGGTCACGATGACAGCGCCTGCCATCATGGTGCCGAAAACGACCGCGCCGTACTCATAGTTGGTGCGGCTCAGGATGACGATCTTCTTGCCCTTGGGCTCGCCCAGCTCCTGCTGCAGGTAGCCGGTCACTTTGCGGATATCCTGCACATACTGAGCGTAGGTCTTTTCCACCACCGTGTCCTTGCCCTCCACATAGCGGAACGCCACACGGTCAGCATACTTATTCTGCATCGCAGAGATCATATCAAAAACGGTCATCGGCATATTTGCCACGGTCACAACTTCGTTACAAGCCTTGTTTGCCATTATTTTACACTCCCTGTTTATTTTTGTTAAATTATTCCCTTTTGTTTCCGCCAAATGGAATCTTCTGGGCACTCTAGCCTAGAGTATGCCGCATAGAGGGCTTAAATGCAAGATTTAATTGCACAAATATGCAATTTAAACTTGCAGTCAATCTGTGCACCCGGATGTAAATCCTGCCTTTTGTTGCGGGCAGGCCGTGAGTGTGGTACACTTTTCCCGGTATCCGCCCACCGTGCTTTCTCCCTGCGTTTGATTGACAGCAAGGGCAAAAAGCATTATACTTATTATAAATATCTCTAATTTTTAACATGATGCGCCAAAAATCCGGCAATTCTGCCATCCCGGGGCGGGGTGCGGCGCAGAGGAGGACCTTTTTATGGAGGGAACCAAACGCCGTGCCGCAAATTCGCTGGGCATGTTCGATCTGCTCAAGGGTGTCGGCATGCTGACCATCGTCTTTGCCCACACCGGTGAGCTTTACCCCATGGGCGATGCCAGCCACATCAACCCGCTGACCTTTTGCATGTTCGCCTACCGCGAATCCCTGATGGCGGCCTTTTACATTGCCAGCGGCTACGGCTTCCGCAAGCGCTCCATCGGCAAGTGTATCGACCAGCAGTTCAAAACGCTGCTCAAGCCTTACATCTATACAGGCATTGCCACCACCGTGTTCCATTTCATCATCCATTACAGCCTGTTCGGCAGCCTGCACAACGCCACCTACGAGACCTACAAGGTGCTGGGCGGCTTTGCACTGGGCCTGCCCCACACGGCCACCTATTTCGGCCAGCTGTTCTTCTCCTGCGGCCCCATGTGGTATCTGCTCTCGCTGATGATCGCATGGGTCCTGCTGGATCTCATCCTGAACATCTTCCCGGAGCAGTACATAAACTGGGCGGTGCTGGGTACCATGCTGTTAGGCTGGGGTATCTGTATCACCTGGGAGGCTCCTTTTTGCATCGGCCAGGGCATGGTCACCGTTCCGGCTCTGTATGTGGGCTACCTTGCCAAGAAGTATAAGATCTTTGAACAGCCTCTCTCGCCCCGTCTGCGCGGCGGGATGATCGCGGCGGCGCTGGCTGTGGCCGCGCTGGTGCTTCTTACCAAGAGCACCGACTGCGTCTCGATGGCCGAGTGGACCCTCGGCCCCGTGAGCATCCTGCTGGATGCCGTGACGGGCCTGGGCATCCTTTCCATCGTCATCTGGTTCCAGCGCAGGGTGGAGAACGTTGTCATCCACGCCATCCAGGCCATTGGCCGTCGTTCGCTGTTCATCTTCTGCGTCCACACTGTGGAGCTCACGGCCATTCCCTGGTATCTGATGCCCCAGAAGTTTGCGGCTCACCCGGTGCTGGGCATGGTGCTGCAGTTCACCCTTTCGCTGGGCTCCACCCTGCTCATCTGCGAGCTGCTGGTGCGCCGCCGGGACCTGAAGTTCTGGCTCACCTCCCGCCGGGAGCAGAAGGCGGCGGAAGCGCCCCGCCGGCGCAGCGCCCGCACCGAAGCGCCTGAGCGTCATTTTGCGGCAAAACACTGATTTTTTGCAGAGGGTGCCCCCTCTGCTGAAGTGAAATAATATTATGAGGAGAATCCGGTTATGAACAACGCAGCTCCTGAGAACACTGCGGCTCTGCAGGAAAAGATCGCCGAGCTGGAACAGCAGCTCAAGCTTTCGGACGAAGGTGCTTCCCATCTGGCAGAGCGCTGCCTTTCCCTGGAACAGAAAGTGCAGTCCTACCTTGCGGCACACCCCCAGCGCGAGATGCATACTGACTCGCCCACTCTGCTGCAGCCGCTGCTCTATTATGATGCAGGCTTCGGCTTTTCGGAAAAGGACACCCTGACCGCGCCCGACTGCACTACCGACGAGCTGACCGGTGCTGTGACCGCGACCTTTGAGCTGCCGGTGGCCGTGCAGGCCCTGCGGTTCGACCCGGGTGAGCTGCCCTGCTGCATCACCAACCTGATCTTTTCAGACGACCGCATCATCTGCGTGCCCACCAACGGCCTGAACCTTTCCGGTGGAAGCACCCTGTTCCTGGGCGATGACCCCAACTACCGGCTGGAGGGCACCACCCACTACCCCGCCGGGATGAAGCTGGTGGTGAGCTACGGCTACTTCCCGCTGGAGACCCTGACGGACGAGCCTTTGTTCTGCGCCGTGCTGCAGGGCGTGCAGCAGCTCCAGCTGCGCAAGGACAGCGAAAAGCAGCATATCCAGCAGCTGGAGCAGAATGCCGCGGCCCAGCAGCAGATGGTGGCCGCCCTGCAGCAGGAGATCGCACAGCTGCACCAGAAAAACGCCGATCTGCAGGCCCGGAGCACTGCCTACGAGACCTCGCTGGAAAACGTGTTTTCCAGTAAAAGCTGGAAGCTCACTGCTCCCATCCGCAGCCTGATGCGCCTGTTCCACCGTGGAAACTGAGAAGCGGAACGGAGGAACAGCCATGTATAACAATTACACCCCCCTGCAGCAGCGTCAGCTGGCCCTGCAGGAGTACAGCAACACCCAGAGCACCTATCTGCTGGTCTGCGCATCGGCCCGCAGCACGGCCCTGAAAGCCACCCTGACTGACCAGCTCCACCGCAAGTTCCGGCTGGTGGAGCGGCTGGACGGGGAACTGACCGCAAGCGTGGACGGCGTGCTTCTGGCCGCCGAGGACGTGGAGCTGATGTCCACCGCCCTGATGTACTTTGCCAAAGCCCTGCAGGATGGGGCGGATTACGCCGTCTGCAATGCTGTGTTCGGCTTTGGCGGGGCGACTGCCCTCTATCAGAGCCAGCCGCTGCAGGCGCAGAACCGCTGCGCCGTGGTCAGCCGCACCCTGCTGGAGCGCTGCCGCGCCGCTGCCCATGACCCCGAAAATGTGCCCGAGCTGCTGGCGCTGGCCGCGCAGCTCTGCACTAAGCCCGCTCTCATCCCGCAGGCCCTGCTCCACTACGAGCGCGGTATCTGCGCCGAGGATGCGTTTTCGGCCCATGGCAAACGTGCCTTTATTATGAGCCATGTGCTGGATATGACCGGCGCACCCATCGTGCTGGTGAGTGCCGTGCCGGTGCTGCGCAGCATGGGGTATGAGGTACTTGTGCTGGGCCCCAGTGACGGCGGCTCCCTGCATCTCTTCCTGGATGCCGGGGCCTCGGTCATCACCCGGTCGTCCTGCCGCAATGTCTCCGATGCCTGGGGCATGGCTCTCTGTGCCGACTTCGTCATCGCCAACACGGTGGTCATGGCCCGGGCTGTCCGTGCCCTGAGCGGCACCGCCGTGCCGGTGCTGTGGTGGCTCCATGATGCCTTTGCAGGCTATCCCCACATTGCCCACCAGATCCCCACCCAGCTGGGAGAGAATGTCCGGGTCTACTCGGTGGGCAGCCACGCCGCCAACGCCATGCGCGCCGTGCGGCCCGAGTTCGAGATCCGGCCGCTCATCTACGGCCTGCCCGATTACGCGGCAGAGAACTTTGTCCGCACCGATCTGGGCTACAACCGCGGCCGCCCGCTGTTTGCCACGGTGGGCTCCTTTGAGCGCCGCAAGGGCCACGATATCTTCTGCAAGGCCATCCGCCTGCTGCCGCCCGAGGTACGGGAGAAGGCCTCCTTCCTCTTTGTGGGCCAGGCCGCTGACAAGGAGATGATGGACTCTGTCCGCGCCCTGACCGCAGACTACCCGGAAAACGTGTACTACTGCAAACGGCTCACCCGTGACGAGATCAAGAGCCTGATGGAGCAGTGCACCGGTTTGGTCTGTGCTTCCCGCGATGATCCCATGCCCACCTTTGTCACCGAGGGTCTGATCTTCGGCAAGCCGTCCATCGTATCGGAGCACACCGGCACCGCCGGGCTCATCTCCGAGGGGCGGAACGGCTTCGTTTACCACAACGACGACCCGCAGCAGCTGGCTGTCCTGCTGGAGCACGCCATTGAACACCCGGAAGAGCTGGCCTCCATGCGGACAGAATGCCGTAAAATGTACGAGCAGTATTATTCCAAGGAGGCTTTTGAGCAGACGCTCCGGGCTGCTGTGGAAGATCTGACAGCGAAAAAGTAACACAAAACCTCTCCGTCATTGCTTCGCAATGCCACTTCTCCTCATAGGGGCAACAGCAACAACCGCCGCCAGTGGCGGATAAAGGGCGTTGCTGTTGGGGCCGCGGCCAGCAAGACACAAGTGTTGTTTCCAACACGAAGTGGATGCTGGGAGCCGCAACCCGAACCTGGCGAACGAAGTAAGCCTGAGAGGTTCTTTTTTTATCATATCACACAAAGTGACGAGAAAAATTTTGTTTCAGTTCACAAAAATAAGGTTCCGCTGTGTTATACTGCAAGCAGTATCGTGAAAGGAGCCTTGTCCCATGGAACAGACCAACACCCCCCAGCAGCCCTCCCGCAAAAAGGCGATCCTTTCTCTGCTGGTACTGCTGGCGCTGACCTGTGTAGTGGTTTTCATCTTCAGCAGCCACTGGGCCGAGATCTCGACCGCGCTGGCCCAGCTCTCCTTCCGGCAGGTGCTGCTGGTGCTGGCCATCGGCCTGACATACCCCCTGCTTGAGGGAATCGTCTGCTGGCTCATCATCCGCTGCCGCCTGCCGGGCTTCACCCTGCGGCGCGGCTTGGATGCCGCCTTTGTGGGCATCTTTGGCAACGTGGTCGGCCTGGGTGCCGGGGCTGTGCCCATGGAGTCCTACTATCTCTACCACTGCGGCCTGCCGCTGGGCCCCGGTGTGGGCCTGATGACCCTGCAATATGTATTCCACAAGACCACCGTTCTGCTCTATGCCACTGTGATGCTCCTGCTGCAACACCGGTGGCTCGCCGCCAACACCTCCGGCGTGATGCATTATCTGCCCGCCGCCTACTGCGTGGTGGCGCTGGTCATCGTGACGCTGGTGCTGCTCTGTGTCTCGCCGCTGGTGCAGCGGCTGGCCCGCTGGGCCATGGGCTTTCTGCCCAAAACGGAATCATGGCAGACCCGCCGGGAAAAGTGGCTGGAGCAGCTGGACACCCTGGCCACCGAGAGCCGCCTCCTGCTGGCCGACAAGGGCCGCTGTGCCCGCATCCTTGCCGTGCAGACCCTCAAGCTGTTTCTGATGTTCACCCTGCCGTGGTTCTGCATCCGCTTCATGGGGCTTTCCTGCGGGCTGAGCTTCTGGCAGGTACAACTGCTCACCAGCCTGATGCTCTTCCTTTCCAACGCCCTGCCCAATGTGGCAGGCATGGGCTCCATTGAAACAGCCTTTCTGCTGGTGTTCAGCAGCTTTATGACCAGCGGCGAGGCCATGAGCACCCTGATGCTCTTCCGCATCGCAAGCTACTATTTTGTGTTTGCCGCCAGCGCCGCAGGCACCTTTGCGGCGCAGAAGCATCTGGAGAACAGTTGACATCCTGCGCGTTCCGGCACTATAATGAAAGCGTACTCTTTGAAGATCTCTGGCCGCCCAGCTGTGCGGCCCACCAAAGGAGAACGCCTTATGGAAAACAAAAGTCTCCGTTTTTATGCCATCATGGCCCTCTGGGTCGTGTTGTTCGTGCTGTTGTTCGTTTCCAACCGCCGCGTTGACCTGAAAACCGACATCAATAAAAGCACTTCCGTCTCTGTCAGTGTGGAAGATACCGTCAGCCTGAGCCCCTCTGTGGTCACCACCCGTGCCTATTCTGCGGGCGATGATACTTATCAGGCATTTTTCGAGATCCTGCAAAACGCGAGCTGCTACCAAAAATTCAGCCAGAATGTCCGCTCCTACTCCCACGACTACGAAGCGCATTCCATCACCCTGCGCTTTGCAGACGATGCCAGCCAGAACCTGCTTTTCACCGTCTATTCGGACGGAGTCTGCCAGGTAAACGGAAAGTTCGTCTCCCTCCGCTCCCCCGATGGAAACGCAGAAGCGATCTACCAGCTGCTGCGGGATGCGGTGGTTTAATCAGACAAAAAAACAAACGCTTTGAGAAATTCACATCTCAAGGCGTTTATTTTTTGCTGTTCTTTTGCAGAAACTGCTTCTTCTGTTCGGTACTCCATGTCTGGAGCAGGTTCAGGATCTGCGCATCCTCCCAATCCGCACGGCCTGTGATATAGTCCATACTCACATGATAATACTCTGCCAGCCGGAGCAGATGATGGGTCGGTATCTCCTGCACCCCCAGTTCATATTTTGCATACTGCTGCTGGGTCGTGTTCAGAATCGCACCGGCTTCCTTCTGCGTCAGGTCTGCATCCTCCCGCAAATCCCGCAGACGTTCATAATAATACATCGTAAAGCCCCCTGAAAGGACTATACTTCACATCTGATAAGATGTATTGACTTTACACCTTATCGGGTGTATTATTGGCAAAAGACTTTTCTTTATCCTTAACGAACAGAAAATGAAAAAGGAGAAATCATAATGGCAAAAGACAAAATGACGACCTGTAAGCATTGCGGACAGGAAATTGCCGCATCCGCGAAGATTTGCCCTCATTGCGGCGGCAAAAACAAACCTCCCATTTATAAACGCGGTTGGTTTATTGCGCTTATTGTACTGATAATTCTGTATGCAATCGGCAGTTCCGATAGCAGTTCAAATACTGCAAGTAGTACGAGCACTTCTGCATCCAGTACCAAAGCAGAAGTAAGCAGTTCTTCCAGCAGTGTCACTGTATCTTCTAGTGTCGAATCTGATTCTTCTACCTCTGAAATTCCTTCTACACCTACATTAAGCGAGGATGAATACAGAGCCGAATGTGAAACTGTCAAATATAAAGACTTATGCAGATATCCTGACCAATATGCTGGTAAAAAAATCACCATTACCGGAAAAGTCCAGCAGATTATGGATGCCAACTGGCTCAGTAGCGATAAAGCGTGGCGTGTTCAGACCGACAATGACGGCTACGGTTATTACCTCGATGATGAATACTACGCAATTGATAAGCGTCCGTCCGATGCAATTAAAGTATTGCAGGACGATATTGTTGTCATTTATGGCGAATTCACTGGTATGACCAATGTTACTCGTGCACTGACAAATACTACGGATGAAATCCCCTGCATTGATGTAGCCTACGTAGATATCGTAGAGTAATAATTTCCTTTATAAAACAAAAATCGGGGCACTCAGGTGGTCAAGCTGAGTGTCCCGTTTTTGTTTTCATCTGCGCACAGTGCCGTACCAGAGCCCTGTGTGCCGCGCAGCGGATGCAGAGCAAACCAGAATGCTGCATCCTGCCAAGAAAAAGAGAGTATGGAATGGAGGAATGGAACGGAGCGCTTGCAGACGCTCCGTTTTTTGGTGCATCGTGGTTAGAGTTAGCTAACCGCCGCTGCGAGAACAGAATACCATAAGCGGTTAGTCTTGTCAACCCTCAATTTGCAATTTTTCCCGAAAAAGGTGTGTGTCGCCGGGGTTTTAGCTTTTTTTCTACATTCTGCCCAAAGAATCCCCCTTGCTTTGGAAGAAAACCCACTTGTTTTCTATTGCTTTTTAAAGTGGTTCTTGTTATTATAGTAACGCAAGATTTTGTGGGCAGGTTTTCATTTTTGTCTACACCTTGTAGTTAGAACTGCCGCAGACGGCAGTTCAAGACCGTTTCGCCCCCAGAAAGCCGCCTATACAGTGCGGTTTTTCAAAGGCTCAATAGTTAGAATGCGCTAACCCGCGCATGGAATGGAGCAAGGAGGTTCCAATGATCAATTTTGAACAGTGGGAAGGCTTTGAGGGCCGCATCTGGAAAGAGGAAGTCAATGTCCGCGACTTCATCCAGAAGAACTACACCCCGTACGACGGCGACGAAAGCTTTCTGGCTGGCCCCACCGAGGCGACCGACAAGCTGTGGGGTGCCCTGCAGAAACTGCAGAAGGAAGAGCGCGCCAAGGGCGGCGTGCTGGACATGGAGACCGAAGTCGTCAGCAGCCTGACCGCTTACGGCCCCGGCTATATCGACGAGACCCTGAAGGATCTGGAGCAGATCGTCGGCCTGCAGACCGACAAGCCCCTGAAGCGTGCATTCATGCCCTACGGCGGCATCAAGATGGCAGAGCAGGCCTGCACCACCTACGGCTATCAGCCCAGCGAGGAGCTGCACAAGATCTTTACCGACTATACCCGCACCCACAACCAGGCTGTGTTCGATGCCTACACCCCTGAGATGAAGGCTGCCCGCCACACCCACATCATCACCGGCCTGCCCGACACCTACGGCCGCGGCCGCATCGTGGGCGACTACCGCCGCGTGGCCCTGTACGGCATCGATGCCCTGATCAAGTTCAAGCAGGAAGATTTCGCCAACTGCGGCGACGGCACCATGACCGATGACGTGATCCGCCTGCGTGAGGAGATCGCACGCCAGATCAGCGCCCTGAAGGGCATGAAGAAGATGGCCGAGGCCTATGGCTGCGATATCTCCCAGCCCGCTAAGAACGCCAAGGAAGCCTGCCAGTGGCTGTACTTCGGCTACCTGGCCGCCATCAAGACCCAGAACGGCGCTGCCATGAGCGTGGGCCGCATCTCCACCTTCCTGGATATCTACATCCAGCGCGATCTGGAGAACGGCACCCTGACCGAGAGCCAGGCTCAGGAGCTGATCGACCACATGGTGATGAAGTTCCGCATGGTCAAGTTTGCCCGCATCCCCAGCTACAACCAGCTGTTCTCCGGCGACCCCGTGTGGGCCACCCTGGAAGTTGGCGGCATCGGCATGGACGGCCGCAGCATGGTCACCAAGAACTGCTACCGCTTCCTGCACACTCTGGAGAACATGGGCCCCGCACCGGAGCCGAACCTGACCGTTCTGTACTCCTCTGCCCTGCCCGAGAACTTCAAGAAGTACGCCGCCAAGGTGTCCATCAACACCAGCTCTGTCCAGTACGAGAACGACGATGTGATGAAGCCCGTTTGGGGCGACGATTACTCCATCTGCTGCTGCGTGTCTGCCACCCAGACCGGCAAGGAGATGCAGTTCTTTGGTGCCCGCGCCAACCTGGCAAAGTGCCTGCTGTACGCCATCAACGGCGGCGTGGACGAGAAGAGCCACGAGCAGTGCGGCCCCAACTACGCTCCCATCACCAGCGAGTACCTGAACTATGACGAGGTCCTGCCCAAGTATGTCCAGATGCTGGACTGGCTGGCCGGCCTGTACGTCAACGTGCTGAACCTGATCCAGTATATGCACGACAAGTACTACTACGAGGAAGCCGAGATGGCCCTGATCGACACCGATGTGCGCCGCACCTTTGCCACCGGCATTGCAGGCTTCTCCCACGTCATCGACTCCCTGAGCGCCATCAAGTACGCCAAGGTCAAGGTCGTGCGCGATGAGACCGGCCTGGCCACCGGCTATGAGGTGGAGGGCGACTTCCCCAAGTACGGCAACGATGACGACCGTGCCGATGAGATCGGCGTTTGGCTGCTGCGCACCTTCCTGGAGATGATCAAGAAGCGCCACACCTACCGCAACTCCGAGGCTACCACCTCCATCCTGACCATCACCTCCAACGTGGTGTACGGCAAGTACACCGGTGCTCTGCCCGATGGCCGTGCCGCCTTTACTCCCTTTGCACCCGGTGCAAACCCCAGCTACGGTGCGGAGCAGAACGGCCTGCTGGCTTCCCTGAACTCTGTTGCCAAGCTGCCCTACCACTGGGCTCTGGACGGCATCTCCAACACCCAGACCATCAACCCCGAGGCTCTGGGCCACAGCGAGGAGGAGCGCAAGGAGAACCTGGTGCAGGTGATGGACGGCTACTTCGATCAGGGTGCACACCACCTGAACGTGAACGTGTTCGGCAAGGAAAAGCTGCTGGATGCCATGGAGCACCCCGAAAAGGAAGAATACGCCAACTTCACCATCCGCGTCTCCGGCTATGCGGTCAAGTTCATCGACCTGACCCGCGAGCAGCAGATGGACGTGATCTCCCGTACCTGCCATGCCGCACTGTGACCCTATCGGTCTCGTCCACTCGCTGGAAAGCTTCGGCTCGGTGGACGGACCGGGTGTCCGGTTCGTTGTCTTTCTGCAGGGCTGTGCCCTGCGCTGCAAATACTGCCACAACCCCGAAACGTGGAGCGCTGAGGGCGGCACGGAATGGTCTCCGGAGAAGCTGTTCCAACACGTCTGGCGCTACCGCAATTACTGGGGCAAGAAGGGCGGCATCACCGTCAGCGGCGGCGAGCCGCTGCGGCAGATGGACTTCTTGACAAAATTCTTCCAGCTGGCACGCACCAAGGGGGTACACACCGCGCTGGACACGGCCGGTCAGCCGTTCCAGCCCGATGACCCCGCCTACCTGGCCGCCTTCGATACCCTGATGGCTTCCACCAGTCTGGTGATCCTGGATCTCAAGGAGATCGACCCGGAGAAGCACCGTCAGCTTACCGGCAGGGACAATGCCAACATTTTAGCCATGGCACGGCATATCTCCGATCTGGGCATTCCGCTCTGGATCCGGCATGTGCTGGTGCCCGGCCTCACCGATGACGAGGAGGGCCTGCGCAGGACCGCAGACTTCATCCGCAGCCTGAAAACGGTGCAGCGGGTGGAGGTTCTCCCCTACCACACGCTGGGGCTGTTCAAGTGGCAGAAGCTGGGCATCTCCTATCCCCTGCCCGATGCTGTTCCCCCCACGGCGGAACAGGTCCGCCGGGCGGAGGAACTGCTGGAAGTGGCTAAGTACCCCGGCTGAAGCGATGCAGCCGCCGGTGCTTGACAAAGCCTTTTGCATCTGATTTAATAAAATCAAACAGAAGATGGAGCCCTTCGGCGGCTCACGCATCAGGGACCCCCCTGTTTTTCCGGGGTAAACTGCGTGAGCGCCGGAGGGCTCTTTTTGCATGGCCGTCTATCTGGACGAGGCCTGCACCCGGAAAGCCGCTGAGGTCACCTTCCCCGCCAGCACGGACTGGCAGGAGGTACAGGGCAGCTTTTCTGCCCCGGCAGGAACCTTCCCGCTCTTCTTCCGGCTGAACTGCACCGGCAGGGTGGACTGGGAACGCTTCATCCTGACTTAAACAAAAAGAATGACCCTCTCTATCACGCTGACGTATGCCCGCTCCCTTTTTGGGGAGGTGGCACTGCGAAGCAATGATAGAGAGGGTCGTTTATTTTTCTTCACTTCCGGCGTGATACACCTGCAGATACACCCTTTTACGCTCGGCATCCGTGTTCTCTGCCAGCTGCTGGCAGAAACTCTCATCCTCGAACAGGGCGACCACATTGGGCGCATAGCGGGTGCCGCTCTGGGCCCGCAGCTCTTCCAGCAGCGTGCGGAAGGGCTTGGCAAGGTTGTAGCACCGACCGATATTATCGGTAGCGGCATCCAGCGAGTCTGCCACGCTCAGCGCATCCACGATTCCCTTGATCTCCGGCGGGCAGGAGGGTACATCATTGGGATATCCGCCCTTGCCGTTGTAATAGCAGTGGTGATAGAGCGCCGCCAGGGCCAGCGTTCTTCCGCAGCCCATTCTATTCAGAATGTCAGCGCCGGTCCTTGGGTGGCTCTGGATGCAGAAAAACTCCTCATCCAGCAGGCGGCGGGCGTTGTTGTCGATGTACATCAGAACGGCACACTTACCAAGGTCGTGGTACAGGCCGCACTCATAGGCCGTCTGGCAGAGCTCTTCCCGCCGGGCCTGCACCTCGGCCGCGCTCCTGCAGCCCAGCAGGCCAACCAGTGTTTCGGGCCTTGTCTCGATCTGCCGATGCAGCAGGGCACGGGTCAGCTCTGCCACCATCAGCGAGTGGACATAGGTCGGCTTGTGCCCGGCCAGGATACTGCCCAGCATCCGGCGGTTCGCCGTTTCATCTGAGCTGGTGTTGATCTTGCTCAACTCCCAAGCGGCAGAGTTTACCACACGGGGATACTGGCTGGCCGGCATCTGTTCCAGATACTGATCCGCAGAACGGCGTACCTGCTCCACGGTTGCACGATACCTCTGTGCTCCCGCCTCGTCCAGACGTTCTGCATAGACCGAGAGATAGGCCGCCAGAACCAGCTTCCGATTGATGGCCTCGGCAGAATAATCATCCTGCGCCACGCTTCCCGCCGATTCCAGAAGGATCTTGACCACGTCTTCCAAGCTGCCCACCCCGGCATGGTAGCGGGCAGCGGCGTAAAAATAGGGCACCCGCCAGTTCTGCAGGCGTGCATCCTGACCCTTGTACTTCTTCTTGTGCCCCCAGATGTATTCCGCCGATTCCAGCACCTGCCGCGCCACCTCGGGATCCTCCTCCTGCCGCAGATGGGTCAGCAGGGTCATGCGGTCCATGTGCATGGAATAGATGTAGCTTTCCCAGGGGAACTCCGGGTCCAGTGCATGGTAATGTGCAGACTGGATGATATCCATTGCGCGGCGGAACCGCTCCAGATACCGGCAGCTTTCCGCATGGGTGCCGCGGGACATCCCCAGCCGGGTGTTGCCCACACAGCGGATGAGATACTGCCGGGTATTCCTGTCCAGCTGTTCATACTGTGACATGTATTCAGCAGCTTCCGTAAAATAGACCTGGATCGCATCTCCCAACAGGTTGATGCCAGTTCCCTCATCCCGGACGTTCATATAATGCAGGGTGATGCCTGTGTAGTACAGCTCCCTGACGATCATGGGCACGTCTTCCCGGCTGCGGGCCGCTGCCAGCAGCAGCTGATGCACCTTGAATGCCACACCTATATCCTCGCTGTTCGCATAGTTGAACAGCCTGCCTGCAAAGGCACTCAGTCCCTGGATATCCTCTTCGGTCAGGGAGGCAGGGTCGCGGTCGTAGACAAACTGCGCCAGCAGTGCCTCATTTTGCCGCATCAGGGTGTTGCATCTCAGCGCGTTGGTCTGGATTTCTTCCAGCACAGCAGCGGGAGCTCTGCCCTCCAGAAAGCTGGGCCGGGAGATCGAGCGCACAACGCGCAGATCCCGAATATACTGTTCAAAAGCCTCTGCCTGCGTGCACTCCATCTTATCAGCCCCTTTTGCCGAAGTCCGTCGTTCGATTTGAAACTATAATTCAGTATACGGCATTTTTCGGCAGAAATCAACTGATTTTCGCAGATTTTTTAGCCCCCCCCCCCCGAATATTTTTACGCATTCATACGTCACTTTTTGTATAAAATGCGCTTTTACCGGGGGATCGGGTGCGCTTGATTTACGAAATTGCTTCCGGCAGCTGCATCCATTTGCCCTTCCAGGCGTAGAGCACCATCAACACTGCACCCACAGCCCAGGACACCGGGTAGACCAACAGCACACCCTCAATGCCTGCAAACAGGGGCAGGGCAAACTGGATCCAGACAATACGGAACAGGCACAGGGAGATCAGCAGCACCACCATGGGCGGCACGCTCTTGCCGGTGCCGCGCACCGTACCGGCAAGGCCCTGCAGGATGCCCAGCATCCAGTAGAAGGGGCAGAAATAGAGCATACAGATCTTGCCGTAGGCAATGACCGTTTCATCGCCGGTGAACAGGTGCATGATGGAATCCTGGAAGACGAGCAGCAGGATGCCGGTCAGGATGGTGTAAACGATGCACATGCCCAGGGTGACAAAGGTGCCCTTTTTGACACGGTCGATCTTGCCCGCACCAAAGTTCTGGCCCACAAAGGTGGTGGCCGCCATGCTGAAGCTCAGCACAGGCAGAATGTTGAAGCCATCCACCTTCATATAGGCGGCAAAGCCTGCCATGGCAGCGGCACCATAGCCGTTGACGCTGACCTGCACCAGCACATTGGAAAGGGAGATGACCATATTCTGGATGCCGGTGGGAAGGCCCACCTTGATGATGCGGACCGCCATCTTTTTGTGCACGCGCACTTCCTTTGCCGTCACGCGGTAATCGTCCTCCACCCGCATCAGAAAGCGCAGGGAGAGCACACAGGACACCAGCTGGCTGATATCGGTGGCAATGGCCGCACCGGCCACGCCCATCTTGCATCCGGCGATCAGAACAAGGTCGAGGACGATGTTGGTGATGGAGGCAACGCCCAGGTAAAGCAGGCTCCGCTTGGAGTTGCCGGCGGCGTTCAGGATACCGGCCGCCATGTTATACACCACGCTGAACAGCACGCCGCCAAAATAGAGCCGCATATAGAGCACCGCATCCTCCAGCACCTCTGCGGGGGTGTTCATGGCAGTGAGCAGGGCACGGCTGACGGCAATGCCGCACACGGTCAGGATCGCACCCAGAATGGCCGAAAGGGCCAGCGAGGTGTGCACCGCAGTGTGCGCGCCCTCCCTGTCCTTAGCTCCCAGAAACTGGGACACCACGACACCGGCACCCACGGCAATGCCCTGGCTGAACCCGATGAGCAGGAAGATGGGCGATCCGCTGGAGCCGACGGCTGCCAGCGCGTTGCTGCCCACAAAGTTGCCCACGATGATGGAATCGGCGGTGTTGTACAGCTGCTGCAGCATGTTGCCCAGGATCAGCGGCACCGAGAAGAGCAGGATGCTCTTCCAGATACTGCCCTCTGTCATCAGCCGTGATTTTTTCTTTTCTTCTAGAATCGTCTGTGCCATAATGTTTCCTTTTTCACGCAAAGCTTCAACTCATATATCAATCGTCATACAGATAAACGATACCTTGTTTCTACCAAAAAGTCAAGCAAAAGCGTAAAAAGGGGCGTTTTTACCGGTTCCACCCTATTTCCACCCTCTTGCCGCTGGGTCCAGCATCTCGGCAGCGGAGTAGACCAGGGCGTTGCAGACTGCGGCGGCCACGGTGCTTCCGCCCTTGCGGCCCATGGCCGCGATGGCAGGCACGCCGTGGGCTGCACAGGCGGCAAACAGCGCTTCCTTGCTTTCCACCACATTCACAAACCCCACCGGCACGCCAATGACCAGTGCAGGCCGCAGACCGGCTTCCATTTCCTCCGCAATGGTCAAAAGGGCCGTGGGCGCATTGCCAATGGCCAGAATGGCCCCCGGGTGCTCCCGGGCAGCGCGGTGCATGGCGGCAACGGCACGGGTGGTGCCCGCCTGCTTTGCGGCTTCGGCCACAGCGGGGTCTGCCATGTAGCAGATGGCTTCACCGTTCAGTTTTTTCAGGCCCGGCTTTGTGATGCCCGCCAGCGCCATATTGGTGTCGGTAACGATGAAAGCACCCGCGTGCAGGGCCTTGACTGCGGCTTCCACCGCGC
>OJKE01000361.1_pt1 | contig 21828 bp, 16 predicted proteins | sample 1596501 | NCBI WGS metagenome assembly OJKE01 (sample SAMEA4350125, study PRJEB24818) | metagenome | biome: human; feature: gut; material: faeces | place: Denmark | collected 2013-09
CGCTCAGCACGCAATCGCTTGCGTCCTGTGTGAATTACTTTGTTTGGAATTGTTTTACGTGTTTTTCCAACACGAAAATAGGTTCCGTTACAAGTTTTTCGATATTGTTCAATTTTCAAGGTCCTGTACGCCTCAGCCTTGCGGCTGACGACTTGATTATTTTACCACAGAAGTGATTTTTTGTCAAGCACTTTTTTTCAGAAGCTTTTCGTTTTTACTGAACTTGTGGCTCGTTTTTCAACGTATCCATATTGGTTCTTTCGCTTTGCTTCTGCCGCTTTCAGAAGTCATTCTTTCCGGCGGCCCTTGGCGCTCAAGTATAATACCATATCCCGACACGTTTGGCAACCCCTTTTTTCACTTTTTTCGTTTCTTTTTGCGTCTTTGACTTTTTGACTAGTTTTTTAACTGTAATTTACACGTTCCTTGACGTGGAAGCCGCGGTGGCTTCAGAGGCCATTTTTCTCCATATAATAAGGTATTGTTCTATCCAAACTTCCAGAGAAGTATACACCGCCGTGGATATTACGCCCCGGAATGCAAACACTTTCCTTGCACAGTTTGTCAAGAGCTTTGGCCTCAAATTTTGCTCCAAGATTCTCGGCTCAATTTTGGCGAAACCGCCAAAACACAAAATGTAGTGGTTTCTCCATTGACATATCACTAAATAGTGATATCATAGAATCACATCAATTGAACGCATCCCAAGACTGCTTTGCGGGTGCCTCTTTCGCAAGAGGCACCCGTTTGAACTGTACACAGATAGAACGACGGAGGAACACTATGAAGATCATCAAGCGCAACGGTTCGGAAGTTCCATTTGATATCACCAAGATCATCACTGCGGTCACCAAGGCCAGCGATTCGGTCAGCCGCAAGAGCAGCCTGACCCAGGAGCAGATCTTGTCCATCGCCAACGATGTCACGGAGCAGTGCCAGGCGCTGAACCGTGCCGTGAGCGTGGAAGAGATCCAAGATATGGTGGAGAACAAGCTGATGGACATTCAGGCCCACGATGTAGCCCGCCATTATATCACCTACCGTTATGTGCAGAGCCTGAAGCGCCAGACCAACACCACCGACGAGCGCATCCTCAGCCTGATCGAGTGCCAGAACGAGGAAGTCAAGCAGGAGAACGCCAACAAGAACCCCACCGTGAACAGCGTCCAGCGTGACTATATGGCTGGTGAGATCTCCAAAGACCTGACTGCCCGCCTTCTACTGGACCCGGAGATCGTCAAGGCACACAATGAGGGCCTGATTCACTTCCACGATTCCGACTACTTTGCGCAGCACATGCACAACTGCGATCTGGTCAACCTGGAGGATATGCTGCAGAACGGCACCGTGATCTCTGGCACCTATATTGAAAAGCCCCACAGCTTTTCTACCGCCTGTAACATTGCCACCCAGATCATTGCGCAGGTGGCATCCAACCAGTACGGCGGCCAGAGCATCAGCCTGACCCATCTGGCTCCCTTTGTGGATGTCTCCCGCAAGAAGATCGCCGCTGAAGTCGAGGCGGAGATGGAAGGGCTGGACGTTACCCCGGAGCGCAAGAAGGAGATCGTGGAGCGCCGCCTGCGCAACGAGATCAACCGCGGTGTCCAGACCATCCAGTATCAGGTCGTGACCCTGATGACCACCAACGGTCAAGCCCCCTTCATCACCGTGTTCATGTATCTGGGAGAAGCCCGCAACGCACAGGAAAAGGCCGACCTTGCCATCATCATCGAAGAGACCATCCGCCAGCGCTATCAGGGCGTGAAGAACGAGGCCGGTGTCTGGATCACCCCCGCCTTCCCCAAGCTGATCTATGTGCTGGAAGAGGACAACATCCGCCCCGGCACTCCTTATTATTACTTGACCGAATTGGCTGCCAAGTGCACTGCCAAGCGGATGGTGCCCGACTACATCTCTGAGAAGAAGATGCTCGAGCTCAAGGTGGACAAAAACGGTGAGGGCCATTGCTACACCTGCATGGGCTGCCGCAGCTTCCTGACTCCCTATGTGGACCCCGAGACCGGCAAGCCCAAATACTACGGCCGCTTCAACCAGGGTGTTGTCACCATCAATCTGGTGGATGTAGCCCTTTCCTCCGGCGGCAACTTCGAGAAGTTCTGGAAGATCTTTGACGAGCGCCTGGCTCTCTGCCACAAGGCACTGCAGGCCCGCCATCAGCGCCTGATGGGCACCCCCAGCGATGCCGCCCCCATTCTGTGGCAGTACGGCGCACTGGCCCGCCTGAAGAAGGGCGAGAAGATCGACAAGCTGCTCTTTGGCGGCTACTCCACCATCAGCCTGGGCTACGCTGGTCTGTATGAGTGTGTGAAGTATATGACCGGCAAGAGCCACACCGATGCCGGTGCCAAGCCCTTTGCCCTGAGCGTGATGCAGCACATGAACGACAAATGCACCGAGTGGAAGAAGGCCGAGAACATGGATTACTCTCTCTACGGCACCCCGCTGGAATCCACCACCTACAAGTTTGCCAAGTGCCTGCAGAAGCGGTTCGGCATCGTGCCCGGCATCACCGATAAGAACTATATCACCAACAGCTACCACGTCCATGTTTCGGAGCACATTGATGCCTTCACCAAGCTCAAGTTTGAGAGCGAGTTCCAGAAGCTGTCCCCGGGCGGTGCCATCAGCTATGTGGAAGTGCCCAACATGCAGGACAATCTGGAGGCCGTGATAAGCGTGCTGCAGTTCATCTATGATAACATCATGTACGCCGAGTTGAACACCAAGTCCGATTACTGCCAGTGCTGCGGCTACGACGGAGAGATCAAGATCGTTGAGGATGACGGCAAGTTGGTGTGGGAGTGCCCCAAGTGCGGCAACCGTGACCAGAACAAGCTGAACGTTGCCCGCCGCACCTGCGGTTATATCGGCACCCAGTTCTGGAACCAGGGCCGGACACAGGAGATCAAGGATCGGGTGCTGCATCTGTGATGAATTACGCAACAATTAAGTATTACGACATTGCCAATGGGCCGGGGGTGCGCACCAGCATCTTTGTTTCGGGCTGCAGGCACCACTGCCCGGGCTGCTTCAACGAGGTGGCATGGGATTTCGGGTACGGCCAACCTTTCGACAAGGCTGTGCGCAACGAGATCTTTGCATCCTGCCAGCCCGACTATATTGCAGGCATCTCCCTGCTGGGCGGTGAGCCTTTTGAACCGGAGAATCAGCGGGAGCTGCTGCCCTTCGTCCGCAACTTCAGGGCGTTATACCCGAATAAGAGCGTCTGGTGCTATTCTGGTTACACCTGGGAGCAGCTGACCGGCAGTGTTCCCTGCCCGGCCCGCTGTGAGGTCACCGATGAGCTGCTGAGCCTGCTGGATGTTCTGGTGGACGGCCGCTTTGTGGAAGCCCAGCACGATATCTCCCTGCGCTTCCGGGGCAGCTCCAACCAGCGGCTTCTGGATGTACCCAAGAGCCTTGCCGCAAAGGCCCCCGTCTGGTGGGAGGACGAACAGGTGTTTGCCACCCATAGCATGTAAATCGAGGATGCCCATGAGCTATAAAACAACAAACGACTTAATGCAGCACCTGCGCGACAACGGCATCGCCATCTCCGGCGAAACACAGAAACAGCAGCTTGTCACAACCGGATATTATCATGGCTATAAAGGCTATCGTTTCTTCAAATCTGCCGGTGCGCGCCTGCCTTTTTCCTCTTATCAAGAGCTCTATGCCACCATCCAATATGATTCTGCCCTGAAAGCTCTGTTTTACGGAAAAATGATGTTCATTGAAACTGCTGTCAAGAACATCGCATTGCAGGGCATCCTTGAAAACGCACAATCCGAGAGTATTTCGGATGTTCTCGATCGTGTCGTTTGCAGTTACAACAACTCCCCTGCCAATTTCACCGTTGAACAGAAAAAGCGAGCCCAGCAAAACAAATTGAACCTTCAGCGTTCCATCCAGTCCAGCCTTGCAAACGCCTATGCAAAAGGAAATCCAAAAATCACACATTTTTACAATAATCCAACTTACTCCGGTGTTCCTCTTTGGGCTTTCTTCGAGATCATGACCATGGGAGATTTTGGATACTTGCTTTCTTGTTTAACTTTTTCTGTCCGAAAAGATATTTCCACCCGCATTGGCCTTGATCTTTCCAACGATACATCCTGTGAGCTCTTATTTCGCTACATCTATGCTTTGAAAGATCTCCGAAATGCTATTGCTCACAATGCCGTGGTATTTGATACCCGATTTCGCAATTTTGACCCCACAAAGGCAATGAAAGCCTGTCTCCGTTCTGCGATTCAGCTTCCGTATGTCAATTTCAAAACCATCGGAGATTATGTCATTCTGATGTCCTATTATCTGAAGCTATTGCAGATGCCAAATTCCGAAATCCTTAAGTTCATTGAAGAATTTGAGCATATCACAGAAACCTATCGCTCTGAAGTCAACCCTGCCGTCGCTTCAATTGTCATTCATCCCGACCTGACGAAACGGATGGAAATTTTGAAAAATTATATTTAACAGTTGCATTTTTTCAACAGCTGCGATATAATATTCTTACTAATTGGGGTATATGTTCTCAGGGACATATACTTGAGGGAACTGGAGTGATTCAGTTCCCTTTTATTTTTACAAAAAGCGTCCCGTTTTCCACCCTGCCTGCACTGGCCGTGGAAAACTGGACGCTTTATTTGTTCTTTTATCTCCAATTCACCGTGTGCCAACGGTTTCTTCGATGGCACCCAGGAACTCCTGGCCATAGCGGGCGGCCTTTTTCTCGCCCACACCGGGGATATTGAGCAATTCCTCCACGCTCAGGGGCTTTTTCAGCACCATCTGGCGAAGGGTGGAATCATTGAACACCATATAGGCAGGGAGCTTCTGCTTTGCGGCCAGCCGCTTGCGCAGGGCATAGAGGGCAGCCAGCAGCTTCTCGTCCGCTTCGCTGAGGGCATCTTCGTCGGCACGGCGGCGGGAGGCCGCGGCCAGCCGCTTTGCACTGGCCGCGGCGCGCTGGCGGGCCTGTGCTGCCTGCTCCTCCACCTGTTCAGCGGCCTGTGCTGCCAGCAGACAGTTGGAACAGTTCTCGCACTTCTGGGGTGCGGCCTCGCCGAAGTAGCTCAGCAGATATCCCCGCAGGCAGCGCGGTGTGGTGGAGTAGAAGGTCATGTACTTGAGCCGTTCCTCTGCCTTGCGTGCCGCTTCGGCCTTGACATCCGCAGGCAGGCCGTTGTCAGCCTCCATCTCCTTGTCGATGAAGAACCGGATGGTACGCACATCGGTGCCGGAATAGAGCAGGGTGCAGCGGGCTGGCTCCCCGTCACGGCCCGCGCGGCCCGCCTCCTGATAATAGCTCTCCAGATCCTTGGGCATATTATAATGGATGACGAACCGGACGTTTGGCTTATCGATGCCCATGCCGAAGGCATTGGTCGCCACCATGATCTGCACCCGGTCATAGAGGAAATCGTCCTGATTCTGCCGCCGGGTATCCGCATCCAGTTTGGCGTGGTAGGCTGCCGCCCGGATGCCCCGGCTCTGCAGCAGGCGGGTGGTCTCGTCCACCTGCCGGGTGGTGCTGCAATAGATGATGCCCGCATTGTCCCGCTCCCTGAGCACAAGGTCGAGCAGAACTTTGGGCTTCTCGCTGGGCAGGGCCCTGCGGGTGGCAAAATAGAGGTTGGGGCGGTCGAAGCTGGTGGTCACCTCGTAGGGGGTGTGGAGTTCCAGATGGGTGCGGATGTCCTCCCGCACATGGGCCGTGGCGGTGGCCGTAAAGGCTCCCACCACCGGGCGCTTGGGCAAGCTGTCCACAAACGCCTTGATGCGCAGGTAGCTGGGGCGGAAGTCCTGCCCCCACTGACTGATGCAGTGGGCCTCGTCCACCGTCACCATGCTGATCTCCCGCTCCTGCGCAAACCGCTGGAAACCCGGCATCTCCAGCCGCTCCGGAGCCACATAGATGATCTTATACCACCCCTCCCGGGCGCGGCGGAGCATCAGAGCCTTCTGGTTGTCCGTCAGGCTGTTGTTCAGGAAAGCTGCCGCCACACCGGCCTGTACCAGCGCCCCCACCTGATCCTTCATCAGGCTCACCAGCGGCGAGACCACGATGGTGATGCCCGGCAGCAGCAGGGCCGGCACCTGATAGCAGATGGACTTGCCCGCACCTGTGGGCATCACGGCCAGCACATCCTGCCCGGCCAGCAGGCGGGAGACGATCTCCTCCTGCCCCGGGCGGAAGCTGTCGTAGCCAAAGACTTTTTTCAGAATACTATGCGGACTTTCCATGGTTCCTCCTATCCATACAAAACCGCTCCGTCATTGCTTCGCAATGCCACCTCTCCTAGTAGGAGAGGCAAGTCTTGGCTATCCTACTAGGGGAGCTGGACGCAAAGCGGCCTGAGCGGTTTATAACCCAATCAGTATACCACAACTCCCCGGATAATTGTAAAACATCTCTGACATTTCCCACGTTCGATAGCATTTCCTGCACAAAAATGCTATAATATGAGTACATATCTCCATCCCGGCCCCTGCCTTGCGCATCTGCCGGAAAAGAGCAAAGGAGTATTTTGTATGGCTCAGAAATTGATCACCTTCGCCGTCCCGTGCTACAACTCGGCGGCATATATGCGCCACTGCATCGAGACCCTGCTCTCCGCCGGGGAGCAGGCCGAGATCATCCTGGTGGACGATGGTTCCACCAAGGATGACACCCCCGCCATCTGCGACGAGTACGCCGCCAAATATCCCACCATCGTCAAGGCCATCCATCAGGAGAACGGCGGCCACGGCGAGGGCGTGAATCAGGGCATCCGCAACGCCACCGGCCTGTATTACAAGGTAGTGGACAGCGACGACTGGCTGGACGAAGCAGCCCTCAGGACCGTGCTGGCCAAGCTGAACATGCTGACTGCCCGGGGCACCGCGCCTGACCTGATGATCTGCAACTATGTCTACGAGCATGTGGAGGACAACACCAGCCACACCGTGCGCTACACCAACGTGTTCCCCCAGAACCGACTGTTCAGCTGGACGCATGTCGGCCACTTCCGGCCCGACCAGAACCTGCTGATGCACTCGGTGATGTACCGCACACAGGTGCTGCGGGACTGCGGCATGGTGCTGCCCAAGCACACCTTCTATGTAGACAACATCTTTGTCTACCAGCCCCTGCCCTTTGTCAAGAGCATGTACTATATGGATCTGGACCTGTACCGCTACTTCATCGGCCGGGCCGACCAGAGCGTGAACGAGAGTGTGATGGTCAAGCGGGTGGATCAGCAGCTGCGGGTGACCCGCCACATGATCGACTGCCAGGACCTGGATGCCCTCAAGGGCCAGAAGAAGCTGCGCAGCTATATGCTGCACTACCTCTCCATGATGATGGCCATCAGCGACATCTTCCTGCTGCTGGACGGCAGTGCCGCCGCAAAGCAGAAGGAAAACGAACTGTGGGCCTACCTCAAGGCACACACCAGTGCCGGAGTCTACCGCTCCATCCGCTACGGCTTTGGCGGCGTGACCAACCTGAAGATCCCCAAGGGCGACAAGCTCGTGCTGGGCGGTTACCGCCTTGCACAGAAGATTTTTAAATTCAATTAACAAATGTTGCTTTTCCTCCTCAGATAAGATATACTTTTTAACGTATCTTAATTCCTGAGGAGGATCTCATTTTATGGAGCAATTGCTCATTTGCATGTCTCTTTCGCTCATTGCAGGCCTGTTGGCATCCCGTGCAGCAAAAGCGGTCCGTCTGCCGGCTGTCACCTCTTATCTGGTGGCGGGGCTTCTGCTGGGCCCCTTCTTTCTGGGTCGGCTGGGCCTGAGCGGCTGGGGCTTCGGCTTCGGGAGCCTTGCACAGGTCGAGAGCTACGGCATCATCACACAGGTGGCACTGGGCTTCATCGCCTTTGTCATCGGCAACGAGTTCCGGCTCAGCATGTTGGAGAGCATGGGCAGGCAGGCGGTCACTGTGGGCATCCTGCAGGCCGTTATCACCACCGTGCTGGTGGATATCGCTCTGGTGGCCCTGCACTTTGCCCGGCCGGATGTCATCTCAATGGCATCGGCCATCACGCTGGGTGCCATCGCCTCTGCCACAGCCCCTGCCGCCACCCTGATGGTGGTCAAGCAGTACAAGGCAAGCGGCCCCCTGACCCGCCTGCTGCTGATGGTGGTCGCCATTGATGATGCCGTGGGTCTGGTGCTCTTCTCAGCCTCTTTCGGCATCGCAAACGCGCTGGAACAGGGCCGCATCGACCCCATCAGTATCCTTCTGGAGCCTCTGGTGGAGATCATACTCAGCCTGGGTCTGGGCGCGCTGGCCGGTCTGCTGCTCAACCAGCTGGAGATCTACTTCCACTCCCGCTCCAAGCGCATGAGCCTTTCGGTGGCCTTTGTGCTGCTGACGGTAGGCCTTTCCATGGTCAGCTTTGAGGTCGGCCCCATCCACTGCAGCTTCTCGCTGCTGCTGGTCTGCATGATGACCGGCACCGTGTTCTGCAACATCTGTCCCACTTCCGATGAGCTGATGGACCGCCTGGACCGCTGGGTAAGCCCGGTGAACATCCTGTTCTTCGTGCTGTCCGGCGCGGAGCTGGATCTGAACATCCTCGCAAACCCCATGGTCCTGCTCATTGGTGCCGTCTATATCGCTTCCCGCTCTCTGGGCAAGATCTCCGGCTCCTATGTCAGCTGCAAGGCCACCCGCTGTAGCGAGAAGATCCAGAAGTATCTGGGCATCACCCTGCTGCCGCAGGCCGGTGTGGCGCTGGGCATGGCCGCCGAGGCTGCCGAGCTTTCCGATGGCCACATGGTGCGCAACGTGGTGCTCTTCTCGGTGCTGGTGTACGAGCTGGTGGGCCCGACCCTGGCCAAGCTCAGCCTGACCGCCGCAGGCGAGATCATTCCCGAGGGCCGCACGAGCGCCCGTACCACCAACAAGCCGGAGGAGCAGGTCAGTGTGGACTGATTTCCTCCATCAGCCTCATCGCAGGTGACGGAGCGTTCTTACACCACAAAAGCCGCTGCACAGTTGTTACGCTGTGCAGCGGCTTTCTGTTTGCTCTTTATTTCAGCACGATCTCATCGTTCTCAGCATCCACGGTCAGGGTGGAGCCGGAAACAAGGGTGCCGTCGATGATCTTTTCAGCGACGGGGTCCTCCACAGCCTTGCGGATGGTGCGGCGCAGGTCGCGGGCACCAAACTTGCCGCCCTGGCTCTTGTGCACCAGCGCTGCCAGTGCCGCCGGGGTATAGCTGTAGGCAATGCCCTTGGCCTCCATGCTGGGCTTGTACTCGTCCAGCATCAGGGCGGCAATGCCCTGCAGGGTCTCCTCGCTCAGCGGCTTGAAGGTGATGACCTCATCCACGCGGCCCAAAAACTCAGGGTGGAGGAACTGGCTCAGTGCCTTGCGGCTCTTTTCCTCGTTCCGCTCCTCCTCGCTGCGGTTGAAGCCCAGACTTGCGGTGGTCTGGTCGCTGCTGCCCGCATTGGAGGTCATGCAGATGACGGTGTTGGAGAAATCCACGGTACGGCCCTGGGCATCGTTGATCTTGCCCTCGTCCAGGATCTGCAGCAGGATATTCATCACATCGGGGTGGGCCTTTTCGATCTCATCGAACAGCACCACGCTGTACGGGCGGCGGCGGACCTTTTCGGTCAGCTGACCCGCCTCCTCGTAGCCCACATAGCCCGGAGGGGAACCGATCATGCGGGACACCGCATACTTCTCCATATACTCGCTCATATCCAGCCGGATCAGGGGGTCGGGGCCGTCAAAGAGCTGGTTTGCCAGCTGCTTCACCAGCTCCGTCTTGCCCACGCCGGTGGGGCCCACAAAGATGAAGCTGGCCGGACGGCGGCGGCCCGAAAGGTCAGCGCGGCTGCGCTTGACCGCCTGGGCCACCAGATGCACGGCATCGTCCTGACCGATGATCTTCTTTTTCAGCTCGGTCTCAAGGCTGGCGAGCTTTGCATACTCGGTCTCCCGGATCTTCACCGCCGGGATGCCCGTCCACAGCTCAATGACCTTGGCCACATCGTCCATGGTCACCTGGATCTCCCCGGCTGCAGCCTGCTTGGCGGGCAATTCCCGCTCCAGCTGTGCCATCCGGGTCTTGCGCTCTGCCACACGCTCGTAATCGATGGGCTCGTTCACATCGGCGTTTTCCATGTCGGCCTCTTCCTGCTTGAGGGCCTCCAGTTCCTTCTGCATGGTCAGGTACTCGGAGATGACCGGGTGGGCCAGATTACAGCAGGCACAGGCCTCGTCCAGCAGGTCGATGGCCTTGTCGGGCAGGTAGCGGTCGGTGATATACCGCTCGCTCAGGGTCACGGTGGCGTTCAGCACATCGGCGGGCACCTGCACATGGTGGTGCTCCTCGTAGTAATGCTTGATGCCGCCCATCACGGCCAGCGTATCAGCAACGCTGGGTTCCTCCACCCGCACGGGCTGGAACCGGCGCTCCAGCGCCTGGTCCTTCTCGATATACTTGCGGTACTCGTTGAAGGTGGTAGCACCGATGACCTGGATCTCGCCGCGGGAGAGGGCGGGCTTCAGGATGTTGCCCGCATTCATGGCACCCTCGCTCTCACCGGCAGAGGTAATGGTGTGGATCTCGTCAATGAACAGGATGACGTTGCCCGCCGCCTTGACCTCGCTCAGCAGGCCCTTGACCCGCTGCTCGAACTGGCCGCGGAACTGGGTGCCTGCCACAAGGCTGGTCAGGTCGAGCAGGAAGATTTCCTTATCCTGCAGCCCTGCCGGCACCTGCCCCTTGGCAATGCGCTCCGCAATGCCCTCGGCAATGGCGGTCTTGCCAACGCCCGCTTCACCAATGAGGCAGGGGGTGTTCTTCTGGCGGCGGCTCAGGATCTGGATGGTGCGGTAGATTTCCCGGTCGCGGCCGATGATATCATCCAGCTTCCCCTCCCGGGCTTTACGGGTCAGGTTCTCGCAGTAGGTATCCAGAAACTTGCGGCGGGGCGGCTTTTTGTCGTTTTTGCCCGCCTTCTTTTCGTTTTTGCCGTTTTGGGCACCGCCGTTCACCCCCAGCGGGAAGGTAGCGCTGGAGCCGGGCATAAGGTCGCCGTCCTCTTCGCTCTGGTCCGGCTGGCCCATGCCCATCATCATGGAGAAGGGGTTCATGTTGCTCATGTCCCCCATCTCCTGCATCATGTTTTCCATCCGGTCTTCCATGGCATCCATGTCCTCGTCGGACATGCCAAACTGCTTCATCAGATCATCGACCGGTTTGATGTGCATCTCCCGGGCACAGTGCAGGCAGTACCCCTCGTTTTTCATCTGGCCATTTTCCATCCGCTGGACAAAAATAATGGCAGGCCGCTTCTGGCATCGAATGCAGACCATTGTTCCTCCTTTTCCCTCCCCGCTCAGACAAACGGGTTGAACACATTGAATACTTTATAGTAAAGGCTGCCGCTCATCACCGTGTCGTTGAGCATGGTGAGGTTGCCGCCGGTGATCACAATGAGCGCCCAGACCACGCAGAGCACCAGATAGATGTCCACAAGGCTGGCAATGCCGCCCACGCCCCAGCCCAGCCAGTGGTTCACTGCACCGATCACGGGCAGCTTGTTCACCAGCCCCAGCACTGTGACCAGCAGGCTGACCAGCATCCGCAGCAGGGCAAACGCCACAAAGAACAGCACCAGCGAGATCACCGGGGTCAGCAGCGGAGCCAGCACCTTCTGGACGATGGTATCCGCCAGCACAACGGCGTTGTCATTGAGGACGGCAGAGATGGAGCGCTCGCAGGCATCCACGATGGATGCCCGGAACGCCTCGGGCAGAAAGCCCGCGTACCGCTGGGCAATGCCATCCAGACTGACGGCTCCCCCGGCGGCGATATTGGCAGCGATCTGGTCCCGGAAGCTTCCGGCGAGGAAGCGCTCGAACACCTGCCCGGCTGCCCAGCCTGAAAAGGCTCTGGCACCGAACAGGCTGATGAGGCTGCCCGTCAGCTGCACCACCGAGGCCAGAAAGCCTTTGCGGGCATACCGGACGGCCAGCACCAGCCAGACCACCGTACATAGGATATCAAAAATAAATGACGGATTCTTGAACATACGTTTAACCTTATTCCGAACTGGCTCACCCTCTCAGTCACGACTGCCGTCGTGCCCGCTCCCCCAAAGGGGGAGCCAACGCTTCTGACAGGGGAAGCCACAAAATAAATTGCACTCTTTTTCCTCAAAGCCGCAATTGCCTCTCCCTTTGGGAGAGGTGGCAATGCGAAGCATTGACGGAGAGGGCTATTCAGCGGGTGCTTCCAACTTCTGCACCGTGTTGCCGCTGAACAGCAGCAGATCCTTGCTGTTGGCCAGCAATGCCTGCGGGCTGGTGTCAAGGTTCTGGCTCCACTGCTGGGTGCCGGACGCATCAAAGCACTCCACGGCGTTATCGGCCAGCAGATAGAACAGGTTCCCCGCCCGGACAATGGAATTTGCCGCCGAGACAGCAGCGCTGAACTGGACATTCAGGTTTTTGTCCAGCGTCACAGCCTGAGAGACCTGCCCCGATGCCAGCAGCAGGGCCACATTGCCTGCCGCGTCCACCGAAACATCCTTCAGCTCCGTGCCCGCAAAATCATAGACCGCACGCTCGCCGCCGCCCGCATTGTAGAGCACGGCCCTGGTATCGTAGACAGCCAGGATCGTGGAAGCAGAGGTCCACCCCAGCCACTGGGGCACGCCGCCCTGATTCACCAGACTGACGGGATCGCCCGATGCCAGATTGATGAGGTAGAGGTTGGTCATCACCTGTCCCCCGCTGACGGTGACGGCTGCCGCCGCCAGCTTCCGGCTGTCGGGGGAAAAGGCCATCCGCAGGGGGGTGCCGTCGTTGGAGGTCATGCTCCAGCTGAGCTGCTGCTCCATGGAGGGGCTGTATACCAGCAGCTTTGCCATGCTGGTCTGGTCCTCCGTGACCACAGCCAGCGTGCCGTTGTCCGACATGGCGCAGAGGAAAATGCTGTTTTCCAGCTGCTTGGTGTAAAGGTTCTGGGTGCGGCTCTCCACCCGCAGCTCGTTTCCGGAGCGGTTGTAGAGGACAAAGCGGGTCTTGCCCGCGGCCAGCGCCGGGCGGGCATAGCCGCTCTGGATGCTGTTCAGCTTTTTGCCGGTGCGCGACCAGACCACACAGCCCTCGTCCCCCAACTCCACAAAGCTGCCGGTCAGGGGGGCCATCTGTTCCAGCTCGGCCACACCGGTCTGCTGGGGCCAGCCGGAGCCGGGCAGCAGGGCAATGCGGGCCGTATCGGTCAGGTCCTTCAGGGCCGCCACCGAGCTGCCCGCGATGCCGGTGGCAAACAGCACCACCGCCGTCAGCAGCACCAGCAGCACCGCCGTGCGGCGGATGCGCCGGTTCCGCACACGCTGGCGGGCAGCTTCCAGATATTCGACCCGCCCTTCCGAAAGCGGCTCGTCACTCTCCGGACGGTTGCGATTTTTTCTCATAGGTCGTAGTCCACCTTCTCCAAAAATAGCCCTTTCGCGGGCAGCGTCGGCCCGGCCTGGCTGCGGTCCCGGCTGGCAAGGATGCCGGGGATGGCATCGGGCTGCATCCGGCCCGCGCCCACCTCACACAGGGTGCCTGCCAGAATGCGCACCATGTTATAGAGGTAGCCGTCCGCTGTCACCTCAATGTCCACCTCGTCGCCCTTCCGGGTCACATGGCAGTCGGTGATGGTGCGCACGGTATCTCCGTGGGCAGCAGCAGAGGAACCCGCCGCGCACAGGGCCAGAAAATCGTGCTTTCCCACAAACTGTTCCGCCGCCCTCTGCATGGCATCCACATCCAGCCGCCGGGGCACCCGGGTGTAATATTTTTCATCAAAAGGCGAATCGATGGGGTGGTTGTGGATGCGGTACAGGTAGGTCTTGGTATGGGCGGCATAGCGGGCGTGGAACTCCTCCGGCACCACCCGGGCGCACAGCACCCGGATATCCGGGGGCAGGTGCTGGTTGATGGCCAACGGCAGCTTTTCGGGGGGGATGCGGGTCTCCGCGTGGAAGTTCAGCGCAAAGCCCAGCGCGTGGACCCCGGCATCGGTGCGGCTGCACCCCTTGATATCGGGGCGGCTGTGGAGCACCGCTTCCAGCCCATCCTGAAAGGTCTGGGCCACGCTCCGCCCGTTGGGCTGCACCTGAAAGCCGCAGTAATTGGTGCCGTCGTAGGCAAGGGTCAGTAAATAGTTCTGCATGGAACTCCTTCCGTCACGGCTTTGCCGTGCCACCTCCCTCAAAGAGGGAGGCTATAAGGCTCCCTCCTCGAGGGGGCTGTCGCCGCAGGCGACTGGGGGAGTTTTTAAAAATTCGGGAACACCAGTCTCGAGCTCAGGATCACCATAAAGCAGACGATGCACACCGCCAGGTCGATATAATCCTGCCGGGTGCAGCGCAGCACCTTCAGGCGGGTGCGGCCATCACCGCCGCGGTAGCAGCGGCACTCCATGGCCATGGCCAGCTCATCGGCGCGGCGGAAGGCCGAGATGAACAGCGGGATGAGCACCGGCACCAGCGCCTTGACGCGCTCCATCATGGAGCCGTTGTCCAGCATGGCACCGCGGGCTTTCTGGGCGTTCATGATCTTGTCGGTCTCTTCGATCAGGGTCGGGATAAACCGCAGGGCAATGCTCATCATCATGGCCAGCTCGTGCACCGGGAAGTGCAGCCTGCCCAAAGGCTTGAGCAGCTGCTCGATGGCATCCGTCAGCACGATGGGGCTGGTGGTATAGGTCAGCAGGCTGGTGCCCGCGATCAGTGCCATCACGCGCACCGCCATCAGGATGGCATAGCGCAGGCCCTCGGCGTAGATGTTCAGCACCCAGAAGTGCACCAGCGGCTCGCCCTCGCCCGAGACAAAGAAGAGGTTGAGCACCGCGGTAAAGAGGATGATGGGCAAAATGGGCTTCAGGCTCTTGGTGATCAGCTTGAAGGGGATCTTTGCCACGCCGTACATGGCCACAAGGAATACAAGGGACAGCGTCAGGCCCAGCGGGTTGGACGCGGCAAACAGCAGGATGATGTAGACGATGGTCAGCACCAGCTTCATGCGGGGGTCGAACTTATGCACAAGGCTGTCGCCCGGGAAGTGCTGGCCGATGGTGATATCTCTCAGCATGTGGCAGCGCCCCCCTTCTTTGCATCCACACGGGGCAGCACAAGGCTTTCGCCTGCGTCCCGGCGCTTCTTGGCTTCCAAAATCATCTTGACGGCATAGGGCACAGTGTAAACATCTGCCGGAACATCCACCCCCATCTCCCGCAGCTTGAGGAAGATCTTTGTGACCTGCGGCACGCTCAGGCCCAGCGCCAGCAGCTCGGGCGCACGGGCAAACACGTTCTCCACGGTGTCGTACATGGCGATTTTCTTGTTGCTCATCACCAGCACACGGTCCGCGTACTTGGCAATATCCTCCATGCTGTGGGAGACCAGCAGCACGGTGGTGCCGGTCTTTTTGTGGTACTCCTTGACCTCAGACAGGATCTCGTCCCGGCCCTCGGGGTCCAGACCGGCGGCAGGCTCATCCAGCACCAGAATGCGGGGCTTCATGGCCATCACACCCGCCACGGCCACCCGGCGCTTCTGGCCGCCGGACAGCTCAAAGGGGCTGCGCTGCAGCAGCGCCTCATCCAGGCCGACAAAGTCCGCTGCTTCATGCACCCGCCTGTCGATCTCGGTCTCGTCCAGCCCCATGTTTCTGGGGCCAAAGGCGATATCCTTATAGCAGGTCTCCTCAAACAGCTGGTACTCCGGGTACTGGAACACCAGACCGGTGAGGAAACGGAATTCCCGGATCTTTTCCGGCTCGGCCCACAGGTCACGGCCATCGATGATGATGTGACCGCTGGTGGGCTTGTTCAGGCCGTTCATGTGGGTGATGAGGGTGCTCTTGCCGGAGCCGGTGGCACCGATGATGCCCACAAAATCTCCCTCTTCCACCTCAAAGCTCACGTCATCCAGCGCGGTGACGGCATTGGGCATTCCCGGGTTATAGACATAACTCAGGTGATCTACTTTGATAATGCTTCCCATCTTCCGTCCCCTCCCTTACTTCAAAAGCTCATACAGAGCCTGTGCGCACGCGCCGGTGTCAATGATGCCCTCGGGCATGGGGATGCCGGCCTTGACCAGCTCATCCCGCAGCTCGGCAGCCTGCGGCACATCCAGCCGCAGGGCGCGCACCTTTTCGGTCTGGCTGAATACCTCTTTCGGGGTGCCCTCCATGACCACATTGCCCTTGCTCATCACCAGCACACGGTCGGCCTGAGCAGCTTCTTCCATATAGTGGGTGATGGACACCACCGTGATGCCCATGTTCTTGTTCAGATGGTGGATGGTCTGCATCACCTGCTCCCGGCCCCGGGGATCAAGCATGGCGGTGGCCTCGTCCAAGATCAGGCAGTCGGGCCGCATGGCGACCACGCCCGCAATGGCAACGCGCTGCTTCTGGCCGCCGGACAGGTTGTGGGGCGCACGCTCCCGGTATTCATAGATGCCCGCCATCTTCATCGCTTCATCCACGCGGCGGCGCATCTCCTCCGGCGGCACGCCCAGATTTTCCAGCGCAAAGGCGACATCTTCCTCCACCACGGTGGCAACGATCTGGTTGTCCGGGCTCTGGAACACCATGCCCACGGTCTGGCGGATATCGTAGATCTTGTCCTCGTCTTTGGTGTCCATCCCCTCCACCAGCACAGTGCCGCTCTCCGGCAGAAGGATGGCGTTGAAGTGCTTGGCCAGTGTGGATTTTCCACAGCCGTTGGCCCCCAGCACTGCCACAAATTCGCCCCGCTTCACCTCAGCCGACACGCCGTTCAGGGCGTAGTCCGGCTGTTCCGGGTCATAGCGGAACTTCAGATCTTTCGCAGTTAAAATCGTTTCTTCCATAGGTTTTCTCTTTCCGGTGGTGCGCCCTTCTCAAAAGGGCTGTACCCCATTCTTGGTTCTTCTTCATTTTTTCAGAATGGCTGCCGTCAGGACACTCCCCCAGTCTGCTTCGCAGACAGCCCCCTCTGAGATGGGGCCTCTGGCGCAACCGAGAAGTTTTCCGGCAAACGGTCAATGTTCCCGCCATGCCAAAGGCTCCCTCCCCGAGGGAGCTGGCACGGCGACAGCCGTGACTGAGGGAGTTCATTCTTCCCAAATGGCCGTTGCGCCGCAGGGCACAACGCCGCCGGTGGCGGAAACGGGCAGGCCGATCTCATCACAGCTGGTCTTGCCGCCAAAGCGGGGCACCAGCGTGGTCTTGAGCATATACTCCATGACCGCGGGGGACAGGCCGGTGGTGTAGCTGTTGACCGCAAAGAAGAGGGGCGTATCGCTCAGCACTTCCTCGCACTGGCTGATGAGCTCGTAGATGCAGTCCTCCAGCTTCCAGATCTCGCCGCCGGGGCCGCGGCCGTAGCTGGGCGGGTCCATGATGATGCCATCGTAGGTGTTGCCCCGGCGCTTTTCCCGGGCCACGAACTTGGCACAGTCGTCCACCAGCCAGCGGATGGGCCGGTCCGCCAGACCACTGGCCACGGCGTTGTCCTTGCCCCACGCTACGATGCCCTTGGAAGCATCCACATGGCAGACAGTAGCGCCCGCAGCGGCACAGGCCAGCGTTGCGCCGCCGGTGTAGCCAAACAGGTTCAGCACCTTGACAGGGCGGCCTGCCGCACGGATCTTTCTGGCGTACCAGGCCCAGTTGACAGCCTGCTCCGGGAACACGCCGGTGTGCTTGAAACCGGTGGGGCTGACGATAAGGGTCAGCTTGTCCTCGCCCTCACCGCAGGAGATCTTCCACTTCTCAGGCAGACGGCGGCGGTACTCCCACTCTCCGCCCCCCTGATTGGAGCGGTGGTAGATGGCATCGGCCTTGGCCCAGAGCGGGCTCTGTTTCTCGGTTTTCCACACCACCTGCGGGTCGGGCCGGATGAGGATGGTCTCTCCCCAGCGCTCCAGGCGGTTGCCGCCGGTGGCATCCAGCAGCTCGTAATCTTTCCAACTATCTGCAGGGCGCATAAGCGTCCTCCTTTCTCTTTTCAAACGGCTCAGAACAGGCTCTGCTGGCCGTTGTCCTCCGGGCTTCCGGTCTCGGGGGCTTTCAGGCCCAGGTGCTCATAGGCAAGGCGGGTGGCACAGCGGCCACGGGGGGTGCGGGTCAGAAAGCCCATCTGCATCAGATAGGGCTCACACAGATCCTCCAGCGTCACGGCCTCCTCGCCCAGCGCCGCCGCCAGCGTTTCCAGGCCCACAGGGCCGCCGTTGTACATCTCAATGATGGCGCGGAGCAGGCTGCGGTCCAGCTCGTCCAGACCCAGCGCGTCCACGTCCATCCGCTTCAGGCTCATCAGGGAAACGTCCCGGTCGATGATGCCATCCCCCAGCACGGTGGCAAAGTCGCGGACACGCTTCAGGAAGCGGTTTGCCACGCGGGGGGTGCCCCGGCTGCATTTGGCCAGCTCGTAAGCGCCCTCCGGGGTGATGGGCTGGTCGAGGATGCCCGCCGAGCGCTGGATGATCCGGCTCAGCTCATCGGGGCTGTACAGCTCCAGCTTGAGCAGCACACCGAAGCGGTCCCGCAGGGGGCCGGTGATCTGGCCCGCACGGGTGGTAGCGCCCACCAGCGTGAAGCGGGGCAGGTTGATCCGGATGCTCTGGGCGCTGGGGCCCTTGCCGATCATAATATCCAGCGCGTAATCCTCCAGCGCCGGGTAGAGCACCTCTTCCACCTGCCGGGACAGGCGGTGGATCTCATCAATGAAGAGCACGTCGCCCTCCTGCAGATTGGTCAGCAGGGCGGCAAGGTCGCCGGGCTTCTCAATGGCAGGGCCGCTGGTGATGCGGATCTGCACCCCCATCTCGTTGGCGATGATGCCCGCCAGCGTGGTCTTGCCCAAGCCCGGAGGGCCATAGAGCAGGATGTGATCCATGGGCTCGCCACGCCGCTTGGCGGCTTCCAGATAGATTTTCAGGTTCTGCTTGACCTTGTCCTGTCCGATGTAGTCCTCCAGATGCTGCGGGCGAAGGCTGTTTTCCTCGTTGTCCGCCGCCGTTAAGCCGGGCTGCATCATTTTTGCGCCATAGAGCGCGGTTTCGTCCTGCATGGATTACCTCCTGCCTGCCATGCCCCGCAGGGCCAGCTTGATGATCTCTTCCACGGGAAGGCTTGCGTCGATCTTGGAAACGGCCAGAGCGGCTTCGCTCTGGCTGTACCCCAGCGAGACCAGCGCCGCAATGGCCTGCCCGGCTCCCTGTGCGGCGGGGGCGGCAGTGGCCGCGCCCACATCCTCGAGGTTGATGCCATCCACAAAGCCCTTTGCCACCTTATCCTTCAGTTCCAGCACGATGCGCTGGGCCAGCTTGGGGCCCACGCCGGATGCCGCCTTGAAGGCCTTGTGGTCGCCCGCCGAGATTGCCAGCGCCACCCGGTCAGGCTCCATGACGCTGAGAATGGCCAGGCCCACCTTGGGGCCCACACCGGAAACGGCAGTCAGCAGCTCAAAGCAGCTCTGCTGCTCCTCGGTGGCAAAGCCGTACAGGCTGATGTCATTTTCGGTCACACTCATCACGGTATAAAGGGTGGCTTCCCGGCCCACCCCGGGCAGTGCGCCCGCAACGCTGGTCGGGCACTGTACATAGTAGCCCACCCCGCCGCAGCTCACCACCACAGCGTTCAGGGTCTTTTTGATGATTTTTCCGGATAGACTGTAAATCATAGTTTTCCTCCAGCAGCCTTCCCCTCTCAGTCTTGCATTCGCTCGCCAGCTCCCCCAAAGGGGGAGCCAAAGCATCGAATTGGGCGGCTGCTACTATACCAAAAGCCGCGATTGCCTCTCCCTTCGGGAGAGGTGGCAATGCGCAGCATTGACGGAGAGGGCTCAGATCGGCCCAACGCCCCTTCTTGCAAAGCGGTTCAGCTGGTTGCCGTTGGTATGGCAGAAGGTGATAGCCATGGCCAGTGCATCGGCGGTATCATCGGGCTTGGGCACAGCAGGCAGATGCAGCAGGATGCGGGTCATCTCCTGCACCTGCTTTTTCACGGCCTTACCGTAGCCGGTAACGGCCTGTTTCACCTGCATGGGGGTGTACTCGTAGATGGGGATGCCCGCCTGCGCTGCCGCCAGCAGGATGACCCCGCGGGCCTCGGCCACGCCGATCACGGTGGTCTGGTTGTGCTGGTAGAACAGCTTTTCGATGGCAAGCACCTCGGGCTGTGTCCGCTCAATGACCTCCCGGATGCCGGTGTAGACCTCGTCCAGCCGCTGCTCAAACGGCACCCCGGCATCGGTGCACACGGCCCCGAAATCCACCGGTGCAAACCGGTTGCCCGCATAGTCCAAAACGCCCCAGCCCACGATGGCGTAACCCGGGTCGATGCCCAAAACTCTCATTCTGCGATACCTTTCCTATTATAATCAATGTATTATACCACAAACCGGCGTTCAGGGCAACGGAAACACCTTGGGGCGGTTTACAAAATGTGCGCTGGGCGGCTGATTTTCCATCCACGGCAAACCAGGCATCAAAAAGTTTGCAGAATTTTCAAAAAAGGGCTTGCTTTTTGCCCGGCGGTATGATATCATAATCAAGCTGATTGCGGCACAAACAGAATATGGACGGTTAGCTCAGCTGGTAGAGCATCTGCTTGACGTGCAGGAGGTCACAGGTTCGAGTCCTGTACCGTCCACCAAACAGTTCGTACTCGAACCCGATTCTTTACGAAAAAGGGTTCGGGTACGTTTTTTGTTTATCGGAGGTTTGCGTTTGCGACAGCAACAAACACCCCAGTGGGGTGTTTGAGCAACAGAACGGTCTGCGTTAGCAGATGGAGGGGCTTTGCCCCGACAAGTTCTGCGACGAGAGTACGCAGAGCGGTAAACGAGCAAGGGCAGGGTATCACTATGATAGTGGTATCCTGCCTTTTGTTTTACGGGATCAAGTTTGCTTTGTGCGAACTTGGTCGTCCCCCTATATGACGCGTTTGGGAGTAGTCGCTGCGTACGTGCGTACCGGGAGCCTGTACACCTCTGACAAGGTGTAACACACTAGACTTTGTGCCAAAGTCTGTGTGCCAAGGGGTCAAGCCCCTTAGAATCTCTGCGGAGCGTGTACGCACGTACGCAGGAAAATGGCAAAATTTCACTATATCGGGGGTGTTCTTTCATTGGAGAGTATGGTATACTCGGCTTAGCCCAGTAAATTGGAAGTTGTGAACTTAGAATTAGAGGTGTTGAAAATGAAAATAATAATTATATTTATTGATTTACTGATGGCAACTGTTCTCTTTTTTGTTGGAAGATTTTTTATCAAATCAAGGAATACAGAAAGAAGTGTGCTGTTTTTATCAGGAGATTATACTGGATTAAACACAGAGAAAATATGCAGAGTTACTGGAAAACGGATTAAGACATGGGCAATGCTCTTTTGTCTTGGCGGTATAATTGATTTTATCAAGCCGGGCGCAGGAATAATAATAGTTTCCGTTTTTTTTATTATCTTACTTGTATTTCATTTGGTTGATATGACTATAAATCGAGACAAGTACCGGGTATAAATTCCAGTTTGTCGTACTCGTTCCTAGCAGGGTTTGGGGCAGGCACGCCCCAACAAGAAGCTGTCCCAAAGGGGCAAGAATTTTCAAGAATTGAAAATTTGTGGCCACGGGACGATTCTTGCTCTCCCCTTTTTCGCTGCGTTTCGTAATTTTCACATTTCAATCTGCTCGCAGATTGTTGACAAGCTGCGCTTGACCCGATACTATAAAGGCAAGTCGAATACGCGCCAAGGAGGTGCAACCATGACCGCCGTGATCTACGCCCGCTATTCAT
>OJKE01000371.1_pt1 | contig 21159 bp, 26 predicted proteins | sample 1596501 | NCBI WGS metagenome assembly OJKE01 (sample SAMEA4350125, study PRJEB24818) | metagenome | biome: human; feature: gut; material: faeces | place: Denmark | collected 2013-09
TCCTTTGACAAATGAGCTATTAACTCTCCTTGTTTTACCCGGCTAACGATAATAAGCCGTTGTTCATAACTGTACTTCATAAAAAACACCCCAAAAGTTTTGTGTCTAACTTTTGGGGTGCAGTACACATCGTACAAGCCTAATCGGTAATTTGTAACCAGAAAACTCGTATCTAATATTTGAAGATGAGTTCCAAATATCCAACGCCTTTTTAGATGATGTTTCGGCTTCATCTTTTAACCACATATATACGTCATAAAAGTTTGAACGACTATCAGAAGTAATCCTTCCTGTAGATCTAAAAAATATCATATTCCCATTAGGACCTATACATTTTACTTTTTCCAAATTCCCATTAGTATAAGTCGTTTTTTCAAACCTACATTCCCTTTCCAATTCCTTCCATTGCTCTTCAGTTGGAATTTTATACTTATCAGCCCTCCCATAAGGCAGATACATTATATTACCATTTTCTCTTTCATAATCAGCCGACCACAATGTGCCACTTGACAATCCCAAATCGACATATTCAGTTTTATTATCACGCAAATCAACCGGTATTTCTTGCTGACGCTCACAATACCCGTCACGATAACCATCTGCATATGCTTGCGCAATAGCCTTGGCCATCAATTCATTCATTTTTTCAGCAGCATAATTTTCTGCTTTTAGAGATAATTCATTCATAATACTTTAAAATATAATTAATAAAAGTCATACTTATGGTTTCTATACTTTAATAGAGATTGGAAAGAAAAGGTAAACGCAATAAAAGAACTTTTTTATTATTACTTCCTAAAAAATAACTTTCAGTATAGCGTTTCTTTTTTCTTCTCCAACCTTAATTTCGTAATAGGAGAGAAACCTGTTTCTCTTGCAAACCGTTACTTTACTTTTGTTGTGTCCAACGCCCGTTCCTATGTCGGAACTCAGACGCAGCATTTTGAAATCTTGTTTCGTAATCATATTAATGTTAGTTTGATTGATTAAACTTTAAGAAAGGCTTGCAAATAAGATTATTCCCCAAACAAGTGCAATTAGCTTGTCTCCAAGCCCTCCATTTATAAGCATTTTGATTGGCCAGAAGATGTTCCAATTTGAGATGAAGCACATAAATACGTAGATTATTGCTGCTAAAGTAAACATATTATTGAGTTTTTAAAGTTGATTGTTTTACAATCTATAATACCCAAATTCGCAAAAGGTAAACGAAAAAAGTCCACCCCGGACTGAGGTGGACTCTATAATCATTGTAATTTGTTTTATTTATGGTTTTCTACAACCGGATTCTGCGATGGGCGAAATATTCGTAATGTTTTATATTTTTGAGTTCTGAAATATACGTCCCATTGTGTCATAGGTATGTTTCTATCCAACATTTTACCAATACAATAGCTTAAAGAACCATATTTACGACCGGAATGACGCTCCTTGCACTCGTAGTTTTTCTTATCGCTTTCACATGCGCTGATTATCGTGATATTTCCACCTCCAGCGGTGTAATTTCCGGGCATTATGATACTGCGCAAATAGGTTTCGACCGACTTGTTGGCTTGAAACTCGTCATCAGTTCCTCTCGTTGTTTTTGACCATTCAACTTCACTTTCAGGGTCTGGATTGTCTGTTTGCTCTCCTCTGTCTGCACCGCCACTATAACAAGTGTCAAAAACGACAATAACATTTCCGTTCTTCCCGACCTTTCTTTTTAGGTTATTAAGATATGGGAAAAGTTCATCGTCTATAAAATGATTTTCTCCACGATAGTCTTTCCCTGCAATCTTATATTTCGGAGAGAAACAAGCATCATAGCATACGAATGATTGGTCAAGTTCCTTTTGCTCGTCATTATTCATATCTGCGACAAGCTGACCATGTCCGGAAAAATGGAGATAAACTACATCTCCATCTACGGTTGAAGCAACAAGTTTTGACAATGCATTTTTGATATTGTTTTTTGTTGCTTTCGAATCGATAAGATGGGAAACGGTGAATCCTTTGACTTTTAGTTTTTCCTCAAGTAAGAGAACATCGTTATTTCCGTGTATTTCGGACCAACCCGTAGCTGCGAAATTGTAGTTTCCAATACCGACAAGTAAAGCCGTGCTCTTGGCAAATGTACAAATACTGCCCAAAACTAATCCAATCAAAAATATGCCTAATCGTCTAATCATTTCAACAGATTAAGTATTGATTCCCATTTGTCGACACTTTCTGCATAATCAGCATCATTATTAAATTTTGACACCAATTGTTTAAGAACTTCCTTTGCATTACTTCTGTCATGCAGACGCAAATATGCCATAGCAAGCATATAGCCGTTATCCGCAACCTCATCAGCCGTAGATGCAGATTGATAGCGAGAGATGAGTTCTGGTAACTTAGTTTTCAACTCAACATCGCTCATGGATTTTATGTCGATTGGTTCTCCGCCAGCTCTTACCAAATCAGGATTGATTTCAGCACAAGCATATATTGCATTGTCAACCGAATATCGGGCGTTTTTTTGTATGTTGAATACTATAGTAAAAGCAATAACGACAACTGCAGCAATAGATGCAACTTGCCACATCCAAGGTTTGAATTGAAGAATTTTTGACTTGGCTATCTGCGGAGTTTCCGCAACAGAAGCAACAACTGGACGTTCACTGTCGTGTTTCCCAATTATTTCTTTCAATTTTTCTTTAGAAAGATTCTTCATAGCCAGTCCAAAGTCAAGATTGTTTTGATGAGCTTCGCGGCAGATACCATCAATGGTAAACAGATACACCTTGAAGTCAGAAGCAAATTCTTTGTCAGACTCCAATCTGGCTTCAAAATCAGCCCGTTCTATCTCTGATAGCAGGTTGTTGATATACTTGTCGAATAGGTCAATTCTTTCCATTGTGATTCCGTTTTTTAGGTGTAATATCAAATCCGGCTCGGTGTAAAGCACTTGTTACGCGCTTAATGAGGTCGTTCATGCACTGGCTTTTCTTCGCTTTGGCTGTAGTGGCATTTTTATATCCAATTTCATCAGCTATTTCGTCCATCGACCTATCTTCATAATAAAATAGACGAATTATTGAACCACATGGTTCCGGTGTATGGATAAGTTCATCGCCAAGTAAAGAAAGTGCCTGCTCGTTTTTATGCAGAGGAACTTCTTCATTTTCATCCGGCATAGTTTTCAGTAGTTCCTGAACCTTACGAGCCGTTTTAGAACCGGAATCCTCGTCTTCATCATTAAATCCCTCGTCGGCAGAATCGGTCTTGCCTATTTTTCGCCACGCTTTACTGGCCATATTCATTCCTATGGTCATAATATAGCTGCTCCATGAAGTATCTTCTTTGATACGTCCAAGCATCAAATTTTCTTGAACAGCTATAAACGCATCTTGATAAAGGTTTTCGGCATCATAGAGCGATAAGCCGGAATACTTCGCCGTCAAGCGGCGAAGAAATTCCGGACGCAAGCGAGTGTACCACTCGCGTACAATATCTTCGTAATTTTGTGCCATTTTCTTGTCTTTCAGACTGCAAAGTTAGCAAAAATAAGTGAAGAGCGATAAGTAATCGCTATAATCACGTGCTATTATATCCGAAAAAATCATTCTGCACCGCACTACGCTAAAGTTCTTAAACTTTGGATATTATTTCATCAATGAGTGAGTTAAAACTAACGCCATGATTCCGAATCGTAGTTTGAGGAACAACGCATTTGAAATCCCCTCCGATATGGACGAGGCGGTTAGTACATCCATTTGCAATATCTGCTACCTCTCTGTTTAGATTACCTATATCTGGAAGAACCTTAATCAATGGTAATGTTTCTTCTAACGAGGGGTAGATATGCTCATCTTCATCTGAGAGTTTCAAGTGAGACATATCCACGCAGCATAACGCATAATTGTTGGCTTCTTCAACAGATTGTTTCATTTGCAGCGGCGACATCATTACGGATTGATCAGTACCCCAGCGAGATTTCACTTCAATGTAGTATACTGGATTGCCATTCTTGCATATGCTTAAATCTGAACCGTATTGTTCAACTTCCACAGTTATATCGTCAGCAGAGATAGAATTAGACAAATGTTGTTGAATCATACGCTCAACATATTTTCCCAATTCAAATTTGAACTTGAAGTCTGCTTCTTGATTTCTTTGAGAAATCATAGCAGCACGTCCTTTATTAAGAATTTCATCAAGATCAATCTCATCCGCAAGTTCTGCAAGTTGCTCCAACTTATCAGGATCGTTTATTTTCATCAACTTGAAAACGCTTTCTTTGCAATCTTCGCGAACGTGATTAAGAAATAACTCGGCTTTTTGGGCTGCAATATGAGGAAACCAGTATGCCCAACGTTCATCCTTGTCAATATTGTTGATGATGTCAAGAACTGCCGAACTTTGAAACCCACTTTCTTCCAATTCTTTCTCTATCTCTTCCGCAACATCTTTGGCTGAAAGTTCAGCGAAGTCATAGAACGACTCAAATTGATTATCTACCAATCTATCGTTAAGATCTTTAGCAATTACATCCTTATATAGTACAGAAAGCTCATTTGGAATATCTATTCCCTTTTCGAGATCACGAACTACACAAGGACTTGCGTTTCGATTCGGGAACGCCCCATATTTAACACATAATCCGTCATGATTGTTTCAATTATAATATTCAGCCCAATTTGAGAGCACAGAATGTATCGACACAACATAGTCCATATTGGCAGTTACCCATTCTGAATCGTTCTGAGATATTTCAAGGAGCACACACTCGACCAAATGTTTGAATGGCAGTTCTGCAATATCTCGTTCACTGCTGTCAAGAGGAACTAAGACACGCACTTCATTAGTTATTCCCCAATGCTCAGCGATAACATCAACTGCATTCCTACGAATTGATGAAACTGTTTCAGACGAAAACACAGAGCTGATTTTAAGCAAGGTTTCTACTATGGTTGATTCGTATATATTCCCTTTATCCAGCCAGTCCTGTCGTAAACTTCTTAGACGGCTTGTGATGGCATCACGCAAATCATTGCGAGTAAAGGATGTTATACTCACTAATCCGATGAATATATCATCTGCAAACGTTTCTATTTTATTCGGAATTAAAGTCTTCGCTATATTTCCAAGCCATTCGGGTATATTGGAAGCATCATAAAGATCTGTCCTTTTTTTCTTCTTCCCGTCTCTGTTAGGAATAAGAGCAAAGTTATCAAACATTGAGACAGCACCTTTATGAGAAAGATAGATATCAAACGCATGAAGGACGTTCTTGGAAATATTATCTGATTCGCCAAGCTGTTTTGCAATTTCTTCCACGTCAATCATAGAAGGATGTACTTTATCCCATGAAGCTACGACTTTACTTCAACAGATAATTTCATCTCGCGATACCATTTGGTTAGCGTGAGCGGCTGCATCATATAAGGCAGTGAAGAATTTTCCTTCTACATCTTCATTTTCAATATCCAAAAGAATTTCCGGTGAGAAAAATCGGACGTTTGACTCATTGACACAAACCCTATTGCCGTCTAAATCAACAATAGGAAGAGTCTGATAGAAATCACTCCACGTTTGTTTGAAATTCTGGAAGAACTCTTTAGTAACATCTTCTTTGTGATGCTCACAATCAAATGATAGACCAGCGACATTTACCCAGTCAGATATAGCTTCAGCATGTTCACAGTAATATCTGTGAACCATTGCTGTAAGTAAGTCGAGGACTCTGACATTCTGCTCATATTTTACGCGCACATTTGCGTTAGATACGGGTAAATGTAATCCATCTCTTTCCTCTACTGGGATGAATTTCTTAGAATGGAATACTGCGTCCATACCGAAATCCTCAGTCCCGAGCAGAGGAAAAAACACGAACAATTTTGCGATGCCGCTCAAACTCTTGGCTTTGAATGGTGTTTCAAGTGGAAGTATTGCCATGTCTTCGCCATCCTCAGACTCCAGATAATAGATTTTACGTTCTTCGCGTGTCCCGTTGTGCTTGATAGAAACAAGCATAACTTTCAATCCTTCTTCATCCGGAAGAGGAATTTTCTCAAACTGATAGTTCTCGTTTGTCAATGTGTTTTCTATAATTACATCCGAAATAGGTTTGTTGACAGTCATGACATAAGGAATCATATCAATTGAAGAAGTAATGGCAGCCGCTGCTTTTTCTGAAGCCTCTTCCATTGATGAAAGTTCATAGCGCAGTTCTGTCCATTGACGACATGAGTTTGTTTTTGGAGCATCTGCAAAGTCATTTACGGCAAGAAGTTGATGGGCGACTTTATCAACAAACTCAGTAATATTATCATATGTTCGATCTATTACAAAGCGATTGATGTCAGCATAAGTACCAGCAGTATATTTACCCATATCCAACGAGCCAGAAACGTACAACTTACGGCCGAAGACATGAGTAGTAAGAAAACCAGTACCGTATTGACCGACAGTATCATCATTTTCTTTGCCGCGTGAAGACACCTGCATGACTAACGAGGTAAGCGAATCGTGATCAAAAGGCTGGCCTTGATGTGCGAAAATGAATTCTGACGATGTCAGGGTTATTTTAATATGAGCAGTTTTCTTCCCATTAGTGTCAATCCGAGCCAAGTCGCGTGCGTTTTGGAATAATTCCCAAATAGCCCGTTCACCACTTCGTGGGTCAAGTTTATCCAGACCTTGATCAATCTTTGTGCAGCTTTGCTTGCAGAAAGCGCGTTTCTGCTCAAGCTCCATTTGCTTGCGAATTTCGTTATTATCCATTTTGTATTTTATTTATGGCGTGAGCGTCATTGCTTGTCATCTGCATAGTTTTATTGAAAATTGTCCAGATTTTCAGTACCAGATAACTGAGTGTTTGACGCTCATCTTCAATATGTCCGCAATACGCTCGTATATGGGGCGCACCACAATTGTAAAGATATGAAGAATTTGTCAGACACAATTCAACAATGACCATATTTTTACTTGTACCCACTTAATATTTATTGTTTTATATAGTTATTACATACAACTGAATACAAAAATAAGCCCTATGACACCAAGAATGCCTAATAAAAGCATTCCGGGAGAATCACGCTTCCCATTTTCATCTTTCATATTTCCCATAAACAAACATCCGATAGTGGCAATAATCAATCCCAAAATAAGGAGCGGTGTTGGTATATTCATACCACTTTCTCCATAGTCAACTCTTGCTCCGGATGGGTCGATAGCAAAAGACCTGATAGTTGTCAGGAGCAAACTCATAAGTAAAATAAGTTTTTTCATTCTTGTTTTGTTCTTTGTAAGCATATACCAAATTTCAAAATAGGTAAATAGGAAAAGTTATTAGAATGATTGATTTTATGGTATGGAATACAAATTCAATATGTTTCTTTTTAATCGTATTGTGCTGTACGATAGTATTGACTGACCTATTGCTGCAAGTTACACTTATGATAGGGAACTTTTCTGCTATCTGAATTGCATTGTTCCTTTTGGTCGGTGACGTATTCCCGTGCAAAAATACTACGGACAGGAAGAACATCAAGTGTCACTTATGTTTTCGGTCGGAGGGTTTGCCGGCAGCCTTCCACAAATTTTCTCGTTCCTCAAAAATTAGGGTATTCCGTCTGTACTCTCTGACCTCACACTTGTCTTATCTTCCCTCTTGTCCGTAGTGGCAATCTCGCACGAAAAACGACTCTCCCGACCAAGAGGCTCATAAGAGCTTCACAAAAGGGAAAAGATAAACTCTAAAATCAAAGGTCTATGCGAGTAAAAAGAATGACAATCGAACAAGGCAAGAGAGTCGGTATCGACCGCTTTCCTAATTTCCACAAGTCGGGAAGTATTCGAGGTATGAGACATTTCTTCTATGGAAAGGACTGTCTTTTAGTACAATGCGGGAACTACATTTACAATGTGTCATCCGAACCACAAATCTATCATCAAGCAACCATCTAAATTTTATCAATATGGATTACAAGGAATTTTCAGAAGAAACAATCTCCGAACAAGACAAGGCTTTTGCCCAAGAGTTTGCAAACTTCGTAAACGGACGGATGTGTTCCGCCGAGCGTACAGGCAGAGAACTGACCAGAGCACACCGCTATCTCCAGCAACAGATGTTCAAGGTCTGTATCGGTTTTATACGCCAGTTGGCACTCAATTATCAAAAAGGTTGTTATGACGAGCGAAACAAGTGGGCTTCCCATCTTGCAGCAATGGCATACGACAGACTGACCGAGGACAACCTCATTTATGACCCCGAATATACGAATTTCAAAAAGCAATGATTATGTACGAAACAGATTTTCCGGAATACGGACGACAATGTGAACTGATAAAGCCGTGGCGTGGCTACCACAGAGGCACAATCGTAGGCAGAACTGCAAGAGGTTTTGTCGTGCAGTTCAGTAGTGGCGCAGAGATAGATGTATATGAAGATGAAATAGAATTTGACTGATATGTGTAGATTATTAACCCCCGATTTAGTGGAAGCCTTGAAAGGCTATCCGCTTTATTCCCAAGACGGGAAGGGCAAAGAAGCCGTTTGCGTGGCGATATTCGCCATCGGTTCGGCTCGTTGGTTTATTCTCGAAGGTGAACCCGAAGAAGATGATGCCATTCTATTCGGTATTGTCATCGGACTATTGGAGAATGAGTATGGCTATATCTCCCTCAATGAACTGTCGGAAGTGGAACTTGACCTTACAGCGCAAGGCTTCGGCATACTCCAAGTACGGCAGCAGTCCAACTTTCAACCGACCCCGTTAAAGCTACTTCGTGACAATCGGCTCAAACGGTTTTTGGAGAAATTTGAAGAATAAGGAATCTGTCAGTCGTGGTAACATTGCCACGGCTGACTTGATGATTATGGTATGCCACTTTTCCGTTTCCGCCCTTTCTTTGGGAGACCGGTCGCCTTATACGCTGTCAAGTCGTGACCTTGAAACAAAATCCGCATATTACCTTGTTGCCTGACAAAAGGCAGTGGCTTTTCAGAATGTTTGATGTAGGCATAGATGGTGCAACGATGAACACAAAGGAAGCGGGCTGCCTCATTGACCGTGTAGAGCCTTTCCGGGATAATTCCCATTAAAATTGTATGTAAACCCATAATCCGAGACTGTTTTGATGTGAAAGTTACAACCTTATGGGTGACTTAACAACACGTTAAATAATGGAATGTCAATGATTTGTATGGATTTGTCGGAAATATGCAGGAGTGCCAAACTTTGCGGAATGAATCATCAAGGGAAACGAGGGCGAAAACAAGCAATGTTTTTGCGAGAATGAGAAGGATATATATTTGAGGGTTGACAGCGTTGACAAAGAAGCCAACACTCGATTGTCGTGAAAATGCGGTTTGAAAGTCACTGTAGTACAATATATTATCTTTTTCTTTCAATAAAGATATAAAAAGTATATATACATGGTTTTGTCAACGCTTGGCACCGGATTTTAAGGGGGATGGGAAAAGTGGCTACGTTTGTCAACGTTTGTCAACGCATCCATTTTATATGAAGTCATTGATAGGATGTCTTTTAGGCTTTGTCAACGCTGTCAACCGTGAAATGTGTGCATATTATTTTTTGAAAATGCACAAAGAACGAGTCTGTAGTATGGGGATTCATTCGTTTCTACAACCATCGCACAATGAAGTGTTTTTTCACTGCTTCATGTGATTCAGTCCGGCCTGCCTCTGCGGATATTCTTTTGCAAAGGTTCTGTCGGCATTACCAAACGTCAAACCGGAAACGGCAAATCTTCCTCAAACGGGGTTGAGCGTATTTGCTGTTCCCTTATTTGCCTTATTGCCTGCCAACACGCTGGAAAAGCAAAAAATATCCCTTGGGCAAGCTGGAAAGCTTGAAACAAAAGGGAAAATAATTCAAAGCGTATGGTACAGATTGACGAGAACATCAAAAAGCAGTTGGACAAGCCTCAGACTTGGTTCTGCAAGTATTTCCCTAAACGTATTCGGAATGTGGGCGAGAAAGAAATCGCCGACAGAGAACTTATTTATGCCTTCAAGGATGGAAAGGCTTACGAGAAAGTTGCCCGGATGACTGCATCGAGCATGAAAGAGCAATATGGCGAGACGTGTACAGACATCGTATTCTCCCCGGTTCCGGCATCTACGGACAAGAAGAATGAAATCCGATACAAGGCTTTTTGCAAAAGAGTATGTGAACTGACCGGAGCGATAAACGGCTATGACCATGTAAAGGTATGTGGTGAACGGATGTCTATCCATGAACATCGAAAAGCTGAAAAGGAAATCCGAAAGGTCAGTATCTTGGAGTTTGACGAGAAGTGGTTTGACGGTAAGAGTGTTTTAGTATATGATGATGTAATCACCCGTGGAATGAGTTACGCCCTCTATGCCTGCCAGCTTGAAAGTTTCGGAGCGAATGTACTTGGTGGTATTTTCCTGGCAAGAACCCATTACAAAGTAAACGGCTGATGGAAAAGGTATTGTGTTTAGAAAGGGAGAAATCCATAACCTTTACGGGGCATCGGATTATCCCATTAGTCCGGCAAGAGGGAGTGAAAGTACGGCTGACAGCAGCCGTGGCTTTTGCTTGCAAGTCGGGTATGACCCGTTTCTATTGTGGCGTGGCATTAGGATTTGACATGATGGCGGCAGAGGTCGTGCTGTCGCTCAAAGACCAGTTTCCCGATATACGGTTGATTGCTGTTATCCCGTTTTCGGGACAGAGCGACCGATGGGATTCTTCTGAACAGGAACGTTATCGCCAAATTCTTGCCAAGGCGGACAAGGTTGTTGTATTGAGCGGAAACTATTTCCGTGGATGTTTGCTTAGACGTAATGATTATATGCTTTCGCATTCTTGCGGTGTGATTGCATATTATGACGGCAAGCCCCAAGGCGGTACGTCTTATACGGTCAGGAAAGCCGAGAGGATGAAAATGGAGGTGGTCAATATTTATGGCCAAAGGGGCTAATCGCCCCTTTGGTATATAGTAAGATGATGAGTTCCTATTTTCAATCATTCTTCTATAATTCTATTTTTATTAAAGAAGCATCATCTTCATATTTTCCATCTATGGGTAGTACCTTGTCAAATACCTGACAAACTTTGATTTGTTTATAAAGTCCATCGGTGCAAAGGAGAAGGACACTTCCTGTATTGGCCTTCTCACATTGATATGGTACGTCAGGTCTTATACCTGCACCTTTGATACATCTTGTTAGTAGCTGCTTGCCATAGCCGGTATCTAATGTATGGTCTGAGGTTAATTGTGCAACTTTACCATGGTCAAAAAGATAGATTCTAACATTTCCCTGCCAAGTATAGTGAATGTTGCTGCCATCTATAAATGCAATAGCAACAGCTGCTCCCATTTTGCTATGAGTCACCAGACTTTTTTTGGAAACCATTTCATCAGCATATTCCAACGCTTGATTTAATAAATCTTGAACAGCTAATTCGCCTTCGTGTTCACAGATAAAGTCTGTAATTGAATTCACAATCAAATCGGCAGCTACCTTGCCAAATGTTAAACCGCCCATACCATCTGCCAAAACTGCAATAGCCTTATTGTCTGTAATTTGAAGGACTGATAAACTATCTTCATTGGAATAGTGTATGCCTTCTATAGAAAAACTATCAATCTTCATTGTGTCCTCCTTTCTTTAATACTTCAACCATCCCGATAAGCGCATTTCTTACAATCATATGTGAGTCGCTTGCAGAATATTTGTTGCTCATAGTTCTTATCAGTGGACTGTTTTCATCCAGCTCAATCTGTTCTTGTAGTTGATTGGTGTAGAATTGAAGGTGTTCATTGGTAAGAAATTCCCTCATTTCACAAGCAATCCATCGGGCGCCACCATTCAAAAGGTCAAAACTTTCACTCGTTTCCTGGACTTCATCAGGTACAGGTTGTTTGAATGAAACATATGCCAAATAGAAGTTATCCATTATGTAAAGCATATCGGCTGCATCTTTGTCGGTAAGCAAGTGTCGGTCTATCCATGTATCAAACTTAATCAAGAATTGGCCGGACAAAGGAGCCATTTTTACAGTAATGGTATCATCAATTACTACTGTGTCAGCGATATTCATTACGTCTTTAAAACATTTGACAGACATTTCTGGATTGCCTTCAGGTGACCATGCAACTTTCTCATCGGTCTCTAATTCGCCGAAAGGAACGATGTCGATTTCATAATCGTTGTTACTATCTTCACCTTTGTAATAAAATCGTTGTTTAGGCTTTCCTTTAACGAAATTATTTTTCAGAAGTTGTTCCTTTAACAACTCAAACTGACTCCAATCTTTCAATGCTATAGCAACATCAAGATCGGCCGTTCTTCTTGGCGAGGACGGCATTTTAAGTATTTCCATGGCAATGTCTCTTGCCAATGCGCCTACAACATACACGTCCAGTTGTAGGTCATACATCACTTTACTTAATGCTTTAAGGGTATCATAAAGCAGATCGTTTTGTAATGTGTCTCGTGTGATTTTATATTCCATTTTCTTTTATTCTTAAAGCGGCTTCATGGCATCGACTATCTCCGGTGCCCATCAAATCTGCATAAATGACTAAGATGGGGGCAAGGCTTTCTGATTCTTCCCCAATCCAGAATCTCTTGTAGATGTGTATTTCTCCGTCCGAGGCGGGCATTACCATACCAGTCCGAAGAAGCAACGAACTTACCACATCTGTGTAAATTTCAAATTCGCCTGGAATCAGATATCCGTCAATTAAGTTAGCACCACAATCACCTCCCCAATACATGCCTTTGGGAAGTACCATTTCTTTCCATTTTTTTCTCGCTTCGGGGGTACGAAAAGCCATCCGATTTACAAGTAATTTAGGCTTCAAAAACTCATTGTATTGTTGTTGCCACCATTCAATAATCTCTTCGCGCATGGCAAGTCGTCTTCCTTTATCGGTTTGCACTAAGTAACGTTTAGCTTTCAATAGGTCAAATACTTTTGTGATAGTGCCAAGAGATAGTCCTACTTTTTCTTGAATCTCACGATAAGGCCAATTTACACTTTCTGGATTTTGCAAGAAAAATAAGATGAGCTTGATGTTTGCCTCGCTTATTCTTGAAACCGTACTCGTCTTGGTGGACGTGTTATTCTTTTGTCCGATAATCTTAATGGTCAGATTCTCATGTCTAATGTCGCAATTACCCGCTTTGTCTATCCAATTGATTTGATTGTCTGCAAGCGTATTTGCTAACTTAGGATAGATTTTATTGGTAATTAAAATCATGGGCATACTTTTGCTTTTACGTTTGCTTCTAATTTCTTCTATGGCAGAAAATACATTGGTGTTACTTATTGTCTTTTTTATACTACAATAAAATCTTATGCCATTGATGCAAATTGTTTTATTCAATTCATCACAAATGGCAATACTACCATTCCCTGTCGTTTCCTTCAAATTGAAAATGGCTTCATTAAGTAATTCCAAATACTCAGTTCCCATATACACGCTTTGTTGTTCAGTCTTTATATACTGTTCATAAATTAATGAACAATGCAAAATTAGTGAACATTCCTCACTTGAACAAATTTTGTGTTCATTATTTTGTCACGTTCATGAATTTGTAAACATGGATGATTATGTGAACAAAATCATTCATAATAATTCCCATTTCAAAAAAATGCCTAATCTTCGGAATCTTGTACATCGGTTATTACTTCCGTTTCCAGTTCCAAGCCAAACGCTTCCTTCAATTGCAGATAATCAAAGCACAACGCCTTCGGACGGTTGATTTTGACTTTCCTGACCTGTTCATTATTGACTATCTCAATCGAGTAGTCAGGCAGACCACTGGGCAACAGAATTGTAAACCTATTTTGTTTCAAACCGAGGTATGACGAATGAGATTTCAGGTAGGACATGATAGTTGACCAGTTGGAACGGTTGGCGGTAGCGTTCATGTTCCGACTATTGAATAAAGATGCCACCGCCGCCATATTCAAATAGAGGATGGGGCGTGCTTCTTTGAACTCAATATCTTCCTTGACGGAAATGGGTCGGAACGATTTCATATAGCGAATGCGGTAATGTGCCTTATCCACACATTTCCCTGAGGTCTGGAATCCTTGCAGCATACTCCAGAAGTCGGCGACTTCGGAACTTTCCTGTGCCAGTTCGTTCTGGCTACGGATGCCATTGACAGCCGTCTCAAAGAGTTCGGCATAACTGAATGGCACATCCAATACCGTCTCTAAAGTTCGGTAAGCCGCCAACGGGATGACCCAGTTTCCGAAAATACGGTCATGGATGCTCTCGTTCTCAAACTTTGCCGCCAGTTCCCTCTTGGTAATGGAATAGGTTTCCGGGAAGTTCTTTTCAAACAATTCCCGAAGACTCAATATCTCGATGGTCAAGTGGGTCAGTCCCATGTTGCATAGCGCAACCAAGTCTTCATAGTTCCTTTTCTCCACTTGATTGAACGATGTCTTGGAGAATGCTAAGAATATGACACGGGTATAGAGTGCCATATCCTGCGTGGGTTTGTCTGTCCGCATAAAGCAACTCCGGTACTGACAATGGTTTGTGCAGCCATCCCGTCCGTATTGGTATTCTTCTTGGTCTGACCACCACCGCCCCAAAGACCTTTGAGGTAGGCTATCTTGCGGATGTCAAGGTCATTCTTGTACTCATCAAGAACCACCAAGGTATTGACCGCCTGTGATACGCGGTCGTTCATTGCCGGAACGGAGGTGACACCAAGGTTGGGTGGATCAACCCCATGCAGGAAGAAGGATTGGAGCGAAGTGGCAAGTGTCGTCTTACCGGTTCCCTTTTCACCGAAGAGGTTCAGAATGGGGAAATGCCGGGTTCGCCTGAATATAATGTCACGGAACAGGGTGGCAAGGAGATAACACAAAGCAATAGAGGCGTTCTCTCCAAACACCCCAATTAACCTTGAAGCGAAATCATACAGTTTGACGCCGTTGCGGTTCTCATGGACCATCAACCGCTCAAACTGAAAGATTTCCGGGTTATGGAGATAAATCTTGGAAGTCGCCGGAATATAAAACGCCTTGCCGTTGACACCACGGACGATTCCTAAGTCATCGACATCCTTGAAAGTGCCGCCGTATAATATGCCGTTACCGAAAGCAAAGAACTCTTCGGAGGCGTTCCAGCCCAGCTTGCGGATTCGCTCCGCTGTATCGGTTTTAGAATACAGGTATTCCTTGACTCGGTTGAGCTTGTCAATCTTTGCCAGCCACACATAGTTGCCCGACCCACGGCGTCCAGCGGTGGCAACATTGTGATTGTCGGCTACAGGCGCACCTGAAGCAGTTGTAAGTTTTTTATTTTCCATACAATATTACATTATAAAATAGTTAATGAATAGAATACATAGCGATAAATTGGTCCAATTGTTTTTTATCCGATTCTGTCAGAAATCCGGTGCGGGATTTTAAGAAAGGGACTGAACACGAGGCAGGAACACCCATCGTACGCTTCATACAAGTATACATGCTACCCGTCCGAAACTTATAAGTGGTAAAGAAAAGCGTACGTTCTGCTTTTACAAGTCCACGAATTCGCCGGCTGAAAGCCTTCCAGCGCTTGTGGGGGTGCTGTCCAACCACAAACCATCCACAGGTCCAGCATCTGGAAACAAGGAAATCACAGTCTGACAGTTTTTCCGGAACAGCATCAGATACAGAACTCAGGCTGACATTCAGACCTTTCGACCAGAGATACATTGTTATTTCACGGGCATATCCGGCAGTCTTTCCTTTGTGACTATAATACAAAACGGCAGCTTTCATAGTAACTCGATATATAAAGTTTTTCGTTTATCCACTTTCAAACTCCTCATCATCGATAAGATAGTAATTGAATAACCCCAATCAGAACCAATTATCTTTTTCATCTTGTTTGTTTTTGTTTTGTATAAAGATAGCGGAATGAAAATTATTTGTATATATTTGCAAAATTCTATTTTCCGATAAGTCTTATAGATAAAAACGATTAATGCATGGAATTGCGACAACTGAAGTACTTCAAAGAAGCGTGTGAACGGCAGAATTTCTCGGAAGCTGCACGCATATTGCATATCTCCCAAAGTACACTTTCCCAGCAAATCAAGCAGTTGGAGGAAGAACTGGATGTTCTGCTTTTCGACCGTATCGGCAAACGTATCGTACCGACTGAAGCCGGACAAGCTTTCTTGCCTTATGCTGCACGAGCTATCTACGATGCTGAAGACGGGAAACAAATTATCCGTGATTTGAAAGGTATTGAAACCGGCGTGCTTCACATAGGCGTAACTTATAGCATGAGTCCCTTGCTGATAGCAGCATTACAACTTTTCAATCGGGCCTATCCCAAAATTAAAGTAGAAATCACTTTTGCAACTTCCGAAGAACTTTTGAAGCAACTGGATGGAAGTGGCCTTGATTTTGTATTGTCGTTTAAGCCTGAAGATCTCACCGATGATTTTGAAACAATTCCACTTTTTTCTTCTCGTCTACAGTTCATTGTTCACAGTTCTCATCCTCTGGCAGGCTTATCTTCCATTACGCTGAAACGACTTTCAGAAACTCCTCTGATACTGCCCGAACGAGGATTTGCGACAAGAAAGAAAATCGAAGAACTCTGTCGTAAACATCAATTGGAACTGACTGTAGGTGTAGAAATGGACGACGTCCATACAATTATTCACGCACTGAAAAGTGGACAATGGGCAACCATACTGACACAGGCAGCTGTACGCGGAGAAGCCGGACTAGTACAAATACCCATTCTCTGCAATGACCATTTAACATCACGTGGATTTTTATTCTGGCCTCAAGGAAGTTACCGGAAAAAATCAGCATTGGCTTTTGCTGATTTTCAGCTTAAAATAACAGCAGGGAGCAAATAATTTTTCTCTTGTAAAAAAACAGTTAACCTTCTTTGCACTGAAGTCAATGTCGCAAAGAAGGTTAACATCAAATGAAACCCACAAAAAAATATCCCGGCAAACTATGGATACTTCCTGTTTGCCGGGATATTACTTTTTAAAAAGAATAATATTTTTAGCGTAAACGCTCGTATGCTTTTACTAGCATTTCATCCTTTCCGATAGCACGAATAGCCAACCAGTTCAGGATGATTGAAATCAGAGGCAGACATAAAGTCCATGATGGAGTAAAACTGCCACATTCTTTCAGTGTTCCCCACACAAACGCTGCCAGTGTTACGTAATATCCCACAAGAATAATGCTGCTGAACAATGTCAGACGGATCTGCAACATACGCTTTCTATACAGAAATATTGTAACAAGTGAAAGAATTGCTACAACCATAAGAATGGCAAACAATGCCCAGGGAGCATAATTCATAGTTCCATCCGGAGCAATAACAGCCAGATTTGTCATGTCTGACACGCTTGTTTCCGTATAAAAATGTCCCACAGAAAAAGACATCATCAGCACCATAAAAATGGCAACAATAAGCAAATAAACAGTCTGAATACGTTGTATCATAATCAAATAATATTAGAAATACGAGGATATAACAAAAAAAGAACACAGAAGCGCATCCTCACAGAGATATAAAATCACTTCCTGCAATTATGCGTTTCTGTGTTCAATTAATATTTTCTTATTGTAACTTTTCCTTTTCTTTAGCAGGGTTTCTGTAATATAACTTACCTTCAATATATTCCTGAGTAGCAATCAGAGTTGGTTTCGGCAATTTTTCATAATAGCGTGAAATCTCAATTTGCTCTCTGTTTTCGAAAACTTCTTCCAAATTATCATTGTAAGAAGCAAACTCTTGCAGTTTCTTTGACAAGTCATTCTTCATTTCTACCGCAATCTGATTTGCTCGCTTGCCGATGATTGCTACTGTTTCGTAGATATTACCAGTATCTTCACACAGTTCCATCAAGTCGCGAGTTACGGTATTGGTAGGAGCATTTGTCTTTTTGTAATCCATAATTTTTTATTTAATTATAAACCTTGATTAATTTTCTTCGTCTTTTACAAACTTACTTGCATCTTTAAATATTCGTTCCACTTCGCTTTTATATTTACTTTCAGGGAACTCATTGATAAATGCGTAATACTCATCTATCGTTTCACGCATACGATCTTCTTTCTTCTCAGGCACACTCTCTTTTGCCATATCATATTTCGCACGCAAAATCAGAATAGAAAGATCTTCACGTCTTTTGGTATAAGGATATTCACGCAAAATATTCTGTGCCGTTACTACCGCAGCCTGATAATTATTTCCGGTACTGCTATATACAGTGTTGCCGGTATACGATCCCAAATCATAATACAATAAAGCTGATAAGAATTCCTTTTCAACCAGTTTATCCTGTAATTCGAAAATCATATTCTGGGCCAGTTCCTTACGGTCGCTTTCGGGGAAGTATTCAATAAACATCTGCAACTCTTCGATAGCCTTATATGTACCGCTCTGATCCAAACGAGGTTCAGGAGTATCCAAATATAAAGCCTTGCCGCTATAAAAACGTGCCAGCTCGGTATAAGTTCCCCGGGGATAAGTTGTATAATAAGTATTGAAATAATGCGAAGCTGTAATATAGTCTCCTTGATTATAGTAAGTCATAGCTAACATATATGCAGACTCCTCCGCATTGCTCGTTCCTTTCATGATCAATGCCAAGTCTTCCAAAAGAGTAGCAGCCTTACTGTTTTGCCCCTTTGCAAAATAACTCTTTGCAGCTTCGTATTTATATTCGTTGTCTGTGCTCTTCAGCACTTTATTGTACTCTCCGCATGAAGATAATACTCCAGCAGAAAGGATGGCCATAACGATGTACTTTTTCATGTTTATCAATATAGATGTGCAAAAGTACTCTTTTCCACCGAATAATGCAATAACTCAATGTTTTTTAATATAAAATTTGCACTTGCAATATCTCTGACAAAAATATTGTGTATTTTTACACCTCATTTAATAAATGTGCAAAATGAATTTTGAACTTGTATCAGATTATCAGCCGACAGGAGATCAGCCGGAAGCAATCGCACAACTGACAGAAGGTGTAAAATCCGGAGTTCCTGCCCAAACATTATTGGGTGTAACAGGATCAGGTAAAACTTTTACAATTGCCAATGTCATAAAAAACATCAACAAGCCGACACTGATCCTAAGCCACAACAAAACACTGGCAGCACAATTATATGGTGAATTCAAGAATTTTTTTCCACATAATGCTGTAGAATACTACGTATCATACTACGACTATTATCAGCCCGAAGCTTATCTGCCGTCTACCGATACGTATATAGAAAAAGACTTAGCTATCAATGAGGAGATAGACAAGTTGCGTCTTGCCGCTACCTCTGCCCTACTTTCTGGTAGAAACGATGTGATAGTCATCTCATCCGTATCGTGTATTTACGGTATGGGAAATCCTGCTGACTTTTACAACAATGTCATAGAGATAAAAAAAGGCAAACTGCTGGACAGAAATGTATTTCTGCGGCGACTTGTTGACAGCTTGTATGTACGTAACGATATTGAGCTAAACCGAGGAAACTTCCGTGTTAAAGGTGATACTGTTGACATCTCACTGGCTTATACCGATCATTTACTCCGTGTCATATTTTGGGATGATGAAATCGATGCGATTGAAGAAATAGATCCTGTCAGCGGACACCGGACCGGCAGCTTTGACGAATATAAAATATATCCTGCCAATCTTTTCATGACTACCAAAGAGAGCACATTGAAAGCTATTCATCAGATTGAAGATGATTTGACCAAGCAAGTTGCTTTCTTTGAAGAACAAGGTAAGCCATATGAAGCTAAAAGACTGTACGAACGCGTCACATACGATATGGAGATGCTCCGGGAACTGGGACACTGCTCCGGTATAGAAAATTACTCCCGGTACTTTGATGGAAGAGAGCCAGGCAGCCGACCTTACTGTTTGCTGGATTTCTTTCCCAAAGACTTTTTGATTGTCATAGATGAAAGCCATGTGAGTGTACCACAAATACGTGCAATGTATGGAGGAGACCGTGCCCGTAAAGAGAATCTGGTAGAATATGGATTCCGTCTGCCGGCAGCCATGGATAACCGTCCGCTAAAGTTTGAAGAATTCCAAGAGATGGCCAAACAAGTAATTTATGTGAGTGCCACCCCTGCCGATTACGAACTAATTCAAAGTGAAGGAGTTGTTGTAGAACAAGTTATCCGTCCAACCGGATTGCTAGATCCTATTATTGAAGTTCGTCCAAGCTTGAATCAAGTAGACGATTTAATGGAAGAAATCCAGCAGCGCATTGAATTAAAGGAGCGAGTTCTTGTCACGACTTTAACAAAACGTATGGCTGAAGAACTTACAGAATATCTCCTTCGTCATAACATACGCTGCACATACATACACAGTGAAGTCGACACATTGGAACGTGTACAAATTATGGAGGATCTACGACAAGGCATATATGATGTTTTAGTCGGAGTTAACCTATTGCGTGAAGGATTGGACTTGCCTGAGGTTTCGCTTGTAGCTATCTTGGATGCTGATAAGGAAGGATTCTTGCGCTCACACCGTTCTCTTACCCAAACAGCCGGACGTGCAGCACGTAATGTCAATGGAAAAGTTATCATGTATGCCGACAAAATAACAGACAGCATGAAACAAACTATCGACGAAACTAACCGACGACGCGAAAAGCAGCTAGCTTACAATGAAGCTCACGGAATAACTCCCCAGCAAATCAAAAAGAACAGAAACAACGCCCTGCTGGAAACAACAGGAGAAACATCTTCCAAACAGCCCAAAGCATATGTAGAAAATACAGAGCACATACAAGCTGCAGCCGATCCGATTGTTCAATACATGTCAAAAGAGCAGTTGCAGAAAAGTATGGAACGTACACGCAAACTTATGCAGGAAGCCGCTAAAAAGCTCAATTTCATCGAAGCAGCACAATACAGAGATGAATTGCTCCGTCTGGAAGATATGCTGAAGGATAAATCATAAATGCAGCTGACAGAAATAAGATTCTGAGAAAAAGGAAATCAGATTCTAATAAATAGTTATCTGGCAGCTAAACGTATAAAAAGACACTGTCCAAAATTTTGTGTAAATGGAAACAGGATTCAGTTGTAAGTTTGTTCTTATATCTGAATTCTGTTTTCAAACATAAGCATAAATTGATTCATAATCAAGCCCCAGTTTGAAATAGGCAT
>OJKE01000386.1_pt1 | contig 20421 bp, 6 predicted proteins | sample 1596501 | NCBI WGS metagenome assembly OJKE01 (sample SAMEA4350125, study PRJEB24818) | metagenome | biome: human; feature: gut; material: faeces | place: Denmark | collected 2013-09
AAAATTTGACCTTAAAGGAGAGAGCCTAAGAAAGAAGTATTAACTTTGCCAACAACACTGAATACTAACTGGGGACTGAACGGATATCACCGGAAATGCTGAACGGGTATCCGCCGGAATATGCAATAGTTGTATCGTTTGGGAAAATAGCATCGTATTCATGCCCTTTATACATGCCTCTTTCTGTAGTAATATTTTTACGCTTCCAGTCTATGATATGGACATAAATAGCTTTTTGTTCCAAGGTTAGATTGCTGGGAAGATAGTATTTTACTCCGTTGATTGTTTTTTCCATCTGACAATTATCATTTATAACCATTATATTATCTCTATTATTTCTATAGTTACAAGAGTATGCCCTCTAAGTCCAAGTACTCCCATTTAAACTAACTCCATAGTAAGTTTTTTTGTATCATCAGCACTTATGACTGTGGAAAATAGTGGCAGAAAAAGTCTCCTTATCAGAGTGGAACGTGCCACTCAAAAATAGTGGTGATGATTTGTTACAAAAATATGATTATTTTTCTTTTTTACGTAAAGATTTTCCTCTAAAAGTCATATTATCTGCATGGCTAAAAAGTCTGTCTAAAATTGATTCGGTTTGAGAGCATGGTTTTAGATAACCATACCAGACTTAAGTAGGTAACAGGGATGTAATTATAATAGACAAACGGTAATTCTCCTTATTATCATCCAAGAGTTGGTAAAGTGCGATTCTTGTCTGTTCATCGATGCTTCTCAAGGCAAAGTCATCTAGTATTATCAGATCATATTTCATCAGCTTGTCCATGTATTTAAGGAAGTTTCCAGTAAGAGATGCCGTAGTTACTTCTTCGGAGAATTTTATCATATTGAAGAATACAACCTTGTTCTCCAATACAGGTGGCTTTTTGTGACCGCTCTATCCAGGACTTGGTATTCTTATTGGGCGTTTTTCAGTGGAAAAATTTGTGGATTGATTTCTGCTATGTTCATTGAGATACCTATTTATAGATGTTTTTTTGTTTTATATCTTCCTCTAATTTACATGTGTTTTCAGAAGTCTTAAAAGGAAAGAATTCGGTATTATCCGAACTCTTTCCTTTTAAGGTATACTACCCATAATTGGGGATATTAATATGTTAATTAAAATAAATCCTTATAATATGATATTTCTTCCCAATGTTTAGAATATGCAGTTTCTGCAGCATTATCTAAAAACTCTAACAAAAACTTAAAGGGGAATGGGTAGGTCATCAGTTCATCCCATCTTCCAAACCCAAATTTTAGCATACTACATATTTCTTTTATATGCGAATCTACTAAAGCTTGATTATTTGTTTTGAGGATAAATATTTTGCGTGCTCGTGGCATTTTGTCCATTTTATTACCGTTGATGAACTTTATTTTTTCTTTATTTATTCCTGAGATATATGAGAACGAATCATTAGCTTTGCCATCAATCCCTTCTGATTTCCATAAATGAAATCCAATATACCCTCGAAGATATTTGTGTACGTTTTTCTTTCTTTTAAACATAGCAATGGTTTCACCATTATTAACTACTTCATCATATCCCTCATCAATTTCTTTTGCATCAAGAATAGGAATCTCTTCAGTGTCTACAATAAGATATACATTACCATCTTTTTTTAATGCCATATAATCTTTGGTGCCGTTAATTCTGCTGCAATCAGTGTATTGTAATTTCTCAGTTACAAAAGATTCAAAATCTTCGCCACAGCTATTTTGTGATAATCCGTATTGTTCGATGTGTAAGTTCCCATTATTGGTTATTTTTAAAGTAGCTCCATGAACATTTCCTTGATTAATCTTGTACCTTAGGAATTCCCATCCTTCTATAAGTATAGCCAAGTCCTTCGGCATAGTACGTCTTACTAAACAATCTTTTACAATGAACTCAATGAGTATTCGTCTTGCACGGTTTTTGTCAATCTTATCTTTTTTCTCATTATTATAATAAGTAATGTGCTGTAGTGCATTATTGTTTTTCGTAAATCTATAAGTTGATTTGATATATTTAGTATTAGTGTCTTCATTCTCTTTCGGTTCACATAATCGTACTATCATATCTTCAGGAGTTGGTTTAAAAGGGAATTCTAGAGTCCCTTGCATGATTTTCTGTGCCTCTTCTTTGAACTGCAGAATAAGGTTTTTAGATAGATCAGTGCAAAAAGAATCTTCAAATGAAATAGTCTTTCCCTTTAAGTAATCTCTCATTAATTTTAGAATACCATCTTCTGTTTTACATTCATCATAGTGTTCAACCTTATAATCTGTGAAGTTTATCTCAAGAATACCATCGAAGTCTTGATTAACTGATTCTACAACTTGGAAAAGTACAAAAAGTTTGCCGTGGGTATATTTATCAGGATTATATGGCCAGTATGGGACATTATTTTTAGTTTTTTTTGATTTCTTCTTTAGAATGAATAGTTTATTCAAATCGTATTCACCATCTTTTACTGTTTTGATTGTAATAGGCTTAACAGCTTGTCCAGACCATAATTCTCCGTCAAAATCTTTTGATTTTTGAAAAACACAGTTTTTGTATTTGCGTAATTCATTATCATTAAGTGGATGTGTAAAAGATTGCGTATTGGCAACAAGATTCATATATTTGTTGACTTCAACTTTTAGACATACCAGCTCCCTTTTTTGAATTCCGAAATTCGTATTGTCGCAAACCAATAGTGAGCCATCATTGTACATCATATTACTTGTTTTCTTTTTACCAAGTGAATTGATAGCAAGTGAAGCCACTATTCTGTTTTTGAGTTCATTGCTATATGGCTCTAAAGAATCTATTCTGGCTACTATATCCTTAAAGGATTGAAGACTGTTAAGGATATCTCGTGCGTTACCTTTGTGCGTTAATATAAAAAATTTAACAGCTGAGTATTTTTGATTACCCCATATAGCTTTTATGCCGGCAACAGATAAACATGGTGAATCACTTAATTGCTCGTAGGCCAGATTTTTGTGTTCAGCACTTGTACTGTAATAAGAAACTATTGCATATTTTGAGAAAAATACATTTTCATTCCATGCAACTTCAATTCTGTTGGTTGTTAGAGGTAAACTCTTGATATAATTTTCGTCGATTATAATTTTATTCATTAGTCGATAAGTAATTTAAGGGTTTCTATTGCACTTTCTATAATTTTTCCATTGTCATCTATAATTCCATGTATCTCAGTTATGTCTCCCATAGGTTCTTTGGAAAGCTGTAACATGCTGACAGTGATAAGTTGGCATCCAAGCCTTTTACGCTTTATCGCTCGTTTTTCTTTAGTTGGTAATTCTCCTGGCTTATCATCATGGTCTATGTCAGGATTCATATTCTTGACATCAAATGCTATCTTATAGCTTCCGTCAGGATTGCATATAACAAAATCAGCAAGCTCGTAGTCACGTCCTTCAAGATGTTTGATTTCATTTTCTTTACAATTTGTATAATGTAATACAATTGCTTTAAATGCTTCCTCACCGATTTCACCAGCATAATCAGTCATTAGAATATCTGGATGTAGGATCATTCCTTTAGTTTCCCAGTCCGTAGCAAACCCATTCTGTTCGAAATATAGGCGTATCACTTCGTTTTTCATCAACACATCCAGTCTGACAGATTGTGGAGAAACAGGGAATTGCCCTGGTTTTCCTTTTGTTGCAGGACAGAAGTAATTATTGTGTTTAGGGTCATAATGGAAAAATATTTCATTTTCATTGTTTCTTTTCCAGTCACCATAACATTTATGTATGAAGCTCAGATTTTTGTCTGAATCTTCTAACTCATTGAAATCAGAAACGACAGGTTTTCTTATTATAGTTTGTTTATAACTTTGATTCATTTTCTGATTTATCATAACATTGTATGGAACTGTATTTATATCCTCGTCCTCGTCATCAAAGTAATCCTCTTTACCAAGTTTTGGTGTATATCTTAGTGCAATATTCCGCATACGGTCAAGTTGGCGTTTTGCATAATTAGCATTATTGCACCTTATTATCTCATCATTATTTATATTTGAATCTACTGTTTTTTGTTCATCTGCAAGAATGTAGCTTACCAAACTCCTGAATTCCTTGGTTAAAGATTTTTTGAGGTTTACTTTGTCAAAAAAACAATTTATGTCTTTGTCGTAAAGTATGTATGTCGTTTGCGGTTTATTCCTTGTTCTGCATAAACGTCCTACAGCCTGTTCTATTATTGTTTGTGCCCATTCAGCTTTGTCTCTTGCAATACCTGGGTTGTTTTTGTCTCCAAACCAGAAGTTATTTGATAAAGCTTTACATAACCACGAAGCAATCTCATTTTTTGAGAGGCACCCTCTTTCGTATAACATCATAAGAGAGAGCATTACATTATAAAGACTTTTTTCGAAGTTAATTTCGTTCTCATCTGTATTCATCATCAGATATGTTCGTGGGCATTGAACATACATGGCATCCCAATCTTTTTGGAGTTTTTCGCCTTCCTTATTCCAATTATCTCCCTGTATATATTCCAATCCGTCAGGAATTTCATATTGCATATTTGCTCCTGCTTTAAAACTTGCATAAGCAGAAATCAGCATTATTTTAGCATCTTTATTGTCACTTAGTTCTTTTAGAATAGTTCCTTCAACTTCTTCCCAGTTTTTACTAATTCTGATATGTTCATTTGTCCAGTCTTCTGGCAATTCATCTTCGAATACTGATTTTTGCTGTTTATAAGAGCCGTCAATCAGGCAACTTAGTACATTCGTTTGTATAGGATCACCTATTCTGTTCTGAAAGAAGATCATGCTGTGTACATCCTCATGTTTAATAAACCAGGCATATGCCTCAATAAACTGGAAAAGACGATAGAGTTGAAATGAAATACTTTCACCTTCTTTCTTGTTATGCATAAGGTATCTTTTTGTACATTTAAACCATGTATTATCCAGCCCGTCCTTACGTGCTTCTTCAGAAAATAGAATACGATACTTATCTGGCAGAACGGCCTTTTCGTCTCTTTTATCTTCGTATTCATAATGTTCCAGAGGAATGATTTCTACCTTATGTCCTTTGGGGTAGGTGTTGGATACCAGCTCATCAAATTTGCTTTTTACTTCCATGGATAGTACATGTATTTTGTCTCCAATACGCTCTTTCAGATATTCGATATCAAAATTGCTGATAACTGATGCGCTTGATGCCGTAGCAGAGCAAAGAACTACAGAAATGTTTCCTGATAGGATAAGATCTATCAGAATTTTTTCCGGTGTAGTAGATATCTCTCGGCATGACAGTCTCACTCTGTGTTGGTTGTCTCGCTCATCTATTTCTTCCTGATAAAGCTGAACTCCTTGTGAATACACTGAATAATCAGGTAAATCCAGTTTCTCCGATTTCTTATTAATGCTCTTTCTGTTTGTCATGAATTCTAAAAGCTGTTGGGCAAACTGGTAATCAGAGTTTGTTTCGAATCTGGAAATCAGTGTATAGATTTCTCTTTCAATAGTAGGATATCCTAAATAATGATTGTCTGGAAGTTTGTTTTTCCCTAAACCTTTTGCTGTTTGCTTGAACTTCTCAATACTTGTTTGTAATGCTGTTTTAACTACCTGACATAATTGTCCTTTTATAACTTTTGTATTCTCTATAACTAGAGATAAAAAATTATCCATTGGAATTACATAATCAAAGCTTTCCTTTAATTCCGTATCCTTTTCTGCATGAAAAAGCTTGAAGTGTTTCTCTCCTTTACTGTAACAGATATACGATTGCTTATTGTCTTTAGAATTCGATACATTGAGTCTTAAACCTGAACCAGAAAAGAAAACTCCACGGCGATAATTTTCCAGGTCTTCAATGTCTCCTAAGAATATGTTTTTGTATGGTATAGTATTTCCAAAAACTTTGTTCCAGCTTGACTTGATTGTATTATTGGCTTTGTTTAAGCACTCGTGCAGCAGTTCTCCATGATATTCATCTGATATATGCTCTGGATTGTCTATCAATTGTTTGTATTGCAAATAGCCATTATATCCCTTCGCAAAACGATTACTGCCACTGTAATTGTCAATTGCCTGCTCTATGATCGTGTTGCGCATAACTATGGCTGCTTGATCTGATTCGTCGAATATAATTAAAGTTCTATGATTGTCATCTGCAATATTATTTATGTATACTTTTTCAGAAATAATAGGATCTATGCCGTACATAGCTTTATGTATTGTCATCAACAATACTTTCTTTCTTTTATAATCAACCTGGGGATATACTTCAGAAAGTGCTGGGAAAGTTCTTATAAGTTGATTAATACTGATATCATTTTCTTTATTGGTTTGTTTTAAATATTTCTTATATATCTCAAAGAAATTACGGACATCATTTCTCAATTTTAGTTCAGCATCAGAGATTTGATTGGAGAGAAGTTCATTTCTATTACCTTGTACCTGGAAAAGGTTTTTGATCCCTTCGTATGTTTTTTTTATGCGTTTGCAACCAAAAGTTAATACCTTCACATTTCCGCTTGATAATACTTCAATACAAGATTCTATCTGGTCTATGAATTTCTCGAAAGCACCATTATCAATTGCTTTTTTGATAACCTCTTCATTATTATCTATTACTAGAATGTCATTGCGTGAAATGATACTGTTTTTGGAATGTACAAACTCATTGATTTCTCTGTTTATTCCTTCTACCAATTTTTTTTGTACGCATAGAATAACTATTCTGTTGAACTCTTTAGGGTAGTATTCGCATGTCAACTTACTGATAGTGTATGATTTACCTCCACCCGTAGCAATGTCGCAAATATGAAGTCCTGAAGATGTATATCGTTTAAAGATTTCCTCGACATATTCACTAAGTTTTTCTTTATCTGTTTTCATTTTATGTAATATTAAATTAATCAGATTATTGAAAAATCATTGTTTTAATGATTAGTTTCTATATTTGTTGTAAAGGTATTATTCTGTTGTGCAGTCTATCTGCACAACAGAATAATTTTTTGTGGTGATTGTTTTTGCTTATATATGTCGATTATCTATTTTGAATTCTTCAGTATGTTTCCTGTAAGATTCTTATGTTATTATTGATTACACTCTGATATTTTATTTAACAGTCTTCAATTATAATATCAAATTTAATGTCTTTATTTCTAAACAGATGAATATTTGTGTCATGAGTGATTGTCTCCACATCAAATCGTTCACCGTTAGGTTGTCTTCCTATGTTCCATTCATTGATAAATCCTCCATCAGGATAGATAGAGAGTCTTTTTTTACCACATGTAATTGTAAGCACACGCCAGTGAGTGAGTGTTCGCTTATTTAATGAAACGACAGGGACAAGAGTACCTTTTATTCCATGCTCATAGCTAAGATCATCTATCCACGCTTTGGTAAGGGATGTAAGCCATGCATCACGTTTCTCAGATGAAGGCTGGTTTGCACATATACTGTCTGCATTTCCTCTATCATCCTTATATACCTCTATCATAAACTCTATGTCAAACTCTGAACCAATCTGTTTTATTATGTGTTCAATCGTCTGGAGTGTGATTATAATACCCATGATGCTCTTTAGATGTTCATCCTGATAACTGATTTTCAACGTCTCGGCATTCTGCTTTGCGTATGATATGAACTGATCTATGAGTCCTCCGGATTCAGTCTGTAGTATATCTCCTAACTGACAGGTACTTATTTCTCTATATTTATCTCCAGACAGCTTTAAAAGCTTAGCCGATGGTTTGTAGGAGAGATCAATTACAGAGGCACCTGATGCCGGATTATCTGTACGAACGAAGAACATGGTATTATTGCCCCATTGGATATTGAGTTGGGCATTTTCCTTGTTGTTCATAAAATAGAGATAGCCATCAATATAAGCAATAGGATATATGTCTTTATCAATCCATGGGTTTGATATGGTCTTGATATCATCTCCCTTTGCCCACGCCTTAATTTCTCGGCAAATAGCCTTAATTGGTTCAGATATATTATCTTGCTTTGACTTTAATATACAGAAAGAAGTATAGTGGCTCTTCATGACGAAGTAGCTCATAAACTGGGGTTGCCAACCGTTCTCATTGTCTTCATAATCCCACTCCTGATAATCGTTATCTGCAAACAATACAACATCCTGATGTGAAGCAGCAAACGCCTTCTTCAGATCATATAGTGTTGTCTGCGATGGAGAAGTATTCGGAAACGCATCTTTGATATTTTGTGGAACAGTATCTCCAACTTCTTCCTCCTCTTCAATCCACGCTAAAGCTGCATTAATATCGAGGAATTTTGCATAACGAAGCGTAAATTTGTCAAGCAGCATATCCTTCGATTGCTTTTCACGGGCTTCACTCAAAAGTTTCTTTGAGGCTTTAATAACCTCCTTCATCACAAGCAAATTTGCCATCTGGTTGGCATAACCTGCACCACCGGGATTACAGTCAAAGATACAGATATGGCCGTTTGGCATGATAGTGAAATCTACTGCCCCACGTTCCTTCCCTAAAATATCCACAAGTGTCTGGGTGAATGCCATTCCAAGTGTGAAAAGCAGTTTTTCTTCTTCATCACGGTTGGACATCCACCTGTTCATGCCTTTATGTCGGATACGTATTTCGCTAAAATCTGTCTGAATCATGTCGCCAATAATGACATTGCGTTTTATTTTAGAGATGTCATTGGAACAACTGCAGCTCTTACGCATTTCCTTTCCAGTAATGGCAAAATGATAATTGGGCTTTTGTGGTTGTCCTTCTTTGTTTGGTGCATGTAATGGGTTAAACTCGACTGGGAATTTTAAAGGGTTATTTTTATCGGCCACTTCTTCTTCCACAACCGTCCTTCCACATCGTGGACAGAAACAATATCCATAACCTTTTCCTTCATTGTAATAGAGAATTTTGGCATTGCCTGATTCATTATTACGACGAACAGAAAACAAATGTGGCTCAGTTACGTGATTGGGCCAATCGTCAGCATCAATCAACTGTGCACTCACTCTTGTATAAACATTGTTGTCCATAATTCGAGTTCTGTTTTCGTTCATATCAGGCATAAAACCAACCGGTTGAATCATCTCCAGTCCGTTCGCATTATTCACAGACCACCTGATTTGGTTACTGAGGTTATGATCGTCAATAACAGTCTTATCACTATTACGGTAGATGGTTTTGTATGCCTTATGGTTGTCATCATACATATTAGTTACTTCGATACCTCGAACAGAATATACCACACCATCTACTACAACACTATTACCCGGCACATATTGCGCGATGGCATCACGTAAAGAATAGGAGGGGTTAGATGATGTCATCGGAGTGAAGAAGTCTTTCTTACCGTTACTGTTCAAGTCGAGAGTGAGCACATTAACCGGCATGTTGGCGTTAGGAGTGAATCTACTGGTTGCCCAGAAATTGAGAAGTCGTTTGTATAACACTTCAATGTATTGCATCTTTAGCTTTATACGGAACCTATCGCTGATTTTACCGCTACCGGAGAACGCCGTTTTGTAGTCAACCAGTTTGTTGCGTAACTCGGCATAACATCTGTCGTTTATATCTTGTGCGTTCTTTACTACCTGAGTAAGATTGCCATCATAACATGTTCCCTTCAGGAGTTTGGTCAGATCCTCTCTGATTTCTTTATCCAAAGGTTTTGAGCATAAGATATTGAATTTCTCATACATAGTACCTTTAGGATCACCTAATAAATCATCTGGGTCTGTTTCGTTTGTACCGTTTTTCAATATAAGAATTTTTTCGTTGCTGATTCGTACCTCAAAAGGAGTGTAGTAATCTGCAACTTTCTGAGTAAGACGTCCTCCGTTCGATCCGTCGGTAAATACACCAAAGGAGCGGACAAGGAAAGAATTAACATGACGCTGTATTACCTGCGGACTCATTAAATCTACAGTAGGTACTCGTACTGGTCGGTTTATAATCTTTTCAATCGGGTCACTCAAAGTACGGAGACCAATTACATCAGAACTACAAAGTGTGATGCAGGCACTACGTATTTTGTTGTTACGACCGCTTCGTCCAGCACGCTGTTTATAATTGGCCGGCATTGGAGGTACACTTGAAAGCATTACGACTTCCAGGTTACCAAGGTCAACACCCATCTCCATGGTTGTTGAGCATGCAAGGATATTAATGGTATGGTCTTTGAACTTAGATTGTAATCCACGAGCAACATTCTTATCCACTTGAGCTGTATGTTCCTGCTGAATGAATAGATTTGGAAAAGCATGAATATCCTCCAGACGGTCAGAAAATATACCATCTGTACCCCAAATATTATGATCCCATAGTAATGCCCGATGTGTTTTCGCCCATGCTTCAATTGATTTCCTGTCACCTTCCTTTTTGCCAGAACCAACATAGTAAGGGAATACATTCCATTGTTCATGCAGCTCTTCTCTAAGTTCAACCGGAATGCCACCTTCCAGATAAGGCGAGAACCGTTTGAAGTTATTACCAATAGGTCGAAGACATACTGAATGAGGACCAGCATCTGCTTTAGTGTCACACAGATACACGTCATCATAGAGCTTGAAACATAGATCATTTAGGTTGAAACGGGGAGCATTATCTTTCTCATTGACGAATTTACCCATATCGTTCAGACGTTGTCCTACCTGAAGAATCTTATATTTGTCACTGGTCAATGTATTCCAAAGGGCATCTACGACATCAGAAATTATCTTGAAATACTGACGCTGAGCGCCATTGATGGTAAGTGAATGGTCATCACGTGCAATCAATGCGCACAAATATCGTACAATACGGGCTTGAGATATTTTGCCTTCTTCCAATTTCGGCTTGTTAAATGGTCGGCGGCGAGGCTTTTCTGTGGCAAAGCGCACTGTAGAAAATATGTCAATTTTGTCGTTCCCTGGAATTCGAAGATAGAATGACTGGTTGTTACGGACAGTGTAATCAAGGTAAACCTGTATCAGGTTTTGCCAGTCCTCTTTGGTAATTTGGTTAGCCGGATTATTGAGAATACTGTTAAAATTTTGTACCTCATCAGGCAACTCTATTTGTTTGAGCTGCGGATAGCAAGCTTCGAACAATCCTAAATTTTCTGGTGATGCAGCTGATGCAGGACGGTGTGACAAATACATCACCATAATACTCTGTACATACTTGTCAATTATTTCGTCAGATGGTAATCCATTTTCTATTTCGTCACTTTCTCCCGACCGTTTAACAAATACAGAGGCAAATACCGGGCAATATGGATCTTTCTTTAGTAGTTCTGCAATCTCTGACCATGTCATATAGTTGCATGTCATATCGTCCAATTGCTTTTGCACCACATTGGTGTCAGGCGATTGGAGATTTTGTAACATGGGAGCATACTTCAACATAGACATGGGGTCTGCTTGAACAGCTGCCATAATTTGAGCCATAGCAGCTTCTTTTGTGATTCCGTTTGCTTTTCTGCAACACATCTCATGATATATCGTACTATAGAACCACATACGTTCCTGTTCCAGATTCTGCTTCAATGTAGCTTTTGCTGCAGCCTGACGACTATCTACAAAACTGATATATTGCTGTCCGTCGTGCAGTACAATACCACCTGTTGTCGATTCTCCCTTGTCCAGCTGATCAAGAATGCTTGGTGCCATCATGCGAGAAATAAAATCTGCAGAAAGGCGGAGTTTCTGAAGACGGTTTTCTTCCATATTCCCATTTGCATCGTCTTCAATATCTTTGTCCGTATTATGGCTCTTTCCTTGTTTTGCATTACAATAAGGGCAACAGCCTTGAATGTTGCCTACTACATGCCAGCTGTCAGTATTCTTTTCATCAGCTGGAGTCACAGGTTGCAGCTGGGCTCCAGGAAGCAAACGGAATGATACATTGTTATCTCCCTTTATACTTTTTGTTTTGGACAGGCCGAATATGACATAGTTCTTCCTTGAGCTGTCATCACTTTCTTCCATATCCAGATCAAACATATCGCTATCGTCTGTTGCTACAGGTTCGTATGTCCAATCTTCCATGTTAACCATGGCGACAGCTACGTATTCTCCGCAATGCTTGCACCGGCTTAATTCTAATAGTGGGACTTCTTCTGAAGAATCAACCTCACCATCTTTCTTTCTGTTTATGATATTTTCTGAATAAATCTTGAAGGAACCATCAGAAAACTCATTCAGACGGACATAAAGCCCATTGTTGGGTACACGGTAAAAATAGTGCACCTTCAGTTTCATATCGGGAATTTTCAGTCCTGCATCTTTATATCTGTTTTCTTCACGCTGGCACATTTCATCCAGCCATTGTAACTTTTCACTTATAGTAGCTTCCACCGGATACAATTCATCCAATGAGATGTAATCTGAATGGAATATTTTTTTCCATCGTTCTTCATCTTCTCCTTGTGGAATTTCTGTCTCACCAATACGGCTACCACCCACAGCTTCTACCTGGTCTGCGTTTATTCCTGTAATTCCGGCTATGAACTCTTTCAATTCGCGTTCGTCTTTTTCCTTATCTTCTCCATTGCCGAAAGTTGCTGATGATGTCGCAAACCGTATGTCCTGCGCATCAACTTTAAAGGCAAGCAGCACACGACGTAGGAGCATGGCCAACTCGGCTGCGCCGGCCCCTGTATAAGAGTGTGTTTCATCAATGGCGATCCATCTGAGACTATTTCTTCCAGCCACAATAAGATTTGCGTCACTTCCACGTAGCAGGATGTACTCCAGCATGGTAGGGTTTGTCAGAACAATATGCGGAGGATTATTCCGCACATCCTTACGGGTATATACCATATGGGAATATTTAGCATTCTTCAGTTCAAAATGTCCCTTCTCATTAGGGTCAGTCTGAACAAATTCATATATTCCACCTGTAATCTGTTCAATCCGTTTACGCAACTTATTTGCATCATCAGATGTGTCTGTACTTTTAGGTTCCATTTCAGGAAGATCACCATTGTACACTGTGTAGGTAAGCCTGGTTCCTGTTGTTTCTTCAGCTCTTGTCAATAATTCCTCCAAGCGTTCTTTCTGGTCCTCCATAAGAGCATTCAGTGGATAGAGAAAGAGAGCCTGAATCATTCCCGGTTGCGCATGGAGAGAAAGGTCGTGAACCAAAGGCATCATAAAACATTCGGTTTTACCTGAGCCGGTTCCTGTTGTTACAACGATTGATTTAGGCTTGTTGTCGGCAGTATGTTGGTTCAGCAATACATCCCAGCATTTATACTGATGTTCGTATGGTGGATATGGCTTTGTCCAGAGTTTACCTACCAAGGACTTAGCTTTTTCAACCTTATCAGATGAGACAGGTGTATAGGAGTTCATACATTGAACTACAGGCACTGCATTCTTGGGAGCAAACAAGTCACTGATAAGTGCCTTTATCTGCTTGATGTAAGAACGCTGACTTTCATTGTTCGACTCGCCACACCACATGGCTACGAGTGCTCTTTCTACCGCCTTGCGGTTACTATTATATAATTCGGAGAAATTCATATCTGTTTTATTGTTATTCTTTGTCAACAAAAATATTAAATTCTGGCCAGTCAAAGCCTAATTCATCACTCATTCTGATTAATCCCAATTTATCTTCATCGCTCAGATGCCCACCTCTTTTTTCAAACAAGGGCTTATATATTTCTTCGGGTATCTTGTCAGTATCCAAGTCTCTCAGTGGTTTCATTAGGAAGAAATAGATACCATAGGTGTTGGCCACTTCGAAACATTTCAGTACGGACTCTTCTATATCGTCCCAAGCCCACGGGTCGTCGATGTCCAATCCAAAATTGCAGGACAGATTATTAGAATGTCGGATGTCCTGGAATATCAAGCCTACATCTTTTGAGTCTGCTTCATTTTCAGGATCGATAGGCTCAGGATCTGTCCGGACATCATAATTCCAGAACAGAGCATTTTCTCCATCCCAAGAACTATTAGCTTGTGAGTTGCCGAAGCATACTACAAGACAGTCAGGAGCCACCGCATCAAGCAAATTTCCCATGAAACGTCTGTCCATACGCCATGCATTCATAGCTGCTTCCCCAATACTTGGATTACCCGAGATATTGATGAAATCCTCTGTATAGATATTACCGAGATTATTGCATGGATAAGCCTGATAGCCTTTGCGACTGAAATCATTAACTTGTGTCCTGTCCTTATAAATGTAAGGCAAGTTCAGAGTTTCATCTTCTTTCAGATACTGTATGATGCTGCCGTCAAGCAAGACTTCCTTTACGAGGGTAGGGCGATATACATCTACTACAAAGAAATTTTCTCCCTCACCATATTGGATAGGGATTGTCGGAGCCAACGCCTCACCATCCAAAGGGATATTGTCCTGATAGGTAGCTTCTTCTCCGTTCATAGTGCGATAGCGTACAGATGTGCAATCGAAGTCGCGTACTATCGGATTGTCTTTTCCAAATCTGGGGAGATAGGCGACTGTCATTAAGAAAGGTTTACTCTTTACTGTTATTTGGAGTGTTACTTTACCATATAGAGGTTTATTTATGGTAGTCCATTCTTCAAATCTTCCATTTTGCTGTTTAAACTTTATCAGTTCAGCTACCGTTTCAATTTCCGGTCTGGCATTCAGGATGTCGTCTTTGGTCGCAAAATGTCGCACAATGATGTCTTCCTTGCCGAAAATCAGAGGAAGTTTTTCTATGTCAGGTTCTTCGCTGATTTCAGGATCATCTATGTAATAATGATTTACCATCCCCCCATTGACGTAGTGAATCGTATCGGAGTACAGTCTCGTCGTAATCTGGTCATATCCTATCCGGTTATACAGACATATTTCCCGTCCTGTGGAAGTATAGAAAGTAACTGAATCGTATATATAAACCCAGTTCCATATTTCGCTAATACCAAACCGGCTGTCATTGAATGGCATGCGATACACTTCATTGGCGATGGTCTCATCCTTCAATTTGCAGGGATGGGTGAAGAGTAACGCTGTTTCTCTCTGCGCATTCTGCGTTGATGTCCATGTGTTATAGATACTATCGGATCTCCATAGCTGAATGTATTCTATAGCATCGACCGATTGTGCCAGATATTCATTGCCATCATCATCCTTAACTATGATTTCTATCTTGTTGAAGCGAGTGGCCGGAATATGCTTCACCAGTACGCCTTTTTCTACACCAAAGGCCACGAAATCGTTCAAGCCATGATTCAAATAGGTGATAATCGGCTTATCAATGGTTGATGGCTTAATAATTTTCTCATTGTAACAGAATCTAATATAGACGTAAAGGTGTCTCTGGGTTTCAGGATGAGGCACGCCCCAAAGATGAACCCTGTCATATCGTAGATACTGGTGTAAACCACCGCCAACTTCTTCAGGTTTCAGCAAGACATTAAGTCGTCTGGACATAAACGTGTAATCAGGTGAAAAAGTGACGACCCATTCAAAACGGAACTTCACTTTCAGAATCTCGTCATTAGCAGTTTTCAGAACGGCTACAAAGAGATTGACATCAGATGCAGCATTTTTCAAATCCTCATCGTCGAATGGCATTTGGCCATTGAGTATATTCTGCATATACTCATATAGTGAGTGACAGCGTTTGATACTTTCACGGAAAGCAATAGCTCTTGATGCTTCATCCAGATTTTCCAGTGTATAGTCTTCACCGTGGTAGATCCGACACAATCCTTTCAGGAATCTCATGTTGTCATTTCTGCCAAGTTCATGTTTAATAGCAAGACCACCGAGCACGTAAATGGAATATAGCCAACGCTTATTACCTTTATCATCATTATAGAGAAACAGTTTCTGGTTAATGCCGGCATTAATCCAAAGGGCTTCAAGGTTAAGCTTTTCCACCAGTGGATTACTGTTCCCTCTTTGATACTTGCGTTTATACCATTCAGCTATATAGATTATGGTTTCTACGGCAAATTGAGGGGAGACTAAAGCTGGAAAACCTTTAACAGAAGCAATATCATTCAGGCAGACTTCAAGTTCATTGAAATCTGCTTCCGACAGTTTAAGTAGCCAGACGTATGGCTTACAGATGTCGAATGATGCGATTTTATCTTTTAATTCTTTCGTTAGTTTTTCTATCATGGTCAGATTCTTTTTCTCCAACTACCCAGTGTCCGCTATATCCACTACCAATAAATCTGATGTGTGGCATAGGGGCGATGCGTTCTTTTATATTCTGACTGATAAATTCAGTATCTTCTTTCGCATCTTTCAATCCTACAAGAGTGTCATCGTCGGCAATACCAAATAGCAGACTGCCGCTTGTCCCGTTTGCAAACGCGCTGACACTCTTTAGCAGCCTTTAACCTTACGACGTTCCACATCCTGCTTCTTGTCGTATTATGTGGTTTCACCTATATATATGTTGATGTTCATATAAGACTATTTTAGGGGTTCTAGGATATTATATCTTTTTTACTGATGTCCATGGCTTTCAGAATCTTTACTATACTATATAGCAAAAATACGATAATAGTTTATAATACTTGCCAAATAGTTCTATCAATATTATCATCGAATCCTAATTTTTTTAGTCTTATGGAATCATTTATATTATAATCGTTGATATTTTTATTTGAGGTATTGAAGTTATTTGCTTTTACTACAGTAATTCGGCTGTCTGGAAATTTTACTAAAACACTAACTATTCTGTACTCTCCAGATTTCTTTTTTGTTTTTTTTATGTTGGATATTTTGCCTTCTATAATCTCACCTAAAGTGAAATTCGAGTTTTTGTCACCAAAACTCAAAAGCTTTGACTTATTACTTTCACTTATATACCTAAGTTCATGTCGTTCATTAATAAAATCAATATTCATAAAGCCTAATTTATCGCAAATATCATTATTATTAAATACATCTGTTCTGTTTAGATTCATATTCATCAGTTGTCTGATAGATATGTAACTGCTAACTCCTGCGATATTTATCATGTACTTATTATTTTCCTCGTTCATTAATCTGCCTATCATTGGTATAGGATAATCATAGTATGCATCCAATTTCACAACACGATTATTAATTATACCGATTAAACGTCTTCTGAAAGAACCAATTTCATCGTACATGTGGGCTACTATTTCATTACCATTGTTATCTTCAATTCCCCATTTGCCGGATTTAAGTGTCTTGGCCAGCGAATTTTGGAGTCCGATACTTTTCTCAACAACTTCTTCGCCTCTGATGTTTATACAACTTTTAGTACCAACAAATGTAACATTGGCAACGCCATGAATGAAATTTCCTATACTATCGTATTTAATAGGTATGCGAATGGAGTTGTCAGATATATTTATTACGCCCCATTTGCCATTACTCTTTACCCTAACCAAATCATCTACCCATAATTGTATATCATCGTATAAACATGGAATTTTAGTATTTCTGAGTTTATCGCAGACTCCCAATAACTCAAATTCTTGAACCAGACAATACTCATCATTCAAGTCAGAATACTTTGAAATCAATTTACCTTTTTTATCAATGTAGTTTTCGAGTTGTCTCCACGATTGAGTAGGGTGGGTAATAGTTACTTTGGCACTGCCTGATTCAAGTTTTCCTATTTTATTGTATTTTATATCTGTAATGATATTGTTATTCAGGTCAATAAGTCCATATCTGTTGCCTTTTTGAACTTTGAATATACCCTTGTCCCATGGTTCTATAGATTCATAGGTTGCAGGAACTATTTCATTTCCTAATTTATCTGCAACACCCATTTTGCTATCTTTTGTGAATATGATGCAGTTATTTATATCATCATAGTAAATGTCATCGTAGTCAAAATCATTATCCCAATCAATAATCTTCATACCATATTTATCTACGATTCCCAATTTATTATTCAATGCTACCTTATAGAACCTATTGTCCTGTAATTTAGGCTCGCTGGTAAATATCGGATTTATCAGCGACTTGTTATTAAAGCGGAATCCCCATAAATCTCCATATTTTGAAATCTCAGCGTATTTACCCGTTTTTCTCATCTCGGTGAGAGCATCCTGGTAAAGATTACTGTTTACCCATTTATCTTCAATAGATTTTTTCAATCCTTCACGGCTAATGAGTGTACCCATATATTCTGTATAGGCTTCTGGGTGCTTCGTGAAATAAGCTTCATTCACATTAAAATAATATGGCTTGCAAGATTCATCATCAAATGTCAATTCCTCTAATATGATAAGTTTACCATTGGTATTAGAGTTTTCAAGTGTAAACTTCCACTTATTATCTTCGTCCAGCCAGTTACACTTCAACAAGAGTTCATCTCTGGAAATAGACTCTTCCAAGGCTTCTTTGTCAAGTACAAACACATTTCTATGATTGGCAAAAAGAGTGTTCTTATAGTTGAACAACTTCATATAGTCATATTTGCTTTCATTCCCATTTCCAAACACCCATATTACCTGAACATTATTGATTCTATAGAATATATCTTTATCGACAATAGTATCCAGGTCTACATTGTTGTTCTGAAGTTCTATAACAACCTTTCTATCCTTGAAGTTAAAAGATATGTCAGGACGTCTCCATTTCATATACGGAAAATTGCTGCGAATAATTTTGTCCATATTCACATCGGTTACTCCCAATGCATTACTCTTCTCTGAATTCAGGAGAGATATAATCTTCAGTTTTAAATCTCTACGGAGCACATTTGTATCGGAACTTAAGGCTGTTTTTATTTCTTCTTCTGTGAGCTCTTCTATATCAATTCCTTCGTAGTGATTGTCATTCGATTTGTCAGACATGATTGTCCATGGGCAATTTACATTTTTTTGCGCATGCATGAAGAACAAAGATTCTTTGTTGTTCCCATATCTTCTGTGTGCTATCTTCACTCTCGCTCTACATATTCCACAAGTCCAATATTTACTGCTTTTTATATCTGCTTCGGACAACATTCTGCTTACATGTGCAATCTCTTCCGCACTGCTCATCCGAAAGAAATTGTCTGCATCTATTATTTCTCCCTTGTCGTTGTAAACATATCTTATAGATCTTGATGTGGTGTCGTCCGTATCGTTTGTTATTTCCGGAAAGTCAACAATATTTCCATCGCTTAGCTGAAAAGCTTCTTGTTCTTTGTTTTTTACAGGTCTATAACTTTTCGGGATAGGAGTTTTTGCAGACCTTTCTTCGATAGAGTTAGATTTACCAGCCTCTTTCTGACTGCTTTCTAAATTGACTTGTGAATCCAAACTTAAAGATTCTTGCTTGTTTGACTCTTCTTTGCTTGAAATATTGTCATTCTTGAGTCTATTTTCCAGTGAATCTATTCTATTTTTGAGTTGTTTATTCTCTTCGTACAATATATTGTTAAGATTATTGTATTTGGAAATTTTTGTACTCTGCGAAATTATCTGAACCCTTTCGTCTTCTAATGCTTTTTCCAGATGCTTTTTCTCATCTTTGATTCTCCTTAATTCATCTTCTTTAATGGATAATGTTTGATTCAGAGATGCAATCGCCTCTTCGTTTGTCTGAATTTGTTTTTCGAGGTTTCTTATTTCTTCATCAGAATGGCTTTGCTTTATGGATTCCTCATGCTTTGAATACAGCTCATTATACATAGAATTCAGGTTGTTATACTTTAAATTCAGCTCATTTAATTGCTCTTGTAATTTCTTGTTTTCATTATCTATCTGATTGTTTCTTTCAAGGTGTTTTTCACAATTTGATTCTAATGTTTCATTCTCATTTTTTAAATCCTGCATCTCGTAGGATACAGTCTGTAATTGATTTTGTAGCCTACAATAAGCTTCTGACAGCTCATTGTTTTTCCGGCTTAAATCATGAATTTCATTTTCCTTGGCTGATATAGATTCTGTTAGAGATGAAATTTCATTTTTCAATCTTGCTATATCTTCGTTTGATTGACTTATAAAAGATTGTAGTTTGTTATTATAGGATTTATATTCATCAATATTTATTTCTAACTTATTACACTTATTGATGGTGTCAGTGAGTTTTTCTAAAGTTTCATTGTTTTTGTTTTTCTCCTCAGATATAATCTCTTCGTAATTTTGTAATTCATTTTTTAAATTACAGATTTGACCACTTTGTAGTTTTTTTTCAGACTCTAGTCTTATATTTTCCTCCTTATACTTAGTGATTTCATTGCTTATTTCATTCTGCTGTGTATAAAGTGATTGATATTTCTCTTCTATAACTTTACATGTTTCTTTCAATTGATGTATAGTGTTGTCTTTTTCTTTTATAGCATGGTGTAATTGTTCTACCTTTTCAGAAATATCATAGCCTGCTAAATAATTTATTATCTTCTGAGTAATAGTCATCTGGTAAAAGTCAATAGTTCGTTAAAAATTCGCCAAGCCTAAGCGGCTCTGGCAGTAAATAAAATGAGTTCTTTGAAAAGTTTGTCAATAACTTGCGGGTCTGGGCTAATCCCAAACACGCAAATAAATCGTTCAAGC
>OJKE01000406.1_pt1 | contig 19342 bp, 16 predicted proteins | sample 1596501 | NCBI WGS metagenome assembly OJKE01 (sample SAMEA4350125, study PRJEB24818) | metagenome | biome: human; feature: gut; material: faeces | place: Denmark | collected 2013-09
ATAAAAAGGTAACACTGGATACCACATACGCAAAATAAGGATATCCGTTCATCAGGTTATAAACGCTGAAATACAGTCCCAGGAAAAACAGGGTGACTGCAATAAATAAAAATCCGATAAAGGAACGGAAATAGGATTTCAATTCTCTCTTATAAATGGCTAGCATATGATTCCGCCTCCTTTGTAGTTACAGTTTCTTTTTTCTCTTCTCCGGGCTGTGCTTCCTCTTCCGAAGCTTCTGTCTGCTGTGCGGCAGCATCTGACATTTCCGGCCTTTTTCTTTTTGAGAATAGTTTGTGCTTCTCCGGCTGTGTGGGTGCTACATCCTCGGTCAGTTCCAGGAAGATGTCTTCCAGAGACTTCTCTGCATGGGTCATCTCTAAAATAGGCAGCTTTGCATCTGCCAGTGTATAAAATACCTGCTCTCTGATGTCGGCATTTTCTTTGGAGATCACTTTCAGTTTTGCAATATTTTTGGGAGTCTCAGTATTTTCTTCGATCCGGTCGATCTGTGAGATCTCCTGCAATGCGCTCTTCACCGCAGCGGTGCTTCCCTTTACTTCCAGGTTCAGTTCCATGGAACCACTCATAAGCTTCTGCAGATTCTCCGGAGAATCGCTGGCTACCAACTTACCGTGGGCTATGATCATAATATGGTCGCAGACCGCACTGACCTCCGACAGAATATGGGAGCTGAGGATCACGGTATGATTCTCCCCCAGCTTGCGGATCAGATCACGGATCTCGATGATCTGTTTCGGATCCAGACCTACCGTGGGCTCATCCAGAATGATAACCTCAGGGTAGCCAAGGATTGCCTGCGCCAGTCCGACTCTCTGCCTGTAACCTTTTGACAGATTCCTGATCAGACGCTGCTGCATATCGGTGATCTGTGTCATTTCCATGACCTCGTCAATCTGCTGCTTCCGCTCTTTTTTCGGCACTTTTTTCAGTTCTGCCACGAATTCCAGGTATTCTCTGACAGTCATGTCAACATACAGCGGCGGAAGCTCCGGCAGATAACCGATGGCACGCTTTGCCTCCTCCGGATCTTTTTGGACATCTTTGCCATTGATGGTCACAGTACCCTCCGTGGCTGCCAGATAACCCGTGATGATGTTCATGGTCGTGGATTTACCCGCACCGTTTGGACCAAGAAAGCCGTAAATCTGTCCCTTTTCCACACGGAAAGAGAGATGATCTACGGCAATATGGTCACCATATTTTTTTGTAAGATTGCTTACTTCTATCATATTTGCCTCCCGGATATGATGTGATACCCCCACCTGATATCTACGGGTACCCGTAACTGATACCCACGAGTCCCCAGAACTGATATCTACGGATTGTTCCGTGCTGCGCACTCTCACAATCCTGCCCGCTATTCGTACATCGTGGGATTATCATCCCACTTTTGTACTCATATCGGGGCAAATCTCAAAGTCTCTCAATCACATCTGAGCAAGCTCATGTGGTCTCGGACTTTTCGATTTTGGTATCAGTATATGTCTCAAATGTCATGAAAAGGTGAAACATTTGTGAAAAATCTGTGAAGCCCCAACCCTTAAAGCTTCGTCACGGTCAGCGAAATGCTTAAATTTCCTGCCTCCGCCGCCAGATGCAGCGGCAGCTTCGCCACAGGAATATCTTCAAAAATGAATTCCGGATCACCGGATGCGGCCGACTGGAATAAGAAAAGTACCCCCTCCACATAGAGCACCACTTTTTTCTGATTGCTGTAAATTGTCAGGGAGACCAGCCCGTTCTCCTGACGATGCAGGGTAGAAAGTACCGGATAGAGCACCGGTTCGCTGCTCCACTTCGCCTGATAATAGTAATACCGCTCCGTCAGCGTTCTGCCATCCGCCGAAAGAAGTGCATCTTCTGCCGTTTCTCCGGATAATCCACGATATACCGGAAGATTTTCCGGTCTTATCCACAGGTCCCCAGTGAGGAATCCACGCTTTCTGCACAGGCTGTAAAACGTTCTCACTTCGGAGCAGTTCACCCCCTCTGCCCCGGTCCCGGTTCCTTCCAGCCGGATCACATTTACCCCCATCCGAACCAGCCGTTCCAGATCTCTTCGTACCTGCTCCACCCTCGTCCCGGCATCACTGATCTGCGGGGGAAGCCGGTAGACTACTTCATGTGGCAAAAACTCTTTTTCATTGAGAAAGATTCCCTTTTTTTCTACGACACGCACGTCATAAATGGTCAGTTCCTGCCGCCAATACATTTCCACTTCCCCGGTTATATCCTCAGCATGATCTGATTCTTCCTCGTTCTTTGTACCCCCCATATTTTCTCCATACTCCACGGTTCCGAACCTTCCCTGTGCCTTCACCAGATAGACATAGGGATCCCGCATGCCGTCCCAGAGATGCGGCCGCAACAGCAACGCCGTCATGGAATCCGCTTCTTCTAATGAGTATTCCCCATGAAAAACAAGGCGTTCGCCCTCCGCACCTTCCCAGATCTCAATCTGTAAAGCGGACAGCAAACGCCCTATCTTTTCCGGCAGGGCAAATTCCAGATAAGCCTTGCCATTTTCCAGTTTTGTTGTAATTCCAAGATCGTCTCTCATCTGCATTTCTCTTTCCTGCCTTTCGCATTCTGTTACTAAGAGTTTTTGCAGATAACATTTTATTTATGCCGGAAATCCATCTTTCCCGCACACTATTATTACATGGGACAAGACCTGCGGCCGGGCACTTCCTCTCCGGATACATAACCTGCATGAAATTCCATGTTGATGTCCCGAAGCTCCTTCTTCCCGTCGATGTATGCCTGATACATTTCCGCCAGTCCCGAACTGCAGCCATCACAGTTGGCTTCCATATATCCCAGAGACTCCGCAACGATCTGCTCCCGCTCTTCTTTTGTGGTATCCTTAATCAGATATCCTGCCATTTTCTTTTCCTCTCTTGTATTTCTTTTACAGCCAATGTATCACAGCAATCTGCCGGGTGCAAGTTTTTCTCTGCATTTAGAGTAATCGAAAATCTACGACCGAAGAATTCTCTCATAGATCTGCAAATCCTCATTCTTAAACACATTAAAGATCACATTTTTGACACTGCTGTCAGGAGTCTCCTCCAAATACTCCTGTACCGTCTGTACGGCAATCTGCGCCGCCTTGTCGTTCGTAAAGCAGGCACAATAAAGTGCCCCGGTTACCCAAAAGATACTATTGAGACAAACATATAAACCTGCAATTGAAATATTTTTACGTTTTTGTAACAATAGGAACAGGAACCTTCGTTATGACTCATAGAAAGGCCTGGGAACAACAAATGATATATCTGATGATGATCGACGCCGAAGAAGACAAACAAAAGTTTGCGATTCTCTATGAAACCTATCGGCACCTTATGATGAAAGTAGCTCTGAATGTGCTGAAGGATACTTTTCTTGCGGAAGATGCCGTACATGAGGCGTTTATAAAAATTGCGAAAAACATGGAAAAAATAGGGGAAATCGACGCCACGGTGACGAAACGCTACCTGCTTACCATAACGAAAAATGCGACTATAGATATTTACCGGAAGCGAAACCATCAATTTCAACGGGAAATCTATGTGGATGAGCTGGAAGAATGTAATGTCCCGGTGACTTATGCGGAGACGGATGTGGATGACGGAATACTGGACATCCTTAGGTGCCTGCCCGTAAAATACCGGGATGTATTTCTCCTCAAATACTCCGGCAATATGGACAACGATGAAATCGCAAAAGTATTAAACATCACCGGAGGAACGATCCGGCAGCGATTATCCCGGGGAAAGATTATGATACAGGAAGCTTTGAATAAACGGGAGGAAAATAATGAGATCCATGGAAGTAACGGATGAATGGCTCTATCAGCATATGCCTGTGGTGGACAATGCCATGATAACAGCATTAGAAAATCAGGTTGATCGGGAATATGTATTTTCAAAACGTTTTGAACAAAAAATGCAAAAAGTGATCCGCCGGGAAGCCCATCCGGTGCTGACCGGTGCACAACAGCTCCTAAAACGCATGGCAATCTTTTTCACCGGTATCGTATGTGCCGGACTGGTTCTGACGTTAAGTGTGGATGCCTATCGGGATAAGTTTTTCATGACACTAAAGACCCTGCGCGAGGATGCTACGCAGTATAACTACTCTTCCGAGGAAAAAGATGCGGTACTCACTCCCACGATACCGACCTGCATCCCGGAGGGCTATACAGAGACAGACCGAAGAGACAGTCCTCTTTTTTGTGAAATTTTCTATGAAAACAATGCCGGAGAACAGCTCATCTGGGAGCAAATGCTAATTTCCTCAAATAATGCCCTGACACTCGTATTAGACAATGAATACGATGCCGAAGAGGAACATGTCATCGGCGGTCACATTGCCACGGTATATACTTATGTGGATGGTTACGCCATGGCTTATTATGAAGCTGACAATTATGTATACGTGATCACCGCAGATCACATGACCGCCGAGGAAATGTTTCAGCTCATTGCCAGTATGGATATCTGATTGTATAATAAGATAAAAAGGAGGCAAGAACCATGATGCAAAATAAAAAATTAAGAACCGTTTTCTGCGGCATTCTGATTTTTCTGCTCGTATTTGCCTTATTTTGCCTTGGAGACTACGGGATCCGCTATTATCATACTCCCATCAAAAAGGATTATGACTATACCGGAACCGGAATGCTGGTCAGTCTGACGGAACCGGATACCTTCGAACAGGTATCGGTGGAGATCCACGGGAAAGCCTTACATTATCTTTGGGGGAATCAGGAAGACGCCATAGCGGGAAATGTCTGGATGAACGGAGAGAGGCTTTTCGTGGAAGGTGCGGATGACATGGGATTCTATGCACCTTTTATCGATGAAGAACCCTATTACTCCTGCCTGACCGAATCTGTAACAAATATCCCGGGAAATATGTTTCTTATCTCCCGGGATCTGAAAACCGTATTCTGCGGTGTACTTATGGATGGGAAAGAATTTCTGCTGATAATACCGGCAGAAAATAAATCGGATGCCGACCGTACCCTGAAATCCGGTCTGGAACAGTCCCAGCCTCTTTCCCGTTGGCTGAGTGACTATCCCTTATTCCTGTAACTGTCCGTCCACAATACGCACGATACGTTTCGCAGACTGTGCTACGCCCAGGTCGTGGGTGATCATGACGATGGTATTGCCCATATCGTTCAGTTCCCGGAACAGCTTTACTACTTCCTTGCCGCTGGTCTGATCCAGAGCACCGGTAGGCTCATCCGCCAGAAGGATCGCCGGCTGTCCCACCAGTGCTCTGGCAATGGATACTCTCTGCTTCTGTCCGCCGGACAATTCGTTGGGCTTATGTCCGATACGATGATCCAGCCCCAGCAGTTTGATAGTATTTTTACACTTTTCTTCTGCTTCCTCATGAGTCATGCCACGCATCAGCAGGGGCATGATAATATTCTGCATGACATTATAGGTCGGGATCAGCTGATAGTTCTGGAAAATGAACCCGATCTTCTGGTTGCGTACCATGGTCAGATCGTCCTCCTTGGTCTTGTGGATTGCCATGCCATCCAGATAATATTCCCCACTGTCCATCACATCCATACAGCCGATCATATTCATTAACGTAGTCTTACCGGAACCGGAAGGGCCTAAGATTGCCACATATTCTCCCTTATTTACCTGAAAATTGATGTCCTTCAAAATCGGCAGACGCTCCTCTCCCAGCATATAGCCTTTATTTATATTTTTCATGGTGATCATTGCGTTTTCCATCATAATCCTTACACCTTTCGCACTACTCCTGATTTAAAGCTTCTACGGGGATCAGTCTTGATGCCTTATATGCCGGATAGAAGCCGAAGATGCTTCCGGTGAAGACACCAAACAACAGCGACAATACTGCACCCTGTACCGATAAGGACACTCTCACGTTGAACAGCTGCACGAATGGCGTAATTCCAAGAGCCACCAGCACCCCCAGTACGGCTCCTACCAGACTGGTAAAACTTGCCTCCAATAAAAACTCCAACAGGATATCCTTTCGGGAGCAGCCCAGTGCTTTCAGAATACCGATCTCGTTGGTACGCTCCTTGATGGATACAAACAATACATTCATAATGCCGATACCGCCGACAATAAATACGATCACCGCCATGGAGATTAACAGTAATGTCAGTGTCTCGTTGGAAGCAGAGGCTGCCTCCATCTTGCTTCCGGCATCGCTGATGGTAAATGTGGTGTTGGGATAACTTTCTTTTAAGGCACTCTCCACCCCTGTCATTACAGTGTCCACCTGATTCACATCTTCTGCGACCACGGTAATGGTTGGACTAATGCTCGTACCGGTAATGTATTTGATGCCGGTTTCGTAAGGTACATAGATCGCCGTATCCGGGCTGATGCCGGATGCCACAGTTCCCATCTCGGATAGTACCCCTGACACTATATAGGGGCGCCCATCAATATAAACTGTACCGTCATAGGCATCGTAGGCGCTTCCAAAAATTTCCTTTGCCACGGTGGCACCCAGTACGCACACCTTTTCCTTGCTCTCGTTGTTTTCTTCTGTAAGGAAATCCCCGATGGCCATTTCCAGATTACTGATGGCAGCATAATTGTCCTCCACACCGGCAATGGTGTAATAGGAAGCAGAGGTCATATCGCCTCCCTCCACCGATGCTGTAGTGGAATAAGAGATCGTAGTTGCAGAGATTCCCGATACAAAAGTCGCCAGATCATCACCGTCTTCACTGGTCAATGTCACGGCTTCGCTCTCTTCCTCCTGTCCGAATCCGAAAAATCCGCCGAAATCCATTCCCCCGCCGGGACCACCGGACATACCGCCGCCGGAACCTCCTCCGGGACCTCCGCCCATATTTGTGACGGTAACGCTTCCTCCACCGCCCGGCATTTCAAAGCTAAAACCACCGCTGTCACTGCTGTCGCAGGAAATATCAATGGCTCCGGCATTCAGGTTCTTGAACTGCTCCGCCACTTCTTCTTTTCCACCGGTACCGATTGCCAATACCAGCATAATAGTGGCGGATCCCACAACGATACCGATGGAAGTCAGGATCACTTTGAATTTATTCTGTGACAGGTTCAGCCACACCAGACGCAATATTTCGGATAATCTCATATTCTACTTCTTCCCTTCCATTGACCTTACTTTCCCACAGGTCTCCGCTCTACTTCGTAATGCTGCTTTCGATCAATACGGTATCTCCTTCTGCAATATCTCCGGAGATCTCCACATTAGAGCCATCTGACAGTCCTGTCGTTATTTCCTTTTTCACAATGCTGCCCTCTGCTGTCTTCACTTTTACATAAGTCTTGTCATCCTCTGTGATAATGGCTCTGCGTGAGACATACAACACTTCTTCCGTTTGTTCCGTAACGAAAGTCACATCTGCGGTCATGCCCTGGAACAGTCCTGAAACATCCCCTTCTAATGTGACAGTTACGTCATAAGTTATGTTTCCACTGGAATCCGATGTCGCATCTCCGATAACCGTCACCTTTGCCGTAAAGATATCTTCCGGATATGCCGTCAATGCAATATTCGCCGCAGATCCCAGAGAGATATCCGTCATGTCATCTTCAGCCACTGTTACCGTCATGGTCACTTCATCCATATCATACAAAGTGACCAGAGAGGTTCCGGTGCTGATCTTGTCTCCTGCTTCCAGTTCCACACTGGTGATCACACCGTTGTATCTGGCGCATACCGCGTTGCCATCGATATAGGTGCTGAACTCGTTCCATTTTTCCAGAGTCTCATCGTAGGTTTCCTGCTGATCGGACAGATCCTGTTCCAGATACCCCAGCGCAATATCGTAAGTCTCCTGTGCGGTATTGTAAGCCAGCGTCCGCAGTTTTTTTGTCTCGGCTGCGGTCAGTTTTCCCTGCTCCAGTTCCCGCTTTGCTTTATTATAAGCGGTCTCGGCTGTGGTCACATTTTCTTCTGCCTGCTCTACCTTCTGTTCCAGTTCTTCCTTCTGCTGTTCCAGAGAGTCCGCAGTAGACTGTGCCTGTGTCGTCAGCTGTGCAAAATAGACATATCCATAGGTATCATCTGCCGGATCCGTATTGTTCAGGCTGTATTGGCAGTTGGATAATACCTGTGCCGCATCTTCGTAAGCAGTTGTTACTTCCTCCAGCTGTGCCTGATAATCTTCCAGACTGGTCTGCGCCTGCTCCAATGCGCTTGCTGCAGAATCTACCGCATTCTGTAGCTCCTGCAGTGTGGTGCTGTATTCGGTATCAATATAACTGCCATAGGCAGTGCTGCTGTCATAAGTATATTTTGCCTGCTGTCTGGACAGGGTCTGGTCAGCCTCTACGGCCTCCAGATCTGCTTTTGCTTTCTCAACGTTAGACTGCAGTTCGTCTTCCAGGTCGGAGACACTGTCTTCTTCCAGCAGGTACAGGGGATCTCCCTCGGACACCTGCTGCCCCACGGAGACCACTACCTCTGCCACGGTCAGGGTAGAATCGTCACCATTGCTGCCGGAGCTGCTGCCGCCCATATTGAAGATCTGACCAAACATGTCTAAGCCTCCCTGAGCTCCGCCGCCGGAAGCACTCATGCCGCCAAAACCACCGGAACCAGAGCTGCTGCCGGCAGTACTACCGGAGGAGCCGCCGGAGGAACTGCTGCCGGAAGTATCCGTTCTCTGCAGGGCACTCATATCCAGATCAAAGGTCTGATCCACCGTACCGATGTCCACGGAACCGCTCTCCGTCACACCTTTGACCAGTGTACCGTATTTTACCGTGGTCTCTTTATAAATGACTTCCGTGTCGGAACCACCGGAGAGACCAATGGCACCAGCCACTACAGCAATCACACAGACACCACAGACACCTGTGGTGAGCTTGCGTCTTTTCGACCAGCTTTTCCATGATCCAATCCGGCGCATTTGATTTCTTATATTTTCTTTGATCTTTTTCCCATTTTCATTCTGCTTCATAACTGTTCCCAATCATTCCTGTCTGCTTCTCAACATTTGCTCCATCCGCCTGATTTATTGTCCTCCGGGACCGCCCGGCATTCCGCCGCCGAAGCTGTCGGAACCGCTGCCTCCGGGACCACCCTGGGGCATTGCTCCTCCGGAAGGCATCTGCATATCCTCTGGCATAAGGGATTCATCGAATTCCTGAAGCTCCATATCACTGCCGACTGCGGTATCAGAACTGCTGCCGGAATCGGCAGTCTCCTCCGTACTCTTGACTTCTGCCTCGGAGCTGACCTTACTTGCCAGGTAGATGGTATCGCCCTCTTCCAGTCCTGACAGGATCTCAATGTCCACACCGTTGGTGATACCGGTCTCTACCTCTGCCAGTTCCCTGCCGCCCAGTGCTGTCTTACGATAGACATAAGTCTTGCCGTTCTCTTCTACGATCGCCTTACGGGATACATAGAGGACATCTTCTTTTTCTTCAGTAACGAAGATCACATCTGCGGTCATGCCGCCATAGAGCTGCTCCAGTTCACCTTCCACGCTGATCTCCACAGTATAGCTTACCGTGTTGCTGTAATCGGAAGTAGCCGTGGTATTGATGGAGAGAATGCTTCCGGTATAGAAATCCTCCGGGTATGTCGTAAAGGTGATATCTACCGCATCTCCAACCTTCAGATCCACAATATCCTCCTGGGTCACATCCACGGAGATCCGCATGTCATCCGACGTTGCATAGGAAGACAAAGCTCCTGTCGTCGTCAGGCGGTCTCCCGCTTCGTAGCTGACCTCTGTGATCACACCATCTTCTGTGGCATAGATAATACCATCACTTCCGACAAAATCTTCAAAGGCCTGTAACTGTTCTTCCCGTTTTTCCTTCGTCTCTTCCGCTTCCTGTAAGGTCTCCTTCAGATCTTCCACGGTCGCATTGTAAGTGGTCTGGGCGTTCTGCCCGGTGATCACCGCTTCCTGATAGGTCTCTTCTGTATCCAGCTTATCGATTTTTTGCTTTGCCTGTGCCGCTGCCAGCTGGTTCTGCAGATCGGTAATAGCACTTTCATTCTCCGATAAAGCATCCTCTGCCTGCGTCAACGCTGATTTTGCCTGCTGGTATTTGGATCTGGCACTGAGATAACCATTCTGGATCGTCATAAAATTCACTGTATTATCGGTTCCGGCGCCTTCATAACCTTCTTTTGCCGCTTCATAATCTTCCAATGCATCCTGATAATCTTCCTGAGTTTCTGTCAGCTTCTCCTGCAGAGAAGCTGTATTCGCCTGCTTCTGCTCCAGCTGTACCTGCAGAGATGCCACTTTGTTCGTCACGCTCGTACCGGAAGTATTGCGGATGGATGCCGCATAGGAAGCACTGATCTTCTGGGTATCGTAGTCGGTCTGGGCTTCCAGCAGGGACAATTCATAGGTACTCTCTGCCTCCGCATAGTCTGCCTGCGCCTCCACTACCGCATTCTGCAACAGCGCCCGAACCGCCTCCACGCTGTCTTCCGTGAATTTCAGCAGTTCCTCGCCTTCGGTGACACGCTGCCCGCTGGCAGCATAGATCTCCTCTATCTTCAGATATTTCTGTACGGTATCATCGTCATCTTCCTCACTGTCATCCTCGTCATCGTCACTGACGTCCAGATCCAGATTGTAATCTATGGATTTTGTGTTGTATTCCAGAGAGCCGCTCTCAGTAACACCTACCTTTAAAGTACCACGCTCCACGGTCTCTTCCTTGTAGATCCACTGTTCTTTCTGAAGTAACGGTGCGATGAACACGGTATAACTGGCCGCCAGAATCAGCAGAAGTAATGCGATCCCCGCCAGGATCAGCTTCTTTTGTTTCTTTGTGAGGGATTTCAGTTTTTCAAAATGTGGTCTTTTTAATTTCATGACTGTGTCTGTCCTCCCTGCATACTCTGTCTCTGCTGTAACTGCTTGATCTCTTCCTCCGTCATGCCGAAGACTACGGTGACGGATTCGTTGGCACTTAAACTGTCCTCCTCATCTTCTACATTGATCTGTACCGTCACGCTGTAAGTGACACTGGTACGGCTGCTAGACGAGGATACCGGATCAATGGCTGTGATCACACCGGTATATCCGCTGCCTGCGGAGGACTGCACATAAGCACTGTCGCCTACAGTCAGTTTTGTAATATCCGACTGATCTACCGATACGGTGACCGTCAGCTCCTTCGGATTGCTGTAAACGAATACCACTGCATCGGAAGTCAGAGCCTGCTCCGCCCGCACCATGGTCCGCAGGATCGTTCCGTCCTCCGAGGCATAGAAATATCCGTCTCCCACACTGCTTTCAAACAGTTCCAGATTCTCTTTGGCATCTTCATAAGTACTTTTCAGAGCTGCCAGATCGGACTTAACTTTTTCCACCGTAGTATTATAATCGCTCTCTGCCCGTTCTGCGCCGGACAGGGAAGTCTCATAGGTCAGCTTTGCCTGCGCCTGCTGGATCTCATAATTTTCCTTCGCCTCCGTGACGGCCTGTTGGAGACTGGAAAGCTTTAACTGCAATGTCTGTAAGTTAAAAGAAGCATTGGTGACTGCATCCTCATATTTATCTTCTGCTTCCTCCAAATCTTTCAGATTTTGTTCCAGAATACTGTAAAGAGAAGCCAAAATGCTGGCGTTGGAAGTTCCGCCGCTCTGAGGCTGCGCATTATTTCCGGAAACATCAGCACTCAGCTGCGTTGATCCACCACCACTGCCGGTGACCTGAGACCAACTGATGCCCCACTCATCCATCTTGTCCGTCAGGGCTTTCAGGTTCTCATCATAGATTGCCTGATATTCATCCACCTTGAAATAGCTCTTATAGGAACCGTCATTCACATAGGATTCATACTCTGCTATATCATCCTCCGCATCCTGCAATTCCTCTTCCGCCCTGGTCACAGCACTCTGCAGACTTGCTACCGTCTCATCATAGACATCCTTAGCCTGTTGTCCGGTGAGAATGGCACTGTCTCTCGTATACTCCGCTGTGATCAGGTTCTGCTCATATTCGATAGCTCCGGTACGATACGCAAGCTCCGCATCCTCCAGCGCTCTCTCCAGTTCTTTTCTGGCTTCCTCCACACTGTCCTCCGTAAGCTTTAAAATCTTATCTCCTGCCGTTACCTCTTCCCCGGAGACCGCGTAGACTTCCTCGATCTCTAACTCTGTTGTCAGATTTTCCACGTCAAAGCTCGCCTCCGTGATACCGACATTGGTAACACCTGACGCAGCAATCATATCCTCCGTGAAGGTCAGTCCCGCCATATTACCCGGCATGGAAAATTCCGACTGACTGTTGTTTTTATGTAATATCACCACTGCTGCCACAGAACCGCCGCCCAGCGTAAGTACCAGTACCAGCGCAACGATGATCCATTTTTTGTTTTTCTTTCGGGAAAAAAATATCTGTTTGATCTCTTTGTTCTTCACGGCGAACCTCCAATTGCTATTCCGTCCAATTTCCGTTGTTTTCTCAAGTATAGTTGGATTTTGTATTGAAAAAGTGTTCAGTCTGTGAAAAATCTGTGTCCTGTAGAAGCTTTTCCCCCTGCCTGCTTCTATGTAATTACGCAAATTAAGCACAAAAAGAAGGCCCTGTTGGAGGCTGCTTTCGCAGAAGTCTCTAACACTGCCTTCTATTATAAACTCATGTATAAATTCACAAATTCGTGCTATCGCACTAATATGCCCGGGAAAACAAATCACCTCTTCACAGCCATTTGTTTTCCCTATAGCTTATTTATTTTTCCGGGAGATGCAGATATCCTCTAGATTCTGCGCGCCCTCCGGTCCGATGGGTCTGCCGCCCGTGGTGATGCCCCATCCTGCACGGATCTTGATAATATCGTCGATCTGTCCCTGGGACAACAACGTCTTCTTCCCTAAGATAAAGTTGTTCATCATCAGGATCTTCGCATAATATTCCGTGGTCTCCATGCGGTAATATGCCTGCATGAGGTTATCTCCCCAGGTCAGCGCGCCATGGTTTGCTAACAGTACAGCATTGTATTCCCGGCAGTAGGGTGCCACCGCTTCCGGCACTTCCTCTGTGCCGGGCAGGGCAAAATGCACTAGCGGCACACAGCCTAAGGACAGAACCCCTTCCATCAGCACCGGTTCTTCCAGGCTGATACCTGCGCAGGCAAACGCCGTTGCTGTCAGGGGATGCGCATGTACCACGCCCTGTACCTTCGGGTTCTCCTTGAATACTCTGAGGTGCATCTTGACCTCGCTGGAAGGCTTGTGCGTTCCCTCCAACACATTCCCGTCCAGATCCAGCTTTACCAGCATGTCCTCTGTCATAAATCCCTTAGAAACTCCCGTAGGTGTTGCCCAGATCTCATTATCTCCGACTTTACAGGAGATATTTCCGTCGTTCGCTGCCACGAAGCCGCCCTGATACATTCTGCGTCCTACCTCTAAGATCATCTGTTTTGCCTGTGCATCTGATATATATTCCATACTAATCTCCATTCCGCAGACGATTCCTTCCGTCGGAGGAATCCTCCTTTTCCGTTTCGGCATGCAATAATATATTACCTTATTGCCCTTCTCCTTGTCCAGCTGATACAATACTTTATCAATCCGGGATAATGCTATTCCCGGACATTTTTCCTGCTGATATTCCCAACAATCTTTTATGTATGCTTCCTGCCATATTCTTTCGTAACTAATTATCTTTCCCTAGGTATTGTACCAAGTCGCTGGTGCGACAGCCAGCCCTAAGTACATCAAACTACCACTTTTTTACCTGTCAATACTGCATTATATCTTTAATCTCACCTTCCTTTAATTGCAGTCTTTTTTCTGTCTCCTTATATTTCACCACAGTATCCACATCCGAATATGCAGTAAAAACGGCACCAGTGATTCTTCCGTCTTTCCAGCTCATGGAAAGTTCCAGATTTCCTATCAGATGCATTCCCCGTACGGCGCCGGTCTTCCATGCAGCCGGCAATGCAGGGAGAAGCAGGATTCTCTCCTCATTGCTCTGAACCAGCATCCCATTCATGGCAGCGCAGATCCCAAAATTGCCGTCAATCTGGAACGGAGGATGTTTGTCCAACAGATTAGGATAGGTCGAGACCTCCAACATCTTCCGGATGTTGTCATATGCTGCTTCAGCGTTCCACAGGCTGACATAGTGATTCGTGATCCATGCCCTACTCCATCCGGTATGTCCGCCGCCGTGGGACAGGCGGTATTCCAGGGTCTTGCGGCAGGCCTCAGCCAGTTCAGGGGTGCCGTCTGCAGTAATCTCTCCGGCGGGGTACAGCCCATACAGATGGGAAATATGGCGGTGTCCGGGTTCTGTTTCCTCGTATTCCTCCATCCATTCCATCAGACGTCCGTCACTGCCGATCCTGTTGGGCGGCAGTCTGTCGTACATTTTGCGGATTGTTCCCATCAGTTCCTTTATGTCACCGACTTCCGGAATCTCACAGGCTTCCGGTACCTGTTCTCCCAGTTCCTTCCAGGCTCCCAGGCATCCTTTGAACAGATCCCTCAGAATCTGATTGTCCATGGTTGCACCGATACAGCAGCATCCTTTTTGTCCATTCGGCAGGATATATGTATTCTCCGGTGAAACAGAAGGATTTGTCACCAGATATCCGTCTTTTTCTTCCAGATAATCCACAAAGAATAGTGCTGCCTCTGCCATGACAGGGAAAGCTTCCCGTAAAAATACCAGATTCTTTGTATAGCGGTAATGCATCCATAGGTGCGTACACAGCCATGCTGCTCCCATCACCCAATAAGTCCCGGGATACCATGTATCCTGTGGTGCGGTATCTCCATGAATATCCGTATTGTGATGCGCCACAAATCCCCGGCACCCATACATTTCTCTGGCGGTATATCTGCCATTCTTCTGCACCTTTTTTAACAATTCAAATAAGGGAATATGACACTCTGACAGATTGCAGTTTTCCACATGCCAGTAGTTCATCTCTGTATTGATATTGATGGTATACTTACTGTCCCATGCCGGGAAAAATTCACAATTCCAAAGTCCCTGCAGTGTGGTCGGCAGCCCTCCCTCCCTGCTGGCAGCAATCGTAAGATAGCGTCCATAATCATAGAGCAGCTTCATCAATCCCACGTCTTCTGTCTGTTCTGCATGCTCCTGCTTCCCTATCCGAAGTCTCTCAAGGCGCAGATCCGTAGGCAGATTCTCGTACCGCTCTGCGCCTTCTACTTCAAACACAAAACGGTCATATAAAGATTTATGATCTGCCACATGCTCTGCTTTAAGGGTATCATAAGACAGAAGCATCGCCGCCTTCAGGCGCTGATCCATTTTCTCTGCCAGAAGTGTCTGCATTGCCATCTGGTATAGGAACTCTGTTCTTGCAGAGCCAGTCAATTCTTCATCCAGCCCCACAGGCAGTTCCCTACCAGCTTTCAGATACGCCTCCGCATACCGATCCTTTTCTGGTATACTGTAGTGATAAGTGGAATCTGCAGTAAACCACAGCACCACTTCCTCTGCCCCTTCTGCCTTCAGACATTCCCCCTGGGTCAAAATCCGTCCGCCAGTAGACACAGCACGCAGTTCCATGGCAAATTCATATCCGCCTCTTCCCAGATTGCCATAAAGTCTTATGCCATTCTCTCCAACCTTACAAGTTCCGTCAAACCAGCTTTCTCTTCGAAGCTTCGCTAAAAAATTCACTTTCCCCTTGCCCCTTGTGCGGAAGCGCATCACCAGACAGTCCGCCGGGTGAGAGGCAAATATTTCCCTCTCATATATACTGCCACCAACAGTGAACTCTGTCCGGCAGATTGCCGTTTCCAGATCCAGACATCTCTCATAATGTTTTGTTCCTTCACAGAGGATCATATCCCGCATTTTACCGCTTTTCCGTTCTCTGCCGCCTTCGATCCCATCAAAGAAGAATTGTACATCCCCAAGTGTCTGATAAGGATGCATTCCTTCCGGGCAGGCCGATAATGCGGTCTCCATCAGATGCTCAGCCTCCGGAATTCTGCCGTCTCGAAGGAGCTGTCGTATCTTCGGCAGATTTTCTTTTGCATCGGGATTGTGACGGTTTACAGGTCCACCCAGCCAGATGCTCTCTTCATTTACCTGGAGCCGTTCTCTGTCCGTACCTCCGTAGACCATGGCACCGATTCTGCCATTTCCTATAGGAAGAGCTTCTTCCCATTCCGATGCCGGATGATCATACCATAACCTACTCATGCCATTTCTCCTTTTTTCCTGTTATTATATATTTTTTTGCACACATTTCCCTGATCCTGACTGTATTCTAACATGTTTTTCTTAACAGCAAAAGCATCCGCTTACCGCCGATGCTTTTGCTCCTGTTCTTATCAGCTGCCTTATTCTGTTACCACACCTTTTTGTAACATGATATTGGCATATAGTGCACTCTCTCCGGTTGCAATAATGGCATAGACCTTTTTTGCCTCCTCATAGAAGGCAAAGCGCTCGATCTGTCCAATGGCACTGCCACCTCGGGAATCGTGTTTTGCGATGATTTTTTCATAATTCTCCCAGATCGGCGTCTCCACCGGATCCCCGGGCATCACCTCCATCAGATTCAACGGATGCTCCACATAACTATCCAATGGAAACACCTGCAAAATGGCATCCAGAATCTCAGTCGTACCATGTCCGTCCATCCGAATCACGATTGCATCCTTCCCCATGGACTCAGCCGGAAAATTACCGTCTGCGATAACCAGTCTGTCACTGTGTCCCATTTCACAAAGTACCTTTAATAACTCGGGAGATAATATCTTCGGAATTCCTTTTAACATGCGCTTACCCCTTTCATGACGTGATTTCTCCGTCCACATCCCACAGATCCTGCCAGTCGGTTGCGCCGGGCCACAGAAATACCTGACCTTTGATCAGGCGGCAATTCTTGTCTGCTTTCCGGATTGTCTCCATCTCTTCCTCTGTCAAGGGATCTTCTGTGATGCATTTCAGATTATCCACATATTGATATTCCTTTACTGAAAAAGGAATCGGAATCTGTCCTCTCTGTACCGCCCACTTCAGGCAGATCATAGCAGGATGTACGTGATGATGCTCCGCAATCTCCATAATCTCCGGCATCCGGGTATCTGCTATATCCTCTGCCGTCCGGTCTCTCTCCGGTCTGGAGGGAGATCCGATGGGGCAATAACCGATGGGTTGAATCCCCTGTGACAGTGCATAGTCATACAATTGCGGCTGCTGAAATCCGGGATGCAATTCCATCTCTAAGAACATCGGCTGAATCCTGCACAACGGCAATACTGCCTGAAGTTTCGGTACTGTCATATTAGACATACCAATGTATTTTACTCTGCCTTCTTCCACCAGTGCCTCACACTGTCTCCAGGTATTCAGAAATTCCGTCACAGAAAACGGTCTGGAATCCGGATTACGGGAATCTCCGTCACAGCCGGGAGCATGATAATTGGGAAAAGGCCAGTGCACCAGATACAGATCCAGATAAGATACCCGCAGATCCTTCAGGCTCTTCTCACAGGACTCCTTCACTCTATTGTGCATATCATTCCATACTTTAGAGGTGATAAACAAATCCGCTCGATCCACGATTCCTTCTTTCAGGACACGCTCAATGCTCTCTCCGATACGATTCTCATTCTGGTATACGGAAGCACAGTCGATCATACGATATCCTGCCCGGATGCCGCCATATACAGCTTCTGCAATCTGATCGCTGTTATATTTATCGGATCCGAAGGTTCCGAGTCCGATTGCCGGTACCTTAGATCCGTCCACCAGAGTCCGCTTTGGGATCCGGCTCTGTTCTATGATTTCTGCCATATGATAACCTTTCTTCCCTTAGTCTTCGGGAAATACCACTGCCACCTTGCCACAGTTTCCACTTGCCATCAGTCTGTAAGCTTCCCCTGCCTGCTCCAGAGGGAATTCGTCCGTGATCAGATCTTCCGGATGAATTCCCCAACGCACCAGTCTTTCTACCAGTTCTTCCATTCTCCACAGCGAGGTTACCCAGCTGCCGTAGATTGTCTTCTGACCATGAATAATGTCCGGACTGGGGTTAAAAGTACAGGTGCCTCCCTCTCCCACGAATGCGATCCTGCCCCATTCTCTGGTAGCACGGATTGCCAGCTGTCTTCCTGGATCACTGGCGCTGGCATCGAACGCTCTCTCCACACCATTGCCGTTTGTTACTTTCATGATCTGATCATAAGCCTCATCCGGTGCAAATACATAATCAGCCAGTCCCATCTTCTTCGCCAGTTCAATACGGTACGGATTCGCCTCCACCCCGATGAGCATATTGGCTCCCAGTGCTTTTGCCAACATCAGTGTTGCCAGACCGACAGGTCCCAGACCGGTTACCAATACTGCATCATTGCCGCTGACACCTACCTTTTCGATAGCCTCATATACGGTACCGAAACCGCAGGCCACCTGTGCTCCATCCTTGTAGGTCAGCTCATCTGGCAATGCGATCAGATCCTTCTCATCTGCCAGAATATACTGTGCCATACCACCGTTTCTCTGCCATCCGTATGCCTGACGGAATTTACTCTTGCAGGAAATATAGTAGCCTCTTCTGCAATCGTTACATACACCACATCCTGAAATGTGATAAATAATAACACGGTCGCCCTTCTTGAATCTCTTCAAGCCTTCGCCTTCCTCTACGATCAGACCACAAGGTTCATGACCTGCCACAGTTCCGGGAATATAGCCTTCCGGACCTTTTCCCACATGTTCTCTGTAGATGCAGCGGATATCACTGCCGCAGATAGTTGTAGCCATTGCCTTGACCACAACCTGTCCATGTCCCGGCTTCGGCATATCGAATTCTCTAAGTTCTACTGTGCTGTTGCCCGGAAGAATTGCTCCCATCATCTTTTTCTGTTTCATTTCCTGTCTGTCCATCTGTTAACCTCCTTAAAAATAAAATGTTATATGTTCTTCTGTCATATTTTCTCCCTGTGTGGGTTGCTGTGATACATCCATTCTAATCCCACAAATATACGATTAATAGACATATTTGCGACATACGTTGTGTATTTTTGTCGTATTATCGCACTTTTTTAATTGACTTTTTTCTTTACCGTTGCTACACTTAATATCATCGGATAGGTCACGGTAAATCCGGACAGCAGGAGGCTCCATGAATCAGACAACGAACAATACCATCTATGGTCTCGATGTGAAAACCACTATCGACAACACAACTTTTCTAATTCTGAATATTGCTTTCGAACACTTTTTCAAGCCACTGCCACGCCACAGCCACGGTAACAACAGCTATGAACTGCACTACATCCCTAATGGGCTCGGACAGGCAGTCATTGATGGCAGTTCTTATGAGCTTACGCCTGGCACACTATATATGAC